>Ga0268259_10000008_pt1 | contig 371361 bp, 329 predicted proteins | sample AgamicAsMarz_FD_200246 | JGI IMG/M metagenome (GOLD analysis project Ga0268259, IMG submission 200246) | Agave microbial communities from Guanajuato, Mexico - As.Ma.rz (v2) (version 3) | ecosystem: Host-associated > Plants > Phyllosphere > Phylloplane/Leaf | place: Guanajuato, Mexico... | reverse complement strand
TTGTTACCATAACATCCTCTTCAGTTAATAAAACACCCGGCCCCCATCGAGGAACGGGGTCCGGGTGCTGTATAAAAAGCCCGAAAATTTTACTCATTTTGGCGAAAAAAGCAACCTAAACCGTGCCATTTCGGGCTTTTTTGTGGAACGCTTTAGCGGCCAGGAAAACCTGGCGGCATCATACCCTTCATGCCGCGCATCATTTTCGCCATACCGCCCTTCTTCATTTTCTTCATCATACGCTGCATGTCGTCAAACTGCTTCAATAAGCGGTTAACGTCCTGCACCTGCATACCGGAGCCGGTCGCAATGCGGCGCTTGCGTGAGCCTTTGATGATCTCTGGTTTTTCACGCTCTTTGCGTGTCATCGAGTTGATGATCGCTTCCATGCGCACCAGCACTTTGTCATCCATCTGTGACTTCACATTGTCAGGCAGCTGACCCATACCGGGCAGTTTGCCCATCAGGCTGGCCATGCCGCCCATGTTGCGCATCTGCTTCAGCTGCTCAAGGAAATCGTTGAGATCAAAACCGTCGCCGGTTTTCAGCTTCTTAGCCAGTTTCTCAGCCTGATCGCGGTCAACCTTGCTTTCGATATCTTCGATCAGTGACAGCACGTCACCCATGCCGAGGATACGCGAAGCAATACGCTCCGGATAGAACGGCTCAAGTGCATCGGTTTTTTCACCGACACCCATAAATTTAATCGGCTTACCGGTGATATGACGAATCGACAGCGCCGCACCGCCTCGTGCATCACCATCGACTTTGGTCAGGATAACACCGGTCAGCGGTAGTGCTTCATTAAAAGCTTTAGCCGTGTTTGCCGCATCCTGACCGGTCATGGCATCGACCACAAACAGCGTTTCTACCGGATTGATCGCGGCATGAACCTGTTTGATTTCGTCCATCATCGCTTCGTCAACGTGCAGACGACCGGCGGTATCCACCAGCAGTACATCGTAGAACTTCAGGCGAGCTTCACGCAGCGCATTGTTAACGATATCGACCGGCTTCTGGCTGAGATCGGATGAGCAGAAATCCACACCCACCTGCTGTGCCAGCGTTTCCAGCTGTTTGATTGCCGCCGGACGATAGACGTCGGCAGAAACCACTAAGACTTTCTTTTTGTGCTTCTCACGCAGGAACTTACCCAGCTTAGCGACGCTGGTCGTTTTACCGGCACCCTGCAGACCCGCCATCAGCACCACGGCTGGCGGCTGAGCAGCCAGGTCGAGAGCATTGTTCTCTGCACCCATCGCCGTAACCAGTTCGTTACGAACGATTTTGATAAATTCCTGACCTGGAGTCAGACTTTTATTCACATCATGGCCGACCGCGCTCTCTTTCACACGGTTGATGAAGTCACGCACCACCGGCAGCGCAACGTCAGCCTCAAGCAGCGCCATGCGCACTTCACGCAGGGTCTCTTTGATGTTCTCTTCAGTCAGCCTTCCGCGGCCGCTGATGTTTCGCAGGGTTTGCGACAAACGATCGGTTAAATTATCAAACATGGTCTCTCACTAAAAAAAAGATCGCGAGGCGCCTGATCGGCAGAATGCGGCGGATTATAACACGAAGCCTCAGCGATCTCTGCAATTGCCCCTCAGATCGTTTGGAGCCTGCTTCGGCTGGCGCTATACTGCCTTTTTCCTTATCTGACTGAACCTGAAAGGATCTATGTTCGTTTTCGCGATAGTGGCGCTATTCGCCTACTCCTTAAGTCTTGCCCTGATCATTCCCAGCCTGTTGAAACGTAACGGCGGCTGGCGGCGAATGGCGATGCTCTCTGCCTGTGTGGCGCTGGTGACACACGCGGTGGCCTTGCAGCAACGCATATTTGCTGTTGATAGCGGACAGAATTTAAGCCTGCTCAACATAGGCTCGCTGGTCAGCCTGTTGATTTGCGCCATCATGACCATTGTGGCGTCACGCAACCGTGGCTGGCTGCTACTGCCGATTGTCTACAGCTTCGCGCTGATCAATCTGGCCTTCGCCACTTTTGTGCCCAATGCGTTCATCACCCATCTGGAAACCACGCCAGGCATGATGATCCACATCGGCCTGTCGCTGTTCGCCTACGCGACGCTGATTATTGCCGCGCTCTATGCACTGCAGCTGGCGTGGATCGATTACCAGTTAAAAAACAAGCGCCTGGCGTTCACACAGGATATGCCGCCGCTGCTGACCATTGAACGTAAGATGTTTCACATCACCCAGGTGGGCGTCGTGCTGTTGACGCTGGTGCTCTGCACCGGTCTGTTTTATATGCAGGATCTCTTCAGCGCAGAAAACGTCGATAAAGCCGTGCTCTCCATCATCGCGTGGTTTGTTTATATCGTTTTGCTCTGGGGGCACTATCATGAAGGCTGGCGTGGTCGCCGCGTCGTCTGGTTTAACTGCAGCGGTGCGGTGCTGTTAACCATGGCTTACTTCGGCAGTCGCATCCTGCAGCATCTGCTTGTCCCCACCTCTCGTTAAAAAGGAAGTTCTGCGTTGGAGAATGTTTCAACCACCACGCTGATTATTATTCTCTGCGTCATGGTACTGGTTTCCGCCTGGTTTGCCGGGTCGGAAACCGGAATGATGACGCTTAACCGCTATAAGCTGCGCCATCAGGCCAAAAACGGCAGTCGCCCCGCTCGCCGGGTGGAGAAGTTACTGCGTCGCCCCGACCGGTTGCTCAGCCTGGTATTAATCGGCAATAACCTGGTGAATATTCTGGCTTCCGCACTTGCCACCATTGTTGGCATGCGTATTCACGGTGACGAAGGGGTTGCGATCGCAACCGGTATCCTGACCTTTGTGGTGCTGGTATTTGCTGAAGTGCTGCCGAAAACAGTGGCGGCGCTCTATCCCGAACGCGTCGCCTTTCCCAGCAGCCTGCTGCTGGTCCCGCTGCAATACATCATGCTGCCGCTGGTCTGGCTACTGAACACCATTACGCGTCTGCTGATGAGGATGGCGGGTATCCGCGCTGACGGTGCCATTAACTCCGCGCTGAGCAAAGAGGAGTTGCGTACCATCGTCTATGAGTCACGTAGCCTGATGTCACGCCGTAATCAGGACATGCTGCTCTCCGTGCTCGACCTGGAGAAAGTCAGCGTTGATGACATCATGGTTCCGCGTAATGAGATCGTCGGTATTAACATCAACGATGACTGGAAGTCGGTGGTGCGCCAGTTAAGCCACTCGCCACACGGCCGCATTGTGCTATTCCGGGACTCACTGGATGACTGCGTCGGCATGCTGCGGGTGCGCGAAGCCTGGCGCATGATGACGGAGAAAAAAGAGTTCACCAAAGAGACGCTGCTGCGTGCCGCCGATGAGATCTACTACATCCCGGAAGGGACACCGCTGAACACCCAACTGGTGAAGTTCCAGCGCAACAAAGAGAAAGCGGGCGTGGTGGTGGATGAGTATGGCGACATCAAAGGGCTGGTGACGATAGAGGACATTCTGGAGGAGATCGTGGGTGACTTCACCACCTCCATGTCACCGTCACTGGCAGAAGAAGTGATGCCGCAGAATGATGGGTCCGTGCTGATTGAAGGCAGCGCCAGTGTGCGTGAAATTAACAAGGCGTTTAACTGGCAGCTGCCAGAGCAGGAAGCGCGCACCATCAACGGCATGCTGCTGGAAGCGCTGGAAGAGATCCCTGCCATCGCCACCCGTGTTCAGATCGGCCACTACAACGTCGATATTCTGGACGTGCAGGACAACATGATTAAACAAGTGCGCATCACGCCGAAGACGCCACTGAAAAAATCGGTAGGGTCCTGAAGCGATAAAAAAACGCCGCAATCGACATGATGCGGCGTTTTTTTTAGCAGCAAAGCCCTGACTAGATGTGCAGTTCTTTCAGCTTTTCAGCAGGCAGTTTCAGATCTTCGTTGCGGTTAACGCCGATCTCATGCGCCAGCACATTGCGGGCGATCTGCTGCGCTTCATCCAGTGAGTGCAGCTTGTAGCTGCCGCACTGGTATTCATTCAGCTCAGGGATCTGGTTCTGATCTTTCACTTTCAGAACATCTTCCATCGCCCCTTTCCACGCTTTGGCAACGCGCTGCTCGTCTGGTGTACCAATCAGGCTCATGTAGAAGCCGGTGCGGCAACCCATTGGCGAGATATCGACGATTTCCACACCATCACCATTCAGGTGATCACGCATGAATCCGGCAAAGAGATGCTCCAGCGTATGAATGCCACGCTCAGTGAGAATATCAATGTTCGGGCGGCAAAAACGCAGGTCAAAAACGGTAATCGTATCGCCATGCGGAGTCTTCATGGTTTTCGCAACGCGAACTGCCGGTGCGCCCATGATGGTGTGATCAACGGTAAAACTGTCCAGTAGTGGCATACGTCACCTCCTGTTCTGAGAATTTTTTTTAAAACGATGAAACTTTTCTGTTCGCCCAACGTCTGAATATATGAAAGACGCGCATTTGTTATCATCATCCCTGACAACAGAGATGTTAATTTGGCCACATTGATGTGGCCTTTTTCTTTTCTACCCTTCCCGGCTCGCCAGATACGCTTCAAAATCCAGCTTATCATTCGCTTCCAGCTGCTGCTGTGCAGCAACAGACGCCTGCGCCTGACGCGTGAAATCTTCTTCTGTCAGCACTTCCAGCGGCTCTTCGCAGAGCAGATGGCGATACTGTTCAGCCAGCGCTACGCCGGTTCCGGTTACACCGTTGTCCTTCATTGCCTGAAGGATGCGCGCCGAGTAGGTTAGCTCAGGATCGTCGAACGATGCTACCAGTTGATCGCAAACCTGCTGATATTCCGTGCTGTCCTGATTATGACTGTCTAACACTTCAGCAACCCGACGCAGATCGGCAAACAGGGTTTTGCCCACTTCAACCAGCGAATGTTCCGCTTCTCCGCAGCCTACGGCAATTTTCTGGTCCGGTTTACGCCCTTCCAGCACAACCCGGTTCCAGTTTATACGGGTGCATTGCAACTCATCTGCACTCATTTCCGGCGCATCGGCCAGGGTACACCAGATCAGGAACAGGTCGAGGAAGCGAACCTGATTCTCATCTACGCCGATCGCAGAGAACGGATTGATATCCAGCGAACGCACTTCAATGTACTCAATACCACCACGCAGCAGCGCATCAGAGGGCGCTTCACCCGAGCGTGTCACACGCTTAGGCCGGATTGGCGCATAGAGCTCGTTTTCAATCTGCAGCACGTTGGTGTTGAGCTGCAGCCAGTTACCGTCGGCATCTTTAGTGCCCATCGCTGCATACTCTTCTGACGGTGTCTTGATCGCTTTCTTCAGCGCAGTGACATAGCCTTCCAGTGAGTTAAACGTGATGCCCAGAGAGCTCTGCGATTTATTGGTATAGCCTAAATCGCTCAGACGCAGTGAGGTGGCGTACGGCAGCCACATCGTATCTTTGTCGTTGGTTTCAAACGGCAGCGCGCTCTCACGGCCCTGCAGGAAGCTGGAGCTGATAGCAGGCGATGCGCCAAACAGATAGGGGATCACCCAGCCGAAGCGATAATAGTTGCGGATCAGCCGCAGATAGCCCGCCGAGATGGTCTCTTTTCCGCTTTCCTTATCTTTCACGTCAGCCCACTCCTGCCAGAATGAGAGTGGCAGTGAGAAGTTATAGTGAATGCCGGAGATGGTCTGCATCAACGCGCCGTAGCGGTTTTTCAGCCCTTCGCGGTAGAGCGTCTTCATCTGACCAATATTGGATGTGCCATATTGCGCCAGCTCAATATTGTCCGCATCGTCAATCACGCACGGCATACTAAATGGCCACATGCGTTCATCACCCAGTTCACGGGCAACGTGACGATGAATATCGCGCAGGAATGCCAGCATATGATCAATGCTGTGATCCACTGGCGTAATAAATTCCAGCAACGTTTCGGCAAAGTCAGTGGTGATCCAGTCATGTTTCAGCGCCGACCCCAGAGATTCCGGGTGACCGCTTTTTGCCAGCTCGCCATTTGCCTCTACACGCAGCGTTTCACGCTCGATGCCACGGCCAATACCTTTAAGGGCATTGGGATGCGCTTCCAGCCAGGAGAGCGCTTTAGATACGTCCGGGATCACATTACCCCCCCGCTGTGATAATAATTTATTTTTGTTCAGCATAATGTTAACCGTAGCCTCGAATCTGTGCGAATCAATGCCACCATTGCATACCCTGTAATGTGGCAGTCGCGATAACGATATAACGCAGTGTTTTGCCGACAGCGAGAAACAGCATCGCGGGTAGCCAGGCGAAACGTAACCAGCCTGCCAGAACGCAGAGCAGATCACCTATCACTGGCAGCCAGCTGAATAACAGTGCTGCAGGTCCCAGTCGGTGCAACCACGTCATTGCTGTGTCATGCCATCGCCCCTGACGTTTTAACGGCAGCAAGCGACCAATAAGAATGTTGGTTAAGCCGCCCAAGGTGTTTCCCAGTGATGCGGCCAAAAGCAACCCGTAAACTGATGTCTTTTTTGCTATCAATAGTGCTATCAGCAGTGCTTCAGAACTTCCCGGCAGGAGCGTTGCACTTAAAAAGCTGCTGCCGAACATCGAGGCATAGGTAAGAACGTCACTCACAGTAAGCGGACATCCACCACAGCCATACCTGCCGCCTTCGCTGCCTGAATACCAAAGTCCGCATCCTCAAACACCACACAACGTGCCGGCGTCACACCCATCAGCTCAGCGCAGCGTAAGAAGGTTTCAGGCTCAGGTTTATGACGCTGTACGTCGTCAGCACCGACGACGGCCGAAAAGAGCTCACGTACGCCCAGCTGCGTCAGTAACGCCTCTGCCATGCTGTGTTCGCTTCCGGTACCGACCGCCATCGGACGACGCCCGTGATACGCTTTCATCACCTCCATTAAAGGCAGTGGCTTCACGTTTTCCAGCAGCATCGCTTTCACAGCAGCGGTTTTTTCTGCGGCAAGAAGATGAGGGTCGAGTGACGACTGATTGGATTCAATGATGAACTGCGACAGCCGCCAGGTTGGTGCGCCATTGAAGTCGATAATACGTGCTTCATCCAGCGTTAATCCATAACGCGTCAGTACCTGACGCCACGCTTTTCGATGTGTCGGCTCAGTATCAAGAATCGTGCCGTCCATATCGAAAATCAGGGCGTCATATTGATCGTACATTGTCACTCCGGACATTCATCAAATGAGACATTACTTTAGCCTAATGTGGACAGGTTGTCGCCAGGGGGGATGAACAGCAAATGCTTTGAAAGCATTAACAATTTTTGTTTTCAGATAAAGGTGATCGTGCACGGCCAGCGATAAACGTACGAAATTCCAGCGTTTTTTTAACATTCTTCTGGCAGACAAGCGGCGGCGGACGGGCATGGGCAGCAAAACAGAAGGCGTTGATGCGGGAAACAGGCGTTTCGGATCGCTTAAGTCAGGATGATGAATCAATGGAGCAGATTAAACAGGAAAAGAGTGCGTGTGAAGCCAGAGGGAAACTGCAGAGGTTTTTCAGGATACTCACTCAGCGTTTGCTGTACGGGCGGTTACGGAAGTAACGCTATCGTGTTTAGTGAGGTCTTAGCGATCATCGCGCCATGATACTTTGAGGGATTTTGAGGCTAAAGAAGAAGATGGTGCATCCAGGAGGATTCGAACCTCCGACCGCTCGGTTCGTAGCCGAGTACTCTATCCAGCTGAGCTATGGATGCATTGGGGTCTATCTTTTGAGGTACAACTTTTTATGGACTTACAGAAACCAACCTAAGGATGTTACAAAGAATGGTGCATCCAGGAGGATTCGAACCTCCGACCGCTCGGTTCGTAGCCGAGTACTCTATCCAGCTGAGCTATGGATGCATAAAACAAATTCTTGTACAACGCAGGGTGCTAACTACTCACCATGAAAGGAATTGCTAATTCGCTTTGTTTCGATGGTGCATCCAGGAGGATTCGAACCTCCGACCGCTCGGTTCGTAGCCGAGTACTCTATCCAGCTGAGCTATGGATGCATCGAAAATGGCGGTGAGGGAGGGATTCGAACCCTCGATACAGCTTTTGACCGTATACTCCCTTAGCAGGGGAGCGCCTTCAGCCTCTCGGCCACCTCACCTTACGCTTTCTTTCGAACTGTGCGTCTGAACGTTGTTTCTGCTCATCGGCACTGCGTGGCGCACATATTACTTTCCCGGACTTTTAAGTCAAACAATTTTTCCGAAACTTTGTTTGATTGAGCAAATCACACACAATTGGGACAAAATGGCGACAAAAAGAGTGAATTATCAACAATGAAAGATGATGGCGTTAACAAAACAGAGGAGGAACAGGTAGAAAGAAAAGGCAGGATTTTTACAGAAAGCGGTAGCGCCTCGCACAGGTGCGAGACGCTGAATCCGTTAAACGCTGGTTTGTTGCGTTTTTTCAGCCTGGATGCGTTGATAGATCTCTTCGCGATGCACAGACACTTCTTTCGGCGCGTTAACACCGATACGAACCTGGTTACCCTTAACACCCAGCACCGTTACAGTTACCTCATCACCGATCATGAGGGTTTCACCAACTCGACGAGTTAGAATAAGCATTCTTTGCTCCTTGAAAGATTAAAAGAGTCGGGCTTGTACAGGCTCCCGGCATTATCCATCATTTAACGCTGCACAATGTGTATGAGAAATACACCAATGCACATCGATGCGCCAATACATTCTGCTGATAGTTAGTTTAGCCGAAATACACTACATCAACCTGACTTTGTCATTTGCTGCTTTAGCATCGTATTAAAAAGCGCCGGAACAACCGTTCTGACGCTTTTTACGATGCCTTGTTTTAATTCACTTACAGACGGCTGCTGACCCAGTCCTCAACCCCTGCTAATGCGCCTTTCAGAGCACCCGCATCGTTACCACCAGCTTGTGCCATATCAGGACGGCCACCGCCCTTCCCGCCAACCTGCTGAGCCAGACCGGCAATCAACTCACCCGCTTTAACACGGTCAGTCAGATCTTTGGTCACACCCGCAATCAGCGACACCTTACCTTCAGTAACCGTTGCTAGCACAATAATCGCCGACCCCAGCTGATTCTTAAGATCATCAACCATGGTACGCAACATTTTAGGTTCAACATTGTTGAGCTCACTGACTAACAGTTTCACTCCCTTAATGTCGATAGCATTGCTGCTCAGTGAAGCGCTCTCCTGCGCGGCTTGCTGATCGCGCAGTTGCTGCAACTCTTTCTCCAGAGCCCGTACATGATCGACCAGACCACGCACTTTCTCATTCAGGTTGCTGCTGTTCGCTTTTACCAGCTGCGCAAGATCCTGCAGCTGGCTGCTCTGCGCATTGACCTGCGCCAGCGCGCCTTCACCCGTAATCGCTTCGATACGACGAATACCGGCTGCAGTACCTGACTCCGCCTGAATACGGAACAGCCCGATGTCACCCGTGCGCGCAGCATGGGTACCACCACACAGCTCAACAGAGAAATCACCCATGGTCAGAACACGCACGCGCTGATCATATTTCTCGCCAAACAGTGCCATTGCCCCTTTAGACTTCGCCGCATCCAGATCCATCACTTCGGTTTCAACCGGCAGGTTGCGACGAATTTGCGCATTGACGATATCTTCGACCTGACGAATCTCCTGAGGTTTCATCGCTTCGAAATGCGAGAAATCGAAACGCAGGTACTTGTCGTTAACCAGCGAGCCTTTCTGCGCCACATGCTCACCTAAAACCTGACGCAAGGCGGCATGCAGTAAGTGAGTAGCAGAGTGGTTAAGACGGATGCGCGCACGGCGTGCTGCATCAACCTGCGCCTCAAGGCGATCACCAATACGCAACTGCCCTGCGGTCAGCTTACCGACATGACCGATTGCCTGACCATATTTTTGTGTATCCTGGACGCTAAATTCAGCATTCTTCCCTTTCAGCAGACCGGTATCGCCTACCTGGCCACCCGATTCGCCATAGAATGGCGTTTCATCCAGCACGACCACAGCATCCTGACCCGCGGTCACTTCATCAACCGCCTCGCCTGCAACATAGAGCGCTTTCACCGTGGCAGCTAAATCGAGCTGGTCGTAGCCTTTGAAGGATGAGGCGGCATCAATACGAATAACGTTGCTGTAGTCAGCGCCGAAGCCACTCGCTTCACGTGCGCGCTGACGCTGCTGCTCCATCGCCCGCTCAAAGCCGGCTTCATCGATTTTCAGATTGCGTTCGCGACAGACGTCAGCCGTTAAATCAGCTGGGAAACCAAAGGTATCGTAGAGACGGAAGACGATTTCGCCATCCAGCGTGTCGCCCTGCAGTTTTTCCAGCTCTTCGTCCAGCAGCGCCAGTCCGCGCTCCAGGGTTCTGGCAAACTGATCTTCTTCGCTTTTCAGCACCTGCTCAACCTGAGCCTGCTGGCGCTGTAACTCTTCGCCTGCGGCACCCATGACCTCAACCAGTGGCGCAACCAGCTTATAGAAGAAGGCCTCTTTAGCGCCCAGCATGTTGCCATGACGCACGGCGCGACGAATGATACGACGCAGCACGTAGCCACGGTTCTCATTAGACGGGATGACGCCATCGGCAATCAGGAATGCACAGGAGCGAATGTGGTCGGCAATGACACGCAGCGATTTGTTACTGAGGTCAGTGGCACCGGTAACCTGTGCCACGGCCTGAATCAGTTTCTGGAACAGGTCGATTTCATAGTTGGAGTTGACGTGTTGCAGAACGGCAGAAATACGCTCAAGGCCCATTCCGGTATCAACCGACGGTTTTGGCAGCGGCAGCATGGTGCCATCAGCCTGACGGTTGAACTGCATAAAGACGATGTTCCAGATCTCAATGTAACGGTCACCATCTTCTTCCGGGCTGCCCGGCGGGCCACCCCAGATGTGATCGCCATGATCGTAGAAAATCTCGCTGCACGGACCACAAGGACCGGTATCGCCCATCTGCCAGAAGTTATCTGACGCATACGCGCTGCCCTTGTTGTCGCCAATGCGAATAATGCGTTCACGTGGCACACCGATTTCGTTCGCCCAGATATCAAAGGCTTCATCGTCGGTTTCATAGATCGTCACCCACAGACGCTCTTTTGGCAGGCTGAACCACTGCTCGCTCGTCAGCAGTTCCCAGGCAAAACCAATCGCCTCTCTCTTGAAATAGTCACCAAAGCTGAAGTTACCCAGCATTTCAAAGAAGGTGTGGTGACGTGCGGTGTAACCGACGTTTTCAAGATCGTTGTGTTTGCCGCCTGCGCGTACGCAGCGCTGTGACGTGGTCGCACGTGTGTAGTCACGTTTGTCCTGACCGAGGAACACATCTTTAAACTGGTTCATCCCGGCGTTAGTAAACAACAACGTTGGATCGTTATTCGGTACGAGGGAGCTGCTGGTTACAACCTCATGTCCCTTGCTATGAAAAAAGTCGAGAAACGCTTGACGGATCTCAGCAGTGCTCTTGCTCATATATATCCTGGAATCACGCTAACGAACGTTCCCTCTGATCGGCGCGACCACATTCTGGTGGTGCCTGATTAGCGGAACAAAAAGTGGGAATAAGATAAATTTTCTTCAGTGGGAAGTAAAATTACATCGGCTTTTAGTCATCAAAATTTCTGAAAATGGACTGGATATCTTCGCTCATAAAACCCTTTGACTGCAGATAGCGTAGTACTTTCGCTTTCTCTTTCCACTCTGTGGGCAGCGGGTGTCCGAATTTTCGTTCAGCCAGCTGAGCCGCACACGCCGCCCAGTCTACCTCTGTCTCTTCCATTGCAAGATCAATGGCTTCACGGTCGATGCCTTTCTGGCCCAGTTCAAGGCGCACGCGCTGCGATCCAAAGCCCTTACGGCTCCGGCTCTGAATAAATCGTTCGGTGAAACGCTCGTCGTTTAACCAGCCGCTTTCCTGACACCAGTTAAGAACCTGTTCCAGCAACGCTTCGGTAACAATTTCGGGCTCTTTTTTTTGCGCCCACGCAGCACGCTGCGCTGATTGTTGCAGTTTACGCGCTAACTCTGCACGGCTGTGATCGCGCTGACCCAGAATACGCATCGCACGGTCAAGCAGACGAGAGTAAGAGACGACATTAGGTTGGGGCTGAGAGGGTTCAGTCATACTGCGCACCTTGTACAAACAGAGGGAGATTATGGCGACAGAACAGGACAGAGGGAAGGCAAGAAAGGCAATAGAGGGGGATAAAAACTACGGGAGAGGCTTTCGCCCCTCCCGCATCAGAGATTAGAAGTCTTCGTTCGCTTCAGCCGCGTCTTCTTTCTCAGCAGCCTTGTCGGCTGCTGCGAGTTTTTCATCCGCGCCGTTGAGCAACATCTCACGTAACTTCAGATCAATCTCGTTTGCCACAGCAGCATTCTCTTTCAGGAAGTTGCCGGCATTCGATTTACCCTGACCAATCTTGTCGCCATTGTAGCTGTACCATGCACCCGCTTTTTCAATCAGCTTGTGCTTCACGCCCAGGTCGACCAGCTCACCAAAGGTATTGATACCTTCGCCGTACATGATCTGGAATTCAGCCTGTTTGAATGGCGCGGCGATTTTGTTTTTCACCACTTTAACGCGGGTCTCACTGCCGACCACGTTATCGCCCTCTTTGATTGCACCGATACGGCGGATATCAAGACGGACAGAGGCGTAGAACTTCAGCGCGTTACCACCAGTGGTGGTTTCCGGGTTACCAAACATCACACCAATTTTCATACGGATCTGGTTGATGAAAATCAGCAGGGTATTGGACTGCTTCAGGTTACCGGCCAGTTTACGCATCGCCTGGCTCATCATACGTGCCGCGAGGCCCATGTGTGAGTCACCGATTTCACCTTCGATTTCCGCTTTAGGCGTCAGCGCCGCGACGGAGTCGACGATGATCACGTCAACGGCACCAGAGCGCGCCAGCGCATCACAGATTTCCAGCGCCTGCTCACCAGTGTCTGGCTGAGAGCAGAGCAGGTTATCAATGTCTACGCCGAGTTTCTTGGCGTAAACCGGATCAAGCGCATGTTCTGCATCGATAAAGGCACAGGTTTTACCTTTACGCTGTGCAGATGCGATAACCTGCAGAGTCAGCGTGGTTTTACCTGAAGACTCAGGTCCGTAGATCTCAACGATACGGCCCATTGGCAGACCGCCTGCGCCTAATGCGATATCCAGCGACAGCGAGCCGGTAGAGATAGTTTCCACATCCATTGAGCGGTCTTCACCCAAGCGCATGATGGAGCCTTTACCAAATTGCTTCTCAATCTGGCCAAGCGCGGCAGCTAAAGCCTTCTGTTTGTTTTCATCAATCGCCATTTCAACTCCTAATCAAGCCGGGTAAACACGCACTCAGGGTGCCTGTACTCTTTCTGTTGCCGACAATTATACTGTATAGTCATACAGTATCAAGTTTAATTTGTCAGAAATTCGCCATACAGTTTCTGCAGGGCCCATGCCACCGACTGGCGGCGTACGGCATCACGATCGCCGCTAAAATGCTGCTGAAAAGTCAATACGTTATCCTGCGGCCCGGCAAAGCCAAACCATACCGTACCCACCGGTTTTTCTTCACTGCCGCCATCCGGACCGGCAATACCGCTGACGGAGATCGCGTAGTCAGCATGGGCCGCCCTGCGGGCACCCAGCGCCATCTCCCGCACCACCACATCACTTACCGCACCATACTGCAACAGGGAAGCAGCCTGAACACTGACCATCTGCTGTTTGGCCTGGTTACTGTAGGTCACAAAACCCCGCTCGAACCAGGCGGAGCTGCCGCTGATATCGGTAAAGACTTTGGCAATCCATCCCCCCGTGCAGGATTCCGCACAGGTTACGGTGGCATTGCGCTGCTTCAGCTTCTCACCTATCTGCGCACTAAGCGCCTGCAATTGCTGATCATCCATTGCGACTCTCCCTTTGGCTATCGGTTGAAGGTGGTGCAGAAAAACTGCTTTTTCAAGGTCACTCACCATTATTACGCTGTTTTTGCGGCCAGCTTTCCACTGCGCTTACCGGTTTTTCACCGCAACCATAAAAAGACGCGGGAAGGCGAGCAACACCTGACCATCGGCCTGAGCCGGATAAGCCGCGAGCAAACGCTGATGATAATCGGTCAGAAACGCCGTCTGTTCGGTCTCATCCAGCGTTGCCAGGAAAGGCCGTAAACCGGTCGCCTGCAGCCAGCTGATAATCGCCTGTGCATCGGCCATCACGTGATAATAGGTGGTACGCCAGATATCCACCTCACAGCCTGCCTGCGTCAGCAGATCGTAATACTCGCCCGTGGAAAGCAGCTGTGTACGTTCAGCGGCATCGGCATTGATGCGTGAACGCCAGCGATCCGTTGCCGCCACCTCGCGCATCAGCCGGTGCGACGGCTCATTCAGGTTATCAGGCATCTGGATCGCTAACACGCCACCGGGCGCCAGCTGGCTGACCAGATGGGGAAACAGCGTTGCGTGATTATCCAGCCATTGCAGAGACGCGTTGGCGTAGACCACCTGCTGCGGCACATCGGCCTGCCAGTTGCGGATGTCCGCCTGGATAAAACGACAGTGCGGCAGGCGTTCAGCGGCCTGAGTTAACATCGTGGCGGAACTGTCCAGCCCGGTAATCTGCGCCAGTGGCCAGGCATCAGCGAGCAGCTCGGTGCTGTTACCGGGCCCGCATCCCAGATCGGTCACCTGCTCAACCTGTTCCAGGCTGAGGCGCGCCAGAAGTTCGCGGGCTGGACGGGTTCGTTCTGCTTCAAACTTACGGTACAGCACAGGATCCCACTCTTTCATCATGACCTCTCGCTCAGTTATCAGATGCATCCGCTTACTGAGACGGATGAAAGAGGAAAAAGTGCGACCCGTTGCTCATTTTTGAATCATGCGCTGGCAGAGACCGGCCGGAGTCATTAAGTTAAAACACTGTTTCATTTTTTTAACATCCGATTCAGGAGTCATTTATGAGTGAAAAATCGCCCTTTGCCGGTGTCTGGTGCCCTTCAGTCACCCCGTTTAATGCGCAGGGTGCGGTCGATATTGATGCGCTCGGGCGACATTTCTCCCGCCTCAATGACTCCGGTATCGATACCTTACTGGTGATGGGCAGCATTGGCGAGTTCGCCTCACTGACGCAGCAGGAACGCTTACAACTGATTCAGGAAGCCAGACCCTTGTCATCGCTGAAGATGGTCGCGAACGTCTCGGCAACCTGCATTCCTGACATGCTGGAGCTGGCTGAAGCCGCCTGGAAAAATGACTTTGACGCGGTGATGGTGCTGCCGCCCTACTATTATGGCCAGACGCAAAACCAGCTGATGCACTACTTCGAAGCACTGGACGCCCAACTGGGTGGTAAATGGTTTGCCTACAATTTTCCGGCCCGCACCGGCTGCGATCTGACGCCCGCGCTGATTGCCGCCCTGGCGGCAAAGCTGCCCAACTTCGCCGGCATTAAAGATACGGTGGATTGCCTGTCGCATAACCGGATGATGATTGAAGAGACCCGCAAGGTGCGTAGCGATTTCGCCGTACTGTCGGGGTATGACGAGTACCTGCTCCCGAACCTGCTGGCGGGCGGTGCCGGTGTAATTTCAGGACTGAATAATATTGTACCGGAGTACTTTGCGCAGATGATGACGGCATGGCGAAGTGGCAATCTGCCGGAGCTGACGCGCCTGCAGCAGCAGATCGGCCGTCTGATGGCGATTTACAGTATCGGAGATGATTTCGTGACGACGATTAAAACGGCCGTGGCACGGCGCTATGACTCGATGAGCAGCGGCTCACGAAACTACGGTGGCACGCTGAATGCGGAACAGTGTGCCGCAATTGATAAGCTGTTCAGCTAAGCAGGAAAGCGGGCGCATCCCTGCGCCCCCGATCTCAGTTCTTTTTCACAAACTCAGATTTTAATTTCATCGGGCCAAAACCGTCGATTTTACAATCGATGTTGTGGTCCCCTTCAACCAGACGAATGCTTTTCACTTTAGTGCCGATCTTCAGCGATGAAGAACTGCCCTTCACCTTGAGATCTTTGATCACCGTGACGCTGTCGCCATCTGCCAGCAGATTGCCGTTGGCATCACGCACTTCCAGTGTTGCGTTGCTGCTGTCACCTTCTCCCTCGGTCCAGATGTGACCGCAGGAGGGGCAGTTAAGGTTATCGCCATCTTGCCAGGTGTAATCGGCGTGACAAGCCGGGCAGGCAGGTAAAGACATAGTGACTCCAGAAATATCAGTGGCTGTGTGGCCTGAAAAAGGGCGTCATCATATAACCTTACAGTTAACAAGGACAGCCTTTATAACAGGCCGCCCTGGCGTGCCTTGCTCACCGCCTCACCCAGCTGCCACACCGCCATCGCATAATGGGTACTGTGGTTGTAGCGGGTAATGACATAGAAATTGGGTAAGCCGTACCAGTACTGGTAGCTGGTGCCCAAATCCAGGCGTAGCAGACTGACCTGATCGTTACCGTTCAGCGAGCCCTGTGGTGACAATCCTGACGCCGCCAGCATGCTCACGCTGTAACGGGTTTTGAAGCCATCTTCCAGCATCGGTGCCTGACCGCTGGCCGGTACCGCCACATTTTCGCCGCTGCGCCAGCCATGCTTCTGGAAATAGTGCGCCACGCTGCCGATAGCATCCACCGGATCCCACAGGTTTGCATGACCGTCGCCGTTGAAATCAACCGCATAATCATTGTAAGAGGAGGGCATAAACTGACCATAGCCCATCGCCCCGGCAAAGGAGCCTTTCAGCGCCAGCGGGTCATCCTGCTCTTTGCGCGACATCAACAGAAAGGTTTCCAGCTCGCTGCTGAAGTACTCTGCGCGGCGCGGATAGTTAAAGGATAAGGTCGCAAGCGCATCCAGAATCCGCGTTTTCCCCATCACACGACCCCAGCGGGTTTCCACGCCAATGATGCCCACAATAATTTCTGGCGGCACGCCATAAACCTGCTGTGCGCGTTGCAGGGCATCCTGATACTGATTCCAGAACGCCACCCCATTTTGCACGTTATCGGGCGTAATGAACTTGTTGCGATAGCGGATCCAGGCGCCATTAGGTCCTGGCGCTGGCGTATAGCTTGGTGCCTGACGGTCCATTAGTCGCAGCACATAATCCAGTCGTTTGGCCTGACCGATGATGTTGTGCAGTTGCTGACGGTCAAAGTCATGCTTCTCCACCATCTTATCGATAAATTGCTCTGCTGCCGGGTTACCGGCAAAGTCGCCAAACATCGCCTGTCCGCTGTGCGACGGCTGCAGTAAAAAACCGCCCTGTGGCGCAGCCAGCATCTTCTGCTGAGACGGGACTTCAGGTTTGCTGCTGCAGGAGGCCAGAAGCGGGATGAACGCAAGGAAGGCTAACTTGAGGCGCATCGGTTATCCATAAACGAGGGGTAATTTCAGATGCGGTAATAGTAGACGTTCAGCGCAATGACATACAGGGCAAAATCTTAAAAAAACGTCAAGGCAGCCGTGGGCTAAAATGGCTGCGGGGCTCTCTCTGCCCCGCAACCATCATGCGCTTAGCGGCGGTTTCTCACCAGCTGATAACGACGGGTCAGATACTCAACCGGCGCGCTCCAGATATGCACCAGCCGGCAGAACGGGAACAGCAGGAACAGCGTCATTCCCAGCACCATGTGCACGCGGTAGATAAACGCCACGCCGTCGAGATGCTGCGAAGCGCCACCGTGGAAGGTCACCACCGCCTGCGCCCAGCCCACCAGCTTCATCATTTCACTGCCGTCCATATGCTGGGCGGAGAAGGGAATGGTCAGCAGGCCCAGCGTCGCCTGAGCCACCAGCAGGGTCATGATCAGAATATCACCGACGCTACTGGTCGCCCGCACCCGTGGATTGGTCAGACGGCGCTTCAGCAGCAGTCCACCACCCACCAGTGTCATCGCCCCGAACAGGCCACCGGCAATCATCGCCAGTTTCTGCTTCACGTCGATCGGCAGGAAGGATTCATACATCCAGTGCGGCGTCAGCATCCCGACGATATGACCGAAGAAAATACCGATGATGCCGATGTGGAACAGGTTGGAGGCGAGACGCATCCCTTTTTTGTCCAGCATCTGACTGGAACCGGCACGCCAGCTGTACTGCCCGTAGTCATAGCGCAGCCAGCTTCCCACCAGGAAGACCGTTCCGGCGAGATAGGGGTAAATATCGAAGAAGAAAGTGTTAATAAAATTCATGCTGATTCTCCTGTGGTACGCGCCGTCGCCGCGGCGATGTCCAGATACTGCGGCGCGACCGCATCGGCGAAGCGACGCTGATGCATCGCCTGCTGCGCCGAGGCGCAGCCCTGTTCGCCGAGAAATTTAATCTGCTCCTCTTCCCAGACAGCATCCAGTGCTGCCGGCGTATCGTCGCGCGCTTCCTGCGCCACCTGTGGCTTGAGGGCCGCAGGATCAACCGCGCTACCGGACAGCGTCAGTAACACTGTGAAGAGATCGGCGTAGGGGCTCTGACGCTCTTCAAGTCGCGCCGCCAGCAAGGCCAGGATAGGCACGATGTCGTCCAGTCCCTGACGCGCGGCCTCATCGCTTTTACAGGCGAGATACTCCAGGTAGAGCGGCAGGAAATCGGGCAGCTCTTTGCTGTCCAGCTCCAGACCATCGGCACGATACTGTTCCAGCAGATCAACCATCGCCTGACCGCGATCGCGTGACTCACCGTGCACGTGTTCAAACAGCAGCAGCGAGGTGGCGCGGCCACGATCAAACAGTTCGCAGTAGTCAGCCTGCACGTCGAGCAGTGGCCGGGCACAGAGCTGATTGATAAAACGCACCAGCCGTGCACTCTGCTGCAGGTTGAGTTCAGTGGCGTCATCCAGCGCCGCGATCAGGTCGGAAGAGTGGGTAAACAGCGCCTCGTCCGGGTAGTCCAGCAGCCGCGAAAGAATCCGTAACGTCATCATGAGGCATCCTCCGGACGGATGGTTTTCTTACTGACGTCGATGGCATCAATACGGCGGCTGTTGAACAGGTTGAATTTGCTGTCGCTGCCGTGACAGCCATCGCCAAAGCTAAAGCCGCAGCCTTTGCTTTCCGGGAAGGCTTCACGCGCCAGTTCGCGATGGCTGGAGGGCACCACAAAGCGATCTTCATAGTTCGCGATCGCCAGATAGCGGTACATCTCCTGCGCCTGCGCTTCGGTCAGGCCGACCTGCTCCAGCGCCCGGATATCATGCTCACCGTCCACGCTTTCTGCGCGTTTATAATGACGCATCGCCAGCATCCGCTTCAGTGCCAGCAGCACCGGTGCGGTGTCGCCTGCGGTCAGCAGGTTCGCCAGATACTCAACCGGAATGCGCAGGCTCTCCACATCCGGCAGCACGCCGGTGTGCGCCAGCGCCCCGCCATCCACCGCCGACTGAATCGGTGACAGTGGTGGCACATACCAGACCATTGGCAGCGTGCGGTATTCAGGGTGAAGTGGCAGCGCCAGCTTCCACTCCATCGCCATTTTATAGACCGGTGAACGCTGTGCTGCGTCGATTACACTCTGCGCAACGCCATCTTTCAGCGCCTGCGCAATCACCGCCGGATCGTTGGGATCAAGGAAGATATCCAGCTGGCTCTGATAGAGATCTTTCTCGTTTTCCGCTGCGGCCGCCTGTTCAATGCGGTCAGCGTCATAGAGCAACACGCCGAGATAGCGGATACGGCCGACACAGGTTTCTGAACAGACGGTGGGCTGGCCCGCTTCAATGCGCGGATAACAGAAAATGCATTTTTCTGATTTGCCGCTTTTCCAGTTGAAGTAGATCTTCTTGTACGGACAGCCGGTGAGGCACATCCGCCAGCCGCGACATTTATCCTGGTCGATCAGTACGATGCCATCTTCGCCGCGTTTGTAGATCGCGCCGCTTGGGCAGGTCGCCACACACGCCGGGTTGAGGCAGTGCTCACACAGGCGCGGCAGGTACATCATGAAGGTGTGCTCAAACTGACCGTAAATCTCCTTCTGGATGTTATCGAAGTTCTTATCCTGCGAACGTTTGGCAAACTCGCCGCCGAGGATCTCTTCCCAGTTCGGGCCGTTTTCGATCTTTTTCATCCGCTGACCGGTGATCAGCGAGCGCGGACGCGCAATCGGCTGATGCTTACCGGCGGGCGCATTGTGCAGATGCTGATAATCAAAATCGAACGGTTCGTAGTAATCATCCAGCGCGGGCACATCCGGGTTGGCGAAGATCTTCGACAGCAGACCGATGCGACTCCCCATGCGCGGCTCCAGCTTACCGTTGATCTTACGGATCCAGCCGCCCTTCCACTTCTGCTGATCTTCCCAGGCGTGCGGATAGCCGACACCGGGCTTGCTTTCGACGTTGTTAAACCAGGCGTACTCCATGCCCTCGCGGCTGGTCCAGACGTTTTTACAGGTCACCGAGCAGGTGTGGCAGCCGATACATTTGTCGAGGTTCAGCACCATGCCGACCTGTGAACGAATTTTCATGGTTTTACCTCCTGCTGGCTGCCCTGGCAGGCATCGTTGCCTTCCCCATCTAACCAGTTAACGTTGTTCATTTTTCTCACTACCACGAACTCATCGCGGTTCGAGCCAACGGTGCCGTAGTAGTTAAAGCCCCAGGAGAGCTGCGCATAACCGCCGATCATATGGGTTGGTTTCGGGCAGGTCCGCGTCACCGAGTTATGGATCCCGCCGCGCTGGCTGGTGATCTCCGAGCCAGGGATATTCACGATACGTTCCTGCGCGTGGTACATCATGGTCATACCTGCCGGGATACGCTGGCTCACTACTGCACGTGCGGTCAGCGCACCGTTGGCGTTGAACGCCTCGATCCAGTCGTTATCCACGATACCCAGCTCACGAGCGTCATCTTCACTCATCCAGACAATCGGTCCACCGCGCGACAGTGTCAGCATCAGCAGGTTGTCGCTGTAGGTGGAGTGAATGCCCCACTTCTGGTGTGGCGTCAGGAAGTTCAGCGCCTTCTCCGGGTTACCGTTGGGTTTGCTGTTCAGCAACGGCTTCGCCGCGCGGGTATCGATTGGCGGACGATAGACCATCAGGCTCTCGCCAAAGGCGCGCATCCACTCATGATCCTGATAGAGCTGCTGACGGCCGCTCAGGGTTCGCCACGGGATCAGCTCATGAACGTTGGTGTAGCAGGCGTTGTAAGAGACATGTTCATCTTCCAGCCCTGACCAGGTGGGACTGGAGATAATTTTGCGCGGCTGCGCCTGGATATCGCGGAAGCGGATCTTCTCATCTTCTTTATTGAGCGCCAGGTGGGTGTGGTCACGACCGGTAATCACGCCCAGTGCCTGCCAGGCTTTCACCGCCACCTGACCATTGGTTTCCGGTGCCAGCGCCAGGATCACTTCTGCCGCATCGATCGCCGTGTCGATATTCGGCCGCCCCGCTGCCGGGCCATCCGCTTTGACATAGTTCAGTTGCTTGAGGAAATCGACCTCTTTGCTGGTGTTCCAGCTGATACCTTTGCCGCCGTTACCCAGGGTCTCCAGCAACGGTCCCAGCGAGGTAAAGCGCTCCCAGGTCGCCGGATAGTCGCGCTCCACCACCATAATGTGTGGCGCGGTTTTACCCGGAATCAGATCGCATTCGCCTTTTTTCCAGTCTTTCGCCTCAAAAGGCTGTGCCAGTTCCGCGGGCGAGTCATGCAACACCGGCAGAGTAACGACGTCCGTTTCAACGCCTAAATGACCCGGGCAGAGATCGGAGAAGGCTTTGGCGATACCTTTGTAGATCTCCCAGTCACTTTTTGAGTCCCAGGCAGGATCGACGGCCGCCGAAAGCGGATGAATAAACGGATGCATATCCGAGGTATTCATATCGTCTTTTTCATACCAGGTCGCCGTTGGCAGCACGACATCGGAGTAGAGACAGGTGCTCGACATGCGGAAGTCGAGTGTGACCACCAGATCCAGTTTGCCTTCGGCACCCTGATCCAGCCACTCCACCTCTTCCGGCTTCACGCGGCCCTGCTGGCCTAAATCTTTGCCCTGAATGCCGTTTTCCGTGCCCAGCAGATACTTCAGCATGTACTCATGCCCTTTACCGGATGAGCCGAGCAGATTGGAGCGCCAGACAAACAGGTTACGCGGGAAGTTCTGCGGATCGTCCGGCTGTTCAGCGGCAAACCGCATGGTGCCCTGCTTCAGGCTTTCCACGGTGTAATCCAGCGGCGACTGACCGGCGGCTTTCGCCTGCGCCGCGATGTGCAGCGGGTTGACGTTAAGCTGCGGCGCTGAAGGCAGCCAGCCCATACGTTCGGAACGGACGTTAAGGTCGATCAGGCTGCCGCTGTAGCGACTTTTATCCGCCAGCGGGGAGAGCAATTCGCTGGTGGCCAGGGTTTCATAGCGCCACTGACTGGAGTGGTTATAGAAGAAGGAGGTGCTGTTCATCTGGCGTGGCGGACGCTGCCAGTCCAGGCCAAAGGCCAGCGGGGTCCAGCCGGTCTGCGGACGAAGTTTCTCCTGGCCGACATAGTGCGCCCAGCCACCGCCGCTCTGACCGACGCAGCCGCAGAAAATCAGCATGTTCATCAGGCCACGATAGTTCATGTCCATGTGATACCAGTGGTTCATACCGGCACCGACGATGATCATCGAACGACCGCGGGTCTTCTCGGCGTTTTCGGCAAATTCACGGGCAATGCGAATGATGTTCTGACGGGAGACACCCGTAATCTGCTCCGCCCAGGCCGGGCTGTACGCTTTGATGTCGTCGTAGGTTTGCGCGCAGTTGGCATCATCCAGACCGCGATCCAGACCATAATTCGCCAGCGTCAGATCGTAGACGCTGGTGACCAGTGCTTCACTGCCATCCGCCAGTTGCAGGCGTTTCACAGGCAGCTTGTGCAGCAGGATTTCGTCCAGCGCAACGCTGTTGAAATGCTCGCTGGTAATGCCACCGAAGTAAGGGAAACCAACCTCGACCACCTCATCGTGGCTGCCGAGCAGGCTGAGCTGCAGTTCAACTTCCTGATGTGACGCCCCATCACGCTGCTCAAGGTTCCATTTGCCTTTTTCGCCCCAGCGGAAGCCGATAGATCCCTGCGGCGCGGTCAGTTCCCCGGTCGCCTCGTTGATCGCGACGGTTTTCCACTCCGGGTTATTCTCCTGACCGAGCCCATCCACCAGATCGCTGGCGCGCAGCTGACGGCCTGCGGCGTAAAAACCGCCCTCACGGGGTTCCAGCAGCACCAGCATCGGCATATCGGTGTAACGGCGCACGTAGTCGCGGAAATAGCCAACTTCGCGATCAAGATGAAACTCTTTCAGCATCACGTGGCCCATCGCCAGCGCCATCGCGCTGTCGGTGCCCTGCTTCGGACTCAGCCACTGGTCACACAGCTTCGCGACCTCAGCATAGTCCGGCGTGATTGCCACGGTTTTCGTCCCTTTATAGCGGACTTCCGTAAAGAAGTGCGCATCCGGGGTACGGGTCTGCGGCACGTTAGAGCCCCAGGCAATAATGTAGGAGGAGTTGTACCAGTCAGCCGATTCCGGCACGTCGGTCTGCTCGCCCCAGGTCATCGGTGAGGCCGGCGGCAGATCGCAGTACCAGTCGTAGAAGCTCAGACAGGTTCCGCCAATCAGTGACAGGTAACGTGCGCCCGCAGCGTAAGAGACCATCGACATCGCCGGAATCGGTGAGAATCCCATAATGCGGTCAGGGCCGTAGGTCTTCGCGGTGCAGATGTTCGCGGCGGCGATCATCTCGTTGACTTCCTGCCAGCTGGAGCGGACAAAGCCGCCGCGTCCACGCGCCTGTTTGTAGCTTCTGGCCTTTTCAGGATTACTGATAATTGATGCCCAGGCGTCCACCGGATCGCTGTGCTGCGCTTTCGCATCGCGCCAGAGCTGAATCAGCTTCTTGCGCATTAACGGATATTTCAGGCGGTTAGCGCTGTAGAGATACCACGAGTAGCTGGCACCGCGTGGGCAGCCACGCGGCTCATGGTTTGGCAGATCGGGACGGGTACGCGGATAGTCGGTCTGCTGGGTCTCCCAGGTGACCAGTCCATTTTTGACGTAGATTTTCCAGCTGCATGAGCCGGTACAGTTAACGCCGTGCGTGGAGCGCACGATTTTATCGTGCTGCCAGCGACTGCGATAGCCATCTTCCCAGTCGCGGTTGCTGTTTAACGTCTGGCCATGCTGGCCGGAAAAGGGTTCGGCCAGCTGTTTGAAATAGCGAAACCGATCAAGAAACTTGCTCATCCGGAATACTCCTGAAGGCTTAATGTGACATTGCTGACTCTGCATCTGTCCCGACACAGAAAGTGAAATTGCGCCGGTGCGCCACACCGGCTTTGTCGTTATCAGGCGCGTGATTTTTGGCCGTAAACCAGCCAGGTCACCGCGATGCAGCAGAGATAAAAGACCAGGAAGATTTTCATCGCGCCGGCGGGTGAACCGGTCATGGCGAGCGAAAGGCCAAAAGTCTGCGGAATAAAGAAACCGCCCAGCGCGCCAATGGCGGAGATAAAGCCGAGCGCAGCAGAGGTTTCTGTTGCCGCTTCGCGCTGTGCCAGCGCATCGTCGCCGCCCTCAGCTTTGATACGTTCCAGCGTCAGCTTACGGAAGATCACCGCAATCATCTGGTAGGTGGAGCCGCTGCCCAGCCCGGACGTCAGGAACAGGCCCATAAACACGGCGAAGAAGGCCACGAACGAGCCATCATGTCCGGCACCCGGCAGGGTAAGGAACAGCAGCGCAGCAAACAGCGCCATCAGAACGTAGTTGACAAGCGTGACGCGGGTACCGCCGAAGCGGTCAGAAATGATGCCGCCTGCTGAACGGGCCAGCGCGCCAATAAAGGGGCCGAAAAAGGCGTAATGCATGATCACGACATCAGGAAATTGCGTCTTCGTCAGCATGGCAAAACCGGCAGAGAAACCGATAAATGAGCCAAAGGTGGCCAGATAGAGCAGCGCCATAACCCACAGGTGGGGACGTTTCAGCACCGGTAACTGCTCACGCAGCGAGGATTTCGCCGCCGCCAGGTCGTTCATGCCGAACCAGGCCGCCAGCGTGCCGATCGCCAGGAACGGCACCCAGATCCAGGCGGCATTTTCCAGCCAGATGCTGTCGCCGGTGACGGTGGTCTGACCCACATCGGCAAAACCAAAAATGGCACAGGAGATCGCCAGCGGGGCGACAAACTGCATTACGCTGACGCCAAGGTTACCGAGGCCGCCGTTGATACCCAGCGCGCCGCCCTGACGGGCTTTGGGAAAGAAGAAGCTGATATTGCCCATGCTCGACGCGAAGTTAGCGCCACCAAAACCGCACAGCAGGGAAATCACCATAAAAGTGGTGAATGAGGTCTGGCTGTCCTGTACGGCAAAGCCGAGCCAAAGGCAGGGAATGATCAGGATGCCGGTGCTGAAGGCGGTCCAGCGACGTCCCCCAAAGATGGGAATAACAAAAGAGTAAGGCACACGCAGCAACGCGCCAGAAACCGACGGCAGTGCGGTCAGTAAAAAGAGCTGCTCAGTGCTGAAGGTAAAGCCAACTTTATTCAGGTTAACCGCAACGGTGCTGAACAGCATCCAGACGCAGAAGCCCAGCAGCAGACAGAAGACAGAAATCCACAGGTTACGGCTGGCGATACGTTTACCACGCGCCTGCCAGAACGCATCGTTTTCCGGTTGCCAGTCCTGAATTAACGCGCCGCGCGTCGGGGTTTGCAAAGAGGTGGATTGGGTCATAAATCTCTCATCAGCAGAATAATAATTGTGCGTATCCTGCGCATCCGCCGTGGTGTCGGGCTTGATACAAATCAACGGCAATGCAGGTTACAGAGGCGCAGCGCCCTCTCTTCACCCCGGTTAAGTAGTTGACTGAATTCAGATAACCCTTATAAATCATAGGGTTTAAACACGGCCGCCCATGCCTTCTGTAAAAGGGTGTCCGACTGGAAATAAAGGAGTAGTCCATTGGGGGTATATAGCGACCCCGCTTCACCGGTAAGATAGGCTCTCCGCCCGCTCAGGGCTGGCGTATGTGACAGGAACAGGAGCCATTGTGACGGCAGAGAAATTTACGCTTTTATTGATCGACGACCATCCCATGCTGCGCAATGGCCTGAAGCAGCTGATTGCGCTGGATGAAAGACTGCAGGTGGTTGCCGAAGCGGGTAATGGCATTGATGGCCTGGCGCTGGCACAGCAGCATGATCCCGACCTGATCCTGCTTGATCTTAATATGCCAGGTCTGAACGGACTGGATACCCTGACCCAGCTGCGTGAGATAGCCCTTTCTGGCCGGGTGGTGGTGTTCAGCGTTTCAGATAATGAAGAGGATGTGGTCAGCGCACTGAAGCGCGGCGCTGATGGTTATCTGCTGAAAGATATGGAACCGGAAGCCTTACTGAAAGCGCTGCATCAGGCTGCTGCCGGTCAGATCGTGCTGAGCGAGGCGTTAACTCCGATTCTGGTCGCCCGGTTGCGTGAAGCGCAGCCTGCTCAGACGCGCGACATCAATCAGCTGACCCGGCGCGAACGCGATATTCTGCAACTGATCAGCGACGGGATGACCAATAAAGCGATTGCCCGCAAGCTGGCCATCAGTGAAAGCACGGTTAAGGTTCACGTTAAATATCTGCTGAAAAAGATGAACCTTAAATCCCGACTTGAAGCCGCCGTCTGGGCGCTGCAGAACGGGCTGCACTGACCTTTCCCCCTTCCCGATGCGGCGCAGTGCCGTCCTGCCGGCCATAAACTGCCGCAGAAATCGCGAGCCGCCTCGCAGCCCCGCATCAGCGTCATGAGAACAGGCACTTTTTTGTCGCCAGCCGCCGCCACATTTGCCAGGATGCCTGTCAGGTTACACCCGGTCAGGATCGCGGCTGTGCATCACGCTGGCATATGCCCTGCCCTATTCGTTATCATCTGATTATCCTGCGCGCCTGGAATCCCTTTCGGTTTCATGGGCGTTGACCGCCAGAAATTTACCGCATTAAAAATGAGCTAAAACCTTATGCAAGAGCCAACCGAAAAGGACTTTCCTTCCCACACGCCGATGATGCAGCATTACTTATAAACATCAACTAATATACTGTTTTGTATGGAAAAATTATAAAATATCTTTTTTAGGCTACATATAAAATACTTTTTTAAGAGAATTTTGTTATGGCACAACTTAAAAGTTCCGTCTAACTCCCATCACATAGAGATAATCCAGCTTTCCTCTCTTTTTAGCACCCTCAAACCTCTCATCGTTTGTTCCTTCTGAGAAAATGTTGATTTCATATCTCAAAAATCCGCCTTGCGGAAAACAAAAAAAGGTTGAAAGTGATTGAAAAATGATCAATTTTTAACCAATTCATTTCTTCAGTAGTTTCGTCAAGGCACTCAAATGATTGATAAAACTTATAAGATACATAAGGTTAGGGTTGCCCAGTATCTACGGATGTCTACTAATCTTCAGGAGTTTTCGCTAGATAACCAAGCACAATTCATCAAAAAATATGCTGATGAGCATAATATGGAAATCTTACATACTTATGACGATGCAGGTAAAAGTGGTGTATCCACAACTGGAAGGCATGATTTTAATAAGCTTGTAAACGATGTCCTTACGAAAGAAATAAATATCGATGCAGTCCTTGTATACGATGTTAGTCGATTCGGTCGTTTCAAAGATCCTCAAGAGGGTATTTACTATAAATACCTTTTGAAAATGAACAACGTAGATGTCATCTATTGTGCCGAGAATCTCCCGGAAAACAGTGAAACAGAAACTTTCATACTTTCTTCATTAATGTATGCGGCAGGTGCATTCAGTAAAAACCTTTCAATAAAAGTTTTTGCAGGACATGTGAATCTTGTTAAGAGGGGGTATTACCAAGGCGGTAAGCCGGGATATGGGCTTAAAAGAAAGTTACTTGATAATAATAATAAATCAAAGATGATACTCGCTCATGGTGAGAGAAAGAGCCTTCAAACAGACAGAATAGTTCTCGTTCCTGGAACAAAAAAAGAAATTGAGCTGATAAAAAAGATTTTCAATATGTTCATTTTTGACGGGTTAAATGAGTATCTTATCGCTTCACGACTTAATCAGGAGGGGTATAGATTCAGCGATAAAACAGAATGGACACGTGGTCGAATTCACTCCATTCTTATCAATAGCAGATATACAGGGAAATACACATACAACCGAACATCACAAAAGTTAAAGACAAAAAAGGTTAGAAACCCTGAAGATGAATGGATTGAGTATAGCTCCTTTTTTAAACCCATCATTTCAGAAGAAAAATTCAAATTAGCTAAGGAAATAATTGATAATCGTTCTATAAAAATGAGCAATGAAAAAATTCTTGATTGTTTGAGAAAAATTCTTTCCAAGCATGGAAAAATATCAGGCTTTATTATAGATGAGGAGGATGGTAGTCCATCAAGCAGTGTAATTGCAAACCGCTTTGGAGGTCTTCTCAATGCTTATAAATTAATCGACTACACACCTGAGCGAGATTATCAATACTTAGAGATAAACTCTTATCTCCGAAAGAAGCACGATGCCATTGTTAACAAAATACAAAATGAAATTCTAAGCAGTGAAGTAAAAATTTTAGAAAATAAGCTGATTACAGTTAATAAAGCTTTGAGTTTTTCCATAGTGCTTTCACGATGTAAAAAAACAGGGTTGAACAAACATAGATGGTTAGTGCGATTAGACAGGAGTCTAAATCCAGAAATTAGTATCATTGCAAGAATGAATAGCCTTAATACTGAGCCTGTTGATTATTACATCTTGCCATCAATAGATTTTTTTGAAAATGAATTAAAACTTAAAGATAACAATAACCTTCTATTCGAAATGTATCGTTTTGATGATATCAAGCCATTCTTTAATATGCTTTCAACAGATAATAAGGATGTAATATAAATGCAAGATCAAAATGTTCACATGGTTAAAATATCTTCTATTAAGGTGGTAATCCCTCGGTCGAGGAACAAATTTCGTCATGCAGAAATAACTGAAAGCATTGATGCAAGTGGGCTAAGAAAACCCATAACGGTTCGAAAGATCGTTGATAAAAAATACGAATTCGCTTTAATATGCGGTCAAGGTAGACTTGAATCGCTGACTGCATTGGGTGAGGAGTTAATTCCCGCTTTTATATTGGATATAGACGAAAATCAAGCTTACATCATGAGTTTGGTCGAAAATATGGCCCGAGTAGTCCCAAGAGCGGGTGAACAGTTCCAACGAATAAAAGAAATGACTGAGCAGGGATTAACTAATAAGGAGATATCAAGCTCTACCGGCCTATCTTTGCACTGGATCACAAGTCTAACCATGCTCATTAATAAAGGGGAAAATAAGTTACTTTCGGCTGTTGAGTCAGGATGCATACCAATATCATTTGCTGTTGAAGTTGCAAGAGTGGACTTCGAGGGTGGTCAAGAACTATTGATAAAAGCTTTTGATGAAGGTTTAATAAAACATAAAGATGTTGGTAAAATTCGTGAAATACTCGACTCACGAGATGAAGGACTCAAGGGATTTATTAATAATAACTTTGGTGTCGCCAAGAAAAAGAAAAAAATGACTACTGAAGAGTTACAACAACTTTATCAGGACAATATCTCCCAACATAAAAAAATCAAAAATAAAGCTGAATATGTGGAAATAAAACTATTAGTTGCAAGTCAGATATTCAAAGAGCTTACCAGTAACGAGATTTTTTCTAAAATAGTCGTTGAGGAAGGTTTACAAGATGTTGTTAAAGTCATAGTTAAAAACACTACTAATTGAGGTGTAAGATGATCAAATACTGCTTCAATGACAAATCAGTAAGTTTTAAACTGGCTGATCTGGCTTACACAAAAAAGCTTCCTGTAAATTTTCAAATAAGTAAAAAATTCACACAAATAAAAAGCACCATATTAGCCATCGGCTTAGTAGAACCAATACTTGTTTTCATTGATCAAACAGATAGCTCTGTGAAAGTTCTCGATGGTCATCTTAGAGTTGAGGCCCTTAAAGACTTAGGTGAGGATAAAGTAAATTGCCTTATTTCGACAACATACGACACTTACACACCAAATAAAAAAGTTAACCGAATAACGATTATACAGATCCAACGAATGCTAAAAGAAGCTGTAAGAGTAGGAGTTCCTGTTGAAATGCTTTGCACCGCATTGAATATAAGTGTTGAGTCTCTGAAATCTAATCTATCAGTTTTGAAAGGTATCTGCCCGGAAGTGATAGATTTGTTTAACGATAAAGATATCCCGATCAATACCTTTAGAACCTTAAAGAAAATGGTTCCATTGAGACAGATAGAATGTGCGAACTTAATGGTAAAGTTCGAAAACTATTCAACCCTATTCTCGGAGTCTCTATATCATAGCTCTTCATCAGAATTTCTCATTGAACAACCTAAAAAGAAATCAGACTCTAAACTTGCTAACAGAAAAGCGATAGAGAGACTTGAAAAAGAAATGGCCCAAGTCCATTTTGACACTCAAAAGATTAGAGAAAGTTACGGCTCTAATAGTTTGAAACTAACAATTATCATTTCTCATATCAAAAAGTTGCTTGAAAATCCAAAAGTGTTTCACTGGCTCCTGAGGAATAAAAGCGATTACCTGAACGAACTAACAAATATCTCTGATATAGATAAACTTACTTAAAGAGCTTTATGAGACTACACTTCCTCATTTTGGAATAAAATGCTTGCATTCATACAATTTTTACTTAAAATGCTTTATTACCACTGAGGCACTCTTTCCTGCCAAATCCCATCGTTGCTAGCTTTGCACATGGGTGTAAAGGCTATCAGTAGCTGACTGAGATAAGATTGAGTAAAAGCCATGAACAATAAATGTGTGCTGGTGTGCCAGTATCAACGTTTTCGGTTTGGACGGTGGGAAACGGTGTGTCAGCACCTCCGTTCCCTACCTAATCGTTAATGATTGATGGTGCCTCGGTGGTAACCTTAAGGTTTTAGACCACTTCCTCCTCGTTAACACCTAACATTTTATTGAAATGCTGGTCATCATTAGTTTTCTTGAATATTTCTTCAAACATCTCTAAGTATTTTTTTGATGATATTTGACCTAAGTTACTGATGTTGATCGAGTCTGAATGAGATCCTCTATTTATATAACGATAAAAAGTTTTATAGTTCATATCGATTTCAGTATCAACTAACTTATCAAGCTCTTCACTTAACCTTTCCATTTTACATGAAAATGAGAAATAATATTCTTAAATATTTCTCATTACATTGGGTAGTATAACTGAACTTATCAGCCCTTTCTTGACATCTTTTAACACCATCCAAAGTGCTTCATATTCATTTTTTATAGCATCACGTTCAATTTTTAATACATTACTATATTTATCTTTTATAACTCTATGTAATTGATATTTTTTGATAAATGCATCTGTTTTAAGTGGTGCCAATTTTATCAATTCTTGGAAGAAAAAAAGGTTATGCGTCAGAACTACGAGCTTTGCTGCATCGCTATTCTTAATAATTCTATGATGAATTAAAGATGCAACTTCATAAATATAGTCATGGGACAAACTTGAGATCGGATCATCAATTACAATTAGTTTTTCATTATTATTTTCATTTGCGTTATCTAATCTGCCATTACATAGTTCTAAAAAATATAAAAATGTTATAAGCGTTTTTTCACCCTCACTAAGAGTTTTGTAAATATCACCTGTTGAACCACTCTCACGACATATCTGGAAGAAATTTTTCTCCTCGCTTTTCTTAATTTTGAAATGCGAGATACCTAAAGAGGATAATGTTCTATTTATTTTTTTAATTGTTTCATCAATATTAGAAACCTGCCTCCGAAGTGTGCTAATATTTTCATTTAATGACGTTATTTCTTTATAGATTTTATTTTTATTATTTATCTCGGCTTCTTTTTCACTGTATAGCTCCGTTAACTGTTCATCTTTCGTCAAAATTAGATCATTACATTGATATCTTAATGACTTCCATAGGCGTTCTTTGATCTCGGCAATACTAGTGTCATAACTATCTACCTTCATATTAATCTGCTTAATTTCGCTATTATATCTTTCCACTTTTTCAAGCAACAAATTAACACTAGAGCTTTCTACTATAGCGTTTATACTTAGCGAAGGTTTTTCGACTTTTTCTTTAATAAGACCTAAGTTTGCATTAAAGTATAGGCAAACTTGGTCTAATAGTTCATTTATTTCAACTTTATCTATTATGAAATTATTAGAAGCGATTGTTGACTTTACATTATCAACAAAATCGTCACATTCTTTATTAAACCGAGAGAGCAGGATTTTTAAGGCAGCGCTTTTTTCATTATAAGTGTCATCGAAAATATTTTTTATTTCATCTTTGAAAATTTCATTAATTGTGTCTTCCTGACAGAATGGGCATTTTTTTTCGTGTGTGTAGTTTAGTCCAGCTCGAACCCAATCAGAATTTCCCATTTCTTCAATCAGCAACGACAGATAGCTATTACCAGATGGTAAAAGTGATACGGAAAGTAATTCTAAGTCAGCTTCTGAAATAAATGGAGGACTCGGCACTTCTAAAAGTGAATATTTTGTATTTCTGTTGGTTTTAAGGATGTTATATTCATTTATAATCTCATCAGTGTTTAGTTCTTCCATGTCGGTTTGATCATTTATTTTATGAAAAAAGCTAGATTTCTGTAAATACCCAGCCATTAACTCTCCTAAACCCCCATCTTTCTTTCGAATGTGTGAAGCTTTATTCCATATATTATTCTGACAACTTTCAATTACCTTCAGGATCATTTCATCTTTTTTTTCCAGAACAACATCTTTCTGAGCAAGAGATTTCTTTAATTTAATTAACTTTGCTTCATTATCATTTATAGCCTCCATTATATCTTTGTTTTCTTGGCTTAAAGTAAAAATTCCAGGTTGCTCAGATTCATTATAGAATGAATCCTCGATGAATTGACTGTTGTAAACAATATATCTGTAATCATTCTGCCCAATGAGGCGACAATGGTTATATGCAGTTTCCGTAGGTTTATAAAAGTATCCTGATATTGTGGACTTTCCACTTCCATTCTGTCCGTATATAAGGTTTATTTTTTTACTTAGGTCAACGAAAACACTACTATCTTTGCAATAGCTTCTTACACCTCTAATTTCTAACTGACTCATAATAAAACTCCTTTTAGTATAAAATGATACTGATATAAAAACTGTCAAACTTAACTATCTTCTTTCATCGAGCTAAAATACTTAATGAATTTAACAACTGTGTATCCAAGGTTTCCCTTTCCGGTGTGGGTAGCCCATTTGCAACTCTGTAATTCTTAATGGCTGTTCGTGTTGCAGGTCCCATGTTTCCGTCGATATTGCCGTTATAGAAACCTTTATCGAGTAAGGCGAACTGCACTCTCATGATTAACCGCTTACGTTTTTCTGTATCCGAAGTTAACCCGCTACTCGCTCGATTGGCACCTGTGGTTCCTGCTGAGTTTGTTGTGGTTGTGCTATCTGTGTCATTAGAGCGAAGTGAACGGACAGAGGAGGAGGAGGAAGACGACGAACGAGTTCCTGAACTGGATGAGTCTGAGGTGCTAGGGGAACTGTATGTTTTGGGATAATAAGGAGTGCTTCCACCATAGTAGCCACCGCCTGATGAGGAACGGTGTGAGCTGTGGCTACGGTGGGAACTGTGACTTCTGTGTCCTGCAATGTAGAACGGCACTTCGGTGTTGAGCGGTGCTATCACCAAATCATGTTCGTTCAATGTCATACCAGGTAAGTCACTGGCACCAGTAGATGAGTCACTTGCCCAAACAGAGTTATTGAGAGCCAAAAAACCAGGAAGTAGAGCCGCGAAATTAAACTTTTTCATATTATTGGTCTCGGAGGTTGATGAAAACGGCCTTTTGATGAACTGAAATAACCAGCACAGGAAGACTTCTGAGTGCATTCATCACATTCTTTGGGATAGTAATTTTTCCAGTCAGAGATGGACTGTGTAGCAAAACCCCATGCCCTTTCAGGAAGGTGGCATAGTGGATAATTGAAGATGGTAAGAGGGATACCTGATCTGTGTGCAGTGTCTACAGCCGAAAGGATTTGTTCGCTATAGTTGTCGTGCTCTATGAAGATTGATGACCAGTTCTTACGGGCCCATCCAATCGACTCAAGTCCCATAAGGGAGATCTGGTTAATGTTAGAGAACACACGGCCAGCAAACTCTACAATGTCATCAAGCTCTGTATAGTTCGCCTGAGTCGGGATGACTCTCAGTTCGATGTTGATACCTGAGTTACCGGCATTGATCAGTCCCTTGACTGTTTCATCAAATGCTCCCTCGCTTCCGACCAGGTAGTCGTGCACTGATGCTCTCGAAGAATAAAGCGGTATCCCAAACGTGATTTTGATCTTATCGCTTCTTTCCTTCATCTGCTGGGTGAAGCTGACATCCGCAAACTTCCGTCCATTGGTTAGAACATGCAGTGCTGTGTCAGGAGAGTTTTCGATTATGAAGTCCAGAAAATGCAGGAAGTCTTCGCCATAGAGCAAAGGTTCTCCCCCGCTCACTCCAACTACTCCATTCAGAGAGAAGGAAGCGATAGCGAGAGCTGACTGGTTTAGAAGCCAGTCATCGTTACCCGTCTTGGGAGGCTGAGAACAAAACAGGCAACTGTTGTTGCACCTTTCAGTGACCAGGACAGTGTTGTGGTTTGCTCTACGGGAAAGTATCACCCGGAGCATGTTGCCGTTGTTAACGATGCCAATGTCACCATCTTCTAAAGATTCGAAAAGTTCCTGGCTCACAATCGAGTCTGCAAAATATGCAGGCAGTCTGGAATCGAGATCGGTTGCAGTGACAAGCAAATTTGGCAGATAGAATTGAGGATTTTCAGGCTTAGCCTTGCACAGGCGGTAGAAGCCTTGCTGAACTGGCAAGTCCGATGAAAACCGAAAAATATCGTTTCTCAGCACCTCAGACATAAGCCCACCTTTTGAGCATCTCAGCCATTGGTCCATCCTGAGAAATTGCATTCAGCAGGAAGCGGAACATTCCTTTGTGATACTGGCAGAAAGTAGACCGACTCTTGTCACCAACAGGTTCGCCATGAACACTGATGTTCTGACATGGATCTGCACCACAGAAAGGCTGATATGCGCAGGTGTCACAACCTGGCATGGCAAAGTTGAATGATGATGAGAGAGCAGAACGGTAGTATTCGTTACTACTGAATGAGAGTGAAGCAAACTCTCCTGCACTGAAATCTGCTTCGGGATTTACTTTCTGAAGCATACGGCTTTCATCGCTTCCGTATACCTTGCCGTCATAGTTGAACAGGATGCAGTTCAGCACAACTCCGCTTGGTGATTTAAGATCTGCATAACCACTGAAGCCTGGATTGAAAATTCTCTTTAGATGGATTGAGGCCGAATGCTCAACGACAGGTATACCCTTCTGGTTCTGAAGCAACACTTCCTGCATTAACTTCTTATAAAACTCAAAATATTCAGGCATAGAAAAAGTGAAGCTCTGCTTCTGAGCAAACCCGTATGGGCTGACCGGCCTGATGAACATGTCAGTAAGGCCAAGTGACAGATGAGCATCCACTATGGAAGCTGGTTCTTTTGTTAGCTCTTTTGTAACTGTGGTTACCGTAGCTACCCGGTTTGCTCCCAGCTCTTCTGTGATTTTTCTAATGCCCGTGACGGCTTTGTTGTGAGCCTGATAATCGGTAAGGATACGGTTTTTATTGTGGACGGCTTCATTGCCATCAAGAGAGACAGAAAAGGTAATATTCCGTTCTTTAACCCAAGAGAGGATGCTTTCATCGAGTATTGAGAGACTCGTGGCAATAACCATTTCGAAAGCATCACTACCTAATGAACTTTCGCACTCTTCATAAATTGCCCGAACAAGATCGAACCTGAGAAGCGGTTCTCCGCCCTGCACTTCTATCTTGTATGGCGGAGTGCCAAGTTTCTTAATAGTGCTGACGATTTGCGGTATCAGTTCTGAGTTCAGGTCGTAACCATCAGCGGTGAACGATGCTCTGCTGACCTGGCAATACTTGCATGTGTGATCGCACCTGAGAGTCGGCACAATCATGAAAATAGGTCTGACGGCCAGTTCGTTCATAAGTCGTTTGGCAAAGGCAGAACTCAGAGAGGCTTTTGAAACTGCCTGAGTCGCATCGTCTGCAATGAACAATCGGCTTTCAAGTAGTCGGGAGGTAGTTTGCTCTGGAGGAAAGTTGTTATCGGCAAGAAGGTTCAGCTCTTCGTCATCTACGAAGCTGTGAAAGCCAGCAAGATTGCTGATGAAGACTTTGCCATTGCTCAGGCGGTCAAAGTTGAATGGCATCGTATTCATTCGGCAAGTCTCGAATCGATGCTCCTCAGAACATTGTCGATAATCGAAGTCCTGGTCTGGACGGTGTGTGCCTGAAGCTTCTCCCTGAGCTTGTAATCATTCAGCAGTCGTTCGAACTCGAACTCAACCTCGTCGTTCCAGTCTTCGAACGAGACGAGCCAGTGCTCATCGTCTTCATCAAGCTTCCAGCGGGTGAGAGCGCTCATCCAGTAAAGGCTGCTTCTTATTGCCCACTCTGAATTATTACTTTTATGAAGGTTTAGTATGCTCATGCTCGCCTCTTTGAAAGACTGTCAGTGCCAAAATCTTAAATCATTCATTTGCATAGAAAGAAAACGCCAATGATGGAAGGTCAAAAACCCATGAAAAAAAAACCATAAAATCAACATGTTATTCATTAATCTCTTTGTCAATAAGAAAGAGCTTGTTTTTTCATGTGCCGATAATTAATGTATTATCTTCTGAAACATTTGGCAACCAACATGAGCGAAACAAAAGAATTTCTTTACCAATCGATTACAGATACTCAAGCGACCATAAAAGCCATAGATGTAAAACTAGGTTTTTTATTCGTTTTGGCATTTATGCCTCTGACCTTGTTATCAACCATTACTCCTTGCATTAGTAACTTGTGGAAGTTCGGTTTATTATTCCAAATAATGCTTATTATAAACTTCACTGCATGGTGTCTTTCTTTAATTTATTTATTTTTTTCGCTCACAAGCATTTCAGATCCAAATGATCATATTTCAGGTCCTAGACCAGCAGGTTTATTTTACGGAAAAAATCTATTTAAAACTGAAAATACTAATCTATTTTCAACAATAAAGATAACTTGCAACTACACAGTTGACAATTTATTTTCCGCACTTCCTTCCGGAGATGAAATAACAAGAGAGCTTGCCTATGAAAAAATAAAAATCACTTACATTCGAGAAATTAAAATTAGTTATTACGCCAGAAGCACTAAGCTCATTTTGACATGGCTTTGCTTAGGTTTAATATTATACATCACAAGCTCAATAATGAAGTAAAAATGAATTCAAATGAAATAGCAATTTTAGAATCTATCATTAATAGTTCTTTGGATCAGGCAGAAGATCATTGGAGAAATGATGGTTATAAGTTAGCTATGGATGTTAAAAAAAAGAGAACCTTTGATAGCAAAGAATTTTCAATTAATGAATCTCTTATGCCTGGCTTACCTCCTATCTATGAAGGTAAAACGGTTATTGGCGAATTTATAGCATTTGTTGCTGACATGAGAGACTCAACCAATCATTTGTTGCAAGAGATATCTATAAAAAAAGCAGCTGTAACAAGGCTTGAAAGAGTTTTTTATGAAACATCAGCATTATTACCAGCCTTAGCAAAAGTTATTAATTTTAGCAATGGGAAAACCACCGAATATTTGGGCGATGGAGTGCTGGCCTTCTTTTTAGTTAATCCCGAAAATAAAGCTGAAAGTATGTATCAAGCAAAGAGAGCGGCATCAGATGTAATTCAAATTCTAAGACCAATGATTAATAAAATATTGGAAAAAAGATATAACTTACCTGAAATAGATCTTGGTGTAGGTTTAGCAATGAGCAAAGCTATTGTCACATTGGTAGGCTTACCAGAAGAACGACAAGTTAAAGCATTTGGAGAATGTGTATTCAGAGCAACAAAAATGTCTGCGGGAAGGAACGAAATTTGCGTTGATGAAAGACTCTATGCAGAATGGCCTTCGTCTAAGGGAGGTAAGCTTTCTTTTCAATACAAGGAATTTGGAAAAGGTGATAAGAAATTCTCTGGCTATTTAATATCTCAAGGTGGAAAATGAGAAATTACAATTTATTCATTAGTCACTCATGGAAATATACTGATTCTTACAACAGACTTTTAAACATTTTATATAACAGGGGTTACTTTACCTTTAAAAACTATTCGGTCCCTAGAATTGACCCTATTATAGATGCTGAAGGTGATATAGCACTTTATTCCGCCATAAAGAATCAAATGGGGCCAAGCAGTGTCGTTTTGATCCTTGCAGGTGTTTATGCAAGTTACAGCAAATGGATTGATGCTGAAATAAGAATAGCTCAAGACTACAAAAAACCGATTATTGCTATAGAACCTTGGGGTTCTGAAAGGACTTCGCTTGTAGTGAAAAATGCTGCGGATAAAATTGTAAAATGGAATGCAAACAGCATTGTGGCTGCAATACGCGACTTGACTTAAAGGTAGAAGATGAGAAAAGCATTATTTGTTGGCATAGATAATTATCGTTTTATAAACAAATTAAGCTGTTGTCAAAGTGATGCAATGGCTATGTCTAACGTGTTATGTCGTCATGCAGATGGTCGCCCTAACTTTGGCTCTAAAAACCTTTTAAATTCTGACTCAACCCCTATAAATAAAGAGACTTTAGAAAAGGAAATTCAAAATCTATTTTCCGGCGAAGCTGACATAGCATTATTATTCTTTGCCGGACATGGTTACTTTGATCAAGACATAGATGAAGGTGTGATATTACCTTATGACTTTAATTCAACTTCAAATAATAGTGTTAGAATTAGCGACATATTACATTGGGCTAATTGTAATAGTCGAGTAAGGAATAAAATAATTATTTTAGATTGCTGTCAATCTGGTACGGCAGGACAATTAAGAAATTTACGCGGAGGTGAATCCGTAATTGCAGATGGAAGCACTATCCTTACTGCTTGTCAAAGGGATGAAATGGCAGTGGAAGAAGATGGGCACGGTTTATTCACTGCTTTAATGCTAGAAGCACTTTATGGTGCTGGAGCGAATATTTTGGGTTATGTGACACCCGGAAGTTTATATAGCTTCGTAGATCAAGCTCTTGGGGAATGGGAACAACGACCAGTTTTCAAAACTAATGTTTCAAAATTCGTTATTCTCCGTGAAACAGGTGCAAGGATTCCCCTCACAACTTTGAGAAACTTACCAAACTGGTTTGAAGAAAACTCATCAGTATTTAAGTTGAACCCAAGTTTCGAACCAGAATCTACAATGCCTAATGAAGATAATATTAATATTTTCAAACAACTGCAAATATGCAACCGACACGGATTAGTAGAACCTGTAGATGCCGAGCACATGTATTTTGCAGCTATGAATTCAACTGGATGCAGATTAACAGCTCTTGGAGTATATTACAGAAAACTTGCAGAAAAAAAGAGAATTTAACAAACATAGGGATGCACATGATTAAGGCTAATACATATTATGTTATCATAGAAGTTATAATTCCTTTAGCTGAGCATAGCTCAGCTAAAAATAATAAATTATTTTTATTGGTTGATATTTCTAGCGGGAATTTTATTAGTATTCACTCGTCTTTTGATGAAGTGAAAAAAGCTCTTTTAAAATTAGTTAATAATGATGACACAGTCATGCATGATCATTTTAAATACAGATTCAAATATGAGCAATCAACAAGAGGCACTAATGAAAGCAAGTTAAAACCCACCAACCTAGCTGCAAAACTTCATTTATATTATCTTAAAATAAACAATCGTCTAAATGATTTGAACATTTTGAAAATTGAAATTGAAAAACTCATTCTTCACGGAAACATTGCACAAAGTATAAGTGAAAACATGATCACAAACCATCGAGATACCAAAAATCAATAAATATGAGTTATAATAGAATTGGAACTTATTGTTAAGCAGTCGAATATAAGTTCCTTTCCTATTAGATTAATGACTCTTCCATCAGGATAATAATAATATTTTAATTGTGAACCATCTGAATGTTCAATAACCAAAATATAGTATGCGAACAACGCTCCGCAATCTTTTATTTCTATATATTTACTACCATCAATTAATCTTCCTGACTGGATGGTCGAATTTTTATAAATATCAATAATTCTGTTCATGAGTTCCCCCGATAAATAATTTCATTCACTTATAGATCGCTTGAATAATTTGTCAACCACGATTTTAAGCAAGGGCTAACTCATCGATGCTCTGCATCTTTGAGTTGCCTTGCTTTTTCTGCCCTTTGGTTGAAAAAGAAAGATCAAAGCCACCCCGCAATCAAATGCCAAAACATTGACATCATTGATCTTTATGGTATTTATTATATATAGCATATAGATTTGCCATTAAGCCTAAATATCAAAAGGAGTTGATATGAAAAAAAACAATATTATATTCGACGATGAGTTTCCTTCTACATTTACCAATGATCCTGCCGTTAAAAAATTACCCCCTAATCGTCTTCGCAGTTACTCAGTAACTGTCAGATTAAATGAAGTTGAGCTGAGTAAAGTAAACCAGTCCAGAGGACAGCTCAGCAGAAGCTGTTGGCTGAGATCTTCTGCTCTTCAGCAATTACCTCCTTCCGTTCCTGAGATAAATCGAGATGCATGGCGTAAGCTGACATCTTCACTTCAAAAGTTGAATGACCTCACTTCATATCTTAATCGTCGCGGAACTGATGCTCAGCCTTTGAGTAAGGAGGTTGATACTCTCAAGCTTAAGCTGTCTCATGTGAGAGATGCCCTGCTATCACTCGATAAGTGACTATCAGCTCATGAAGGGAATGCAGAAAATTCGTAGAGGTAAGTGCTTCAAAGGTATCGTCTCATATGCACTTGCCCCAGCAACTCATCATAAGACAGCCCCGGTGATAATCGGCGGTAACATGATTGGCTTATCTGTGGATGAAGTGACTGTTGAGTTCATGCGAACTCAGCAGCTCCGGTCAGATGTGCAGAAACCTGTCTGGCACAACTCTCTTCGCCTTCCTAAAGGAGATTCACTCACTGATGAGCAATGGAAGCTTGTTGCTGACGACTATATGAAGCGAATGGGCTTCAGTGATACTCATCTCCGTTGCTATATCATGCATAATGACGGGGCCGGCCAGCACATACACATAATTGCTTCCCGCATCCGTATACCTGATGGCCAGCTCTACCTCGGTAGAAATGAAAACCTCATCAGCACCAGAATCATTCAAGAGCTTGAGCAGGATCATCTGCTCACACGAACCAAAGGTCCATCTCCTTCTTCAGCCCCCAAAGTCAGGAAAACTGGTAGGAATGAACAAATGATGGAAGCAAGGACAGGCAATAAAGCTCCAAAGAAAATCATCCATGAAGCCATTGAGGCGGTGCTCAGTTTCTATGGCACCATCACCATTGGCGATTTCATCTATGAACTCAGTAAGCAAAATATAACAGCCAAAGCGAGCATTGCTTCAACGGGCAAAATGAATGGTTTCTCTTTTGAGTATGCAGGAATCGCCTTCAAAGCATCTCAGTTAGGTAAAACCTACTCATGGTCGAGTCTGAGCCAGAAGGTTATTCTTCCCATTGCTGTTAGGCCTCAGGTTATAGGTGATACAGGGTTGCCTGAGGAGGAGTCAGAAGCAATGGAAAGACTGGCTAACATAGAGGATGTGCCAATGTTCCACTCCCCCTCTATCCCACATATTGAGGAGATGAATACTGAACAGAAGGATAAGGTTCGCTGGCTACTTTGGGTGCCTTACCTGAAGCTAATTGTCCAAGCCTTAAAAGCAACGGGTCTGAGCATTCTTAAGCCGTCAATCAAGATGAAACCCATCCACTTCTTTACTCCTACCCAAAACACTGGCGATAAAAAATCACTCGCAATCATCAAAGAAAGCACCACTGGGAAAAAAAGATTTTCTAATTGATGCCTCTTAAACCCGCTAGTTATCAGTGGGTTAAAACCGTGCATTAAGTCAAATTCGTTAACTATTCTTATTAATAATCATATTGATAGGAAAAATCGATCGATCGTTTTTACAGATCAATTTCAAATATATGATAGTTTATAGCTATCAAAAAGATCTGATCGATCGGTACAAATGATTTGCTAGACACTCATTCCAGGCCGTAATGTAACTTCAAATAAAACGATATAGCTCACTGATTTATCAGCAAAATTAGCTGATAAATCAGTGCGCTCTGAATCCAACGAAACAATACCGGATGGTTCTATGACAACAATGACTGAAGTTAAGCAGCCTAATTTCCTGATGATGAAACGAGTATGGATTGCCATCGCTCTGCCAATTGTCATCTTCTACTTCTTGGGTATGAGAGGATTAGTGCAACTCGCTCTTATTTGGGTCTTCGCAAGCATCATGCTCTTGATGTTTGCTTATAAAAAATTCCGCATCAAAAAGTGGAATGCCAGCACCAGGGACCATTTTGGCGAGCAAGACGGAATGTGGAGCCATGAATTTGGTTCTACTTCAATGAAACTCGACCAGCACAGAGGATTGATTCATCTCAAGGAAGAGAACAAACAGAAAACATATCCCTTCTCAGCTATCAAAGAGTGGCGATACAATTTGTCTACTACGAGAGAACGGTCTGGTATGAACAAAGAACTCGACCGCACCCATGACTTCAGAGAATCAGGCTTTTACATTGCAGTAGACGATGTTCAGTATCCAGAATGGCGGGTAATGTTCTTTCCTCAAAAGGGTGACTTCAACTCACAGGAAGGTATCCGTGATACGGAACTGCAACTAAAGCGGTGGATGCACATTTTTGACAAAGTAGTTAATAACTTACACCATTGATAACCGACTTTGACACAAACAAAAGCCAGCTAATTGCTGGCTTTTTCCATTTAAAATTTCATAAAGAAAAATTTAACAATGCCGATAACAGTTACATATAATCAAATGTTGATAAGGGAATTTAAAGTGGCTGAAAAAATCAATGAAGGCAAAATTATGCAGGTCCTTAACTGGGCTTATGACAAGGCCCTGGACGGGAGTATACCAGGAACAGATTCAGCTTTTGAAATGGCAGGTAGCTATTTGAAAGGTGATGGTACCCTTGTTGACCAAGCTAATTCTCTTATTAGATGGCAAAACACTAAGTCAGTTACCTCAGGATTTCTGTCAGGACTCGGTGGTATTGTGACTCTACCTGTAGCAGTCCCAGCAAGTATCGCTACTGTCCTGTATGTTCAGATCCGAATGATAACCTCACTTGCAATAATGGGTGGATGGGATGTGAAAGATGATCGAGTGAGAAGCCTCGTTTACAGTTGCCTTGTTGGGAATGCAGCGAAAGATATTCTCAAAGGAACAGGAATTGTTGTTGGCTCAAAGATGTCAACTCAGTTAATCAAAAGTATTTCGAAAGAAACGATATTTGCCATTAACAAGAAAGTAGGATTTAGATTATTAACAAAGTTTGGCGAGAAAGGAGCTATCAACTTAGGAAAAATGATCCCCCTTGTCGGAGGTATAATCGGCGGAACGTTTGATGGAGTTTCAACCAATATAGTTGGAAATGTTGCTCGTAAGACTTTCATCGAAAAAAGTTTATTAGCAGAATAGTTTTTAAATTTATAAATTTTAACAGGAGCAGTGGGTATGAACCACTGCTTCCGATATAAAAATTTCACTCAGGCTTCTTTGTTACTTTTGATATCCCATACTGATTGTGACCCTATCTCTTTTCCGCCAGATGAACTATCTATTTTGATTAGTTAAGCCCGAGAGAACCATTCAGAATAAAATGACAACTTTTGCTCAAAAGGAATTAAAATAATAAAAACATTCACCAAGAGCTTGACAATATATTTCCTACTGATATTTATATATTAAATTATAATTAGGAGATAGCAAATGTATATGTCATTTTTTCAAATATGGTTCCTAGCGGTTAGTATTGGTGTTCTAACCGCTTTATTAAATAGAAGCTACTACATAAGAAAAATTGAGAGTTTAAGTAAACTTAATCAACAACATACCGATAGTAAAACCAGTAAAGAAGAAGATATTCCGGCCTAAAAAACCAATTTCATTCCCTTTTTTTAGGTTCGATATGAGTTTTTCAGCATGTAAAGCTTTAACAAATTCATTATCATCTTTGAGACCATTAATTTTATCCATTACTACGATATATGTATACAGGCCATAAACAAATGCTGCTAAGAAAACAAAGCCAGAAATATGAAAATTACTCATAAGAGAAATTAATCTAATTGCGAAAAATAGCAAAAAGAGGGATCCGAAACATATCCAATTTGTTCTGTTATTCCTCATTTAAAACTCTCCTAAATTAAGCATGATGATTAAATGTATTATTAAGTTTCGTTATTACTATTAGTGCCTCATACTGATTATAACTCTGCCCCTTCCCCTCTCATAAAGCCTGTTTCCAAGACTGAATCTCGACCTTAGATAAAATTGAAATGACATGACCATTATTTCGGACTGTAGCGCTTAATTTTGAGGACATGGGTAACAAGCATATCCTCCAGTGTGATCATGTAATACTCGGTTAGACTACCACCGGACTTGCAGGCAGAGATTTCCATATCATTAATATGGTTTCCTGACGAAACAGGCTTCTTCACTGCTGGATTGCTTAGCGAACCCTCTTCTCTAACTTCGTAGTAACATAGGGTTTAATAACATTCACTAAAAGAGCACTCATCAAAATCAGGCTAAAACCAATTACTTGCTTGCTTGTAGGTTGTTCATTGAGAAATGTTGAAGCAATAATTACTGTTATAACGGGTGATAGCAGAGTCGCATAGCTTGCAAATTCTGCGCTCTCGTTCTGAATGAGATAAAACCAGATGAAGTATACCAGTGCATTACCTACAATACCGAGATAGAGAACACAAAGAAGACACTCAGTATTCGTGAAAGCGGTGACAAGAGGTTGTAATAATGGGCCTGATTGGAAGAAAGGATAAGTAATGGAAACCAGAATAGTTGAAACCAATATCTGCCAGAACAGCCTCGCTTTGAATGGAGTTATAGTCACTATCTTTTGAGAAACGACAGCTCCTATAGCCCAGAAAATGGCACTACACAGAATTACAACCTCACCCAACCCAACATGGACTTCTTTGAGTATCAAGAAAATCCCCGAAAAACAGAGCAGCAGCGAGAACAGGGAGAGTAAGTTCAGCTTTCTTGCTAAGCCCATCAGGATAATCGAGGTAAAGCAAGGCATGGTGTAAACAAGGATTGTCGCATTCGTAACTGAGGTAAAGTGAAGAGCGATGCTATTGAGTGTTGGAACCAGGAAAACATTTGGCACCGCAATTATTGCAATTCTTAAAAATTCATCAAAGTTAAGTGTCTTAAGGCTTTCACGGATACTTTTGTTGAATATTAAAAAAATAATACCACATGAAACAAGAGAACCCGCCATTCGGAATGCATAAGGGCCTATCACATTAATCGCAATTTTTGAAACAGGAAACGAAGTGCCCCATATTAAAGCCATTAACATCGTAAGCCATAAAGAACTTTTAGTCATTAATTTAAGCCTTCCCATACCTTGCTATAACAGACATCCGCCTGCTTTTCTGATTAGCTGTAATCATCGATACGAAATGAGGAACCTGTTTCTCTGATGTATCAAAAAGAAACAGCTCCGCAAAACCCGGAGTTAATGTATCAACAACCTTCTTTCTATCCTGGTCAAGTATATGTGTTAAACCACCAAAGTTTGGGTCCCAATTTTGAGTAATATTCAAGGCTACCCCGACATTGTTTCCTGAATCTGTATGGGTATTGAGAAAATGGCCTTTATCGAAACGATTGATATAGAAAAGGTCGGTATTTCCTATCTTTCTTCCGGTTAAGCAAGTAATCAGATCTTTAAACTCATCGGAATTACAAAAGTTATAAGCAATTGTTGAAGCTTCACTTGAAGCAACATTATCTTTCACTTCATTGGAGAGTCTTCTGAAGAAGAAACTGAATTTATTATCGCAAAAATCCGCAAAACAAGAATTGAAACTCTTTTCAATCTCATCTGCCGGAGTCAAGAATGAGAGATCTTTTTGTTCTAAGGAATTTTTGTATATGTAAGTCCAGGACTCCTCAGATGAATCCTGTGACGACTCCATAATCTCATAAATTTTTGAACCGAATTGAGACTGTATATTTTTGGTAAGATAACCTTTGTCGTTAAAGGTAATACTATCAATGCTCATTTAAAAAATCTCTTCTTCGCGAGATTTGAAATCCTGCAATGAAAGGATGAATTTTTTACCTACAAGGTGTGGTTTATCGTATCCAGTTATGGTTTTGACAACCTGATCGGTAACGATACCTGCCATGATTGATAGTGATGGAGCACTTTGCCAAGCATTTACCTTTCTATCACCATCTATAAACGAGTGCTTCAGCCGGGCTTCCTGAAACTTTCTAATGTCTGAATTGCTGTCGTAATACTTATCTTTAACAGAATTCTTAACTTCATCGAACCCGCTATGAACACCATCATTGAGGTAGATGGGACCAACTGAGATCTCTAAAGGATCACCACCCAGCTCAATAACAGGGATGCCTTTGTCTTTAGCTATGCTATGGATGATTTCTTCAGCAGTGTCCTTACGATAGTAACCCAGTGCTGCCCAGGCAAGGATGATGAAAGTGCTGTCACCAATGAGTTCTTCAAGTCTTGCTCTGTCTGGAGAAGCGAACTCAAAGAATGTCTCCACATTCACGTTTTCGTTATAGGCAAGGATCGTATCTTTGGCCGCATCAACTTTGTTCTTGCCTACATCGTCTGTGCGATACAACACCTGTCTGTTAATGTTTGACAACTCGACATCATCCCCATCAATGAGTCTTAAGGTGCCTATACCTGATATAGCCAGTTGAAGTGCACACCATGTGCCCCATCCTCCCATCCCGAAGATGGCTACCTTACTTTGCTTTAGCCGTTCCTGATACACGAAAGGATGTTGGTTATCAGCATCGATCAGGGAGAACTGAAGGATTTGCCTGTTGTACCTTTCTACTTCCTCACCAGACAGCACTTTTGAGAAGAAGGAGTTGTCCTGAAGGAGCTTCCTTTCCGCAAGGCCCGCAACCAGTCCTTCCAGATGTTCACTTTCAATCTGCACACCTTCACTGACCAGTTCTTTAAAAATCCGGGGAACTGTCCTTTTACCATCCATTTTGGCAAGAGCTGGTCTTACCCAGGAAGGAGGATCATTGATGACCTGAGATACTCCTGGGATTTCTCCAATACAAATATCTCCATCATCTGCGAGGATGATGTGATGAGATTCTTTAATGAGGGGTTTAACATTCGTTAGTGACATGGTGTGCTCCAAAAAAAGTAAGGCCGCATACGAGATGCGGCCTTTGTCATACGTTATCAGCTAAGGACGATAACCTGACCTTTGGTATACATAGCATTTTCTTCAGTGATAGCAGAAATGCGCTGAGACAGAGTAGAGAACTTGATCATAGTGATACCCTCTTGCTTGTTCAGTTAGGTTTGTAAAGTTGTGTTTGCGTATCGATACCACTCCAATAAACAACATTAATGATTTACTCGTCAATAACCCTAGCCGTAAAAAGCCACACTCTTTGTTAATTTAAAATCTTAAAAGAATAAACCTCTGGCTTTACAGGAAAAACTAGGAGTTAAGATCATGCTAATGATGCTTTTATCAGCATTTTATTAACATGTACTTAAAAAGTGCAACTTGAAAAACACTCATTAGTAACCTTAAGAAATAGTTAGAATTCTTACTTAATGGGTTAACTTATGACAGCCCGGTTCAGAGTTCAGCAGGAAGCAGGAAGCAAGACAAGTGAGTGAGGATCTGTAGATGCTTAAAAAATGGCCTTTAAGACTGCCCTTTGAGAAAGTCGAAAAGCCATTGCTGAAGAAGTTATTAACTTGGGATTAAGTAATGAAAAGTTATTACAACCTCTTTTTCTTACGAGAAGATGGGTCTTTAATTTCATAGGGAATCTCTTTTCTAAAACTTAGCTTCTGAGTTCTGAACACAGCCTCAACTTCATACTCATTCCATATTATGTATTCAATAATGAATTTATAAAAATATAAAACACGATCAAGATTTATGCTCGATGGTATTGCATAGAAGTTTGGACTAAGCAAAGCAGAACTCAAAATAGCAATAATATTACTGGGCCCTCTTAGATAAGGATTTTCGTAATCTTGCTGATATTTAAAGAAGTAACCCACACAGAAAAGATAGGCATCTTTAACAACTTTATTTTTATTACATTGTGACTCATCGTATCGTATGATAAATCGATTAAGAAGAATCAAAAACCTTTGGTCAGGCAAATATTTTTGTAATTTATCCATAATAAGCATCCTTGCTAAGTTGTCATCCTTGACATGTTACTTATAACGCATATGACCTAAAAATCAATAGCTAAACTATCTTCGAAACTTTTCAATAATTGCTTTCAAACCATTTAAAAAACCTCCGCGCGATTTGGGTTCTTCTGCCTCATGCTCAGGCTCAGGCTCAGGCTCAGGCTCAGGCTCAGGCTCAGGCTCAGGCTCAGGCTCAGGCTCAGGCTCAGGCTCAGGCTCAGGCTCAGGCTCAGGCTCAGGCTCAGGCAGGAAAGATGCTGAATTTAGACAGTCAGAGTCAACATAGCTAACATCATTAACTTCAACTTCCGATATATTTGTCTCATTCGCAGTCAGTTCGTATAAGTCTGTTTTTGAGATTACCGACATCTCATTGCTCGTATTGAAAGTGTCTTTAACATCATCGATAAAAGAAACATAAACCAGTTTGAAATGATTTGAATGTAATAAAAGTGGTTCTTTATCATCAGGAAAACCAAAAAAGAAAACAGTTAGAAACTTATTAGCTTTTTTATAGGACTTTGTTTTTTTATCAAAAAGGGACTTCCTGTATCTCTCAGCTTTCTCTCTTTGCTTTTCATATTCTTTGACGAATACATCTTTCTGGCTTGAGTTCCAGCTTGATGCATCAACTTTAAGTCTAAAGGCTTCTTTTGTTCCTTTCTTGCGAGCAAGAAAAACAATTTCATACTCATCTGCGTTAGGATCTAAAGTAAGATTAGATTGTAGCGCACCAAAATATATTGCGGGCTTACAATATTTAACATCTGGTTTGTATTTTAATTTCTGAAATGTCTCATTATAAGTTCTTTTTTCATAAGGCGGTATTGAAAGGAACTCGTTATTGTTAACTCCTGACAGATAGTAATCAACTATTGGTTTAATACTTGAAGACGAAACAGGATGTTCTCTTACAACATCTTCTTCATCGTTTACTTTTCTGGTCCTATTATCTTTTTTTTCTCTGTGAATCCTTTCGTCATTTTCCAGACGAAGAATTGAAATGAATGGAGCTGGAGGAGAATTATGTGTTTTTTCATCATTAGCGTTGTTTCGGTTGCGATTTTTTGCATCATGTATGCCACAACCTAACTTGTGCTCGCCAGTATATTTGAAATACGATTGATTAACATTCTCGGATCTGTAACTGCAAGGTGTCGCTTTTATTCTGCACTTAAGATAGGGGCATAAAAATTCAGTGGTTCGAACATAAAAATCATCCATACCCCTAAGGTCGTTACCATGCACAATATCATCAGTTGAACTATCTTTCGCTACCGTCAAAACTCATGTCCTCGTTAAGTTGCTTTTAACAGCATAATAACGAAATGACAACACGGTAATCAATAAAAGTCACTTAACTTTTAAGTGCAATATCATTCCTTTAACTTCAATCACTTACATCAATTAATCTTACTCTTCACTCCTTTCTCTATCAACTGACATTAAGGGTGCATTGAGTTGATGTTCTTTAATTCCATGTTTGTGAGCATTATATTGCCATATCACAAATTGCTGTTTTAAAACTCTCACTTCTTCTTTGAGCGATTCATTTTTCAACTGCAAATTTTTTATCTGCTGTGAAGCTATGTTCAGGTTTGCAGGTCTTTTGACTTCAGATGCTCCAGATTTTATGTTCTTCTTTTGAAGCTCAAAAGCTCTGACTATAGCTGTATGCTGACTCAGAGACTGTCTTGTTGGTCTCTTACCCAAAAGCTCGGTAACGGAGTCACAAAGGTTTTCCCAGGTAAACTTACCCTGCTTTGAACTTTGCCAACCTGCAATACAATTTATAATTATTTGTAGATCTTTATTGGTTAGATGTTTGGCCATTAATTTTCTCCTTGTTGTTTATGATAATACTGTCATCCTTTTTCATTTCTAAAATACGAGACAGGTGTGAAAAATCCTCCCCATGCGTTCTTACAAGCGAACCATCAGGCAGTTCGGGGTTTTCCATTAATGCAATCATCCCTTTCACTCTTTCAAGGGTTTTGGTTTGATGCAGATACCACTTATCAGCTCCAAGTTCGTCCTCACTGATAGCTCCTTTAGCCTTATCAACGAGGTCTTCGGTCGTTTCAAGTAAGGCTCTGAGCCTTTCAAGTTTCTGCTTCTCCCCTTTGACACATACCTGCTCACTACAGTTGATACAATCAAAGTATTTGCTACAGGGAGCTAAAATGTAATCGTGCACGCAATATCCATATTCAGTTGTATGAACAGCTCCATGCTCTAACTTACTTTTTAAATCACTAAGAGTTGAGATTTCGAAATTGTCATTCACATCACTATTGCAGGGAATTATAGCTTTCTGATTAACCCCCAGAGTTTTCACTTTTTCAATCATCTCATCTTCAGTGATGTGGTTGTAAACTCTGTTTTGTGTGACTGATACTCTTCCTGACCACTTTGCTATGTCCAGTTCTCCAAGGCCCCCTCTTTGAGCGAGTGTGTTAAGTAGATGTCTGGCCTGATGAGTTCTCAAGAACAAAGCTTTGTTATGTTCATCATGGTATCCATGCCTTTCGAAAATGTTTTTATGCTTACCCTCTTTTGAACTGCCTAACTCCTTTGAGAAAAAGACATTTTGTATTTTGAATAGTTTATTACCCGTTTCTCGTTTCATACTGAGCTGGTTATCGAATAGAGCACAAAGAGCGTTACTGAAGCGAACATCCTTTTCCTTATCAAACCAAATTTTTCCGCCTCGTTCATTTTTGATCTCTTCTTCAAGAACCTTACTTCTTAATCTTGGCTTTTCAGATAACCTCAGCAACCTTTTAATGGCAAGTTTGGCAGTGGGAACCATGATTTCAGGTATCCACTTTATGTTTGCCCCGTAACCTTTTAATGAATAAAATCTCAAACCATAACATTCCTTTCCTTCACTGTTCTTTTCGAAAATTTCGCAATCAGCTCTTAGCGATAATATTTCAGTTATACGACTGGGTGCGCACATGAGCAATGCGAACACTGAAGTAACAAACAGGTCTCTTTCGTGAAGGTCATGATCCTGCATTGAAAAGATCTCACCAATTGCTTGTAATGACTTTTCAGAGGGCAATTTAGCTAATCTCGCTTTGTCTGCATTATCAGAAATCGACAATCTTGACTCAGGCGGTCTGATGTAACTTCTCCACTTAATTAACCCACAATTAAGAAGTTCTTTCTCGTTCAGGAAAAAAATTAATCTCTCTATGAATTTACCACATTTGTATGCTACTCCTTTAGTGTAGTTATCATTAATGTCGGACAAGCACTGATCGAGAATGACTGGATTTAGTTTTTTTATATCACCAGACCCAGTGTAGGCTAAAAGATTTTTTTCAATCACCCTAAGCACAATGGGGAAAGTTAGTTTATCAAATCCCTTAGGATTAGAGCAAAAAACATAAGCTACATATGATTTGCAAAAACCAATGTAAGAGGAATCAAGATCTTCCGTTTTACTGAACGAGTCCAATTTGACATTCTTCATCTTGAATTTAGAAAATTTAAATATTTTCTTCCAATGATTACTCTCCCAGCTATTATCAAGTAGATTGCCACTTAATTGGTCTTTGCAATTTAGAATAAATTTGTTAAGGTTTTTTCCTGCTAAGATTTCTGTTTTATTCCTAAAATTAACTATATCACGTTCATTCATATCCATCTCTCCTTTGTAGTTTTAAAATCTCACATTTTCTTAATACTTCTTCTACAGCCCTTATTGTTCTGTCTAATGTTTTAGTAGTAGTTGCATCATTAGTGTCAGTCATAATCCTTTCTCTTCGTTTTAATAAATAATTTCGTAATTCTATATGTGGTGCATCAACAAAGGGGCGAAAGTGATGGCAGGTATAACAAGGGATAGGAACATTAGCCCTACAAGATTTACAACCATCACAGACTCCAGTGACATCCCCTGATAAATCCCTTACTGCTAATTCATTTTTCTTTATTGAGTCATCACCCTGAATTTTACCTTGGAAAAAACCAGCATATTTTTGCATGTGATTTCCCACTGCTTCATCAATTCTTGCAACATGATCAGCATTAAATTCAACGTATACACCCGTATATTTAGTTGTAGAGTGATCTAATAGTTCTGCAATAACTAATTCGCTGGCACCTTCTCTCGCAGCTCTTGTGCCAACCGTATAACGAAATCGTCGAGGGTTTACATTTAATCTTTCATAAGTTCTTTCCGAAATAACATTTTCTGTTTCAGCAATAAAACCAAGTGTATTATTTATCTTTACAGAGTATTCGTGAGCTTTATCCGATACAAATATCTCTCTCAATTCCTTATTGATTTTGAAGCTTTCTAACTTTTGTAATGATATAAATAGCGGTGTATTTTCAATCTCTTCGTTAGTTAGCTCTCTATTAAGCATAATGCGAATATTTTCAATACTTAAATCACACTGCTTACGGAGTAAATTATACAAGTCTTTTGTCACTTGATAACTTCTGCAAGATTCCCTGAACCCTAAACCTTGCTTTATCCTTGGGATACTAATGACATAGGAATAGCTATTCTCGTTTACTTTTATCCTTTTTATGTCTGAGACCTTCATCTGTGAAATCTGTAGTGGCCGTCTTCCGGTTGCACTTATCAGCAAAGCCATTGCTAATTGAGTAATGTCTATGTTTCCCTTGTCATATGCTCTATAGCAAGCTTCAAGAAAAGATTGTAATTCGATATCAGTAAATGGGCCTTTAACTTGATCTCTTCTTCTTACAACTTCTCCTTTTTTGTTATCAGGGATTATCAATTTACACAAAAAATCATATGCATCTTCATCTATTCCAGAGTAGCCCAATTCATACCATTTTTTTATGAGTATCCTTACCGATGACATAATATTATTGTTTTTACCGTCAGATCCTCTGAACCTCACAAGGGAAAATTCATCAACTCTCTTTGGCTCTACATCTACAATAAACCTCCTGAAATTATTATTTATTAATTTTACTGAAGCAGGACTTAACTCACAAGCCAGATATTTAAGCACCTTTAAATATCCTTCCAGTAATTCTTTATCTATTACATCCTTTACCGCTTTAATATTTACTGTCACATTTCGGCTTAGTCTCCATGTTTCATCATTTAGTGAAAAGTAATAACCTTTCGTTTTAGCTTCATAAGCGCTCTCATTACCGTCACCATTGACATATACTTTTAACATCAAACACCTCCTCTTTTGATCATATCTTTCTGCATATTTAGTGCTAACTCTGCGGCCTTATTTTCGATGAATCTTCTATTATAAGTAGAAGCAGTCCCCGACCCCTCTTTCCAGCCCATGAGTAAAGACCTCATTTGTTCTTGCTCATATTGATTAGGTGGATTCTCCATCTGGTCCATCTTTGAAGAAAACTCGTAGTTCCAGGTATGTCTTAACTTATGTCCTGTCATTCTGGAAAGTTCTGGGCATGAATTCTTCAAGGCATTAATAATCTTATGGTATGCTTGAATAGACAGGGGTTCTCCAAATGTATTTCCTTTTTTATGGCAGATAAATAGATATCCATTATCTTTTTTCATTCTATGCTTACGCCTTTCAATTTTTATATAATTGCAGATTTCATTGCATAGATCATTTGATATAGACAGCTTTCTTTTTAGGGTTTTAACAAGCGGTTGTTTAATCCTTGAGTCATTAGGATCATCAGCTCTCCTGTTAATTGAAATTGTCTGAGATCCTATATCAATATCTGTAACCTTAATGTTTAGTAACTCACCTGCCCTTAATCCTAAATGATAAAGAATCAATATCATTAGCCTATTTCGCCTTTGGACGTTAGTATTGAATGGATTCATTTCTGAACCTATCTTCAAAATCTCAAACAAAATGTTAAGTTGATTTTGATTGAGATTTTTATCTCTTGCTGAATCTTGATTCCTGAATCTAATTTTAGGTCTATGACTTTTCATTTTCGCAATGAATTTATCAACGAGTTTATGATCTCTTTTATAACTTACAGTGAAGAAGTCACATAACCATTCAAGGTATTTTGTAATAGCTGTTAATCTGAAGTATTGAGTATTGCTACTAACCCTACAACCACTATTAATATTAACAACTCTCTCTTTTTTCATTCTATTAGTTATAAATTCCTTCAATACATCAATCTCTTGAAGATGAAGAAACTCTGCTGTTCTTATCCTTGCTTCTATGTCTATTTTATTGAAATTCAAAAATCTATAAAATAAAGCTATACTCGCTGAATGTAGCTCAATAGTTGAAATTGATTCGTTCTTCTTCCTTAACTCAGTTGATATATACAAACACGGATAATAAAGTGGCACTTTTGAAACTTTATCAGTGATCAAACAACATCTCTCTCCCGTATCCATTTTTATTGTATTAGTTACTATTCTATCCATATGTCTCCTTATTTTATTTACATTTTTTTAGTTCCACTCTTTATTAAAAATCTTGCAAAACAGGTATATGTATAACCTACATAGATAATGATCTATAAGTATCTTGCAAAGAAATTATTTTCTTTTACTTAATAAAGTCAGTAATATCAAGTGGATCTAATATTATTTTTACATTTATATATAAGGTAGATAGAAGGTATTTTCTATTTACCTTATACTTGTATTTACTAACTCAATCCCTTGTCGTATCTATCCTTCTTGAATATTTTGTAAAGTTTTTTGCAAATTTACTATGTATATCACCTTTAAATGTTGCGCTTTCTAATAATCTAACACGAACAATATGCTCAACTTTTTACACCTCATTATCATATTAATTAAATTTGTCAAATTTTAATCTGCACTTTAAAAAACCTTCCGAATAAAAGTAACACCATATTCATAGTTTCAAGAAACTTAAATTCTCTAACATAGTTATATCGACCCACCCTAACCAAGGCCGCTAATAATAAAAGATTAACAACAAGTTTAATCTTGGAATCTCACTAACAACCCTTAGTAATCAGCTATTAATTCATTCATAATCTTTTTCGGTTTGAGATGTCTATGAGATTATGTTCATTACTATTTATATTTTTATTTATGTGTTTATTTTCTTTTTTTACAAGGCACTCAATAATCTTTTCTTTTACTAAAATTGAATATGCCAGATTAAGTTTTGAGGCATCTTTCTCAAAAACTTCAAGACTAATACCCGACCTTAATAATAATTTCGCTATATTTAAATAGTCTTTTAGATCTGAGTCTAAAATCATTAATGCATTGTTACCATGCTTATCTATTAGGTTGATGTCGATTCCATGCTTCAAAAGCAACCTTAATACTTTAAGAGATGAATTAAACACAACATTCTGACCATGTATGTTTATTTGTTGAATATCAATCTTACTATTAATTAGTAATTGGCAAGTATCTAAATCGGATTTAGATACTGGTCGAAACAAAGCATTTTCGTAATGAACATCTACTTGAGTTACGTTGATCCCATGCTCAATTAGTAACTTGGCCTTTTCATATTCACAAAAAAAAAGTGCATTTTGTTTTGATTTATTTACGATATGAATATCTATACCGTTTTTTATCAGCCATTCACTTTTCCCATAATTAGTTCCATAATCGGCAAAGAACAATGCACTTGAGCCAAGTTCATCCACCTCATTTATATCTATTTCATCTTTACAATTTAAATATTCATCTTCTGTTTTAATATCAAATATACTTTTCTTCAAAACCACCTCAATTTAATCATAAATTCGATGACACACATAAATAACTCAATATTAAATTAACTATCAACTTTTTCATTAATGTCAACTAATTCATATTAATTGCTAATAACAGCCGGGTTTTTTTTCAACTGAAGCACTAAATAGTTTGAATAATTCTTTCGTGGGAGGGGTTGACTTAGGAGTATTAAACGAAAAAACTTTAAAAAAAGCCAGTCCATTTTTATGACCAAGAACTGACTTCAATTAATTTTTAGACTATAAAATCCTCAAGTTTTTTACCACTGTCGAGTGCCTTTTTAATAGCTTTAGGTGTGCGTCCTTGACCTGTCCAGCTTTTCTCAATGCCATCTTCATCGGTATATTTATATTTTGCAGGGCGAGGATTGCGGCTTGATTTTGTTTTTTTCAATGTTGAGCTTGACCCGTAGTTACCAAGTAATTCCTGTGGGTCGATCCCATCCGCAAGAAGTTGTTCACGAATAGCGTCAAGTTTCACTTTTCTTTCTTCTTGTTCTTTCTTACCTGATTCTTCCTCAAGACGTTTTTCTTCAACGATTGCTGCAAATTTTTCAAGAATTTCTTCGAGAATCTCCAGAGAAGTTTCGCGAGCTTGTGCTCTTAAGGTTCGGATGTTACTAAATACTTTTAAATATTCGCTCATTGTAAAACTCCCTATATTAAACTTTCTAAATTACTATAAATAGTCCACTCAATAATTTTAACCGAAGAATTTGGTGAGTCACCTTTTAAAACTAAAATTATGTAAGAAAAGACTAATCTAAAAGATTGGGCTAAAGCTCCTTAGAATCTTTCAAACATTGATTTATTTTGTGTTTTTCTTGTAGGGCATTCGAATTCAGTATTATTTTCTTCAAGTATTCCACAAAGTTCAAATGCCAGATTTCTCTCTCATTTGCCCATACCCAATCTTTGAGTAGAGCTTCTTCAACCGAAAGCCATATCAAAACATAGTCACTATCCCTGAGGTAACCTTTAAAATCGTCATCTGTAATCCTGAGAGCATGACCGATAATCACCCTCCCCTTACTTATGCTCCAGAACGGTTGTGAGCAAGTAAAATCGGAAAGGGTTGTGAATGCCAATCCCCTAACCTGAGCGGCCTGCATGGTGCTACTTACTCTATGTCCGTCTCTCCAAGCACGAAGATCACCAAGTAAATAATTCACCCGTTGGTTGCGGGCTTTGCTTTCAGAAGACTGATACTGCACATAGGGTGGACCATCACCATTCTGGCGATAACGAGCAAGGGTTTTAACACTTACTCCTAAATACAGTGCTGCTAAATCTACCCCAATGGTGGCATCATCCGGCATGTCACCGAACAAACTCCAGACCTCTGACATCTCTCTCAAGGTTTCAATAGCACTCATGCTTGCTTCCCAGAATATTCAGGTATTGGTGGGTATTTTGCTGAAGCCAGTAAATTATTATATAACCCTGGCGCAGTCATGAGTATATGTAGCTCAATCCGCTGTAGTGCCTCAAAAACACGGTTTTTGTCTGGTTCAGCATATCTCTCGGTAGGATCGGTTGTGTTACGGTGATTCAGCAGCTTCTTTACAACAGCATATGAGCCGATTTCTTCAGCGATTCTGCCAAAGGTTCTTCTCAAGTCATGAGTGCCTAACTTAGCGATTCCGGCTTCTTCACATAGGTATTCCCTAAGTGTTTTACTGTCACTATAGTGCCCGCTTTTGCTTCGAGGTGATCGTGCCGGAAACACCCATTTCCTACGATTCGCCTTTGTTTCCTTATCAAAAACTAGCTCCCTTCTGTCCTCTAACAAGCATTTGGCAGCATCGCAAATAGGAAGCTCATGATTCGTCCTGTTCTTGGTATCAAAGAAGAAAATTTTCCTGTTAGTCAAATCGACATAGCTCGTAGTCTTTGCTTCTTCTACTGATAGCTCCTCTCTCCAGCATAGAGAAGCCGTTTCTTCCTTTCTCGCACCAAGCAACACCGTTAGCAGGAGATAATCGCAACCAAGACGGTTAAAGATTCTCTTGTGGTGTAGTGCATCCAGAAACTTACCCAATGTATCTTTTGCTGAAAGCGGATTTCTCACACCTTTTGACTGATAGCTTTCTTCCAGTTCAGAGCGACTACGATATTTCTTTTGCACTCTGAGCACAGTGAATGGGTTGTAAGTGAGAACAGGCAGTCGTTGCTGGCTCTGTGCATTCATCGCCTCTACATCGATAGAATGTTTAACTGCCACATTTGCCCATCTGAAAGTCTGCTCGGCCGTTGTTCTGGTCTTTGAGGCTATCTCATCAAACTTCTTAAGTATGATGCTTCCTGTAAGGTCACGGACTCTATACCGTTCCCACTCTTTAAGCTTTTGTTCCGCTTTATCCAGCACCCGGATTGAATTTGGTTTTGCTGGTTTACTTCTTCCTAAGAGGTGCTGACGATATTGAGCAAAAATCTCACTGAGTGTCAGCTCTGCGATATCCGCTTCTCGTTTAACTGCATTTGGATTTCTTTTAGTAGATTTCATCGATTGTGCATAGGTTCTTGCAACTTCACGAGCCTGATCAATCGATGCAAAATCCGATACATTACCAATCGTAGCTCTGATTACCTGTGAAGGTGACTTCCCCTCTGATGGACTTCTATCTCCTCCTGAAACTCTTCTCTGGATGATATAGGTCTTCTTCGTTGCACTGATCTTTACACCAAAGCCCACGGGTGAATCACGATGGCTGTCGGTGATAAGATACGGCTTACCAGAAATGTTAGGCACATACACAACTCGTTCGTCTGAATCTAACTCAGGTTTGGTTTCTATCGATAACTTATTGATAATTATCGATTGATTCAGATTCATCTTCACAGTTGTTGCCTCATGTATACCAGAAGAGCCATGTTGTATTCTCGATAGTAGCTAGAATACATCTGGCATACAAATTTTCGGATTTAGATGGATTTATCAGGGTTTCAAATGGGGCCACTTGAGTACTTCTAAAGCCATAAAAACGAGTTAATTCAATATGAAAGAGTCTACAGATAAGGACTTTTCAACCCATACGCCAATGATGCAGCAGTACCTGCGTCTCAAGGCGGAGCATCCTGACATTCTGCTGTTTTACCGTATGGGTGACTTCTACGAGCTGTTTTATGACGACGCAAAACGTGCCTCGCAGCTGCTGGAGATTTCACTCACCAAGCGCGGTGCGTCAGCGGGCGAACCGATCCCGATGGCGGGTGTGCCCTATCATGCGGTTGAAGGTTACCTTGCTAAACTGGTGCAGCTGGGTGAATCCGTTGCCATCTGCGAGCAGATAGGCGATCCGGCGCTGAGCAAAGGCCCGGTCGAACGCAAAGTGGTGCGCATCGTTACCCCAGGTACCATCAGTGATGAGGCGCTGTTGCAGGAGCGGCACGACAATCTGCTGGCGGCAATTGTGCAAAGCCCGCGCGGTTTTGGCTACGCCACGCTGGATATCAGCTCAGGCCGTTTTCGCCTCAGCGAACCTGCCGATGCTGAAACCATGGCGGCAGAACTGCAGCGCACCAATCCGGCGGAGCTGCTCTACCCCGAAGATTTCCAGGCGATGTCGCTGATCGATCAGCGACGCGGCCTGCGACGCCGTCCGCTTTGGGAGTTTGAGATCGACACCGCACGCCAGCAGCTGAACCTGCAGTTCGGCACCCGCGATCTCAATGGCTTCGGCGTGGAGAATGCGCACCTCGGACTGAGCGCGGCGGGCTGCCTGCTGCAGTATGTTAAAGATACCCAGCGCACCACGCTGCCTCACATCCGCTCGCTGAGCATGGAGCGGCAGCAGGACAGCATCATCATGGATGCGGCCACCCGCCGTAATCTGGAGATCACCCAGAACCTGGCTGGCGGCACCGACAACACCTTAGCGGCGGTGCTGGATAAAACGGTCACCCCGATGGGTAGCCGGATGCTGAAACGCTGGCTGCATATGCCGCTGCGCGATGCGCGCATCATTAACCAGCGTCAGGAGTCGATTGCTGAGCTACAAAATCTCAGCGACGTGCTGCAACCGGTGCTGCGTCAGGTCGGCGATCTGGAGCGAATCCTGGCTCGCCTGGCCCTGCGCACCGCACGTCCGCGCGATCTGGCTCGCATGCGTCATGCGTTTCAGCAACTGCCGGAACTTAACCAGTTGCTGGCCGATGTTGAGGCACCGCAGTTGCAAAAGCTGCGCACGCAGATGGGCGAGTTCACTGCGTTACGTGAGCTGCTGGAACAGGCGGTGATTGAGTCACCGCCGGTGCTGATCCGCGACGGCGGAGTCATTGCGCCCGGCTATAACGCGGAGCTGGATGAGTGGCGCGCACTGGCAGATGGCGCAACCGACTATCTAGACCGGCTGGAGATCCGCGAACGCGAGAAGCTGGGACTGGATACCCTGAAGGTCGGCTTTAACGGCGTGCATGGTTATTACATTCAGGTGAGCCGCGGACAGAGCCATCAGGTACCGATGCACTATGTGCGTCGTCAGACCCTGAAAAATGCTGAACGCTATATCATTCCGGAGCTGAAAGAGTACGAAGACAAAGTACTCACCTCCAAGGGTAAAGCGCTGTCGCTGGAAAAAAGCCTGTATGAAGCGCTGTTCGATCAGTTGCTGCCGCATCTTGAAGCGCTGCAGCTGAGTGCCGCCGCGCTGGCAGAGCTGGATGTGTTAAGCAACCTGGCAGAACGTGCCTGGTCCCTGAACTATTGCCGCCCGGTATTGCAGGATAAAGCCGGGATTAAAATCAGCGGCGGACGCCATCCGGTGGTGGAACAGGTTCTGAAAGAGCCGTTTATTGCCAACCCACTGTCACTGGCACCCCAGCGCAGAATGCTGATTATTACCGGCCCCAACATGGGCGGTAAAAGTACCTATATGCGCCAGGCGGCACTGATTGCGCTGATGGCATGGATTGGCAGTTTTGTTCCTGCCGATGAGACGCTGATTGGCCCGCTGGATCGCATCTTTACCCGTGTCGGTGCCGCTGACGATCTCGCCTCCGGGCGATCGACCTTTATGGTTGAGATGACCGAAACCGCTAACATCCTGCACAACGCCACCGAAAACAGCCTGGTGCTGATGGATGAGATTGGACGCGGAACATCCACCTACGACGGTTTATCGCTCGCCTGGGCCTGCGCCGAAAACCTGGCGAACCGTATCAAGGCGATGACGCTGTTTGCCACCCATTATTTCGAGCTGACAACACTGCCGGAAAAAATGGAAGGCGTGGTCAACGTCCATCTGGATGCCGTTGAGCATGGCGACACGATCGCCTTTATGCACAGCGTCCAGGAGGGTGCGGCAAGTAAGAGCTATGGTCTGGCGGTGGCGGCGCTGGCCGGCGTACCCAAAGAGGTGATTAAGCGGGCACGCAATAAGCTGAAGGAACTTGAGACCGTTTCAAACCACTCCGCGTCATCGACGGTCGATGGCTCTCAGCTGCCGCTGCTGGTTGAAGAGACCTCGCCCGCCATGGAGGCGCTTGAGGCGCTGGATCCGGATACGCTGACACCGCGTCAGGCACTCGACTGGATTTATCGTCTTAAATCGCTGGTCTGATATTACATCCACTAAATCGCACCGCGTTAATGTGCGGTGCGATACTTGCTCGCCCGCAAATCACTTTTCTGCAGACATAAAAAAAGCGATGGTTTTCACCATCGCTTTTCGCATTCAAACTCAGATTTACTGTTAACGATTATTCACGAAACAGTGCTTCAATGCTGAGGCCCTGCGCCTGCAGGATTTCACGCAGACGGCGTAAACCTTCAACCTGAATCTGGCGTACACGCTCGCGGGTTAAGCCGATTTCACGACCCACATCCTCAAGTGTTGCCGCTTCATAGCCCAACAGGCCGAAACGACGTGCCAGCACTTCACGCTGCTTGGCGTTCAGTTCGAACAGCCATTTAACGATGCTTTGTTTCATATCATCGTCCTGCGTGGTGTCTTCCGGGCCGTTGTCTTTCTCATCGGCCAGAATATCCAGCAGCGCTTTTTCAGAATCACCGCCTAATGGCGTATCAACCGAGGTAATGCGTTCGTTGAGACGTAACATGCGGCTTACGTCATCAACCGGTTTATCAAGCTGCTCTGCGATCTCTTCCGCACTCGGCTCATGGTCGAGCTTGTGGGAAAGTTCACGCGCAGTACGCAGATAAACATTCAGTTCTTTCACAATGTGAATCGGCAGACGGATGGTACGGGTTTGATTCATGATCGCCCGTTCAATAGTCTGACGAATCCACCAGGTGGCGTACGTTGAGAAACGGAACCCGCGCTCCGGGTCAAATTTCTCTACGGCGCGAATCAGGCCGAGGTTACCTTCTTCAATCAGGTCCAGCAGAGCTAAACCACGATTGCTGTAACGACGAGCGATTTTCACCACCAGGCGTAAGTTACTTTCGATCATACGGCGACGGGAAGGGATATCACCCCGCAATGCACGGCGCGCGAAGAAGACTTCTTCCTCTGCCGTTAACAACGGAGAATAGCCAATCTCCCCGAGATAGAGCTGCGTCGCATCTAACACACGTTGCGTCGCACCCTGTGATAGCAACTCTTCTTCCGCTACGTCGCTATCACTGGCTTCATTTTCAACGAGTGCCTTCTCGTCAAAAATTTCAGCTCCGTTCTCATCGAATTCCGCGTTCTCATGTAACTCGTTTACTTTCAGCGTATTCTGGCTCATAAGCGGCTCCTACCCGTGATTCCAGGGCAGAACATAAACCTGTTTTGTTCTGCCGGATTATCGCTGCGGTAAATAACGCAACGGGTTTACGGATTTCCCCTTGTAACGAATTTCAAAGTGTAATCTGACTGAACTGGTTCCGGTGCTACCCATGGTAGCGATCTTTTGCCCCGCCTTAACTTCCTGTTGTTCCCGGACCAGCATTGTATCGTTGTGGGCGTAGGCGCTCAGGTAATCATCGTTGTGTTTAATGATGATTAAATTACCGTAACCCCGGAGTGCGTTACCTGCGTAAACCACTCGTCCTGAAGCAGTGGCGACCACAGATTGTCCGCGCGTCCCGGCGATATCGATACCTTTATTGCCACCTTCGGCGGCAGAGAAGTTATCGATGATCTTCCCGTCAGTCGGCCAGCGCCAGCTTCCGACCGGCGTTGAACTGTTGGTTGTACTGCTAACCGTTGGGGGTGCGGTAACGACTGGAGCTGTTGTCGTTGCAACATTTGCTCCATTCGAAGGCAACATTTTGCTGCCACCCGAATTACCTGAATCATCAGAATACGTAATAACAGGTTGCTGTGCAACAGCAGGCGATTTAATTTGTGGCGCCGCCGGAACGCCGCCCTGCGTTGCATCAGCAACGGTAATGGGATTGCCGCCGGTAATCGGCTGACCCGACCCATTGCCAATCTGCAAAGTTTGTCCGACATTCAGGCCATATGGCGCAGGAACATTGTTGCGCTGGGCTAAATCACGGAAATCGTTGCCGGTAATCCAGGCGATGTAAAACAATGTGTCGCCACGCTTAACGGTATAAGTTTCACCGGAGTAGCTACCCTTAGGAATGTTCTGATAACTGCGATTGTAAACAATCCGGCCATTCTGCGTCTCAACATTGCTGTTGGTACTAATCATTCCACCACTAGCGGGGGCAGATGCTGAATTTTTGCTTAACATTTGTCCCTGGGCTGGCGTGGCAGGAACGCCGCCTGAACTCGTGTCTGCTCCAGACTGGTTAGTGTTCATGCCGCCATTATCGCCAACGCGACTGATGGGTGCCTGTGAGTTGTCGCTGGAGCTGCAGCCTGCCAGCCAAAAACCTACCAGTGAAAGCGCCGCCAGACGGCGTAACTGAAAAAGTGTGCTTCCCGTGCTCATTAATCCCCCGTGATGGCAACTCTGATCTATCTGTTTCACTGTATCTGCCAGCAGGATACTCTGCGCGGCGCGATAAAATCTGCGTTTTCGATGAATAAACTGGATAGTAACAACATCAGGTACGTGGTGCTATGAAACAGTTGTGAAGAAATACGAAGAGGGTCAGGCCAGATCGCCCTGCACCAGCGGGACAAAACGCACTGGTTCGATGGTCTCTTCCATCACCTCTTCGCCCTGACGACGCAGGCGCTTCAGTACCTGCTGATCTTCGCCAACCGGCAGCACCATGATGCCGCCTTCTGCCAGTTGTGCTATCAGCGCAATCGGAATTTCAGGCGGTGCAGCCGTGACGATGATGGCATCGAAGGGGCCACGTGAAGGCCAGCCCTGCCAGCCATCACCATGACGGGTTGAGACATTATGCAGATCCAGCTGTTTCAGACGGCGCTTGGCCTGCCACTGCAGCCCTTTGATGCGTTCCACTGAATAAACATGGTCCACCAGGTGGGCAAGAATCGCCGTCTGATAACCTGAACCCGTACCAATCTCCAGCACACGCGAATGCGGATTAAGTCCGAGCAGCGCGGTCATCCGCGCAACCATGTAGGGCTGTGATATCGTCTGACCGGAGCCGATGGGCAAGGCAACATTGTCCCAGGCTTTATGCTCGAACGCTTCGTCGATAAAACGTTCGCGCGGCACCTCGCTGATGGCTTTCAGCAGGTTTTCATCATCGATGCCCTGCTGACGCAGTTGTGACAGCAACGTCTCAATACGCCGATTCACCATGCCAGGTTCACCTCAGCTTTAGCCAGCCAGTCACTGAGCACGTTCTGCGCGCTGTGCGCCGTTAAATCGACATGCAGTGCCGTGACAGAGACGTAGCCCTGATCCACGGCGGCGAAGTCTGTATCCGGGCCCGCATCCAGTTTTTCGCCTGGCGGACCAATCCAGTAGAGTGTATTGCCACGCGGATCCTGCTGCGCAATCACCTGATCCGCCGGATGGCGGCTGCCACAGCGCGTCACGCGGATGCCTTTGAGTTCAGATAACGGCAGATCGGGAACGTTGATGTTGAGAATGCGGCCGGTGCGCAGCGGTTCATGCGTCAGCGCCCTGAGGAGCGCGCAGGTCACGGCCGCCGCGGTGGCGTAGTGCTGATGGCCATTGAGCGAAACCGCGATAGCCGGTAAGCCAAGATGTCGCCCTTCCATCGCTGCCGCCACCGTGCCGGAGTAGATCACATCATCGCCCAGATTGGGGCCGGCATTGATGCCCGACACCACAATGTCGGGACGCGGCTGCATCAGCGCATTCACCCCCAGATAGACGCAGTCGGTCGGCGTCCCCATCTGGACGGCGATATCGCCGTTTTCATGGGTGAAGGTGCGCAGAGGCGTTTCCAGCGTTAATGAGTTCGAGGCACCGCTTCGGTTACGATCGGGGGCAACAACCTGCACGTCAGCAATCTGCCGCAGGGCTTTCGCCAGAGTCTGAATGCCTGGCGCATGAATGCCGTCATCGTTACTGAGCAATATCCGCATTTCGTTCTGACCTTTTTTTATTCGACTGGTCGCCGTGACGGAACCTGTTTTAACGGCATGGCAACAGGTGAGGAATAGACGGCGATTTTTGCATTCTAGCGAGGCGCGCAAGGAAGTGGTAGGCGTAAATCACACGACGGTGGGGGTTTGCCGCAACATTACCCACACTGCGGGTCAGGTTGCGGCGAAGATTACTCATCAATCTGATCGGGCGAGTCCGCGTGGGTCAGCAGTTCCCGGACCACGCTGGTGGCAAAGCTGCCCGCTGGCAGCCAGAATGCCAGTTCCAGCGTGACATCATCCCACCAGCTCCACTGCATATCGCGCGGCACCATCAACATAGCACGGCGTGCAGCATCGACCTTTTCACGTTCAATCAGTCCCAGCAGCAGCGTCTCATCAGCCAGCGCCTGCTGTTCAAAGGCCAGCGCGTCAGCCTGCGGGCCAGGCTCGCCCCGTCCCGGCAGCGGCGCGGTGATGCGCAGCTCATGCTGCTCAACCCGGCGCTGTGACTCTGCCAGTTCATCAGGCTGGGCGACAAACCAGCTGCCTCGTCCGGTCAGCTGCAACGCATCGCCGTTGAGCACCTGAGTCAGCCCACCCTGCTGTTGCAGACGCGCACTGGTCACCTGATTAAACAGCGCACTGCGCGCGGCAGAGAGCATCAGGCTGCGCTTGTTGCGGTCGCGAATAATGATCTCATTGCGCGCCCACTTTTCTGCCATCACGAGGTTATTGCCGCCGCGACCAAAACGCTGTTCACCAAAATAGTTCGGCACGCCCGCATCGCGAATCTGCGCCAGACGCATTTCAACCGCATCACGGTCACTGATCTGGCGGATGATCAGCCGGAACGCGTTCCCCGCCAGTGCGCCGATGCGCAGCTTACGTTTGTGGCGCACCGCCTGCAGAATCTCGACCCCTTCCAGCTCAAAACCGCGCAGATCGGGCATCGCATTACCCGGCAGGCGAAAACAGAGAGTCTGTTCCGTCACCGCATGGCGATCTTTCATTCCGGCATAACTCATGTCGCGCTGATGAATACCGAGATACTTCGCCAGTGCCTCAGCCACAAAGCGGGTATTGGCCCCCACTTTACGGATACGCACCAGCAGGTGCTCACCTTCACCATCCGCGCCATAACCGAGATCCTCAACCACCACGAAATCTTCCGGATTGGCTTTGATCACGCCGGAGGCCACGGGTGTGCCGTGCAGGTAATTCAGCATCATTGGCTGTCAGCTTTCAGGACTAACGCCACCGCTTCACAGGCGATGCCTTCGCCGCGCCCGGTAAAGCCCAGCTTTTCGGTGGTGGTCGCTTTGACGTTGACCGCATCCATATGGCAGCCCAGATCTTCTGCAATATTGATCCGCATCTGTGGCACGTGCGGCAGCATTTTCGGTGCCTGAGCAATAATCGTGACGTCGACATTACCGATGCGATAGCCTTTGGCTTCGATACGGCGCCAGGCCTCACGCAGCAGGCCGCGGCTGTCCGCCCCTTTAAAGGCCGGATCGGTGTCAGGAAACAGCTTGCCGATATCGCCCATCGCCACTGCGCCCAGCAGCGCGTCAGTCAGCGCATGCAGTGCCACATCGCCATCCGAATGGGCGATAAAACCCTGCTCAAACGGGATCCGCACACCGCCAATCACTAACGGACCCTCTCCGCCAAAGGCGTGAACGTCAAAACCGTGACCGATACGCATCATGCGCTCTCCTTTAATTGAATCTGACTCAGATAAAAAGCCGCCAGCGCCAGATCTTCTGGCCGGGTGACTTTGATGTTATCACTGCGTCCGCTGACTAACAGCGGGTGGTAGCCGCAATACTCCAGCGCCGAGGCTTCATCGGTGATGGTCGCGCCTTCTGCCAGCGCCCGCGTCAGGCAGGCGGTGAGCAGCGCATGAGGGAAAAATTGCGGCGTTAAGGCGTGCCAGAGATCGTCGCGCTCTACGGTATGGGCCACCGCGGCTTTGCCCGGCTCGCCCCGTTTCATGGTGTCACGCACTGGCGCGGCCAGAATCCCGCCAACGTGGCTCTGTTCACGCACGTTGAGCAGTTGCTGGAGATCGTCGGGATGCAGACAGGGACGCGCGGCGTCATGGACCAGCACCCAGGCGGAACCCTGTGCGGCCTGCAATCCGGCCAGCACCGATTCGGCGCGGGTCTCTCCGCCTGTCACCCTGAGCACGCGCGGATCGCGTGCCAGCGGCAGTGAAGCGAAGTGCTGGTCATCAGGACTGAGGGCGACAATCACCTGTTTGATAGCGGGATGGGAAAACAGACGCGCAATGCTGTGTTCCAGAAGGGTGTGCTGACCAATCGTCAGATACTGCTTCGGACAGGTTGCCTGCATGCGGCTGCCGATCCCGGCAGCGGGCACCACGGCAATCACATCCGCAAGGGAGGCCAGAGTGTTCATGTTTTATCGTTGTTGGTTAAGCGCTGCTTGTTGCGCGTTGCGTTTGTTCTGGTCAGGCACCAGACGATAGAAAGTCTCACCGGGCTTAATCATGCCCAGTTCATTGCGTGCACGCTCCTCGATCGCTTCCGAGCCGCCATTGAGATCGTCAATTTCGGCAAACAGCTGATCGTTTCGCGATTTCAGTTTGGCATTGTTTGCCTGTTGCACCGCGACATCATCATTGACGCGCGTATAGTCATGGATGCCATTTTTCCCCAGCCACAACGAATATTGCAGCCAGCCAAGCAGCACCAATAACAGTAACGTCAGTTTTCCCATCCCGCCCCCTAAAAACGGCCCAATCATCCCATAACTTTGCACAGGACTCCACACCAGCGGAGAAAATGGCGCGCTTTGCTGCGCGTCTGCGCAAAATATGAATCAGTACCGATTCAGACGGGAAAAGATTTGTAACCTGCCGATGCGTTTGCACATCAGCGCGGGCGCACTGAGGGCTTACCAGCCAGAGAGAAAAGAGAACATTAACCAGAAGAGCGTGACCACCATGATCACCGTGGCGAGCGCGGCCCACAGCCACTGTCCACTCAGCAGCGTATTCAGCGCGATACCCGTGACCACCGCAACCGGCAGCAGCGCCAGAAAGAATGGCCAGGTATAAAGAAAGAAGAACAGCGTGTTAGAGCCGAACAGCAGGAAAGGAATCGCCAGCGCGCACCAGTAAGCGAGAAAGCCGATAACGCCGCCCGGCAGCAATGAGCGCGGCTCATCCGGGGAGGAGTCATCTTTTCGGGCGAGCATTGGGGTAATGTTCTGCATAGGCATCCTGTTGGCGCGAGGGCGGCAAATCAGAAACGATTTGCCGCTGTCTCTTCAGGATTTGATGATATCGCGGTCACGCAGCAGGTCTAACAATTGGGCGGCCAGTTTTGTAACCAATTGTTCGCCATCCAGCTGGATTTCCGGGCTATCGGGCGCCTCATAGACGCTGTCGATACCGGTGAAATTACGCAGTTCACCGGCGCGCGCTTTGCGATACAACCCTTTCGGATCACGCGCTTCACACACGGCTAACGGCGTATCGACAAATACCTCGATAAACTGTCCCGGCTCCAGCAGATCGCGCACCATCTGACGCTCGGCGCGATGCGGCGAAATAAAGGCAGTGAGCACCACGAGTCCGGCATCCACCATCAGTTTCGCCACCTCACCGACGCGACGGATATTCTCTTTACGGTCATCATCGCTGAAACCGAGGTCACGACAGAGGCCGTGACGCACATTGTCACCATCCAGCAGATAGGTACTGACGCCGATGCGGTGCAGCGCCTGCTCCAGCGCACCGGCAACGGTGGATTTCCCCGAGCCCGAAAGCCCGGTGAACCACAACACCACGCCCTGATGGCCATGCTGCTGTTCGCGTGAGGCGCGTGTCACCGGATGATCATGCCACACCACGTTATCGTCGTGCTGCGCCATTACTGACCGCCCAGCAGATCGCGCGCATTCCAGTGTGGGAAGTGGCGGCGCACCAGCGCATTCAGTTCCAGCTCAAACGCGCTGAACTCGCCGGTATTAACCGGGGCATCATGGTTTGGCTGATGGATCATGCCGGCACCCACGGTGACGTTGCTCAGGCGATCGATAAAGATCATGCCGCCGGTTACCGGGTTTTGCTGATAGCTGTCGAGCACCATCGGTTCATCAAAAGTGATCTCAATGCGACCGATACCGTTCAGCGGCAGCGTATCGACCTGACGCGTCTCCAGCGAGTTGATCTCGACCTGATGCAGCACCTTCTCTACCCGGCCACGGGTTTTCTTACCGGTGATTTTCAGGTCATAACTCTGACCGGCCTGCAGCGGCTGTTCTGCCATCCAGACCACGTCAACGCTGGCTGACTGAACCGCTGCCAGCTCTTCACTGGCATCCACCAGCAGATCGCCACGGCTGATATCAATCTCATCCTGCAGCACCAGGGTAATCGCTTCGCCTGCACCCGCTTCCTGCAGATCGCCATCGAAGGTCACAATGCGGGCAATGGCCGACTCCACGCCAGAAGGCAGCACTTTAACGCGCTGGCCTACCTGCACGCTGCCCGACGCCAGGGTGCCGGCATAGCCACGAAAATCGAGGTTCGGACGGTTGACATACTGCACCGGGAAACGCATCGGCTGATGATCGACGACGCGCTTCAGCTCCACGGTCTCCAGCACATCCAGCAGCGTCGGGCCGCTATACCACGGCATGGTCTGACTGGCAGAAGCGACGTTATCCCCTTCCAGCGCCGACATCGGCACAAAGCGGATATCGAGGTCTTCCGGCAGCTGCGCAGCAAAGTCGAGGTAATCCTGTTTGATCTGCTCGAAGCGCTCCTGGTTGTACTCCACCAGATCCATCTTATTGATCGCCACCACCAGGTGTTTGATCCCCAGCAGCGTCGAGATAAAGCTGTGGCGGCGGGTCTGATCCAGTACGCCTTTACGCGCATCGATCAGCAGGATCGCCAGATCGCAGGTTGACGCGCCGGTCGCCATGTTACGGGTGTACTGCTCATGTCCCGGCGTGTCGGCGATAATAAATTTACGCTTTTCGGTCGAGAAGTAGCGGTAGGCCACATCAATGGTAATGCCCTGCTCACGCTCAGCCTGCAGACCATCCACCAGCAGCGCCAGATCGAGCTTCTCGCCCTGGGTGCCGTGACGCTTGCTGTCGTTGTGCAGCGACGAGAGCTGATCTTCATAGATCTGACGGGTGTCGTGTAGCAGACGTCCAATCAGGGTACTTTTTCCGTCGTCAACGCTGCCGCAGGTCAGAAAACGCAGCAGGCTCTTGTGTTGTTGCGTGGTCAGCCAGGCTTCAACGCCGCCCTGGTCGGCAATCTGTTGTGCAATTACGGTATTCATCTGGCGTCTCCTTAGAAATAACCCTGACGTTTTTTCAGTTCCATCGAACCGGACTGATCGCGATCGATCATGCGGCCCTGACGCTCGCTGGTGGTGGAAACCAGCATCTCTTCGATGATCTCCGGCAGCGTCTGCGCCTCAGACTCTACCGCGCCGGTCAGCGGCCAGCAGCCGAGCGTACGGAAACGGACCATCCGTTCGGTGATCTCTTCACCCGGCTGCAGGTTGATGCGATCGTCATCGATCATCATCAGCATGCCATCACGCTCCAGCACCGGACGCGGTGCGGCGAGATAGAGCGGCACGATCTCGATGTTTTCCAGGAAGATGTACTGCCAGATATCCAGTTCGGTCCAGTTCGACAGCGGGAAGACGCGGATGCTTTCACCCTTGTTGATCTGACCGTTGTAGTTGTGCCACAGCTCAGGGCGCTGGTTTTTCGGATCCCAGCGATGGAAGCGGTCACGGAATGAGTAGATACGCTCTTTGGCGCGTGACTTCTCTTCATCACGACGTGCGCCGCCAAAGGCTGCATCAAAACCATATTTGTTCAGCGCCTGCTTCAGCCCTTCGGTTTTCATGATGTCAGTGTGTTTGGCACTGCCGTGAACAAAGGGGTTGATGCCCATCGCCACGCCTTCCGGGTTGCGGTGAACCAGCAACTCTGCGCCCATCGCTTTCACGGTGCGGTCGCGAAATTCGTACATTTCACGGAATTTCCAGCCGGTATCCACATGCAGCAACGGGAAGGGCAGCGTGCCTGGGTAGAAGGCTTTACGCGCCAGATGGAGCATGACCGAGGAGTCTTTGCCGATGGAGTACATCATCACCGGATTGCTGAACTCCGCCGCCACTTCGCGAATGATGTGGATACTCTCCGCCTCCAGCTGACGCAGATGAGTGAGTCGTTTTTGGTCCATGATTTTCCCTCAAGCCAGATTGACAACGGCGGACTCGCGAGCCCCCTGCTGTGCTGAATGTTTAAACCAGGCGAGTTGCCCGTGCAGATTAACCACCTCTCCGATCACCAGCAGCGCCGGAGTGGGTGCCGAGGCGGCCAGCGCCTCAAGTTGTTCTAAGGTGCCGGTCAGCACTTGTTGATCCTGACGGGTGCCGCGACTGATCACCGCCACCGGCGTTGATGGCGCGCGACCGTGCTGAATCAGCGCCTCGCTGATGGCAGCGGCTTTAACGGTTCCCATGTAGATCGCCAGCGTCTGACGCGCACGCGCCAGCGATGGCCAGTCAATGTCATCCCCATCGGGACGGCAGTGACCGGTAATAAACATCACGCTCTGCGCGTAGTCGCGGTGGGTCAGCGGAATACCGGCATAGGCCGTCGCACCGGCAGCCGCGGTGACGCCCGGCACCACCTGGAACGGCACACCCGCCTGCTGAGCCGCCTGCAGCTCTTCGCCGCCGCGGCCAAAGATAAAGGGATCGCCGCCCTTGAGGCGCACGACGCGCTTGCCTTTCAGCGCCAGTGAAACCAGCATCTGATTGATCTCTTCCTGCGGCAACGTGTGCGCGCTGGCCCGTTTGCCGACGCAGATGCGATCGGCATCGCGGCGCACCAGATCCAGCACCTCTTCGCTGACCAGATGGTCGTAGAGCACCACATCGGCTAACTGCATCACCTGCAGGCCACGCAGCGTCAGCAGACCGCTGTCGCCCGGCCCGGCGCCCACCAGAAAGATCTCGCCCTGACGGGTCGGCTCTTCCTGCAGTTCGCGGTCCAGCGTGCGTTTCGCCTCTTCGACGTTACCGGCAGACATCTCACTGGCGAACCGGCCGTCGAAAGCGCGTTCCCAGAAGCGCCGACGGTCAGACATGCGGCTGAAGCGCTGTTTGACTTTATCGCGCCAGAGTCCGGCCACTTCAGCCATCTGACCCAGACTGGCAGGCAGCAGCGTTTCGATTTTTTCGCGCAGCATGCGTGCCAGCACCGGTGCGGTGCCGCTGGAGGAGATCGCCACCACCAGCGGTGAGCGGTCAACAATCGAGGGGAAGATAAAGGTGCATTTTGGCTGGTCATCCACCACGTTAACCAGCTTATGCCGCGCGTTGGCGGCTTCAAACACCTGGCTGTTGAGATGGTTGTCGTCGGTGGCGGCAATCACCAGGAAAACGCCATCCAGCTGGGCCGGGTCAAATTCGGTCGCCAGCCACTCCAGCTCCTGCTTATCCAGCAGTGCCTGCAGTTCAGGGCAGAGTTCACGAGATGCGATCAGAACGCGCGCGCGTGCACGGCGCAGCAGTTCAATTTTTCGCGCCGCAATATCTCCCCCGCCGACAACCAGAACCGGGCGGCCAGAAAGATCGGCAAAAAGAGGCAAATAGTCCACGTTAACCCTGATGTTTTAACTTTGTATTAACGCGACTATACGTCGCTGAGTTTATCCAGATGAAATTACGAATTGGAATGAGTAGTTACCGAATGGAATAACGACGCCGCAAAGCACAGAACAATTTGGTCTTAACAGATGAAATTTAATGGCTTTTTCGTGAACAGCCTCACATATTGAAAGCCACACCTGCGGCAGCAAAAGCAGATAAGTGCCAGCGATAATGGTCCGTTACGCCTTTCGGTAGTGACAGCGCCCGATTCCACTAACAAAGTCACGGGACAAAAAGGATATAATGCGCGCGGCATGGCTGGCCCTGGCCCCCATGCGGAACGGCTCCCGAATAATGAAAAAGGATGCACTATGTTTTATTCCCTCCGCTTGAGGGTAGCGACAATTTTATTTGGCGCACTCATTTCCCCGCTGGCTCTGGCCACTCCGCCTGGTCAGTTTGCCGAACAGCAGGTCCGGCACATCGCCACCTTGTTTCCTGGCCGGATGAGCGGCAGCCCGGCTGAGCTGATGGCAGCCGACTACCTGCAACAGCAATTTACCGCGCTGGGTTATAAGACCAATACCCGCCAGTTCAGGACCGGCTATAAGTGGCAGGAAGAGGACGGCACGCAGCGCTGGCATAAGCTTACGGCAACCTCGGTGATTGCCGCGCGTGCCGGCAGCGTGCCGCAGGAGATTCTGATCGTGGCACATCTGGATACCTGGACGCCGCAAAATAGCAGCCAGGTCCAGCACAATCTGGGCGGCTTACGCCTGCAGGGCGTCGATGATAATGCATCGGGTCTTGGCGTGATGCTGGAGCTGGCGCAGCAACTGAGCCGCAAACCGCTGCACTACGGCATACGCTTTGTGGCGCTGAGCGCCGGAGAGGCAGATCTGCACGGCATGGATGATTATGTTGAGCGGATGAGCACGCGTGAGAAGAAGAATACCCTGCTGGTCATCGATCTGAATAGCCTGATCACCGGCGATCATCTCTATTTTAACAGCGGCATGAATACGCCCCGGGCGGTGCGCAAGCAGACCAGCGAACGTGCCCTGTTACTGGCACGCCAGCAGGGCATTCCCGCCGCCAGTCATCAGCTGAACCGTAAAGACTTTGACGCGCTTAATGCCTTCGACAAGGCGGGCTTTCCGCTGCTGGATGTGACCGCCAGCAACTGGACGCTGGGTAATAAAGATGGTGCGCTGCAGCGTCATCGTAGTCCCCACTTTCCTGATGGCATTACCCGCCATCAGACTGACCTGGATAATCTGAGCTATCTCGACCGCTGGCTGCCGGGGCAGATAACCTTGCGAACCCGCGACAGCGTTCGCGTGCTACTGCCGCTGCTCAGTGAACTGACCAACCCCAAAGTGTAAGGATCTGACATGTACGTGGTCTTTCTGAATTACGTTCGTCCGGTAGAAGAAGTTGAAGCGCTGCTGGCAGCCCATATCGAATGGCTGGATCGCTATTTTGACGCGGGCTTTTTTATTGCAGCGGGACGTAAAGATCCGCGCACGGGCGGCATGTTACTGGTCAGGGAGATGGAACGAGAAGAGCTGGATGCAATTTTAGCGGAAGATCCGTTTGTCACGGTGGCAGAGTATGAGGTGACGAAAGTGAATGTGACCCGTGCAGCAGAGGCGTTTGCCGGATTAAAAGGCGCTTAGCTTTCCGCCTGACTGCAGCCAAAAACTTCTCTCCCTGTGTTGGGGGAGAGAAGTCCTGCGTCAGCCTTCGTGCAGACCACACTCGCGCTTGAGGCCGAAGAAGCGCGTCTCTTCTTCTGCCATACCCGGCTCCCACTTGCGGGTGGTATGGGTATCGCCCACCGATAGATAGCCTTCATCCCACAGCGGATGGTACTTCAGCTTATGCTGCTCCAGATACTGATGAATCTGGCGGTTATCCCAGTCGATAATCGGCAGCAGCTTAAAGACGCCACGCTGGACGCCCAGCACCGGCAGATTCGCCCGACTGCCCGACTGGTCGCGCCGCAATCCGGCAAACCAGGTCTGCGCGCCCAGGGTTTCAATGGCGCGATTCATCGGCTCAACTTTGTTGATCTCGTTATATTTCTCAATCCCCTCGACGCCCTGCTCCCACAGTTTGCCGTAGCGCGCTTCCTGCCAGGCCGGTGAGGTTTCGGCGCGGAACACTTTAAGGTTGAGATTGAGCTGGTCCGCCAGCTCATCAATAAAACGATAGGTCTCCGGGAACAGATAGCCGGTGTCGGTCAGGATCACCGGAATATCGGGCTGCTGACGCGTCACCAGATGCAGCGACACCGCGGCCTGAATACCGAAACTGGAGGAGAGCACATAGGCACCCGGCAGATTCTCCAGCGCCCAACTGACCCGCTCTTCCGCAGATGACTTCTCCAGCTGCGCATTGGTCGCGGCCAGCGCCATAGCACGCTGGACTTTGGACATCTCATTCAGTGCTGCGAGGTCGGGGTGACTCATTTTGCTTCCTCCCAAAAATCGCGTGCCGGGTCCAGCACCGGCGCAACAATGCCCGCGCGGATAGTGAAGTCACCAAAGCCTTCAGCGGCCTGGCGCTCAGTGGCCCAGCGTCCCATCAGCTCATCAATGGTGGCGAGAATTTCGCTTTCGTTAATGTTTTCACGGTACATGCGGGGAATACGCGTTCCGCTGCGGTTTCCACCCAGATGCAGGTTGTAGCGACCTGGCGCTTTACCCACCAGACCCAGCTCAGCCAGCATGGCACGGCCACAGCCGTTGGGACAACCGGTAACGCGTAACACTATGTGCTCATCACCAACGCCATGCGCATGCATGATCCCTTCCACTTTGGTCACGAAGGCAGGCAGGAAGCGCTCGGCTTCTGCCATCGCCAGCGGACAGGTCGGGAACGCCACGCAGGCCATCGAGTTTTCGCGCTGTGCCGTAACGTGATCCATCAGACCATGTTCGCGCGCGATTGCTTCGATCTGCGCTTTTTCGCTTTCCGGCACGCCCGCCACAATCAGGTTCTGATTAGCGGTCAGGCGGAAATCGCCCTGATGGATTTTCGCAATTTCAGCGATGCCGCTTTTCAGCGGTCGGCCCGGATAGTCGAGCAGGCGACCATTTTCGATAAACAGCGTCAGGTGCCATTTGTTGTCGATGCCTTTAATCCAGCCAATGCGATCGCCACGGGTGGTGAACTCATAAGGACGGATCGGCTCAAACGTCACGCCTGCCCGTTTTTCAACTTCGGCTTTAAAGGTCTCGACGCCAACGCGTTCCAGGGTGTACTTGGTTTTGGCGTTTTTACGGTCGGTACGGTTGCCCCAGTCGCGCTGCGTCGTGACCACCGCCTCGGCAACGTCGAGGATCTTCTCCACCGGGAAATAGCCAAACTCGCTGGCGGTGCGCGCGTAGGTCGCTTTGTTACCGTGCTCAATCGACAGCCCGCCACCCACCAGCAGGTTAAAGCCCACCAGCTTGCCGTGCTCGGCGACAGCGACAAAGTTCAGATCGTTGGCGTGCAGATCCACGTCGTTATGCGGCGGGATCACCACGGTGGTTTTAAATTTACGCGGCAGATACGTTTCACCGAGGATCGGCTCTTCGTCGGTGGTGGCGACTTTTTCTTTATCCCACCAGATCTCCGCATAGGCACGGGTGCGTGGCAGCAGATGCTCAGAGAGTTTCTTCGCCCACTCATACGCTTCCTGATGCAGCTCCGACTCAACCGGGTTCGACGTACAGAGCACGTTACGGTTAACGTCGTTGGCGGTCGCCAGCGCATCCAGCCCCACCTCATGCAGCATCTGATGCGTCGGCTTGACGTTCTTCTTCAGAATGCCGTGAAACTGGAAGGTCTGACGGTTAGTCAGACGGATGCTGCCATAGATAGTTTTATCGGTGGCAAATTTGTCGATGGCCAGCCACTGAGTCGGCGTAATGATGCCGCCCGGCAACCGGCAACGCAGCATCATGGCGTGGCGCGGCTCCAGCTTCTGCTCCGCACGTTCGGCACGAATATCGCGATCGTCCTGCTGGTACATGCCGTGAAAACGGATCAGCAGGAAGTTGTCGCCGGTAAAACCGCCGGTCAGACCCTCTTCCAGATCTTCTTTAATGGTGCCGCGCAGATAGTTGCTCTGCTTCTTCAGACGCTCAGCGTCTGCTAATTTGCCTTCTACAACCAGCGGTCCAGGGTGTTTATCGCTCATTAGTAAACGTCTCGCTGATAACGGCGCTCAATGCGCAGCTCACTTAAAAATTCGTCGGCCGTTTCACGATCCATTCCGCCGTGTTCGACCACCACATCCAGCAATGCCTGCTCGACGTCTTTTGCCATACGATTCGCGTCGCCACAGACATAAAGATGCGCGCCCTCTTCGATCCAGCGCCACACTTCGGCCCCTTTCGCGCGGATCTTATCCTGTACGTAAATCTTCTCTGCCTGATCGCGTGACCAGGCGAGGTCGATATGAGTCAGCAGACCATCTTTCACATATTTCTGCCACTCCACCTGATAGAGGAAATCGTCGGTGAAGTGCGGATTACCAAAGAATAGCCAGTTTTTGCCGCTGGCACCGTCGTTGTCGCGCTGCTGCATAAAGGCGCGGAACGGCGCGATGCCGGTGCCCGGACCAATCATGATCACTGGCGCATCCGGATTAGCCGGCAGGCGGAAGTTGTCGTTGTGTTCGATGAAGACCCGGACTTCGCCCTCTTCTTCGATGCGATCGGCCAGCCAGGTCGATGCACCGCCGCCACGCTGGCGACCTTCAATATCAAAGCGAACGGCACCGACGGTGATATGCACTTCGGTATCGGTTTCAGCCTGCGAAGAGGCGATAGAGTAGAGTCGCGGCGTCAGCGGTCGCAGCAGTCCGGTCAGCTGTTCAGCGCTGAGTTCGGACGGTGCCAGGCGCACCATATCCACAATCGGATAGTGCTGCGCATAGTGCTGCAGCCTGGCTTTATCATCCACCAGTGAGAGCAACTCCGCGTTGCGTGACAGCTGGGCATACTGCGCCACGATCTGCGCGGTGTTAACCGTCAGCTCGAAATGCTTCTGCAGCGCCTCCGCCAGCGGCAGGGTTTTCCCCTGAACCTCTACCGGCTCATCGCCTTTCAGCCAGACCAGCTCCAGCAGTTCGCTGACCAGCGCCGCATCGTTCTCATACCAGACGCCCAGCGCATCGCCAGGCTGGTAGCGCAGACCGGAATCGCCCAGATCGATTTCGATATGGCGCACATCTTTATCTGAGTCCCGTCCGGTAATTTTCTGATTCACCGCCAGACTCGCGCTGAGCGGCGACTCTTTAGTATAGGGGCTGGTGGTGACTTCGTTGACGCTGCCGGCTGCTGTCGCCGCAGCCTGCGCCGGGGATTCAGTGGGAACGCGTTTCTTGAGAATTTCCGTCAGTGCATTGCGCCAGGCGGCGGCATGCTCCGCATACTCAACATCCGCATCAACGCGATCCAGCAGACGCTCGCCGCCCAGCTCCGCCAGTCGGCTGTCAAAATCTTTACCCGCCTGACTGAAGAATTCATAAGAGGTGTCGCCCAGGCCAAACACTGCGAAGGCGGCACCCTCCATTTTCGGTGCCTTTTTCGACATCAGGAATTTATGCAGCGCCACCGCCTCTTCTGGCGGTTCGCCTTCGCCCTGGGTGGAGGTTACAACCACCAGCATTTTTTCCTGGCCAATCTGTTTGAACTTGTAATCACCGGCATTCACCAGGTTTACGTTCAGCTTTGCGGCCAGCAGGTCATCACGCAACTGCTCAGCCAGACGACGTGCGTTGCCGGTCTGGGAAGCGGAAAGCAGCGTAATGGCGGGCGCTTCGGCCGGAGCCGGAGCAGATACAGTGCTGGCGACGGCGCTACCCGGGGTCTGTTCCACCCTGCCCCAGAAATAGCCTGACAGCCACGCCAGTTGAGTCGGGGAATAATCTGTCGTCGCCGCCTGTAAGCGAGCGAGTTGTTCCGGGGAGAGCGGAAGCATTGAACCAGGTGCCTGAGTCGTCATCGCGTTAAAAATTCCAGTATCAGAAGTCCGGACCGTAAAATGGCGGAAGAGTGCGTAGGTTACCGGTCCGTATATTAACGATTAAATACACCTTCGACATATCAAATAACCAAAATGACTAAATGGTTTTCCAGGTAGGAATAATCGTTAAAAGTGGTAAGCAAAGCGGTGATATATCAGTTAATTAGCTGGACACCACTGTATAAACGCGCAGGAAAAGTATCGGTTTGTGCGGTTCGGGTGCGAAAAAAGCGGTAATCAGGTAGAATTCAGCGGTTTTTTAATGTCTGAGAACCATTATGTCTACCACCTTGTTTAAAGAGTTCCAGTTCGAAGCCGCGCATCATCTACCGAATGTGCCGGCCGGACACAAATGTGGCCGTCTGCACGGTCATTCGTTCCTGGTTCGTCTGGAGATTACCGGCGAAGTGGATGCGCATACCGGCTGGGTTATGGATTTTGCTGAGCTGAAGGCGGCGTTTAAGCCTGTCTACAATCGGCTGGACCACTACTATCTGAATGATATTCCCGGCCTGGAAAATCCCACCAGCGAAGTGCTGGCGAAATGGATCTGGGATCAGATGAAACCGCAACTGCCGCTGCTAAGCGCGGTGATGATCAAAGAAACCTGCACCGCAGGCTGCGTTTACCGCGGCTAACCCTGTCGGATCGAACTCTTCGATCCGACGCGGCTCTTCTCTCCGTCCTGCCTCTGACGCTCAACGCTTTCCTGTAGTTAACGGCTCATTGCGTGCCGCTTTATCAGGATCAGGCGATATTGAGATATTTATGGGTCTGCATCGACAGACGCCAGTTACGGGCAATGCAGGTCTCAATACAGAGCCGGGTCGCATCATCTTTGCGGCTGATTGGCTGCAGGGCGATGATACGCGCTTTGGTGTCATCAATGCCTGCCAGCAGCCGATCCAGCGCTTCCACATCACGCTCGCGCGCTACCGGATGCTTGATTTCATCGGCCCGGCTCAGCGCCTGGGGCAGAACATCGTAGCCGCCGCGCATGTTGACCTTCGGCGAGACAGTCACCCAGGTCCGTTCGGAACAGTGAATCTCGTGGGTTCCGCTGGTCTCAATCTGGCACTGGAAACCGTGCTGCTCCAGCGCAGTGGTTAACGGACGCAGATCGTATATCGCCGGTTCACCACCGGTGATGACCACATGACGCGCCGTCCAGCCCTGCTGCGCAATGGCACTCACCAGGGTCGCCGCGTCGGCATCCCCCCAGGCGTCGCTTTCCACCGTCTTGATCAAAATATCGCCCAGCGACGTTTCCCGATCTGTCCGCTTTTCCCAGGTGTGTTTGGTATCGCACCAGCTACAGCCCACCGGGCATCCCTGCAAACGAATGAAAATGGCAGGCACGCCGGTGTAATAACCTTCGCCCTGCAGTGTCTGGAACATTTCGTTAATCGGGTATTGCATTACGGACTCGCTTGAAAAAAACAGGGCGCTGATTATGGCAGATTTGCCGCGCAGCTCAACCACGCGTTGTGCCTTTTCTCCGCGCCGGACAAAACACAAAAGAGAGGCTTCAGACGGCTGACAGGCTCAGAACGTGGATGGCCAGGACCGAAGAGCAAAGCGTCCCGCGCTCAGGACAAAAACGCCGGAAGCGTTTTTGAACAACGCAAAGCGTTGGCCCGGTAACGGGCGCACCTCAGGGATGAGGTGCGTTATCGCGCGGACCGGGCCGGCAGAGATGCCGCTTTGGCGATCGGGCCTTTCCATCTGCGTCTGCGCACCGCCACCAACAAAAAGCCCCGCACAAGGCGGGGCTTCAGAGGCCGATGATGTCACTTAGCGCGACATCAACGCACAGTCATTACTGACCTTTAACTTCTTTCAGACCGTTAAATGGCGCTTTAGAACCCAGCGCTTCTTCAATACGGATCAGCTGGTTGTACTTAGCAACACGGTCAGAACGGCTCATTGAACCGGTTTTGATCTGGCCCGCTGCAGTACCTACCGCCAGGTCAGCGATGGTCGCATCTTCGGTTTCGCCTGAACGGTGAGAGATCACGGCAGTGTAGCCCGCGTCTTTCGCCATTTTGATCGCAGCCAGAGTTTCGGTCAGAGAACCGATCTGGTTGAATTTGATCAGAATGGAGTTAGCGATACCTTTATCGATACCTTCTTTCAGGATCTTGGTGTTGGTAACGAACAGGTCATCACCCACCAGCTGGATTTTGTCGCCCAGTACTTTGGTCTGGTAAGCGAAGCCGTCCCAGTCAGATTCGTCCAGGCCATCTTCGATAGAAACGATCGGATACTGTTTAGTCAGATCTTCCAGGAAGTGGGTGAACTCTTCAGAGGTAAACGATTTACCGCCTTCACCGGCCAGAACGTATTTGCCATCTTTGTAGAACTCAGATGCCGCACAGTCCATCGCCAGGGTGATGTCTTTGCCCAGCTCGTAGCCTGCTGCTTTTACCGCTTCAGCGATAACAGCCAGCGCTTCGGCGTTGGAACCCAGGTTAGGCGCGTAGCCGCCTTCGTCACCCACTGCAGTGCTCATGCCTTTGCTTTTCAGCACTTTTGCCAGGCTGTGGAACACTTCAGAACCCATACGGATGGCTTCTTTCAGGTTCGGAGCGCCAACCGGCTGGATCATGAATTCCTGGATGTCGACGTTGTTGTCGGCATGTTCGCCGCCGTTGATGATGTTCATCATTGGCAGTGGCATAGAGTATTTGCCTGGGGTGCCGTTCAGTTCAGCGATGTGCTCATACAGCGGCTGACCTTTAGAGGCTGCAGCGGCTTTAGCAGCTGCCAGTGAAACAGCCAGAATGGCGTTAGCACCGAAGTTAGATTTGTTCTCAGTACCGTCCAGGTCGATCATGATCTTATCGATGTTCGCCTGATCTTTCGCGTCTTTGCCTTTTACCGCTTCAGCAATCGGACCGTTTACTGCAGCAACGGCTTTGGTTACGCCTTTGCCCAGATAACGTGATTTGTCACCGTCACGCAGTTCCAGCGCTTCGCGTGAACCGGTAGAGGCACCTGATGGTGCAGCTGCCAGGCCTACGAAACCGCCTTCCAGATGCACTTCAGCTTCAACAGTCGGGTTACCACGTGAGTCGATAATTTCGCGACCGATGACTTTTACGATTTTGGACATTACGATTTTCCTCAGTACAAGTTAGTCAATCCTAAGACAAGCAACGCGCGAAAAGTTCGCGCGCTGCCTGTGAAACTTACTTCGCTAAACGCTTCTGATGCTCATGTGCGGCTTTAACAAAGCCGGCAAACAGCGGATGGCCGTCGCGTGGGGTCGAGGTAAACTCAGGATGGAACTGGCAGGCCACAAACCACGGATGGTTCGGGATCTCGATAATCTCAACCAGTTGATCATCACCAGAGCGACCTGCTACGCGCAGACCGGCTGCTTCAATCTGCTTTAACAGCATATTGTTCACTTCATAGCGGTGGCGATGGCGCTCAACGATAGTGTCAGAGCCGTAGAGCTGGCGAACCTGGCTGCCCGGCGTTAACTGACACTGCTGGCTGCCCAGACGCATGGTGCCGCCCAGATCGCTCTGCTCGCTGCGGACTTCGACGTTGCCATCTTCGTCACGCCATTCGGTGATTAATGCCACCACCGGATATTTACAGTCTGGCACAAATTCCGTGGAGTTGGCGCCCGGCATCCCGGCGACATTGCGGGCGAACTCCATCAGCGCAACCTGCATGCCCAGGCAGATGCCCAGGTACGGCACGTTGTTTTCACGTGCATACTGCGCGGTCATCAGCTTGCCTTCCACGCCACGGTAACCGAAGCCACCCGGGATCAGAATCGCATCCAGATCTTTCAGTAATTCGACACCGCGTGATTCAACATCCTGCGAATCGATCAGTTTGATGTTCACGGTGACGCGATTTTTCAGGCCGCCATGTTTCAGCGCTTCGATGACCGACTTGTAGGCATCCGGCAATTCAACATACTTGCCCACCATACCGATGGTGACTTCACCACCCGGATTGGCTTCTTCGTAGATCACCTGCTCCCATTCGGCCAGGTTGGCTTCCGGTGCATTCAGGTTGAAGCGCTTGCAGATATAGTCATCCAGGCCCTGCGATTTCAGCATGCCAGGAATCTTGTAGATGGAATCAACGTCTTTCAGCGAGATAACCGCTTTTTCAGGGACGTTACAGAACAGGGCGATTTTAGCGCGTTCGTTGGCCGGTACGGCACGGTCAGAACGGCAAATCAGCACGTCTGGCTGAATACCAATCGACAGCAGCTCTTTCACCGAGTGCTGGGTCGGTTTGGTTTTCACTTCACCGGCAGCCGCCATATACGGCACCAGCGTCAGGTGCATATACATGGTGTGTTCGCGGCCCACATCAACGGCCATCTGGCGAATCGCTTCCAGGAACGGCAGTGATTCGATATCCCCGACCGTGCCGCCGATTTCGACCAGTACCACATCATGACCTTCACCGCCTTCAATAATGCGTTCTTTGATGGCGTTGGTGATGTGCGGAATAACCTGAATGGTTGCGCCCAGATAGTCGCCACGGCGCTCTTTGCGCAGGACTTCTGAGTAGATACGGCCAGTGGTGAAGTTGTTACGACGCGACATTTTGGTACGGATGAAGCGCTCGTAGTGACCCAAATCCAGATCGGTTTCAGCGCCGTCATCAGTGACGAAAACTTCACCGTGCTGCGTCGGGCTCATGGTGCCTGGATCCACGTTGATATACGGGTCCAGCTTCATGATGGTCACGTTCAGACCACGGGCTTCGAGAATGGCTGCGAGGGAGGCTGCGGCAATGCCTTTACCCAGAGAGGAAACGACCCCGCCGGTCACAAAAATATAATTCGTTGTCATGCTGAACCTGAGAGTTTAGGTTTAAAGACGGTGGAATAACCAGGACGGGAAAACAGTATACTGGAAACCGCTATCAGCCACAATTGATGAATCACCGCCATCCTCCAACGCATTGCTGCGGCTAACATAGCCGATAGCCGCCAATGAAATGTTGACGTGCGTCACAAAGTTGCCGTCAGGCTGAATCGAGTAAGCGAAAGCGGTGGCTTTATGCACAGCGCTGGAATAATCAGCGCTTCTCACCCCGTTTCACCTGCTGCCAGGCGGCTTCCATCTGCTCCAGCGTGGCACCCGGCATACTTAACCCCTGTGCAGCGATGATCGCTTCGACTTCGCGGAAGCGGCGCTCAAACTTGTCGTTGGCCTTTTGCAGCGCAGTTTCCGCTTTGCTGCCCAGATGGCGCGACAGGTTAACCGTGGCGAACAGCAGGTCGCCAATCTCCTCTTCCAGCTTCTCACCATCCACCACGCTCTGCTGCGCCTCGTGCATCACTTCATCAATCTCTTCATGCACTTTAGCCACCACCGGCCCCAGCGTGGTCCAGTCGAATCCGACATTGTGACAACGCTTCTGAATCTTGTGGGCGCGCATCAGTGCGGGCAGTGCCTTAGGGATATCATCCAGCGCCGAATGCTGGGCTTTGTCAGCCCGCTCAGCGGTTTTTATCGCTTCCCAGTTTTTCAGCACTTCGCTGCTGGTTTCTGCTGTGGCATCGCCAAAAATGTGTGGATGGCGGCGCTCCAGCTTGTCGCTGATTGCGTGGCAGATATCCTCAAAATTAAAGCGATCCTGTTCGCTGGCCATCTGCGCATAGAACACCACCTGAAACAGCAGATCGCCCAGCTCACCGCGCAGATCGTCAAAATCTTCGCGCTGGATAGCGTCCAGCACTTCGTAGGTCTCTTCCAGCGTATAGGGCGCGATGGTGGCGAAGGTCTGTTCACGATCCCACGGACAGCCATGTTGTGGATCGCGCAGGGTTTTCATTATGCCAAGCAGGCGCTCAATAGCGTTCATTCAGGAGGATCCTTGATTAGTGAGATGACAGGCAACGGGCGAAGAGGCAAAGCGTACAACACGGCAGGACGCTATTCACCGCGTCCGGCCGTGTCTGGTGGTGCAGAAAACGCCTGCGCAACCTCCAGCTGCCGGTTGCCTCAGTGCCTGCCTGAATATCAGTGCAGGCGACGGGCGTCAATGATATCAGAGACCTGGTTCAGACGCGCCAGGACACGTCCCAGTACCTGATGGTTGTAGATCTCAATATCCATGTCGATGGTCGCCAGCTGTTTTTTGGTGTCGCTGCGGCTTGAGACGCCCAGGACATTCACTTTCTCGTTGGCGAGAATGGTGGTGATGTCACGCAGTAAGCCGCTGCGATCGTTGGCGGTCACGCGCACCACCAGCGAATAGCCGCTGGAGTAGCTTTCGCCCCACACCGCATCGACGATACGTTCCGGCGCATGCGAAATGAGTTCAGCCAGCTGGTCGCAGTCGGCGCGATGAATAGAGATGCCGCGCCCCTGGGTGATGAAGCCGACAATATCATCCCCCGGAATCGGCTGGCAGCAGCGGGCAATGTGGTGCATCAGGTTGCCCACGCCCTCCACGACGACACGTCCGCTCTCTTTGCGTGAAGAGGGAGTGTACGATTTCTGGGTCAGCTGACGCAGCGCTTCGCGATCTTCCTCTTCGGCGCTCGGCTTATTGAGCTTCGCCTGCAGGAAGTTAACCATCTGGTTAAGACGAATATCGCCGCCGCCAATCGCCGCCAGCAGCTCTTCAAGCGAGGTCACGTTATAGCGCGGCAGCAGCAGTTTTTCGGCTTCGCGCAGGCTGATATCCAGCTGATTCAGTTCGTTATCCAGAATCTGCCGTCCCGCGATAATATTCTTGTCGCGATCCTGCTTGCGGAACCAGTTGTGGATCTTCGAGCGTCCACGGTTGGTGGTGATGTAGCCCAGATTCGGATTGAGCCAGTCGCGGCTCGGGTTCGGCTGCTTCTGGGTGATCACTTCAACCTGATCGCCCATCTGCAGCTGGTAGGTGAACGGCACGATGCGGCCACCGATTTTCGCGCCGATGCAGCGGTGACCGATGTCGCTGTGAATATGATAGGCAAAGTCGAGCGGCGTCGATCCAGCCGGCAGATCCACCACGTCGCCTTTCGGGGTAAAGACGTAGACCCGGTCATCGAACACCTGGCTGCGGACCTCTTCCAGCAGTTCGCCGGAGTCCGCCATCTCTTCCTGCCAGCTGATGAGCTTACGCAGCCAGGCGATCCGCTCTTCATGACCGGCCGCGCCACGCGCGCTGCTGGAAGTTGGCCCCTCTTTATATTTCCAGTGCGCCGCCACGCCCAGCTCGGCATCTTCATGCATCTGGCGGGTACGGATCTGGATTTCCACCGTTTTGCCCTGCGGCCCTAACACCACCGTATGAATCGACTGGTAGCCGTTGGGTTTGGGGTTAGCGACGTAGTCATCAAACTCGCTGGGCAGATGGCGATAGAGCGTATGCACCGTACCCAGCGCACCGTAGCAATCCTGCAGGCGATCGGCGACGATGCGCACCGCCCGCACGTCAAACAGCTCATCAAAGGCCAGCGATTTTTTCTGCATCTTGCGCCAGATGCTGTAGATATGTTTCGGACGGCCATAGACTTCGGCGCGCACGCCCTCTTTGACCATCTCTTTGCGCAGATTGCTGACGAAGTTTTCGATGTACTGCTCACGGTCAATACGCCGCTCATGCAGTAATTTGGCGATGCGCTTATATTCGTCGGGATGCAGGTAGCGAAAGCAGTAATCTTCCAGCTCCCATTTGAGCTGACCAATACCGAGACGGTTGGCCAGTGGCGCATAGATATTGGTGCTCTCTTTGGCGGCCAGTACCCGCTCATCTTCCGGCGCATCTTTCATTTCGCGCAGGTTCATGATGCGTTCAGCCAGCTTCAGCACTACGCAGCGAAAATCTTCCACCATCGCCAGCAGCATGCGGCGGACGTTATCCACCTGTTCAGAGGCCATGGAGTCGTTGTGGATCGCTTTCAGCTGGCGGATGGCGTCCATATCGCGCACGCCGTGTACCAGCGAAACAATGCCTTTGCCGACGGCGGTTTCCAGCTCCTCTTCACTCACCACTTCATCGTTAGCCAGCGGGAAAATCAGCGCCGCACACAGGCTTTCGATATCCATGCTGAGCATTGAGAGGATTTCAACCATCTCAATACCGCGCCACAGCAGCAGCGACTGATCAGGATGGCCCTGCGTCTGCGCTTCGCAGTAGCGCCAGGTCTCGGCCACACGTTGACATGATTGCGGGTTGGCAATACCGAGACTGGCGATCCACTGGTCGAGGGCGAAATCCCCCTCAGTATTTAAATGCGCACTTCTGACCGCAACCATAACCTCTCCTGCACAACGACATACATCGCTTATGTTTTTCTGAACAGCACCATGGATTCGAGATGACGGGTATGTGGGAACATATCCAGCATCGCGACCCTTTCCAATTGGTAGCCTGCCGACAGCAATGTCTGGCTGTCGCGGGCGAGTGTGGTGGGATTACACGAAACATAGACCACGCGATCTGGTGCAAGTTTAACCACATGCGCCATTACGCCCGCAGCCCCGGCGCGTGCCGGATCGAGTAATACCTTGTTAAATCCCTGTGCCGCCCACGGCTGGCGCGACACTTCTTCTTCCAGATTATGCTGAAAGAAACTGACATTTTTAAGATTATTCAAATCAGCATTATACGCTGCCTGCCGCACTAATGCTGCAATCCCCTCCACACCAACCACATTATGTACGAAGATTCCTATAGGAAGTGTGAAGTTTCCCATGCCGCAAAACAGATCCAGCACCCGGTCTTCCGGCTGCAGATCGAGCCAGGCAATTGCCTTCGCGACCATCTGCTGATTAACACTGTCGTTAACCTGAATAAAATCCTGTGGGCTGAAGGTTAGCTTAAGCTGGTGAGATTGATAAAACGGCGTCGACTTACTTAACGCACTCAATTCTTCCTCGCCCGCATCCAGGAACAGCATCAGCTCATGCTTATGCGAAAACTGTTCCAGTTTTTCACGGTCATCCGCATGCAGCGCATCAAGATGGCGCAGAATCATCAGCGGCCCGTTGTCTGCCAGCACCAGCTCCACATGCCCGAGACGCCTGACGGCGCGTAAGTCACTGAGACACTGGTGCAATGGAACCAGTAAAGCTTCAAGTTCGGGCACTAAAATGGGGCATTGCTGAATATCGACCAGATCGTTGCTGGCTTCCTGACGGAACCCCATCTGCAACCGCTGCGCCTTATTTTGCCATTGCAGCCCCAGACGGGCGCGACGACGATAGCCCCAGGGCTGACCGGCGATCACCTCATCCACCGCCACGTCTTGTGCGGCGACCTGGCGCAGCATCCGGCTCAGCGCCTGGGCTTTGCTCTGCTGTTGCAGCGCCACATCGGCATGTTGCTGCTGGCAGCCGCCGCAGCGTTCATAATGTGGGCAGCGCGGCGTGACGCGCGCCGGACTGTGGCTAATCAGTCGTGTCACTTTCGCCCGGGCAAATTGACGTTTATCCTCTGTCAGCATGACCTCCGCCTGTTCCCCAGGCAGGGCACCGGCGACAAAAAGGGTTTTGCCCTTGTGACGCGCCACACCTTGTCCGAACGGATCGAGCGCCTCAATGGTGACGGTAATCCGTTGTTGCGTCGTCACGCGCTGTTTTGCAACGTAAAATTGCGCCATAGTGTTATTAATTCTCTTTATCGAAAACGACCTGCATTGTTTTGTCGACAGCATGCACAGGGACGTTAATGCCGGAGTAGCCAGGCGACTATTATGACCAAATACAGCCTGCGGGCGCGAATGATGATTTTAATTCTGGCACCCACGCTGATGGTTGGCCTGCTGCTCAGCTCATTTTTTGTGGTACACCGCTACAATGAACTGCAGCGCCAGGTTATCGATGCCGGAGCCAATATCATTGAACCGCTGGCGATCTCCAGCGAATACAGCATGACCTGGCACAATCGTGACGCCATGCGTGAACTGGTCAGCCTGCTGCACCGCCGCCATTCGGGCATCGTCCGGGCGATCTCGGTATTTGATAATCACAACCAGCTCTACGTCACCTCCAATCACAAGCAGAACCTCAGCCTGCTGCAACAGGATGATATCCGCGCCCTGCCCGACGATGTCTCAATGGAGCGTCACGGCAACGTATTGATTCTGCGCACACCGATCACCACCGAGCGTTACGATGTGGATGAATTGCCGGACGAAGATGCCAAGCCGTCGGGCAATCCGCTGGGCTACGTGGCGATAGAACTGGATCTGCAGTCGGTGCGCCTGCAGCAGTACAAAGAGGTGTTTGTCGCCACGCTGATGCTGCTCTTCTGCCTCTGCCTGGCCATGCTGTTTGCCTATCGTCTGATGCGTGATGTCACCGGCCCGATCCGCAATATGGTCACCACCGTTGACCGCATCCGTCGCGGCCAGCTCGATAGCCGCGTTGAGGGATACATGCTGGGTGAGCTCAGCATTCTGAAAAACGGGATTAATGCGATGGCGATGTCGCTGACCGCCTATCACGAAGAGATGCAGCACAATATCGATCAGGCGACCTACGATCTGCGAGAGACGCTGGAACAGCTGGAGATTCAGAACGTTGAGCTGGATCTGGCGAAGAAACGCGCCCAGGAAGCGGCGCGCATCAAATCTGAGTTTCTGGCTAATATGTCGCATGAGTTGCGGACGCCGCTTAATGGCGTGCTGGGCTTTACTCGGCAGATGCTGAAAACCCAGCTGCGCACCACCCAGCGCGACTATATGCAGACCATTGAACGTTCAGCCAATAACCTGCTCAGTATTATCAATGACGTGCTCGATTTTTCGAAGCTGGAAGCGGGCAAGCTGATGCTGGAGGCAATCCCCTTCCCGCTGCGTGCCACACTGGATGAAACGCTGGTGCTGCTGGCTCCGTCGGCGCATGACAAAGGGCTGGAGCTGACGGTGGTGTGTGACAGCAGCGTGCCGGACAACGTGATTGGCGATGCGCTGCGCCTGCAACAGATTCTGATTAACCTGATCGGCAACGCCATCAAGTTTACCGAGAAAGGGTATATCGGCCTGCGCGTCGGACAGCGGGTGATCACACAGACGCGCGTCGAGCTGGAGATTCAGGTTGAAGATAGCGGCATCGGCATCTCTGAGCAGCAACAGACACAGCTGTTCCAGGCGTTCCGTCAGGCTGATGCCAGCATTTCACGCCGTCATGGGGGGACCGGGCTGGGGCTGGTGATCACCCAGAAACTGGTGCGGGAGATGGGCGGGGAAATCACCTTCAGCAGTCAGCCGGACAAGGGCTCCACCTTTGTGATTCGCGTACAGCTGGATCTCAATCCCAATGCGCCCGGCATGCCACGCGTGCTGGATGCGCTGTCACATGCGCGCATTGCCTATGTGGAAGCGGATGCTAACGTTGCCAGCGCAGCACTGGAGATGTTGAGCGCCACACCATTGCAGATCGATTACAGCGAAACGCTGGAGGGTTTAAAAGCGTCTCACTATCCGCTGCTGCTGATGGCGATGCCGGTCGACATCAGCCAGCCTGAGCTGCTCAATGAACGCATGATTAATGCGCTGCTGGATCGGGCCGACAACGTGCTTATGGCGCTCCCCAGCCCGATGATGTTGCTGGCGGATGAGCTGAAGGTACGCGGCATTGACGGTTGCATCGCTAAACCGATCTCCCTGACGCGACTCCTGCCGATGTTACTGGATCTGCATACCCGTCAGATCAGTGAACTGCCGCTTTCACCCCGGCTGCCGCTGACGGTGATGGCGGTGGATGATAATCCCGCCAACCTCAAGCTGATTGGCGCGCTGCTGGAGGAGCAGGTGCAGAACATCCTGCTGTGCAGCAGCGCCGAACACGCCATCCGTGAGGCACGTCAGCAGTCGCTGGATGTGATTCTGATGGATATTCAGATGCCGGACATCGATGGCATTCGCGCCAGCGAAATTATCCGCAGCATGCCGCATCATGCCAGTACACCGATTGTGGCGGTCACCGCCCATGCAATTGATGGCGAGCGTGAGCAATTGATCAAGGCGGGCATGAATGACTATCTTGCCAAACCGATTGATGAGAGCAAGTTAAGACAGTTGCTGGCGCGCTATACGCCACCACCGGTGGTCACCGTGCCGGAACTGCTGCCAATATTACCCACGCTGGACTGGCAACTGGCGCTGCGACAGGCGGCGAACAAAGCCGATCTGGCGCGCGATCTGCTGCGGATGCTGCTGGAATTTTTACCGGAAGTGCATGCGAAGATGGCGCAGTTTATGTCGACCAATGAGGTCAACGCCCTGCGTGAGATTATTCACAAGCTGCACGGCAGTGCCAGCTACAGCGGCGTGCCGCGCATGAAGCAACTCTGCCATCAGCTGGAAAGAGAGCTGCTGGAGGCCAGCGATATCGCTGCGCTGGAGCCGGAACTGCTGGAGCTGCAGGATGAGATGGAGAACGTCGCCCGAGAAGCCCGCCAGCTGTTAGGGATTGGATAAGGCTGGCGGTTAGCTGAACCCGGCCGATGTGGAGTGGCCGGGTAATGCTGGTGGCTAGTTAAACCCGGCCAGCTTTAACGTGGCGGCCACATTACGCGCCGTCATCTCAACATTCTTTCCGGCGCTGGCGAGTGCCTCATCCAGCGTACAGATGCTGTAGAGCACGCTGAATACCGCATCGATCCCGTGCTGATGCACCACGCCGACATCGGCCGTCAGGCTTCCGGCGATGCCAATCACCGGCTTATTAAAGCGCTTCGCCACGCTGGCGACCCCGATCGGCACCTTGCCATTAATACTCTGGCTGTCGATACGCCCTTCACCGGTAATCACCAGGTCCGCATCTTTTACCTCTTCCGCCAGCCCCAATGCCTCAGTAACAATCTCAATGCCGCGTCGCAGCTCCGCCTGACAGAAGGCGTGCAGCGCCGCCCCCATACCGCCCGCTGCGCCGCCGCCCGGAATATGCAGCACATCAATATCAAGATCGCGGTGAATAATCGCGGCGTAATGGGCCAGCGCCTGATCGAGCTGCTGCACCAGCGCCGGTGTCGCTCCTTTCTGCGGGCCGAAAATGGCCGATGCACCCTCTTTGCCCGTCAGCGGATTCGTGACGTCACAGGCCACTTCAATGCGGCACTGATGAATGCGGGCGTCCAGCGCGTCAATATCGATGCTGGCAAGATCGGCGAGTGCACCGCCACCGTGACCGATCTCGCAGCCCTGGTCGTCCAGCAGCCGGGCGCCCAGCGCCTGCATCATGCCGGCTCCGCCATCATTGGTGGCGCTGCCGCCAATACCAATGATGATATGGCCGACCCCCTTATCCAGCGCATGTCTGATCAACTCGCCGGTGCCAAATGAGGTCGTTATCAGCGGGTCACGCTGCGATGCAGGCACCCGCTCTAGTCCGCTGGCCGCGGCCATTTCAATATAGGCGGTGGACTCATCGCCGGACAGGCCATAGAAGGCGTCGACCTCTGTTCCCAGCGGCCCCGTCACCTTCAGCCTGACGATTTTTCCCTTCGTCGCCGCCACCATCGCTTCTACCGTTCCTTCACCGCCGTCGGCGACCGGTATTTTCACGTAATGCGCATCGGGAAAGATGTCACGGAAACCCGCTTCAATCGCCGATGCCACATCCAGGGCGGATAAACTCTCTTTATATGAATCCGGTGCGATTACGATTTTCATAGGCAATCCGAGCGCAGTTGAGTAATTGAAACGGCTCTGAACCAGTCCGGTTTCCGCAGAGACCGACACCGGGTTTTAGCGGGCGATTTCAACCTTCGCTAACTTCTCATAATAGCAGGCCAGCGCGCTGTGGTCGGCGCTACCCTGTCCGTCGTTACGCAGCGCCTGCATCATCTCCATCACCGCCGCCGTCAGCGGCAGATGCGCGCCGATGCTGTGCGAGGTATCCAGCGCGTTCGCCAGATCTTTAATATGCAGGTCAATACGGAAGCCGGGTTTGAAGTTGCGATCCATCACCATGGGCGCTTTGGCATCCAGTACCGTACTGCCGGCCAGGCCGCCACGAATCGCCTGATAGACCAGATCCGGATTCACACCCGCTTTGGTCGCCAGTGATAACGCCTCGGACATCGCCGCAATATTCAGCGCCACAATTACCTGATTGGCCAGCTTAGTCACGTTACCCGCACCGATGTCGCCGGTATGCACCACCGATCCCGCCATCGATTTCATGATGTCGTAGCAGGTATCGAACACCGCTTTATCACCGCCGACCATCACAGAGAGCGTGCCTTCGATCGCTTTGGGTTCACCGCCACTGACCGGCGCATCCAGCATTTTGATCCCTTTTTCTGCCAGCGCATCATGGACTTCACGGCTCGCCAGCGGCGCAATTGAGCTCATGTCGATGACCACCAGGCCTGGCTTCGCCCCTTCGATAATGCCATTTTTACCCAGGCAGACTTCGATGACCTGCGGCGAGTTGGGCACCATGGTAATCACCACATCGCACTGCTCAGCCACCTCTTTTGGCGATTTCGCCACGGTCGCGCCCAGTTCAGTCAGTTCCGCTTCGTTGTCAGCGTTATGATCGCGCACCACCAGCGAATAACCGGCTTTCACCAGATTTTTACTCATTGGTTTGCCCATAATACCCAGGCCGATAAATCCAATTTTCATTGCGTTTCCCCTTGATTGATTAGCGCTTAAATTTGTCGCATAACGCCTGAGAGGCGTTGCGGAACATACCGACATCGCTGCCGACGGCGACAAAAGTGGCACCCCACTCCAGATAACGACGCGCGTCCGCTTCCACCGGTGCCAGAATGCCGCTCGGCTTACCGGCGGCTTTGGCGCGTTCAAAAATGTGTTTAATCACTTTCAGCACTTCAGGATGCGCAGGCTGACCGAGATAGCCCAGCGCAGCCGAGAGATCGCCCGGCCCGACAAAAATACCGTCGACACCGTCAACCGCCGCGATGGCGTCAATGTTATCGACCGCCTGCTGGGTTTCGATCTGCACCAGCACCGTGACGTTGTCATTGATGGTGCTGTTGTAATCCGGCAGGGTGCCGTACATGTTGCTGCGATGCGAAACTGAGACACCGCGAATGCCGGCTGGCGGATAGCGGGTTGAGGCGACGGCACGCACTGCTTCCTCTTCGGTCTCGACAAATGGCACCAGGAAGTTGTTAAACCCGATATCCAGCAGACGCTTAATAATCACCGGCTCGTTGCAGGGCGGACGCACCACGGGCGCACTGTGGCTGCCTTTAAGCGCCATCAGCTGCGGCACAAACGTGGTGATATCGTTGGGCGCGTGTTCGCCATCCAGGACCAGCCAGTCAAAACCGGCCAGCCCTAAAATCTCGGTAGAGATCGGGCTGGCAAGCGCACACCAGCTGCCGATCAGGGTTTCACCCGCTAACAAACGACGACGAAATCCATTTGGCCAGGCTGCATTACTCATGGTTAAACTCCTGTGACGATGGCTCCCCGTGGGGAGCCGAAAAGGTTAACGTACCAGGCAGGGACGTTTGTTGTCGTAGGTCCATCCCGGCACTAAAAATTGCATCGCTTCGGCATCGTCACGCGCGCCCAGCCCCTGCTTCTGATAGAGCGCGTTGGCCTGCATCACCTGATCCATATCCAGCTCGACGCCGAGACCGGGCTTCTGCGGTACCTGCACCATGCCGCCTTTGATCTGGAATGGCTCTTTGGTCAGGCGCTGATTGCCCTCCTGCCAGATCCAGTGGGTATCAATGGCGGTGATCGCGCCCGGCGCGGCAGCGGCAACGTGGGTGAACATCGCCAGCGAAATATCGAAGTGGTTATTGGAGTGCGAGCCCCATGTCAGGCCGAAGTCGTGACACATCTGTGCTACCCGCACCGAACCCTGCATGGTCCAGAAGTGCGGATCCGCCAGCGGAATGTCCACCGACTGCAGCGACAGGGTATGGCCCATCTGACGCCAGTCGGTGGCGATCATATTGGTGGCGGTTGGCATGCCGGTGGCGCGGCGGAACTCCGCCATCACTTCACGGCCGGAGTAGCCCTGCTCCGCGCCACAGGGATCTTCTGCGTAGGCGAGCACATCTTTGAGCTGTTTGCCGAGCATGATCGCCTCGTTGAGCGACCAGGCCCCGTTGGGATCAAGGGTGATACGGGCTTCAGGAAAACGCTTGGCCAGCGCTGTGACCGCTTCGGCCTCTTCGCCGCCGCGCAATACGCCGCCTTTGAGTTTGAAATCGTTGAAACCATATTTCTCATACGCCGCTTCCGCCAGCCGCACCACCGTCTCCGGGGTTAGCGCCTCTTCGTGGCGCAGGCGATACCAGTCGCAGGGATCGCTCTCCTGGCTCTGGTAAGAGAGGGACGTTTTGCGGCGGTCGCCGATGTAGAAGAGGTAGCCGAGCATCTCAACGCGGTCGCGCTGCTGTCCGTCGCCCAGCAGCGAGGCCACATTAACTTCCAGATGCTGACCCAGCAGGTCGAGCAGCGCCGCTTCAATGCCGGTCACCACATGAATAGTGGTGCGCAGATCGAAGGTCTGGGTGCCGCGCCCGCTGGCATCGCGGTCGGCGAAGGTGCTGCGGACCAGGCTGAGAATGTTTTTGTATTCGCCCACGGTTTTGCCAATCACCAGCGACGCTGCGTCTTCCAGCGTCTGGCGTATTTTTTCGCCGCCCGGGATTTCGCCGACGCCGGTGTGTCCGGCGTTATCTTTGATAATCACAATGTTGCGGGTAAAGAATGGCGAGTGAGCGCCGCTGAGGTTCAGCAGCATGCTGTCGTAGCCTGCGACCGGAATAACCTGCATGGCGGTGACTTTTGGTGTTGAACTCATCTCCTGCTCCTTATGCTGTTGCACGGCCAAATGCCGGGCGTTTGCGATCAAATGTCCAGCCGGGAACCAGATATTGCATCGCCGTAGCGTCGTTACGCGCACCGGCGGGCAGTGACTGATAAAGCTGATTGGCTTTGTTTACCTGTTCCCAGTCGAGCTCAATGCCCAGACCCGGCGCATCCGGCACGGCAATTTTGCCGTTGCGGATTTGCAGCGGATTTTTCGTCAGGCGCTGATCGCCCTCCTGCCAGATCCAGTGGGTATCAATCGCGGTAGGATTGCCTGGCGCCGCCGCACCCACATGGGTGAACATCGCCAGCGAAATATCGAAGTGGTTATTGGAGTGGCAGCCCCAGGTGAGGCCCCACTCATCGCAGAGCTGCGCGACCCGCACGGCACCGCTCAGCGTCCAGAAGTGAGGATCCGCCAGCGGAATATCGACCGCATTAAGCATCACCGCGTGATTCAGCTCGCGCCAGTTGGTGGCGATCATATTGGTGGCCACCGGTAAGCCGGTTGCGCGCCGGAACTCGGCCATCACTTCACGTCCCGAATAGCCCTGCTCTGCGCCACACGGATCTTCGGCGTAGCTCAGCACATCCTGCATCCCTTTACACAGCGCTATCGCCTCGTCCAGCAGCCAGGCGCCGTTCGGGTCGACCGTAATGCGGGCGTCGGGAAAGCGCTGCTTCAGCGCCGCCGCGGTGGCAATCTCCTGCTCGCCCGGCAACACGCCGCCTTTGAGCTTAAAATCTTTGAAGCCATATTTATCCGCAGCCGCCTCAGCCAGCCGTACCACGGCATCGCTGGTCAGCGCTTCCTGATGACGCAGGTGATACCAGTCGTGGCTGGCCTGCTCACCACTCAGATAGGGCAGATCGGTCTTGCGGCGGTCACCGAGATAGAACAGATAGCCCAGCACCGTCACTTCATCACGCTGTTTACCTGGCCCCAGCAGTTCAGCCACCGGTACGCCCAGACACTGTCCCAGCAGATCGAGCAGCGCTGCTTCCAGCGCGGCTACCGCGTTGACCCGCAACTCAAAAGTCCAGGCACCGTTGCCAAAGGTGGTGAAGTCAGCCGACTGATTGCCTTTGTGCACCTGCTGCACCAGACGGTTCATTCGCGCAATCTGCTGGCCTTTCACCTGCGGAATCGCCTCAACCAGCGTCTGATAGATGGTGTCGCCGCCGGGGGCTTCACCGACGCCGGTGTGACCGGCGCTGTCGGTGAGAACCACAATATTACGGGTAAAACAGGCGTTGTGCGCACCGCCAATATTGAGCAGCATGCTGTCATAACCGGCGACCGGGATAACCTGCATCTCAGTAATCACCGGCGAACTTTGCGTATTCATAATGCATCCTTACCGGGCCAGGTTTTCAGTTCGACACGTTTGATATCGCCCGCGATCACCAGGAAGCTGAATGCGGCGACAAAGGCGTGAATACCGACATAGATCAGCGCGCCTTCAAAGGAGCCGCTGGTGGCGATGATGTAACCGATGGCGATAGGCGTCACGATGCCAGAGAAGTTACCGAACATGTTGAACAGACCGCCGCTCAGGCCACTGATCTCTTTCGGTGCGGTATCTGCCATCACCGCCCAGCCCAGCGCACCGATGCCTTTACCAAAGAACGCCAGTGCCATGAAGAACACCACCACCCATTCGGTATCGGTGTAGTTACACATCACCATCGAAATAGAGAGCAGCATGCCGAGCACGATCGGTGTTTTACGCGCGATATTCAGCGAGCCGGTTTTACGCATCAGCCAGTCGGAGATCACCCCGCCCAGTACGCCGCCGAGGAAGCCGCACACCGCCGGAATCGAGGCAATAAAGCCCGCTTTGAGAATCGACATGCCGCGCGCCTGTACCAGATAGACCGGGAACCAGGTGATAAAAAAGTAGGTTAAGGCGTTAACGCAGTATTGACCGAGGTAGATACCCAGCATCATGCGTGACGTCAGCAGCTGTTTGATCTGGAACCACTTCTCGCTCCAGCTCACTTTGCGGCTATCCTTTTTGACATCCATGTTGATCAGCGCACCGCCCTGCTCCATGTACTCCAGTTCGGCTTTATTCACGCCAGGGTGATCGGTGGGATCGTGGATCACTTTCAGCCAGATGAAGCTGAGGATGATGCCCAGGCCGCCCATGAACCAGAACACGTGCGCCCAGCCCACGGAAGAGACCAGCCAGCCCATGATGGGCGCGAAGATAACGGTGGCGAAGTATTGGGCCGAGTTGAAGATCGCCACGGCCGTGCCGCGCTCCTGCGCCGGAAACCAGGCCGCGACGATGCGGCTGTTGCCAGGGAAAGAGGGCGCTTCGGCCAGTCCCACCAGGAAGCGCAGAATAAACAGCGACATGATGATGCCGAAGCCGCTGAACAGATCGACGAACCCTTGCAAAAAGGTAAAGAGCGACCAGGTAAAGATGCTCCAGAAATAGACGCGTTTTGAGCCGAAGCGGTCAAGCAGCCAGCCGCCCGGAATCTGACCAATAACATACGCCCATGAGAAGGCAGAGAAGATATAGCCGAGTCCGACCGAATCGAGGCCAATATCTTTTGACATCGCCGAACCGGCAATCGAAATCGTTGCGCGGTCACCGTAGTTGAATGAGGTGACGATAAATAACATCACCACAATCCAGTAACGGGCATTGGTGCGTTTCTGCACCGTTTCCGCGGTCTGGCTGAAACTATTCATGATGCACTCCTGAAATATAGCGTGAGCTACATTCGCTCTGACTGCATACACATCGCGTTGGGTATCAGAGAGAAGTTGGGTTAAACACGGCGATCTTTTTGTTTTGGCAAACTTTATTTATCCATCCGGCGTCTGGCAGCCGCGGCCGGTAATAACTCCAGGCAACCTTTTTCGGATGAATAATACGTCGTGACAGATAACCTGACTTTGGCTAACGGAACTCAGTATAAGAACAGCCTGTGGCGATCACATTGGCGCATCGCCCTGGAATAATCGCCTTATTGAAGTGATTGTCTTGCGGATGCACAAAAGCCTGCGGTATAGCTCACGAAAGTGGCAAATACCTGTGCAAAATCCGCCCCGGATAACGCTTTCCCCCGCTGTTTGTGAGGGTCTTCACTTGCTTTTGGATAATCGACCCAAAACAGCGAGGTGAATTGCCTTAATGGTGGTCATTTGCACAATGCGCGACCCGCCCCGCCTCCCTATACTGAAGCTGGCAAACAAGGGCGTGACAGGTCAGATCATTACAACGTGCCGCACAAGTACGGTACGACAGACAGGAAGGTGAGCGATGAACCCAAAAACAGATGAACAACCGCTCTATATCAAAGTCCATGAGCACGACAATGTGGCGATTGTGGTTAACAGCCTCGGTCTGCCAGCCGGTACGCAGTTTGCGGATGGTCTGACCCTCACAGAGCATGTGCCGCAGGGCCACAAAGTGGCGCTGAGCGCGATTAATCAGGGTGCAGAGATCGTGCGTTATGGCGAAGTCATTGGCTATGCATTGCGGGATATTGCCCAGGGCAGCTGGATTGACGAGTCACTGGTTGCGCTGCCGGAAGCCCCTCCGCTGGAGAGTCTGCCGTTAGCCACTCAGGTTCCGCCTGATTTGCCGCCGCTGGAGGGCTATACCTTTGAAGGTTACCGCAATGCGGATGGCAGCGTAGGCACGCGTAACCTGCTCGGCATCACCACCAGCGTCCACTGCGTGGCCGGTGTGGTGGATCATGTCGTACAGATCATTGAACGGGAGTTACTGCCGCGCTATCCGAACGTGGATGGTGTGGTGGCCCTGAACCACCTTTATGGCTGTGGTGTAGCGATCAACGCTCCCGCGGCGGTCATGCCGATTCGCACCATTCATAACCTGGCGCTGAATGCGAATTTCGGCGGCGAAGTGATGATCGTCAGCCTCGGCTGTGAAAAGTTACAGCCAGAGCGTCTGCTGACTGGCACCCCCGACGTGCAGGCGATTTCGCTGGACGATCATGACATCGTACGTCTGCAGGATGAAAAGCTGGTGGGCTTTGGCGCGATGGTCAATGAGATTCTGCAGGTGGCGGAGCGTCATCTCCAGCGGCTGAATCAGCGCCAGCGCGAAACCTGCTCCGCAGCAGAGCTGATTGTCGGCATGCAGTGTGGTGGCAGCGATGCATTTTCGGGCGTGACGGCAAATCCGGCAGTGGGCTTCGCCTCTGATCTGCTGGTGCGTTGCGGTGCCACCGTGATGTTCTCGGAAGTCACTGAAGTGCGTGATGCGATTCACCTGCTGACGCCGCGGGTGATTAATCAGGAAGTCGGTAAGCGCTTACTGGAGGAGATGGCCTGGTATGATAATTACCTCGACCAGGGCCAGACCGATCGCAGCGCTAACCCGTCGCCGGGCAATAAAAAAGGCGGGCTGGCGAACGTAGTGGAAAAAGCGCTTGGCTCGATCGCAAAATCGGGACGCAGCGCCATTGTTGAAGTGCTCTCGCCCGGCCAGCGGCCCACGCGACGCGGATTGATCTACGCAGCGACGCCCGCCAGCGATTTTGTCTGCGGTACGCAGCAGCTGGCATCCGGTATCACCCTGCAGGTGTTTACTACTGGTCGCGGTACACCTTACGGTCTGGCCGCGATTCCGGTGATCAAGATGGCGACGCGTAATGCGCTGGCAGAGCGCTGGCACGATCTGATGGACATCAATGCCGGGACGATTGCTACCGGTGAAGAGAGTATTGAGCAGGTGGGCTGGCGACTGTTTGAGTTGATTCTGGATATCGCCAGTGGCAGGAAGCAGACCTGGTCCGATCGCTGGGGCATTCGTAATCAGCTGGCGGTGTTTAACCCGGCGCCTGTCACCTGACAGTGCACTCAACGGATATCGCCGTGGGCACACTACAGGCTTATCTCTGTTAAGGCAGAGATAAGCCTGGCGTGGCAATCAGAGCTGCGCGCCCCAGGCTTCAACCCACGGCGAGGTAACCGCTTCCGGTTCCGGATTTTCAGTGGCATCAACCAGTAACACCTCACCAACCCGCTGAGCGCCCTGCTCCTGCAGCAGCGCGTCAAAGGTTTTACCCGCGCCACAGAAATGGTCATAGCTGCTGTCACCCAGCGCAATCACGCCATAGCGCAGCGCGGGCTGATGACCGAGCTGATCTTTAATCGCATGAAACAGACCTGAAATCGTGTCGGGAAAATCGCCATGCCCGGTAGTAGAAGTGACAATTAACGCCACGTCGCTGGCATAGTTTTGCCAGTCAGCCAGCGTCGGATCGTCAAACACCGTTACGCTGTGCCCCTGCTGCTGCAGAATGGGCTCTGCTTCTTCCGCGACCAGTAGCGCATTGCCATATACCGTACCTACAAAAATGCCAATCTTTGCCATCTGCTTTCTCCCTTATTCTGAAACGTTATCCTGTCCTGGCGCTGCGTCAAACTCAACCCGCGGCACCTCAGGAATGCGATCCTGCCAGCCAAACTGGTTCATCAGATTCTGCCAGACGCCATCCAGTCCGGCGCGAAGCAGCAACGGTTCACCGGTTACCGGATGAGTTAATGCCAGGCTGCTGGCGTGCAGCATCAGGCGGTTAGCGCCAAAATGTTCGGCAGCACCCCGGTTCTGACGCAGATCGCCGTGCGCCGAATCGCCAATAATCGGATGACGCAGGTGTGACATATGACGACGCAGCTGATGCTTGCGACCGGTTTTAGGAGCCAGTTCAACCAGGCTATAACGCGAAGTGGGATAACGGCCAATGCCGACCGGCATCTCGACCGTTGCCAGTGACTGATAATCGGTGACCGCGGGCTGTGCGGTGCGCGCTTCCGTGGCGTGTTTATCGGCAATTTTATCCAGCTCTTCCACCAGCGGATAATCGAGCGTCCCGCTGCTCTCCAGCCAGCCGCGAACCACAGCGTGGTAGGTTTTCTGCATCTGGTGCTGTTCAAGCTGCAGGGAAAGCAGACGTCCGACTTCACTGGAGAGCCCCATCAGCAGTACCCCTGACGTGGGCTTGTCGAGACGATGCGCCGTAAACACATGCTGCCCAATCTGATCACGAACGGTCTGCATCACAAACACCGTTTCATGGCGATCCAGCCAGCTGCGATGAACCAGCCAGCCGCTGGGCTTGTTGACGGCAACCAGCCACTCATCCTGATAGAGTATCTCCAGCATCAGTGGGCAGCATCCATGATTAACGCATCAAGTTGACGCAGGGTCAGCAACAGCGGCGCAATACCCGGCTGGTCAGGCACCAGAGCCACCTCATAATAGGGGGCCACGGCAAAATTTTGTGGTAACGGATGTCGGGCCGCAATCAGGGCATGCATCCGCGGGACTAACACCCACTGGAGCCACTGCAGCGGCTCCAGTGTATCCAGGCAAAAGGGTTCGCGGCTCTCGAGCGCCCCCTCGGCCGGCGGGGTACTCTGCCAGAGATGATGCTCACGCATCACCGCTTCCAGTTGTTCCAGCCGTTGCGTAATCAATTGTTCAGGCGTCATGCGCCACCTCCGCGAGCAGTCAAAAATGGGCGGCAAGCATATCACTTGTTGGCACAGGCACAAAAAAAGGGAGCACTGTATAAACAGTGCTCCCGGTTCGTTTGCAGCCATCCCGCCACGTTAATGCTCCCTGCTCTTCCATGACAACTTGTCCAGTGCGAACTCCTGTCGCGCATCGTCCTGATGTATCCTTAGCATCCTGGCCCACCACCTCTTCTGAGGGGGTTCTCATTCTCCATCCTGGAGGTGTCCCTTGCTCAATCCTGAGCGATCCTGTTTCATCCTGAAACCTTCCGTGTGCCGTAAGCTCCGTTACGTTCCTGCCTCATGGCTTATCATCATCCTGACGATATCTTTTTCCTGAGCTTCCTGCAGTGCGAAACATTTTGACAGAACTCGTTACGCGCACAAGGTACTCACAGCAGAACTTTACGAAATGTGCGGCGTAAATTCAGATAAACGCCATTAAGTTGATGATTCACAATATTTTTACATCTCAGCCTTCCGGAAGTCTCACCTGTTATATAGCGATCTCTCACAGCACATGTAAGAGATGTCTCACAAGGTCAGGGGCAAATCACTGCAACTCAGATGATAACCGGTTGTAATGACTTAAGAAATATCTCAAGCGTTTCCGCTAATTTCACACGCTGTTTACCGCCGGGCTGCTCCAGAATCACTTCGCCGCTGAGATTAGAAAGCGAGATGATCTCCTGTTCTGACTCGGTGGTGGCGATAAACAGCGTAGGCGACTGTTTAAGGCGGCGCTGCATCACCAGATGCCCGATCAGATTCTCCTGTAACCGCAGGAAATCATCCTCACTCCAGACCTGTAAGAGTGTCAGCTGATTCTCACCAAAACTGGCCTGCATATCGCCGGCAAACTGCGTGGTATAGAAAGCTGTGATCTGCGGCTGGAGCTGGATGTCGATCGCCCGCTCAACCGCATCCAGCGTCTGTGGCAGAGTAAAAGGCTGCGGCTGCCAGACGACTCGCTGATCGCGATCCTCCAGGGCACAGGGCGAAGGTATGCCAAAGAGATCGCTGCTGGCCGGCGCATGCCCGGCCTGCTGAAGCCAGTGCTGGCAGTATCGGGTGGTAAAGTCGCGCAACGCGGCGGCAGTTTGCTGCATCATTCATATTCTCACTTCTGATGGGTTACACTTAGCCACTTTGATTAATTTTGGTGGTAACCGCAATGACTACTCACGAACAGGATCAGGCACTCAGCAACCTGACGCTGGGCAAACCCACAGCCTATCACGATCATTATGACAACAGCTTACTGCAGGCGGTGCCGCGCAGCCTGAATCGTGAACCCCTTGGCCTGTTTCCCGACAGTCTGCCCTTTACCGGCAGTGATATCTGGACCCTGTATGAACTCTCGTGGCTCAACAGCAAAGGTCTGCCACAGGTTGCCGTTGGCGAAGTGGTGCTCGATGCACAGAGCCGCAACCTTATCGAGTCAAAAAGCTTCAAGCTCTACCTTAACAGTTTCAACCAGACCCGCTTTGCCGACTGGGGCGAGGTTCGTCAGACGCTGGAGCGGGACCTGAGTGCCTGTGCTGAAGGTGAAGCGCGGGTCGCGCTGTTCCGTCTCAATGAAGTGGAAGGTCAGCCCATCGGCCATTTTGAGGGGGTTTGTATTGATGAGCAGGATATCGCCATAGAGGATTACCGCTTCAATGCTGACTATCTGGCCGATGCTGCGGGCAGCGAAATCGTTGAAGAGACGCTGGTCAGCCACCTGCTCAAGTCAAACTGTCTGATTACCAATCAGCCCGACTGGGGCTCCGTGATGATTCGTTATAAAGGCCCGCGTATCGACCGTGAAGCGCTGCTGCGCTATCTGGTCTCATTCCGCCAGCACAACGAATTTCACGAGCAGTGTGTCGAACGCATTTTTAATGATGTGATGCGTTTCTGCCATCCGGAAGCGCTGACGGTGTATGCACGCTACACCCGTCGTGGCGGACTGGATATCAATCCATGGCGCACTAATGTGCCCTTCTCGCCCGGTTTTTCGCGACTGGTTCGTCAGTAGTTTGCGAGACTTCTCGCAGGCTGCGTGCCGTAAGCGCAGTTCCGCTTGAGCTGTACGGGCCGACAAGGCTACTCTGGTGATGGCGGCTACCTGCGGGTGGCCGACCAGGGATTTTCGTCACTGCCGTTGCAGTGCCAACACGCACCCAGGCGGGTGTAAAGGAGTTCATTTGATTACCCATATCAGCCCTCTTGGCTCGATGGATCTGCTTTCACAGCTGGAAGTCGATATGCTCAAGCGCACAGCCAGCAGCGACCTCTACCAGCTGTTTCGCAACTGCTCTCTTGCCGTGCTTAACTCCGGCAGCCAGACTGACAGCAGCCAGGAGCTGCTCTCCCGCTTTGAAAATTTCGACATCAATGTGTTGCGCCGTGAGCGCGGCGTCAAACTGGAGCTGATCAATCCACCGGAGGAGGCGTTTGTGGATGGCCGCATCATCCGTTCACTGCAGGCTAACCTGTTTGCGGTGCTGCGTGACATCCTGTTTGTCAGCGGTCAGCTCAACATGCCGGGTCGGTTCACTGCGGCTGAAGAAAATGACTCCGCCACTATCACCAACACCGTGTTTTCCATTCTGCGTAACGCGCGGGCGCTGCATATCGGCGAGTATCCCAACACCGTGGTCTGCTGGGGCGGTCACTCGATCAACGCCGTTGAGTACCAGTATTGCCGCAATGTCGGAACTCAGCTTGGACTGCGTGAACTGAACATCTGTACCGGCTGCGGGCCGGGCGTGATGGAAGCGCCAATGAAAGGGGCCGCCGTAGGCCATGCTCAGCAGCGCTATCGTGACAGCCGCTTTATCGGCCTGACCGAACCCTCCATCATTGCGGCAGAACCGCCGAATCCGCTGGTGAATGAGTTGATCATCATGCCGGACATCGAAAAACGTCTGGAAGCTTTTGTGCGCATTGCCCATGGCATCATCATTTTCCCGGGCGGCGTAGGGACCGCAGAAGAGTTGCTCTATCTGCTGGGCATCCTGATGAATCCGCAGAACAGCGATCAGGTATTACCGCTGATCCTGACCGGGCCGGAAGAGAGCGCCGACTACTTCCGCGTACTGGATGATTTCATCGTTAACACGCTGGGCGAACAGGCGCGTAAGCATTATCAGATCATCATCAACGATGCAGCCGAAGTGGCGCGTCTGATGAAGAAAGCGATGCCACAGGTAAAAGAGAATCGTCGCGAAACCGGCGATGCTTACAGCTTTAACTGGTCGATTCGCATTGAACCCGATCTGCAGGTGCCGTTCCTGCCAACCCATGAAAATATGGCGAATCTCAATCTCTACACCAATCAGCCACCCGAAAAGCTGGCTGCTGACCTGCGCCGCGCCTTCTCAGGTATCGTAGCCGGTAACGTCAAAGAGATGGGCATCCGCGAAATCCGTGAGAAGGGACGCTACAAACTCCATGGCGACCCCGACATCATGCACCGCATGGATGAGCTGCTTCAGGGATTCGTTGCACAGCAACGCATGAAACTGCCAGGCACCGCCTACATTCCCTGCTACGAAATTATCAAATAAACCAGGAGGCAGCCCCCGGGCTGCCCATACTCTCATGGCTCTTCATCTTGTTATTGTTGACGCGTTGAATCTGATTCGCCGTCTGCATGCGGTACAGGGCTCACCCTGTGTCGAAGGCTGCTTGGCCGCGCTGCGCCAGATACTGGGTCACGCCCATCCGACTCATGCGGTGGCGGTATTTGATGGCGAAGCGCGTCATCAGGGCTGGCGTCATCAGCTGCTACCCGATTACAAAAGTGGTCGCCCGCCGATGCCAGACGATTTACAGGCAGAGATGCCGGCGTTACAGGAGGCCTTTCGCGCCGCAGGCGTAAGCTGCTGGATAGCGGGCGAGGATGAGGCGGACGATTTAGCGGCGACGCTGGCGGTGAAAATGGCTCAGGCCGGACATCAGGCCACCATTGTTTCAACCGACAAAGGCTACTGTCAGCTGCTGGCACCCGAGATCCGCATCCGCGACTACTTCCAGAAACGCTGGCTTGATCTGCCTTTTATCGAGGCTGAATTTGGTGTGGCGCCCCAGCGGTTACCCGACTACTGGGGATTGTGCGGCATCAGCAGCAGTAAAATTCCGGGCATCACCGGCATCGGTCCGAAAAGCGCGAAACAGCTACTAACAGAGTTTCACACGCTTGAGGGAATCTATCAGCAACTGGATCAGGTGCCAGCCAGATGGCGGGAGAAGCTCGCTGAGGGTCGGCAGATGGCAGAGATCAGCCGTCAGGTCGCAACCCTGAAGCGGGATCTGGTATTGCAGGGCAATCTGAATACGCTGCGTTATACCGGCTGAGTGCCCTTGCACTCAGCCCGGCGATTAACGTTCGTCGCGACGACCACCGGCAGCCGCCCAGATTCGGCGCACATGTACGGTCACCTCTTCGCGGTCATGGTAAAGCTGACGAGCGCGAATCTGCACGTTAATACCATTATCATCGAATCGTTCCTGCATCATGGCCAGATTCTGCGTCACCTCTTCATAGCGCTTTTTCATGGGCAACTTAAGGTTGAAGATCGCTTCACGGCACCAGCCGTTGACCAGCCAGTCGGTCATCAGGTTAGCCACACGCACCGGCTTCTCCACCATGTCACACACCAGCCAGCTGATGTTGGTACGTGGCGGACGGAATTTAAAGCCATCCGCTTTCTCGTGCATCACCTGGCCCGTATCCATCAGGCTCGGTGCCATCGGTCCGTTATCCACCGCATACACCATCATGCTGCGCTGCACCAGCTGATAAGTCCAGCCGCCCGGACAGGCACCGAGATCCACGGCGTACATGCCGCTGGCTAAACGCTCATCCCACTCATCCGCAGGGATAAAGACGTGAAACGCCTCCTCCAGCTTAAGGGTGGAACGGCTTGGCGCATCGGAGGGGAACTTAAGGCGTGGAATACCCATGTAAAACGGCGAGCTGTTTTCCCGGATGGAGTAGCCGACGTAACAGGTGCCCGGCGCGATGAAAAACACATGCACGACCGGGCGTTTCGGGCTCTCATAATTCAACAGGATTTTGCTTTCACGCAGTGCCGAGCGCAGCGGCACGGTGAACTTGCGGCAGAACTTAGTCAGCTCTTTGGCTTCGTTGGTGTCTGGCACTTCAACACGCAGTTCGCCGCCCTTTTCCACTACGCCGGTCAGCATGCCGACAATCGGAGTAATGCGATCTTCCTGCGGCAGGTCACGCAGCATTTCGCCGACGACCAGCATCTGACGGGCAAAAATCAGCTCGTCAAATGGCAACTCACGTGCCAGCCGCTCGGCATCTTCAAACTGATAGCACTCAAACAGCACGTAGCCAGAGTCATCTTTAACCCGTGGAAAGCCGTAGATTTCACGTTCAGCCGCTTTGGCGCTGATTTCCGCCGCACACTCTTTTTCAAAACCGGGACGACAATAGAGTAAAACTTTATTCATGGCGTTCTGCCTTTCGTTTAAGACGCAGCGCGCCAATCAACATCAATACCCAACCGGCGAGGAAACAGACCCCGCCCACGGGTGTGATAAAAACCCAAAACTTCAGATGTGACAGCGCCAGACAATAGAGGCTGCCACTAAACAGCACGGTGCCGAGCGCCATCAGCGCACTGCTCCAGTAAAACCAGATATTGGCGCGGCGTAACATCGCAGCACCCAGCCCCATCACCGCTAAGGTGTGATAAGCCTGATATTCCAGCCCGGTATGAATCCAGGCCATTTCAGCCGCACCAAGCGACTGACTCAAAACGTGGGCACCAAATGCGCCAAAAGCCACCAGCAGAAATCCGCTGATAGCCGAAAAAACAAACATGGCACGACTGGACATTAACCGATCCTCAGAGTCCTTTTGCATCTGAATGCAAATAAATCAATACGTTATTGTTGATAGCGAAAGCGGAATTTTTCTTGTTCGGTTGCAGCTTTTTCCAGGATCCACTGCCGGAAGGCGGCTATTTTACCCAGTTCTGCCTGACTGTCATGACAAACCAGATAAAAAGCGTTTTTACTGACTAATACATCATTGAACGGGCAGATTAATCGCCCGGCTTCTATTTCGCTCTGCGCCATGACGTTATTCGCCAGCGCCACGCCCTGACCATGAATCGCCGCCTGCAATACCATGGCGCTGTGGCTGAAGATTGGCCCCTGCTGCACATTGATATGCTGCAGGCCCAGTTGCCGGATATAAGATTGCCAGTCCCGGCGGGAGGCATCATGCAGCAGAGTAAAACGCGACAGATCCATCGGCGTTTTCAGCGGATTATCCCCGGTCATCAGCGACGGTGAACAGACCGGCAGCAGATATTCGGCATAAAGTTTTTCAACCCGCAGGCCGGGCCAGTTACCCCGACCGTAAAAAATCGCCACGTCGACATCGTCGGCCAGTTTCTCTTCGTCGCGGTCAACCGCCTGGATACGCACATCGATTCCCGGATAAGCCATATTAAAGCTGGAGAGGCGGGGAACCAGCCACTGAATGGCAAAGCTCGGCAGTAAACTAACGGTCAGCGCACCCTTGGCACTGCGCGCCTGCAGTTTGCGGGTCGCTTCGTTGATTGCCGAGAAAATCTCTTTGATGTCGAGATAGTAGCTTTGTCCTTCTTCGGTCAGCAATAGCGAACGATTCCTCCGGCGAAATAGCTTTAACCCCAGAAAATCTTCCAGAGATTTAATCTGATGGCTTACAGCAGCCTGGGTGACAAACAGCTCTTCTGCGGCTTTGGTAAAGCTTAAATGGCGTGCAGCTGCATCAAAAACACGCAGTGCGTTGAGAGGAGGAAGGCGTTTCGACATGGTTTTCCGTATCCGGATCGGCAAAAAATACGCTGGTTTATACAAAGCGTTTACGTATTAGAATTTTTAATCCGAGGCATTATAATTTGTCCGTTGAGGAACCTCCAGCAAATACCTATAGTTGCCGCACTTCCTGAGCCGGAACGAAAAGTTTTTAGATTTGTGAGTGAGTTCGCAGATTTTCTGAAAGCTTTTGGCTTGTGGTCGTGATGTTGTGTTTGCAATTTTTGATCCGACGATTGCGGATCGAACTCTTAATTCCTGTAGATTTACCCTGTCTGTCCATAGTGATTTTTAAATAGCACCGCAAATTGCGGTGCTTTTTTTTTGCTGCTTAGTTGCCAGACTCTACCATCTCTTTGACATCAGAGCGGTTGATTTGCTGCTCGTTGCCATTCGCATCTTTATAGCTGATCATGCCGGTATCGTTATCGACTTTAGGCTTGCCGGCAGCCACAATGGTGCGACCATCATTGGTATGCATCACGTAATTGCTTGAACAGGCGCTCAGGGTAAAAGCCAGGGTACACACGGCCAGTACTGCGGTTAATTTTTTCATCTGCTATCTCCTTGTAGATTGATTGCATCAAACCACCCGCGTTACGCTAACCAGAGGCAGCCGATAAGTGAGATCGACTAGTAAACGTCCGATCGTTATGCGGGTTTGGTTCAAACCTTGCAATATTCAGCATAACGCGCTTTTCCAGCTTTGCCAGACGCAGACCATTCTTTCAGTGTGGTCCTAATTTTTCTTATCATGGACCAGGCATGACCGCATTCAATCCCACCGCATTTCGCCAGCAGTTTCCCGCACTCGCCGACGCAGGCGTTTATCTCGACAGCGCAGCGACCACGCTGAAGCCGCAGGCCGTCATTGACAGCACGCAGCAGTTTTACAGCCTCAGCGCGGGTACAGTCCATCGCAGCCAGTTTGCCGCCGCCCAGGCCTTAACCCATCGCTATGAGCAGGCGCGCAACCAGGTTGCCCGCTGGCTTAACGCCGCTGACGATCGTGAGATTGTCTGGACGCGCGGTACCACCGAAGCGATAAACCTGGTGGCGAACAGCTGGCTGCGCCCGCGCTTACAGCCTGGTGATGAGATTGTGGTCAGCGAGGCAGAACACCACGCCAACCTGGTGCCCTGGCTGATGGCTGCGCAGGCGTGCGGTGCCCGCGTCGTAAAATGGCCGTTAGGCGCGGATCGCCTGCCGGATATCAGCCAGCTGCCCGCCCTGCTCAACAGCCGTACCCGCCTGCTGGCGGTCGGACAGATGTCGAACGTCACCGGCGGATGTCCCGCACTCGCTCAGGCGATCCCGCTCGCTCACGCCGTGGGCGCGAAAGTGATGGTCGATGGCGCACAGGGCGTGGTGCATTGTCCGCCTGACGTACAGGCGCTGGATATCGACTTTTACGCCTTTTCCGGACATAAGATTTACGGTCCGATGGGCATTGGCGCGTTATATGGCAAAGCGGAACTGCTGGAGGCGATGGAGCCCTGGCAGGGCGGCGGTAAAATGATAACGGATGTCGATTTCAACGGATTTACGCCGCAGCCGGTGCCGTGGCGTTTTGAGGCTGGCACCCCGAATGTGGCGGGCGTGGTGGGCCTGAGTGCAGCACTGAGCTGGCTGGCGCAGTACGATCTGCCCGAAGCGGAGCGCTGGAGTCAGCAGCTTGCGACGCTGGCGGAAGAGCAGCTGGCGGAATTACCCGGTTTCCGCAGCTTCCGCTGTTCAAATGCCAGCCTGCTGGCATTTGAATTCGCTGGCCTGCATCACAGCGATCTGGTGACGCTGCTGGCTGAGCAGGGAATCGCCCTGCGCGCTGGCCAGCACTGCGCGCAGCCGTTGCTGGCGGCGCTGGGCGTCAGCGGCACGCTGCGGGCCTCTTTTGCACCCTATAATAATCTGCAGGATGTTGATGCGCTGGTGCGCGCCATGAAGAGCGCCATCTCGCTGTTATCGGAGTTTTGATTATGCATTCATCGCCGTTAGCGCCACACCCGTTTGGCGAAGAGATTACCGTTGCCAGCCTGAAAGAGAGCTTTGGCCGCTTTCATCAGTGGGAAGATCGTTATCGTCAGCTGATCCAGCTGAGCCGCCAGTTGCCTGCCTTACCCGGGGAACTGAAAACAGCGGAAATTGAACTGAGCGGTTGTGAAAATCGGGTCTGGCTGGGCAGCCAGTTACGCGAAGATGGCACGCTGCATTTCTATGGTGACAGTGAAGGACGTATTGTGCGCGGTCTGCTGGCCGTGCTGCTGACCGCCGCTGAGGGCCAGACGCCGCAACAGCTGCTGGCGATGGATCCCTTAAAACTGTTTGATGAACTGTGCCTGCGCGCCCAGCTCAGTGCCTCCCGCAGCAGCGGCCTGCAGGCGCTGGCCGCCGCAGTGGAGCACGCCGCGCGTCAGGCGCTGACGGCGTCCTGACGGGCAGCACGCGCCAGAAACTTCTTCAGCGCATGCGAGACGGCAACAAAGCCGAAGGTGGCGGTTACCATGGTGGCCGCGCCAAAGCCGGAGGTGCAATCCATTCTCTTCGGCCCCTCCGCTGTGCTGCGTGAAGCACAGACGCTGCCATCAGCCTGCGGATAGACCAGCGCTTCGGTAGAAAAGACGCAGTCGATGCCAAGTTTGCCCTTGCTGTTTTTCACCACGCCCAGGCTTTTCAGTCGTTCGCGCAGCTTAGCCGCCAGCGGATCCTGGATGGTTTTCGCCAGATCGGCGACCTGGATCTGAGTCGGATCGATCTGCCCACCCGCGCCACCGGTGGTGATCAGCGGGATCTTATTCCGGCGGCACCAGGCGATCAGCGCCGCTTTCGGTCGCACGCTGTCGATAGCGTCGATCACATAGTCGAAACCGGCTGCCATCAGTTCGGCGGTGTTCTCTGGCGTAATAAAGTCATCAATGCAGATCACTTCGCAGTCAGGATTAATCGCACGCAGCCGTTCTGCCATCACTTCTGTTTTGGCTTTGCCGACGTTGCCCTGCAGCGCATGAAGCTGTCGGTTGGTGTTGGTAATACAGACATCATCCATATCAATCAGGGTGATTTTACCAATCCCGGTGCGCACCAGCGCTTCCGCCGCCCAGGATCCGACACCGCCAATACCGATGACGCAGAAGTGTGCGTCAGCAAAACGTTGCAGCGCATCCTGGCCATAGAGACGCGCCGTGCCGCCAAAGCGCTGATGCCAGGCGTCATTTAACACTTTCATAGTTGAACCTGTTACGTCGTGCGGGCCCGAAGGCCCGCAGAGAAGAAGTTAGTTAGCGCCGAGAAGCAGTGAACCATTATTACCGTTTTGCGGGCTGGAGAACAGCGGTTGTCCGGCACCCGGTGCGGCTTTAATTACCCAGACGCGTCCGTAGTGATTATAGAAGCCCGCCAGATGCGCAGCGTCGGGGCCGATACCCTGATAGATATCAAAGTGCTGGCCTTTAATCGCGCCACCCACGTCGAGTGCCACCATCAGGCGCATCTCATATTTGCCGTTGAATTTGCCCTTCTCATTTAACTGCGGCACTTCAGCCAGCAGTACGGTGCCTGCCGGAATAATTGAGCGGTCAGACGCAACGGAGGCTTTCGCCACCAGCGGAACTGCGCTGGCACCGCGCACCGGCGTAAATGGCTCAGCCTTAAAGAAGACGAATGATGGGTTGGTTTCCAGCAGCGCACGGACCTCCTGTGGTGAGTGCTCCTGCGCCCACTGACGAATCGCCTGCATCGACATATCTTCGCGCTTCACTTCACCGCGATCGATCAGCTCTTTACCAATGCTGTGATAACCCCAGCCATTTTTACCGGCGTAACCAAAGAAGGTCATCGGGCGGCCATCGCCAAAGTCGACATAACCACTGCCCTGCACATCCATCATGAAGTTATCAATCAGGGAATTGCTGTAGGCGATGATGTAGCGGTCATCGAGTCCGCCACTATAGATAGAGGCGCGGCTCGGTAATTTTTCTCCGCGTTTGCGCGGTGGCATGCGGTAGATGGGATACTGGAATTCACCCTGACGGGTGTAACGCGCTTCTACTACCGGCGTGTAGTAACCGGTGAACTGCACGTTACCGTAGTTATCCGTACCCTCCATCTGCCAGGCGTTAAGCCCATACTGACGAAGCTGTCGGGTATCGGCACCCGCCATCAGCCAGCTCTCAATTGCACTATAAGTGCCGTTCTGACGGCTATACAGGGCGGATGAGGCGGACTGAATCTGACGGACCTGCTCGCCAAAGTCTCTGCCATTAACCGGTGCGCCTTTGGCATTGGGCTGATTCACCAGCGCCAGCGGTTGTTCCAGTTTGCCATCTTTATATTGCTGACCGCGATCGGTCGGTTTGGAGCTACAGGCCGCCAGCAGCGTAATTAACGCGCCAGTGAGTGCATACTTCACCCAATGTGATTTCATTATCTTCTCTTTTTATAACTGTTCGCCCCGCGACGATAGCAAAGCCCCCGACAGAATGAAATGCATCCGCTCAGACGTCACGCATATCAGTTTAATAATTAACCAGATGGTTGAATCCTTCAGCAACTGGCTGTTAATTTGGCTTTTATCTGCAAAAAGGGGTTGCATGAATTAGCGCGGAGAGTATAGTGCGCTTCCACGGACGCGGGGTGGAGCAGCCTGGTAGCTCGTCGGGCTCATAACCCGAAGGTCGTCGGTTCAAATCCGGCCCCCGCAACCAATACTTCTGCAGCAGTTTTACAGAAGTCACAATGTGAGAAGTAAAAGTAATAGAAGCAATACGGACGCGGGGTGGAGCAGCCTGGTAGCTCGTCGGGCTCATAACCCGAAGGTCGTCGGTTCAAATCCGGCCCCCGCAACCAATACTTCTGCAGTTGTTTTACAGAAGTCACAATGTGAAAAAAGTATGATACGGACGCGGGGTGGAGCAGCCTGGTAGCTCGTCGGGCTCATAACCCGAAGGTCGTCGGTTCAAATCCGGCCCCCGCAACCAATCATTTAAACACCTGAAAGGGTGTTTTTTTGTTTCTGACGTTCCCAAAAGCCGCTTCAGCCTCTTTCTGCCCTGAAAAGCGCGCGGATAGCCCGGCTACCCGCACTCCTTTACCGATGGGCCAGCGCCGCCCCACTCTCTACATACGCTTTGATGCCGTTCAGAATCGCCTCTGCCACCTGATGCTGGTAACGGGTGGTTCGCAACTTGCGCTCCTCCTCCACATTACTGATAAACGCTGTCTCGACCAGAATTGACGGGATATCAGGGGCTTTCAGCACCGCAAATCCGGCCTGATCCACGGTGCGTTTGTGCAGATGGTTGATGCGCCCCATGCGATGCAGCACCTCTTTGCCGAATTTAAGGCTGTCATGAATCGTCTGACGCTGCACCATATCGAACATGGTGTGATCGAGATAGCGGTCACCGCTTTTGCTGACGCCGCCAATCAGGTCTGATTCATTCTGAGTCTGAGCCAGGAAACGAGCCGCCGCCGAAGTGGCACCACTGGTTGATAAGGCAAACACTGAAGAGCCGCGTGCCGCGCGACTGGTAAAGGCATCCGCATGGATCGACACAAAGAGGTCGGCACGCTGTTTACGGGCTTTGGCAACCCTGACGCGCAGCGGAATAAAGACATCTTCATTGCGCGTCATATAGGCTTTCATATTGGACTCTTTATCGATCAGCGCTTTGAGTCGCCGTCCAATCTTCAGCACAATATCTTTCTCGCGGGTCTTATATTTGCCGTGCGCGCCCGGATCTTCCCCACCGTGACCGGGATCGATCATGATAATGATCGGACGATCGCGCCCCGCTTTGCCGGGTAAGGGCGCCTGCACCCCTTCATCTTTCTCCAGATCGCCCTGGTTGTAATCTTTCAGCAGGGCCAGCAGAGGATCGTCCTCAACCTGGTTCTGGCTCGGATAGAGATCGACCACCAGCCGGTGATTGATCCCGGCGACCGGCGAGAGATTAAAGATCTTCGGCGCGACGTTGCGCTTTAATTCCAGTACCACGCGCACCGTGTTGCTGTCGAACTGACCGACACGGGCATTTTTAATAAAGGGATCGTCGACCCGAACCTGCTTATCTACCCCTTTCAGAACCGGATTGAGATGCAGCCCCTGAATATCAATCACCAGGCGTTCGGGATTGCTCAGCGCAAACTGCTTGTACTTCAGCGCGACATTGGACTCCAGCGTCATCCGCGAGTAGGTCGATGAGGGCCAGATACGCACCGCCACAATGTGGTTCTTCGCCGCCAACCCTGTCCGGCTGACGCTTAACAGCAGTAAGGCGCCCGTCCCCTGTAAAAATCGTCTGCGTGAAAAATGGGAATTAACGTCTGACATGCCGCTCCAGCTGCTGTGTAATGTCTAAAAAAGCGCCAGTTACTAAAATGGCGGCGAAAACTTTATCCAATCCGCAGCATGATGTCACCCCGGAAACCCTAAATAATGCAGGCTGTTAGCGGCTTTGACACCCAGAAAAACGTAAATTTTCGTCAGGATTAAGACTTGCAAAACCGGACGTAAAAGCATAAAAATACAAAAAATACGAATAAACATTCACTGAGGGTTGGCCGTGAAGGAACGTAGTACCGAACTGGTTCAGGGTTTTCGCCATACCGTTCCCTATATCAATGCCCACCGGGGTAAAACCTTTGTCATCATGCTGGGTGGCGAAGCGATTGAGCATGAGAACTTCTCTGGCATCGTTAATGATATCGGCCTGCTGCACAGCCTGGGCATTCGCCTCGTCGTGGTGTATGGCGCACGCCCGCAGATTGATGCCAGCCTGGCTCAGCAGCAGCTGGAGCCGGTTTACCATAAGTTTACCCGGGTCACCGACGCGCAATCGCTGGAGTTAGTGAAGCAGGCCGCTGGCCGACTGCAGTTAGATATCACGGCCCGCCTCTCAATGAGTCTCAACAACACGCCGCTGCAGGGCGCGCATATCAACGTGGTCAGCGGCAACTTCATTATTTCACAGCCGCTGGGCGTGGATGATGGCGTGGATTACTGTCACAGCGGCCGTATCCGTCGTATTGATGAAGAGGCCATTCATCGTCAGCTGGATAACGATGCGATTGTGCTGATGGGCCCGGTTGCGGTTTCTGTTACCGGCGAAAGCTTTAACCTGACTTCGGAAGAAGTGGCTACCCAGCTGGCGATTAAACTCAAAGCGGAAAAAATGATCGGCTTCTGCTCTGAGCAGGGCGTGCTGAACAGCGAAGGTGAAATCATCTCCGAGCTTTTCCCGAATGATGCGCAGGCCCGTATCGATGAGATTGAAAAGGAAGGCGATTATCTTTCCGGGACTGTCCGCTTCCTGCGTGGGGCGGTGAAAGCCTGCCGCAGTGGTGTACGCCGCAGCCATTTAATCAGTTATCAGGAAGATGGCGCGCTGTTGCAGGAGCTCTTCTCACGCGACGGTATCGGTACCCAGATCGTTATGGAGTCGGCAGAGCAGATCCGTCGCGCCAATATCAATGATATCGGCGGCATCCTCGAACTGATCCGTCCGCTGGAGCAGCAGGGTATTCTGGTGCGTCGCTCGCGCGAGCAGCTGGAAATGGAAATTGATAAGTTCACCATCATTCAGCGCGATAATCTGACCATCGCCTGTGCAGCACTCTATCCGTTTATGGATGAGAAGATTGGCGAAATGGCCTGTGTGGCGGTTCATCCTGACTATCGCAGCTCTTCACGCGGTGAGATGTTGCTGCAGCGCGTGGCACTTCAGGCACGCCAGATGGGGCTGGAAAAACTGTTTGTGTTAACCACCCGCAGCATCCACTGGTTCCAGGAACGCGGCTTTACGCCGGTAGATATTGAGTCGCTGCCCGAGAGTAAAAAAGAGATGTATAACTATCAGCGCCGTTCAAAAGTGTTGATGGCCGATCTCACCTGATTCAATCCGTAAGGGACAAGCCCCCCCGCGTGGACTGTCCCCTCTCTTCTCAGCCGGTTTCTCCCAGTCGCTCCACCAGACCGCTGCGTCGCTGCGTTTGCAGCTGCACGGCACGCTGAAATACGCCGGGTTCGCTGTAGATGGTCAGTTGCCGCCGTGCACGTGTAATCGCGGTATAGACCAGTTCACGGGTCAGCACCGGCAGAAACTGCGTGGGCATCACCAGCGAGGTATGATCAAACTCCGAGCCCTGTGATTTGTGCACCGTCATCGCCCAGGCCGTTTCATGTGAGGGTAACCGGCTCGGCTGAATCGCCTTGATCGATCCATCCGGCAGCGGGAAAAAGACCTTCAGGTTGCCCTCTTCATCGCGCATCGTCATGCCGATATCGCCATTAAACAGGCCGAGCGCGCTGTCATTTCGGGTGATCATCACCGGACGCCCTTCATACCAGCGGCTGCCCATGCCAGGACGACGGATGCGCTGCAGCTGCATCAGTCGCTGCTCAATACGCTGGTTCAGACCCTGCACGCCAAATGGTCCGTCACGTAATGCACACAGCAGTTGATACCGGCCAAAAGCGGCGATCACCTCTGCGGGCGGCGCCTGCTGTCTGATGAGCTGCAGGAAGGGCTGATAACCCTGGGCTACCTCATCCAGCATCGCCTGATAAGCGTCAGCGCTGTTCAGCGGCTGGTAACTGATATCCTCATAAGCCGCAGCAAACACCGCCCTGACCTGCTCTGCATCGCCACGATTGATCGCTTTTGCCAGCTGGCCGATGCCTGATGAGTCATCAAAACGATAACTCTTCTGCAGCAGACAGATACTGTCGCGGACTGCGGGTGCCTGCACATCGTCACTGCCCTGCAGTGTGCAGCCGGTCAGCAGCGCGAGCTGTTCAGCCCGTGCCAGGCTGTAGCCGCTTTCGGTGCAGCGGCAGATGTCGCCCAGCACCGCACCGGCTTCGACCGAGGCCAGCTGATCGCGATCGCCCAGAAACACGACGCGGGCATGGGCAGGCAGCGCGGCGATCAGTTTTGCCATCATTGAGAGATCGACCATCGACGCTTCATCAACCACCAGCACATCAAGGTGCAGTGGGTTACCGGCATGGTAGCGCAGCCGCTGAGTGTCGGGCTGTGCGCCCAGCAGGCGATGCAGCGTGGTGGCTTCGGCAGGAAAACGCCGGCGTTCTTCGTCGCTGACCGCCAGTTCCTGCAGTGCACTGCCCAGTGACTCGGTCAGTCGCGCGGCGGCTTTGCCGGTCGGTGCCGCCAGCTGAATCCGCAGTGCACCGGGATTCAGGCGAATCAGGGCAGCGAGGAGTTTCGCCACTGTGGTGGTTTTACCGGTACCCGGCCCGCCGGAAATAACCGCAGTCTTGCGGGTCAGCGCCACGGCCGCCGCAATTTTCTGCCAGTTCTCCGGCTGGTCGTCAAACAGGCTGTTCAGCACGTCGCCTGCAGCATGCATATCAAACGCAGTTTTCACTTCCTGCGCAGCGAAGAAGTCGGCGACCCGGCCTTCGCTTTGCCACAGCCGATGCAGATATAAACGCTGATTGCTCAGCACCAGCGGCGTAACCAGGCTGCCATCACTCACAGCCGACCAGTCAGCAAAGCGTGCTGTCCAGTCTTCCGGCGCACCAGCGGCGTGCCAGATCGCCTGAGCCAGCGCAGGCTGGCGACCAGCGAACAGATTCGCTTCGCAAAGGTTGCTCAGCGGTAAACAGACGTGCCCCTCACCCGCGTCAGCGCTGACGCAGGCCGCAGCGAGCAGCAGCCCAGGCTGTGATTCCGGGGCCACCAGTTGGGCAAACTGTATATCCAGCGGTCGCAGGAGACGCTTCTCTACCGCCTGCAGCAGCAGACTCAGCATGTCACTCATAACATCTCCCCGGTTTCACCAAACAGTGCATCAATTTCTTCCACAAAGGCTTCAGCAGGTCGGGTGGCGAAAATGCCGTTGTCCGGCGAGCTGCCATCCATCCCGCGCAAAAACAGATAAAACACCCCACCAAAGTGACGCTGATAGTCGTAGTCCGGCAGGCGATGCTGCAGATAGCGATGCAGCGCCAGCGTATAGAGCTGATATTGCAGATCGTAGCGGTGGCCAATCATCGCCTGCGCCATCGCCTCTGGCGTGTAAGCGGCGTGGCTATCCCCCAGCCAGTTCGATTTGTAGTCGAGCAGATAATATTTTCCCTGCCAGCGGAAGACCAGATCGATAAAGCCCTTCAGCATGCCCCGCACCTGACGAAAATCCAGGGGGGCGGCCTGCTGAGAGAGACTGTCGTGCCGGCGCAGCAGAGCGTCAAGATCCGCCGCAGTCAGCAGATTGTTGATCGGCAGATAGAACTCCATCTCGATCAGGCGTTCGCTGCTTTTTATCGCCGACAGCGTCAGCCCCTCAGCATTGAGCGGCGTATGTAAGACCCGGTCAATCCACTGTTCCAGAACCGGCAACCAGCTCAGCGGATAGCCATTATGCTGCAGCTGATCTTCCAGCCAGACACTGTCCGGCGGTTCGGTAAAGTCGATCGACTCAAACAAACCGTGCAAAAACGTACCAGGTGCCGCTCCGCGCGGAAAGTGGTGGGGTGTTAATGCAGCCTCTTCACCCTTCTCTTCTTCGCCTGCGGCATCAATATCAAAGTTGGGCATCGCATCCAGCAGCGGCGAGCTGTGATGCTGTTGCAGGCCTGAATAACTGGTTACCCGCCAGACATCAGCCAGCGCGCGCGTAATGTCGCGGCTGCTTAAAACCTCATCGCCCTGCTGCGCATCCTGCCACATTTCTCCCGGCAGCAGAGCCTCTTCAACCAGCGCAATCCCTTCACCGGTTAACGCATTCAATCGCTGACTGAGCTGCTGCGCATCCGCCGCCTCACCCTGCTGCACCAGGTAGCCCAGCGCGCTCTTGTGCAGATCGCTTTCGCCCTCTTTTTTGCGGGTGCCTTTGATCAGTGGCGCAATGCCGACGCTGCAGTGATAGACCGAACGGGTCAGCGCCACGTAGAGCAGACGCAGATCCTCCGCCAGGCGCTCCTCTTCGGCCAGCGCCAGACTTTGTGCATCACCCTGCACATCCAGCAGTGCCGTGAACGTGTCGCGATCGTGATAAAGCGCGCTGGCCGCCTCGCGGAACCCGGCAGCAAATGGCAGCCAGACCAGCGGATATTGCAGTCCTTTCGATTTATGGATGGTGATGATCTGCACCAGATGGCGGTCGCTTTCCAGACGCAACTGCTGGCTGGAGGCCTGGCTGTTTGGCCGGGCAATCTGCTGCGCCAGGAAGCGCACCAGGGCGTGCGGACTCTCCAGTTGCACCGAAGCCTCCTGCAGCAGTTCACCCAGATGCATCAGATCGGTCAGGCGACGTTCACCGTTCTCCGAGGCCAGCATATTCTCTGCCAGCTGCCGCCTGATCATCACGTCACGCAGCATCGGTAACACGCCGCGCTGATGCCACAGCTGCTGCCAGACGGCAAACTGCTCCACCAGCGCATCCCACTCGCGTTCATTCTGTGTCAGCGCGTCGAGCGTTGCTGCATCAATAGCAAAGATTGAGGTCGCCAGCGCGCTGCGCAGCAGACGTTCCTGCTCAGGTGCCTGTATCGCCTGCAGTAACCAGAGCAGTTCGCGCGCTTCCGGCGTGGTGTAGACGCTGTCCCGGCTGGAGAGATAGACCGAAGGAATCGACAGCGCATTCAGCGCGTCGCGGATTAAACCGGCCTCATTACGACTGCGCACCAGCACGGTGATATCGGAAGCCCGCACCGGCTGCAGCGCCTCGCCTTTGCCCAGGCGGGCGCGCCCCTGCTGTCCGGCCACCAGCCAGCGGCTGATATCGGCCGCACACTGCTGTGCCATAAACTGCTGGTAATCGCTGTTACCCACGCCCTCGCCAGGCTGCAGCCAGAACCGTAACGCCGGTTGCTGCTGCTCGTCAAAAATCAGTTTCAGCGACTGATTGGGCGCAGCAGGCTTAACTGGCTGAAAGGGGATCGCCGAGAACAGAAAAGGCGAATCGAGCTGAGAAAAGAGGCGGTTGACGCTCCCGACCATCTCAGGTGATGAACGCCAGTTGGTATCCAGCGTGTAGTGAGCGCTGACTTCGTTTCTGGCCCGCAGATAGGTAAAAATATCCGCACCGCGAAACGCATAGATCGCCTGCTTGGGATCGCCGATCAGAAACAGTGCCTGTTCAGGCTGATTAATATAGAGCGTGCGGAAGATGCGGTATTGCTGCGGATCGGTATCCTGGAATTCATCAATAAGGGCCACCGGGTAACGCGCCCGGATGGTTTCTGCCAGCAAAACGCCACCTGGCTGCTGCAGCGCTTCATCCAGTTTACTGAGCAGATCGTCGAAGCCTAACAGTGCACGTAACCGTTTCTCGCGCTGCACCGTGGCGCGCACATCGATCAGCGCCTGCGCAATGATGACATCCCGCAGCGACAGCGGTTCTGCCAGAAACTGATCGATCGCCTCAAACAGCGAATGACGCGGCGCTTCACCCTTTTTAGTTTTCTCCTCCAGCACCTGCTGTCCAAAGCGCTCCAGCTCTTTGGGCAGCTGATAATCCAGCGTGTCACTGCTGGCCCACTGCGTGACGCGGGCCACCCAGTTGGGCAGATGTTTACTGCTGTAGCTGCGCTTATCAACGCCAGATGCAGTGATAATGCCCTCAACATCGGCGCTGAGCGCCTGCCACTGCTGCTTGATGGCCTCGATGCGCGCCAGATTGCGGGCGTGGCGTGATGCCAGCGTCTCATCGGCGGCAGGCGGACGTTTCAGCCCCGGCGATTCCCCCTGCAGCCAGGGGCGCAGCGTGGTCAGCAGACTGTCCGGCCCGCTCCACTCTGCGGCGATGATCCGCGCCACATCCAGACTCAGTGGATAGCACTGACGACGCCAGAAATCGGCGGCCGACTGTTTCAGCAGCGCCTGCTCATCTTCAATCAACTCCTGCTCGAACAGCATGCCCGACTCAAAGGCATTGAGATTCAGCATCCGCTGACAGAAGCCGTGAATGGTGAAAATGGCGGCTTCATCCATCTGCCGCTCGGCAGCCAGCAGCTGCGCGGCGGCCTGACTCAGATCCGGCATCTGCTCCAGCAGTAACTGGTGCATCGGATTGCTGCTTTTGCCGCGGATACAGGCCAGACGTAGCTGATGAATATTCTCGCGGATGCGCCCGCGCAATTCGGCGGTCGCGGCCTCGGTAAAGGTCACGACTAAAATTTCTTCGACAGAGAGCGGCCGGCTGTAGGCGTTTTCACCGCCCAGCCCCAGCAGCAGGCGCAGATAGAGCAGACCAATGGTAAAGGTTTTTCCGGTGCCCGCTGACGCCTCAATCAGCCGCTCGCCTCTGAGCGGCAGCGTTAAAGGATTCAGCGATACGGGAGGTAACTGCGTCATTGGGTCTCACTCTTTACCGGCAGCGACTGCTGCAGTTGTGCCACTTCACTCCAGGTTTTCCAGCCAGGCTGACGGGCAAACTCAACTTTGCCATTGCCGGTGCCTGCAATCTGCGAGGTCATCACCATGCCCTTATGTTCGATCACGGCCTGCCGGAAAAAGTCTGCCAGGCTCGCCGGGGTTAACCGCTGAACCTGCTCTGTCATTTTTTGCCGGGTATCAAATTGATCATTCTGCCGATCAAAGTCGCGGCTAAAGCGATCCGCTTCCTCAAAGAGCGTCTGAGGACGCTGCTGCAAATCATTGATCATCGCCTGCTGATACTGGGCAAAGTCTGCCTGGCTCATACTGCGCAGACGTTTTTCCGCCTGCGGGTAGAAGGCCTGATAGCGCTGCAACAGCCAGCCCGGTTGTTTGCTGTTACTTTGCAGCAGGAAGCCGATCCCCCACTGGCGACCCACAGGCATCTGGAAGGCAAAAACCGCGTAGCCGAGCTGCTCTTTGGTCCGCAGCTGATTGTAGAACCACGGCTGCACAATCTGGCTCAGCATGGAGCTGTGCGCCATGCTCTGATATTCACTGTATCCCAGTGGAACATAGAGCGCGGCAAGGGCGGAGTCGGTGCTGCTGCCTTTTTGTTGCAGGTTGGCTTTCAGCGGTTTTTTAATCGAGACATACTGACTATGCCAGTCGCGGGTCGCATGACTCTGCATCTGCTGTTTGAGCTCATGCCCCAGCTGCGTCACGCTGTCAGCACTGAGGTTGCCCACTACCAGCATCTCCGGCGTCGCGTCGCGGAACAGCGTATCGCGATAGTCAGTAACATCCTTAAGTGAGAGTGTGCTTACCAGCTTGCGGCGAGCCTCGCGCTGGGTATATGGCAGCTGCGACAGCAGTTGCATCGGCTGAATCGCCTGTTCAAACGCTTTGCCCTTTTCCGCCGCGTCCAGCCGCTCCAGATACCAGGATTTCGCCTGCTCCAGCTGCTGTTCTGTCGGCTGGAAAGTGGCATAACCTTCCACCAGTTTCTTCAGCAGTGTCGGCAGACGCTGGGTGAAGCCGTTGGCGCTGAACACCAGCCCTTCATCTTCATCCGTTGAGAAGCTGATGCCGCCCACTGAAGCCTGTGAATTTAGCTCGTCCAGCGCCAGGCTGGAAAGGTAGTCATTCAGGCCAAACAGCACCTGCTGACGGGCATCACTGATGGTGTGCTTATTGCGTAACGCCAGGGTGATCGCCGCTTTTGGCTCGCTGGCGTAATAACGACTGGGCATCCAGTAAATACGCATATCATCCTGGTTATCCAGTCTCACCGGATGCTGATACGTTTTGCCGTCTGACGGTAACAGGGTGAAGTCGTCCGGGATATAGGGGTTCAGCACGGGCATCGCCAGCGTAATCTGGCTGGCGCGCTGCTGCCAGTCTGCAAAGGTTTGTGGGGTGATCTTCTCAACCTGATAAGGCGCATTCACAAAATAGGCTTTTTTGTTGTGCGGCTCCTGCGGGCTGATGTACCAGATACGCGCATGCTGCGGGGTCATCTCTTCCAGCCGGGCATTAATCGCGGCGGCATCGTATTGATCCGCCAGATAGGGTGCATCCAGCGTATGTTCAACCGGTACGCGCAGCATGGTGTCGGCCAGCCATTCAATGTAATCCATATCGCGGGTAATTGAGGGATAGCGGAAGTCGAGCGCCAGCACATGCGAAACTTCATCGAAATAGCGCTTATCATCCCCCTGCTGACGCAGCAGATTGATGTAGCTGAATATCGCCGCCACGACCTGGTCGCGCTGCGCCAGACCTTTATCAGTCAGTGACGCGGTAATCGCAAACACGCCGCTGTTGCGCTCGGTCATCGGGTCAGCACCCGCATTCACCCCGTCGGCCAGCCCCTGTTTTTGCAACCAGTCAGTCAGCGTGTTTTTGCTGCGGTTACTGATTAAATAGCTTATCAGCGTGTCGGTTTTACTGCGGAACCGATCGCTGTTGTTGGCAATGCGGAATTCAATTTTGAGCTGCTTGCGCGGCTGAGCCGGAACGTAATGGATGATGATGCCCTGCTGCGCATCGGTCACCACCGGCATCGTAATCTCCGGCACGCTGGCGTCATGATTTTGCACCCGGCCAAAGGTTTTAGCCGCAATCGACGCCATCTCCGGCAGCTGTTTGTTGCTGTAGATCACCGCTTTCATCAGATTGGCGGAGTAATGCGTATGATAAAAGTCCTGCAGCGCCTGATGCAGTTTGCTGCCTGGCTTATCTTTCAGGGTCTCAAGATTGCCGCCCGAGAAACGTGACGCCGGATGCGCCGGGTTCAGGGTTTCCGCGCCGACCTGTGCCATACGCAGGCCATCGCGCGAGCGCGCCATGGTCAGCTCGGCATTCACGGCGTGGCGCTCGCGGTCAGCGTTAACCGGATCCAGCAGCGGCTCAGCCACCGCATCCGCCAGGCGATCAACCGCCGGTTCCAGCGCGTCATTTTCCACTTCCAGATAAAAGGCGGTGCGGTAAGAGGCTGTGCTGGCGTTGTGGCTGCCGCCATGTTTTTTCAGGAATTCAGCCAGGTTGTCGGGCTGCGGGTAGTGCTTTGAACCCATCAGCACCATATGCTCAAGGTAGTGCGCCAGTCCCGCCTGCTGATCGGGATCGTCCAGCGATCCTATCGGCAGCGTCAGCGCCGCCAGCGATTTCGGTGCCACAGGATCGGAAACCAGTAACACCGTCATCCCATTATCAAGCCGGATAGCCTGATAGTGGCGGGGATCCTGTTCACTTTTGCGAATAGTGTCGTTAACCGGCTGCCAGCCTGATGATGCCTGCTCCTGCGCCGGCGCTGTGCAAGCCACCAGGCTTAACATTAGCGCCGCTATCCAGCGTGCGTGTACCCGCATGTAAACCCCTCTCGTTTCCCGATAAACCGCCAATGTCGGACGCGGCGGCTCAAAGCAGAGCAAAATTTCTGTGTAATGAGTCAGTCAGCAAAAACGCCTTCTGATCGGCTATTCATCATCCTGATGTGCAGCCAGCACCGGTAAATACCAGCGCTGTGCCGCCTCAGTTATCTGCTGTAGTTGTGGCTCATCCAGCACCCGGCAAAGACGTTGCAGATAGGGATCGCTGCCTTCACCCTCAACCTGATAGCTGCCTGACCAGGCCGTCAGCAGGCGATTACGCGCCTTAAGCTGGGTTGCCTCATCAGTCAGTAACTGCTGACTTTTTTTGTCGTAGCTGGCGGTCAGCCACGCGCCGCCACTTTTGTTAAGCAGCATCAGCGGCTGACGCATACCCGCGAGATATCCCGTGACATAATCATTCAGCGCTGTAATCGCCTCTGCCTGTGACACGGCAAGGAAGCACCAGCGGCTCTGCTGCCGGCCAAACATCCGGCTGCTGCCGGTGCCGCCCAGCGCGCAGTAGACCAGATGTTCCAGCCAGAGTAGCAGTCCGTCGTTCATGTTGAGTACGCCAGGCCGCCAGCGCAGCAATCCATCACTCTGAACCTGCGTCAGCCACCCGGTTAAGCTGACCTGCTCCAGTTGCAGATTCACTTCCCAGCTCTCGCCGTCGCTGCGCTGGGTGACCACTTCTGCCGCCACTTCCTGCATCTCATCGCGCTGCGCCTGCCAGAACAGCTCACCGAACGCGCCATAAGGCAGATTACCGGCCGCACGATGGTGCGCATAAAGCCGCTGAGTATCCTCGCCTTCGACCAGGGCATTCAGCAACTGCGCGTTGATCTGATAACGCTCAAGGTTGTCGAGCGCAAACGGCTCGCTGTCGGGCAGTTCGTTCTCCTCCAGCCAGAAACTCACGCCAAGCCGCTGATGGAACCAGGCCCGGACCGGATGTCGCCAGAAGCGCAGGAACGCCTCCAGCGTCAGCGCGTCAATTAACGGCGCCTCCAGCGGCTGCACAAAATCGGGCTGCGCCTGCCCCGCGCCCCGCGCAGCAGGCAGCCACTCACGGGCGAAACTTTGCAGTCTGGCAGCAGGCTGGAAGTTTTCAGCGGCAAACGGCATCCGGCTGTGCAGGTGCTGCAGGTGCATCCGCACCCGTTCGGCACTCTCATCCAGCTCAAGATGGCCATCACCGTCCAGATAAAAACTCTGTCCAATGTAATCCAGCAGTTCTGTGACCAGCACCGAGGGGTAGCGTTCCGTATTATCCTGAATCGCCCGGCCGATATAACTGATATAGAGCTGCTGCTGCGCCGAAATCATCGCCTCCAGGAAGAGATAGCGGTCATCATCGCGGCGACTGCGGTCGCCTTTGCGGGACTGCTGCTGCATCAGATCAAAACCTAACGGTGCTAAAGTACGGGGATAGACGCCGTCGTTCATGCCCAGCAAACAGACCAGCTGAAAAGGAATGGAGCGCATTGGCATCAGGGTACAGAAGTTAATCTGCCCCGCCAGGAAACGCTGACTGATGCGCTGTTGATCAAGCCGGCTACGCAGATCATCGCGCAACAGCGCCACCGGAATCGCCTCTTCAAACCGCGCATCCATGCCATATTCAATCAATTGCTGCCACTGCTCTTCCACCAGCAGCAAGGCGGCCTCGGTTTCTGCATCGGGGCTGAAAAAGGCATTGAGCAGTTCCCGGCACATGGGCAGCCAGGCCGCCAGTGGCCGGGGTTCGGCAAGCAGCTGCCGCCAGTGATTAAGCCGGGAGAGCAGCTCGGCCAGATGTCCCGCCAGCTCCCCCACCAGACCACCCGACTCGTCATAAGGCAGAATTCCTTCCCAGTCACCGTTGTGGCTCTCCATCGCATAACCCAACAGCATACGCTGCAGGCCAAAGCGCCAGGTGTGCTGGCCGGTAACCGGAAGTGACAGGGCTTCTACGCTGGCATCATCCAGCCCCCAGCGTACCCCCGATTCGCTGACCCAGCGCCGCAGTAAACGTAGGCCGCTTTCATCAATGGCGAAGTGGGAAGCGAGCGCCGGGACATCGAGCAGCGCCAGCACATCCTCCGAGACAAAACGGCTGTCCGGCAGTGCCAGCAGATGCAAAAACGCCACAATGGCCGGATGAGCCTGACTGGCACGGCGATCTGAAATCGCAAACGGCAGATAGCGATCGGCAGGTGCATTGGCGAACACCGCCTGAATAAAAGGGGCGTAGGCGTCGATATCCGCCACCATGACGATGATGTCACGTGCTTTCAGCGTCGGATCGGCCTCCATCATTGCCAGCAGATGATCCTGCAACACTTCAACTTCGCGCTGGGCACTGTGGCAGACCTGCACCGCAATTGACCGATCCTCCGGACCCAGGCAGCGCTTCTGATCGCTGTGTGCCAGTTCCGCCGCATTCAGTCCGATGATGGCGTTATCCTGCAGATTGAGAAGATCGTGCTGCATACAGTGCAGCAGGTTGTCCGGCTCCACATCGACAAAAGCATCAATGTCATCGTTTGACTCCATCTGGCTCAGCAGAAACAGGTTGTCACGCCCCAGCTTGCCCCAGGAGGCGAGCAAAGGGTTGGTCAGTTGCTGTTCACCAGCGTCGTTAAACAGCGCCGGTGCCTGCTCTGCATCCCGGAAGAGTCCGCGTGATTCATCAGCACCATGACGTCGGCGCTGACGACTTTGCAGTTTCGCCAGAAACGCATAATCCTGAATATCGCCCCAGTAATCGCGGCAGGGATTGGTGAACAGCAGATGGATATCGATGTGACGTCCCAGCGCCTGCAACGCCTGCAGATAGACCGGCGGCAGCGCAGAGATGCCACAGATAAAGACCCGTTTGGGCAGATTTTCCGGCGTGCTTTTCGCCTGATCCAGCGTCTGGATAAATCGCGCATAGAGGTTGGCGCGGTGCCATTCAGGCTGGCGCAGGGCCTGGGTATAACTCACCAGATCACGCCACAGGGCAGCCTGCCAGCGCTGCGCCTCGCCCAGCCCCTCAATGGTTTCGCCACGCTCCCAGCTGTTGAGCCAGTCGGCACGATAGACCAGATACTGGTCGAACAGATCGGCCACGCGGGAGCTGAGCTGAAACAGTTTACGCTTGTCGCCGTCGTCATGGAGATAGTGGCGCAGAGAAGCAAACTCTTCATGCTTCAGCATCTCCGGCAGCCGGTGCATCAGCTTCCAGCCCATGCTGGCCTTACTGAAAGCACTTTCTACCGGGATATCGGGCAGTACGCGGACGAACATCTCCCAGATAAAACTGGCAGGAAGCGGGAATTCGATATTGGCAGCAATTCCAAAAGTTTGCGCCAGCTCCATCTGCAGCCACTGCGCCATACCGGGACTCTGCACCAGCACCATTTCTGAGGCGAAAGGATCATCAAGAGGGTCATGTTTAATCACCGCAGCAGCCAGAATCTTCAGCACATCAAGCTGATTTGAGTGATAAACGTGAAACATGAAAACTCCTGTGATAACTCAGAACGTGACTGCGGTATTGCGGCTCTGTCACTTTACCGCGTATCGCGGTTGAAACCCATCAAAAGGGCGACCGGGGAGAGTTAACATCGCAGCCGCGTCAGGGTGGCACGGCGCTGATAAGGTCCCGTCACGTCAGCCCGATCCAGGGTGCAGCCTGAAGGACCGCTCTGCTGTTGCAGTATTGAAGTCCAGCCGGGACTCTCATGTCCCATCAGTTGCTGCTCAGCCACCCGCCATGCTTCACGCTGATACCACTGCTGGCTGAATCCCAGTGCCAGTGCGCGATGATAGTGCAACAGCGTGCTGCTGCTTAATGCCATTAACAGCAGAGCAAACAACACTTCCGGCAGGCTGAATCCACCGCGCTTACTGGCAGGTGGCCGGGGGCGTGAGCGGGCAGTAATCGATCCAGCCGTGCGGCAACGCGGTAATCTGATTGCCCCGTAACCGCACCCACTGCCAGACCGCCATACCACTGCCGCTGGCCTCCCCTTTAAGCAGACCTTCATCCTTTTCACCTCGTTGTAAACAGCTGCGCCAGCCCTGGCGATCATCCTGCTGACAGCTAGCCGCCTCACTGGCTGACCAGCTCAGGGAGAAGCCCCATTGCAGCGCAGACTGCGCCCGCCAGAAACCCTGAATAAACTGCTGCTCATCCGCCAGCAGTCGCATTCCCTGCTCAGACATCTTACGGCTGGCATGCAGCGTAAAGCTGCCAATGACCATAATCATCAACACCATGCCCAGGGCGCTGCTGCCTCGCTGCTTCACAGGTTATCTGCCTCAACCCAGCTCTCCACCGTTTCAAGCCAGCGTCCGGCCCGTGCCTGCAGCACTATCCTGACCTGCGTGCCCTGCTGGCTGACGCTGAACTGCTCCAGCGTCATAAACGCGGGATCGGAGAGCCGCTCCCAGCCCGCTGACTGACACTGGTCAACACCTCGCTGCATCTCAAGCTGCTGTTGTCGCAGGCGATAACCGTAATAGTCACTCTCTGCATAGCTCACCCCTTCCCATTTACCGTTGCTGTTCTCATCCCAGCGCAGCAGCAGGCAGTTCTCTCTGATTTGCAGCGCCCCACTGCCACACTCACCGTGACAATAACCGGCACGCCGCACCGCTTTTTCCAGTGTCGCCATCATCTGCTGTAACTCCTGACGCAGCTGCGCCCGTTGCATCACGCCGGCGTTCTCTGCCAGCAGCAGCGGCAGAAAACGGCCAGCACTTAACATCACGACGGCGCTGATTGCTAAGGCGATCAGCATCTCCAGCAGGCTGAATCCGGCCATTTTCAACGACACGTCTCCTCATCCGTCATGCAGAGGCGAATACGGGCTCTGGCCGAGATAATCAGCCGCATTCGTCCGGCGCTATTACCCAGCTCAATGCTACCCGCCCGGGCCACATTACGTCGGCCATAGAAGCCCGGTTCACCCCGGATGCCATAGAGCGAAACGCCAGCGTGCGGCGCCACGAATTGCAGCCGTTTTCGGCTATCACACCCTGCAACGGGGAGGCTTCCGGCACCGATGCACCAGGGATCGCCAGGCCGTGACCATAAAACCAGATCGCTATTTTGCCGGTTGGCCTGGGCACGCAGCCGAAGCAGGAATCCCTGCAGTTGCTGGGTGCTGTCGCGCAGTTGCAGCCGCTGTTGCCAGCGCTGCCAGCCATGCAGCGCGGCAACGCTCAGCATGCCGGCAATCACCATCACCAGCAGCAGTTCCGGCAGGGTAAAACCGCGTAAGTGTGCTGTTTTCATAGCGTCAGAGTGCGGGTGATGAACAGATGAAACAAGGCGCGGTTTGGCAGGCTGGAAAGTACGTCGCAGAGAAGCTTCCCCAACAGCATGAATTGGCAGAAGCGTGCGAGCGTTGCCGCAGATTTACCGGTTTGCGGGTAAAAAAAAGCCCCGGCGATGAAGCCAGGGCGTTATCTTTTATCGCGAATCAGATGGCGACAGGGGCTTTGATCGCGGGATGCGGATCGTAGCCTTCAATCTCAAAATCTTCGAACTGATAGTCAAACAGCGACGCCGGTTTGCGTTTGATAACAAGTGATGGCAGCGGACGCGGTTCGCGGGTCAGCTGCAGGCGCGCCTGCTCCAGATGATTACTGTAGAGGTGGGTATCACCGCCGGTCCAGACGAAGTCGCCCACCTGCAGATCGCACTGCTGCGCCACCATATGTACCAGCAACGCATAGCTGGCGATGTTAAACGGCAGGCCCAGGAAGATGTCGCACGAGCGCTGATAGAGCTGGCAGGAGAGTTTGCCGTCCGCCACGTAGAACTGGAAGAACGCGTGGCAAGGAGCCAGCGCCATCTCGCTCAGCTCGCCGACGTTCCAGGCAGAAACGATAATCCGGCGTGAGTCGGGATCGCGCTTCAGCTGCTCCATCACCTGGCTTAACTGGTCAATCTCCTGGCCGCTGGCCGTTCCCCAGCTGCGCCACTGTTTGCCATACACCGGGCCGAGATCGCCATTCTCATCCGCCCACTCATCCCAGATGGAGACGTTGTTTTCTTTGAGATAACCGATGTTGGTATCGCCTTTCAGAAACCACAGCAGCTCATGAATAATCGAGCGGATATGACATTTCTTGGTGGTGACCAGCGGAAAACCATCCTGCAGATTGAAACGCATCTGGTGACCAAAAATTGAAAGCGTACCGGTGCCGGTACGGTCAGCTTTTGGCGTGCCTTCGTGCAGCACATGTTGCATTAAATCCAGATACTGTTTCATTTTTCCTCGCGAAATTGTGGCTGCGGGCGACGACGATACGCCCAGATCATCATAATAATACCGGCAATAATCATTGGCACAGAGAGGATCTGTCCCATACTGATTCCGCCTTCAAACAGGCCAAGCTGGGCATCCGGCTGGCGGAAAAACTCAACGATAATACGGAAGGCGCCATAGCCAATCAGGAACAGGCCAGAGACGCTGCCCATCGGGCGTGGCTTACGAATAAACAGATTCAGGATGATAAACAGCACTATCCCTTCCAGCACCAGTTCATAGAGCTGCGAAGCATGACGCGGCAGCACGCCGTAGGTGTTGAGCAGCGCCTGGTATTGCGGATTGGTGGCGGCCAGCGCGACATCTTCGCTGCGGGAGCCAGGGAACAGCATGGCATAGCGGAAGCCCGGATCGACACGGCCCCAGAGCTCACCGTTAATGAAGTTGCCGAGACGACCGGCACCCAGACCGAACGGGATCAGCGGCGCGATGAAATCAGCCACCTGGAAGAAATTACGTCGGGTGCGGCGGGCAAAGACCAGCATGACGACAATCACCCCGATGAGGCCACCGTGGAACGACATGCCGCCATCCCAGACTTTGAACAGATAGAGTGGATTTTCCAGGAACAGCGGTAAGTTGTAGAACAGCACATAGCCGATGCGTCCACCCAGGAAGACCCCCAGGAAACCGGCATAAAGCAGGTTCTCCACTTCCTCTTTTTTCCAGCCGCTGCCCGGCTGATTGGCGCGGCGGACAGCCAGCCACATGGCGAAAACAAAGCCCACCAGATACATCAGACCGTACCAGTGAAGCGAAACCGGTCCAATCGAGAAGATCACCGGATCGAACTGCGGAAATGCAATATAGCCGTTATTCATCATTCACCGTCTATTTTTCAACCCTGAAAAGGGGGTGTTGTCAGGCACATAAATTAAGGCTGCGCATCATAGCACAGCCGGTTTTGTGAATTGTCCCGCAAATGTAAACGCGGATAACGCCCAGAGTCTGACTCGTCAGGCGTACATTGTTGCAGCCAGACTGGTCACGGACAGCGCGCAACAACCGGAGCGTACACGTAGTACGTGAGGATTACTCGCTGTGCTCGCCCCTTCAGGGCCGCCCTGACGGGCGTTCAGGTTGCTAAAGCAGCCTGTGTGAGCACTGCCCGGGACCAGAATGGCAAATAAAATAGCCTGAAGTAGCGCTTAGCGACCGCCGCGGATTAAACCGCCCAGCCCGCGACGCTCCATAAAGGTCGAGACCAGATGACGAACTTCGGTGGCGGTATGAGCATTCATCCCCTGCTCGCTGAGCTGCTGTGCTTCTTCGTGATCCAGATGGCGCAGCAGGTATTTCACCCGCGGTACGTTTTTGCCGTTCATGCTGAGATGGTGATACCCCAGCCCGACCAGCAGCGCCACGCACATTGGATCGCCGGCCATTTCACCACACAGGCACAATTCCAGATTGGCCAGACGGGCTTCCTGCGCAATCGTATTCAGTGCACGCAGCATCGCCGGATGCAGCGAGTCGTAGAGATTGGCCACGCGGGTGTTGTTGCGATCCACCGCCAGCAGATACTGGGTCAGATCGTTGGTGCCAACCGAGATAAAATCGACCCGTGATGCCAGATGCGGGATCATAAACAGCATCGACGGCACTTCAATCATGATGCCGATGCGCGGCGCGGGGATCGTATAGCCCAGCATCTCTTCGACTTCGCGTCCTGCGCGATCGATCAGCTTTTTCGCTTCGTCGATCTCATCGATATGGCTGATCATCGGCAGCAGAATACTGAGGTTGCCGGATGCGGCGTTGGCACGCAGCATCGCGCGCACCTGCACCAGGAAAATTTCCGGCTGGTCAAGCGTCAGGCGGATGCCGCGCCAGCCCAGACAGGGATTCTCTTCACTGATAGGCATGTAGGGTAGCTGTTTATCTGCTCCTACATCCAGGGTACGCAGCGTCACAGGCTTGTTGTGAAACAGCTGTAACATGCCCTGATACTGCGCCACCTGCTCCTCTTCCGACGGGAAGCCGTTCTGCAGCATAAACGGGATTTCGGTGCGGTAGAGACCGATGCCATCTACCCAGTTGCCCAGCGTCTGCTCATGCTCCGGGCTTAAGCCGGCATTCAGCATCACCTGCACGCGCTCGCCGCTTTTCAGCTCACCGGGCTGATCGACCACGCCTTCCGCCATTTTGCTCAGCGCATTCTCTTCGCTGATCAAACGCTGGTACTCCTGCACCAGCACCGGCTCGGGATCGATCAACAGCTCACCGCGATACCCATCGACGATCAGCAAACGTTTGTTGAGCTGATGGGGCTGGATGTCAGCGCCCATGACCGTCGGGATCCCCATCGCGCGCGTCAGAATCGCCGCATGGGAGTTGGCTGCGCCGTCACGCACCACCACGCCCGCCAGCCGCTCATGCGGCAGCTCAGCTAAAGTGGTGGCGGTCAGCTCATCGGCCACAAGCACAAAGCGTTCCGGCCAGGCATTGGTCCCGACCAGCGTATCGTCAAGGTGAAACAGCAGGCGCTGACCCAGCACCCGCAGATCGCCTGCGCGTTCACGCAGGTAGGTGTCCGTCAGGCTGGCAAACTGTTCAGCAAACTTCTCGATGACCTGTTTCACTGCCCATTCGGCGACCGATCCGCGTTCGATCTCATCGAACAGATCTTTTTTCAGGCGGGCATCGGTTAACAGGTGAGAGTAAAGGTCGAAAATGGCCGCACTCTCTTTCTGAGCGCTGGCGCTGAAGCGTTTACTGAAGCGACGAAATTCACTGGTGGCTTCACTCATGGCGAGCGACAGACGCTCACGTTCGCGATGAACATCCAGCGTTGAGGCAGCCGAAACCTGATCGAGCAGTGGCTGCGTCTCATCCACCCAGCCCGGTGCCACCGCCACGCCAGGCGCAGCTGCAATCGCGCGCACCCGCGTCTGCCGGAACTGACCAAACAGCTGAGCCATCTGCGACTGCGACAGCAATGCCGCCATCTGGGTGGCAAGGGTGACCAGAAACGACTCTTCGCTTTCATCAAACTGACGGTGCTCGCGCTGCTGTACCACCAGCACGCCCAGTAACTGGCGACGGCTGATAATCGGCACGCCGAGGAAGGAGCGGTAGCGCTCCTCTTTCACTGCGGGGATATATTTAAAGCTGGGATGACTCTGGGCGTCAGCAAGGTTAATCGGTTCGGCCAGACGGCCCACTAAACCGACGATCCCCTCGTCAAACGCCAGGGTCACGGTGCGGCCACGCGGTTTTTTAAGTCCGCGCGTCGCCATCAGGTAGTAGCAGTGACGATCGTGGTCGGCGAGGTAAACGGAACAGACTTCCGTATCCATCGCCAGACAGATCTCATTAACCAGGATGTCGAGTGCTTCATTGAGACGCGGCGCACTCGCCACTTTTTCTACAATTTCGCGCAACTGAGTGAGCATAAAGGGCGTGGCCTATCCTCTCTTACGTCGATGGGCAGGATTATTTCGCTGCCCCGCACTCTCCTGCATAGACATCACCACGCCAGCGAATTCCTTCATCACCCGACGATAAACGTCGCGCTTAAAGGAGACAACCTGACGCACCGGATACCAGAAACTGACCCAGCGCCAGCCATCGAACTCGGGCGTGCTGCTGTGCTGCACATTGATATCCGCGTCATTACACATTAACTGCAGAAGAAACCACTTTTGTTTCTGGCCGATACATACCGGCTTTGTGTCCCAACGCACCAAACGTTTTGGCAACTTGTAACGTAACCAGTTACGGGTAGAAGCAAGTATTCGAACATCTTTCCGGTGTAATCCGACTTCTTCGAACAGTTCGCGATACATCGCCTGTTCTGCGGTTTCACCGGGATTGATGCCTCCCTGAGGAAATTGCCAGGAGTGCTGTCCAAAGCGCCTGGCCCATAACACTTGTCCCTGCCGGTTACAGATTACGATACCAACATTCGGGCGGTAGCCATCATCATCGATCACCGGACTACCTCAAAGCAAAATTTGAATGAGCTGATTGTTTCACACTCCTTACAGGCGGTAAACCACTGGATTCATGGGGGGTTAAGCCATCATCGCCGGGATAACTCACAGAAAATGGCAAAGTTATAAACAATGACCGAGAAAAAGATCGATCTTATTCACCTTTTCTGTGGATAGCTTTGTGCAGAACGCGGGAGTTATCTGAATAACCTTTTCCGTGCGCGCTGAAGAGCCAAAATGAGCCAGCAACACATCCATCTGATTTTTAATGAAATTAAATCGAAAACCTTACCGGTAAATCTTTTATAAACAGTGAATATTTTCATGGCAACTGACAATTGCTTAAAATATAAGCACACTGCTTTTTATCCACAGATAATCGCTCAGGGTTAGGCCAGAGCGGCGAAATTATGGCCAGATCGTGAAAAGTCAAGGCTGTAAATGGAACCAGTACCGCACTCAGACGGTGGTTATCCCATTTTTCTGTGGATAACCGGGCTGGAGATCCTGTTCATTGTTGCGGGTAAGCTGGGATAACCCTGAAGCACCTGGGGCGGCGAGCGTGCAATCCGCTAAAAAAAGCACGATCTATCATGTTATTATCGATCCCTGACGCGGATTATTTATGTGAGAAACGTGACTCACCCGCTGCTGTACAAATTTTAATCATTGCGAGTGTTCACCATGAGTTACCAGCCAGGACCACCTGAAGATGAAGCCAGCCTGCTGGCACGCGCGCAGGATTTAGCCGGTTTAACCCTGGAAACCCTGGCCGCGCGCGCCGGTCTGCCCATGCCTGCGGATCTCAAACGCGACAAGGGCTGGGTCGGCATGCTGCTGGAGTGGCATCTTGGTGCCAGCGCAGGCAGCAAAGCGGAGCAGGACTTTGCCCATCTGGGTATCGAACTGAAAACTATCCCGATTGATGCGCAGGGTAAGCCGCTGGAAACCACCTTTGTCTGCGTGGCACCTCTGACCGGCAACAGCGGCGTGACCTGGCTCACCAGCCATGTGCGCCACAAGCTGGCGCGGGTATTGTGGATCCCGGTTGAAGGCGGACGTGAGATTCCGCTGCGGGAACGCCGTGTCGGCGCGCCGCTGTTATGGAGCCCCGATGCGGAAGAAGATGAGATGCTGCGGCAGGACTGGGAAGAGCTGATGGATATGATTGTGCTGGGTCGCGTAGAGCAGATTACCGCGCGACATGGTGCCTGGCTGCAAATCCGGCCCAAAGCCGCCAATAGCAAAGCGCTGACAGAAGGAATCGGCGATCAGGGCCAGCCAATCATGACGCTGCCGCGCGGTTTCTACCTGAAGAAAAGCTTCACCGGGCCCCTGCTGGCGCGTCATTTTCTCCTCTGAACGTCGCCACCCGCGTTGATGTGTCGCAATTTTGTGGGAGATCGGCGAAATGAATGCGTATAATCGCCGTTTACTTTTCGTTTAGGATTAAATGTCGGTATGTTTGAGTGGATTTCCGATCCCAACGCCTGGCTGGCGCTGGGCACCCTGACCATCCTTGAGGTGGTGCTGGGTATTGATAACATCATTTTCCTGTCGCTGGTGGTCGCTAAACTGCCAAAACACCAGCAAGCCAGCGCACGTCGCATTGGTCTGATGGGCGCGATGCTGATGCGTCTTGGCCTGCTGGCTTCTATCGCGTGGGTAGCCCGTCTGACTAACCCGCTCTTTACGCTGATGGATCATGCGTTCTCGGCGCGCGATCTGATTCTGCTGTTTGGCGGACTGTTCCTGCTGTGGAAATCGAGCATGGAGATCCATGAAACGATTGAAGGCAGCGAAGGCGAACACAACACCCGCGTCCATTCCTTCCTGGGTGCGATTGTGCAGATCATGATGCTCGACATTATTTTCAGCCTCGACTCGGTGATCACGGCCATCGGCCTCTCCGATCATCTGTTCATTATGATGGCGGCGGTGGTGATTGCCGTGCTGATGATGATGTTCGCTGCGCGCGCTATCGGTGAGTTTGTTGACCGCCATCCGTCAGTGAAAATGCTGGCTCTCTCTTTCCTGATTCTGGTCGGTTTCACCCTGATCCTGGAGAGTTTTGCGGTCCACGTACCAAAAGGTTACATTTATTTCGCTATGTTCTTCTCAATGGCGGTTGAGTGTCTTAACCTGATGCGCAGTAAGAAAAAGCACGCCTGATAAAGTCAAGGGCGAGCCTGCTCGCCCGGTTATTTTCAGATTCATACGATTAACCCTGCCGGCAAAACCATTTATTACTACACTGTTTGCACTTGACCATTTGTGAGGATTAGGCGTGATGAAAGGGTTGGCAGGAGTAGCACTGGTGATGGTAACCGCCGCATTCTTAAGTGGATGCAGTTCTGATTATGTCATGGCGACCAAAGATGGCCGGATGATCATGACCGAAGGCAAGCCGAGCATTGATAAAGAGACCGGCCTGGTGGAGTACACTGACCAGACGGGTCATATGGTGCAGATTAACAGCGATGAGGTTTCTACGATCATTGAACGTTAAGTGCCCGATTTAATCACCTGCCACCGATTCCCGGCTGGCAGGTGATTTCCCCGACTTTTCCCCCTTCCTTCCCCGCCATTGCTCGCGCTATAGTCCCTGAGGACACAACATTCCATTCCATAAAGAAAAGGAAGCTGGCAATGCACTATCATCGTATTCCCCACAGCACGCTGGAAGTGAGTCAGCTGGGGTTGGGCACCATGACGTTTGGCGAACAGAACAGCGAAGCCGACGCCCATGCTCAACTGGATTTAGCTATCCGTTCCGGCATCAACTTTATTGATACTGCCGAGATGTATCCGGTGCCCCCGCGTCCGGAAACCCAGGGTCTGACCGAACAATATATTGGTAGCTGGCTTAAACAGCGCGGCAGCCGCGACAAAATCATTCTTGCCAGTAAAGTGGCCGGGCCTTCACGTGGCAATGATGCGTCGATTCGCCCGGATATGGCGCTGGACCGTAAAAACATCCGCGCAGCACTCGATGCCAGCCTGAAACGCCTGAATACTGACTACCTTGATCTCTACCAGCTGCACTGGCCACAGCGTCAGACCAACTATTTTGGCAAGCTCGGCTATCAGTACAGCGAAACCACCGCTCAGGTGACGCTGCTGGAGACGCTGGAAGCGCTGACCGAACAGGTGCGCGCCGGTAAGATCCGCTATATCGGGGTGTCGAACGAAACCGCGTGGGGCGTGATGCGCTATCTGCAGCTGGCGGAGAAGCATGAGCTGCCGCGCATTATCAGCATTCAGAATCCCTACAGCCTGCTGAACCGCAGCTTTGAAGTGGGTCTGGCCGAAATCAGCCAGCATGAAGGCGTAGAGCTGCTGGCGTATTCCAGCCTGGCGTTTGGAACGCTGAGCGGCAAATACCTGAATGGCGCGCAGCCTGCGGGCGCACGCAACACGTTGTTCAGCCGCTTTACCCGCTACAGCGGTGAGCAGTCACAAAAGGCGATTGCCGAATATGTGGCACTGGCTCAGCAGCATCAGATCGACCCGTCGCAGATGGCCCTGGCCTATGTGCGTCAGCAGCCGTTTGTGGCCAGCACGCTGCTGGGCGCCACTACGCCTGAACAGTTGCAGATCAATATCGACAGCTTCAATCTGACCTTAAATGCAGAGATCCTGGAAAGCATTGAGGCGATCCACCGACGTTATACCTATCCGGCTCCCTGAGCGCTCTGTTGCCAGCTGCCGCGATGGCGGCTGGCATCTCTTACAGATCGCGATAATAGAGTTTTACCGGCTTAGCGGGATACTCCAGCGCTTCGCCCTGTGGCAGCCAGCCATAACGTTCGTAGTAGCCCCCAAACGTTGACCATAACCATAACCGTGGATAGCCTTGTGCCTGCGCATAGGCGATGACATGCTGCTGCAGCGCCTCACTGACACCTTTGCCGCGCACCGACTCATCAACATAGAGCGCCGCCAGCCAGGGGAAAAGATCCTGACGGCTGATCAGGTCGCAGCGCCAGAATCCCACCGTGCCGACTGCCCTGCCCGCCTCCACGGCAACGAAAGTCACCGGAAAATCAGCACCGATAAGGCTGCTGTTCACCACACTGGCAAAGAACGCCCGGCTGGTGGCTTCACCAAATGCGCGCCACTGCCAGTCGATGATCTGATCGGCAAATTGGGGGGCATCGCTGAGCGATACAATCTCAATCACATCAGTTTCCCCTGAAAGATCGGGACTGAATCAAACAGGTAGCCATCAAAGTCAGGCGCATCGGCGTCGGAAAGCTCCAGCAGCGTATTCTTGACGTTCTCAAGGTGCTGCCAGGTAGATTGCCAGGCCCCCATCACATCACGCCGACGCAGAGCGGCCAGGATTGTCTGGTGATCGCCGAGCCACTTCAGGCGATAGGCGCGGGTTTCAAACTGCGGGCGCAGCTGCTGCCAGAGCGGGCTGCTGTCATGATGTCGCCAGATGCTGGTGACGGTATCGAGCAGCATCTGGTTCTGACTGGCACCCGCCAGCAGCAGATGAAACAACTTGTCGTTGTCCTGACTGCTGTCGTTGGCGGCGATAGCACGCTGCTCCTGTTCCAGCGTTCGGCGCAGATTTTCGATGTCCGCTTTGGTCGCCATTTTTGCGGCAAAGGCTGCAATATTGCTCTCCAGCAACTGACGTGCCTGTAGCATTTCAAACGGGCCAACGTCGCTGCGGAAGAAGGCCTCTTCTTCGTCATCACTGGCGGAAGGAATACGCATCACATAGACGCCGGAACTCTGGCGGATATCCACCGTACCTTCCAGCTCCAGCATCAATAATGCCTCGCGCACGATGGTCCGGCTGACGCCCCAGGTTTCAGCCAGCTGACGTTCAGGCGGCAGGCGCGATCCCACCGGATAGTGCCCGTCACAGATCTGCTGACGCAGGTGCTGACCAATTTCCTGATACTGCTTTTTTTCTTGCGGCGCTTCGGCTTTGTCCACACTGTCACCCTTTGCAATCAATGCGCTAACGGCATTGCCGCGGTTCCCTGCGCGACAATGCCCGCGAACCGGAGAGGCTGGCTCGCAAACTGGGGCTCAGTGTATCAAAGCCAGCGCCTGATCGAGTACCTTTGCACCATTCAGCGTGCCGTAAGCAACCGTATCGATCACCGCGATGGGCAACCGATAGCTGTCGGTGAGTTTTCTGTTCTCCTCCAGTTTGAAGCGCACCTGTGGCCCGAGCAGCACGACCACCACCTCGTTGCCGTAGTTTTGCAGCTCTTCACGCAGATTTTGCTCCGGAATGGCGTAGATCTGAAATGCCAGTCCGCGAGCGGCAGCCTCCTTTTCCATCCGCGTCACCACCATTGAGGTCGACATGCCCGCAGCACAGGCCAGAACAATTCGTTTCATGCTCGTTTCCTCGCGTTATTTCGGCTCATCATCAAGCCACAGGGTAAATTGCTGCGTGTCGCGCAGCGTACGGAACCAGTGGGCAGATTTCTTCATACGGCGCTGACGCTGCTTATCTAAGTCGATTTCGATAAGTCCATAGCGATTTTTAAAGGCATTCATTGGCGAGACATTATCCGTAAACGCCCACAGCATGTAGCCCTGACAGTTAATCCCCGCCTGACTGGCGCGTATCGCCTGATGCAGGTGCTCGCTGATAAATGCGATGCGGTAATCGTCCTGAATCTCCCCGTCGGCATTTTTGAACTGCGCTTCGTTCTCAATTCCCATACCGCTTTCCGCCACAAACCACGGGATATTGCCGTACTCATCGCGCATCCGCTGCGCCATATCCCAGATAATTTCAGGCTGAATTTCCCAGCCGCGCGAAGGGTTCATACGTCGCCCCGGCAGTTCAAAGTGTTCGTAATACCAGGCGGGATGAAAGGGAGTCTCGGGATGCCAGGCGCGGGACGGTGCCTTCACGCGATGCGGATAGTAGAGATTAAGCCCGACTTCATCGACGGTATTGGCGGCAATAATCGCCAGCTCTTCCGGGGTGGTTTCCCACTCAATCTGATGCTTATCAAGCAGCGCCAGCAGCTCCGCCGGATACTCGCCTTTAATGGCGGGCTCGAGAAACACCCGGTTGTAGAACAGGTCATAAATATGCGCCGCTTTCTGGTCGTGCGGGGCTGACGATCGCGGATAGGTGACTTCCGGATTGAGTATGGTACCAATGCGACCGGCATAGCCTGCCGCGCGGAACAGCTGCACTACCCGGGCGGTAGCAAGATTCTTGTGGTGGTTCCACTGCATCCATTTATGGGTGTTCTGCTCATAAGGCCAGCGCAGCGCGTCGAGATAGACGCGGGTCTGCACCACAATCGGCTCGTTAAACACAAACCAGCGCGTGACCCGACCGGCATAGCGTTTAAACACCTGTTCGACATAACGGATAAAGAGTTCAACGACATGCTTTGACTGCCAGCCGCCATACTGGTCCAGCAGCGTGGCGGGCAGCTCGTAATGCTCCAGACAGAGCATCAGTTCAATGCCCTGGCGCTGCATTTCATCAATCAGCCGGTCATAGTAAGCCGCGTACTCCTCATCGACCGTAGCGGTTTCGTAATCGATCAGGAAACGCGACCAGTTGATCGAAGTGCGGTAGTGGGTCAGCCCGCTGGCCTTCATCAGCGCCACATCCTCACTAAAGCGGTTGATAAAGTCGGTGGCAACCGCCGGGCCGTAGCCGTTGTGCCAGACGTGACGATCCTGCTGATACCAGGCGTCAGGCCAGGAGTCCTGCCCCGCTTTTTTTCCGCTCCAGCCTTCCGTCTGCCAGGCGGAGGCAGCAGCTCCCAGAATGAAATTCTCAGGTATATGGACAGTCTGACGACTCATAACACCTCCGTTCGGTTGGGGTTCAGCTCAGGTTGCAGGCTCTTTGCTTCCGCTGCTTCTGCTGCATCCGCGCGGCGGGCTGCGACTTTCACAAATGGCAGATAGATAAGTACTGACACCAGAATGCAGACGATCTGCGTCACCACCGCACCCATCGATCCGGCCGTTGACAGCCAGGCATTGATAATCGGAGGCGTGGTCCATGGCACCATCACCACGGCTTTCCCGGCAAATCCCATCACCGTAGCGAAGTAACCGATAGAACCTGTCACTAGCGGTGTGATGATGAAAGGGATAGCCAGGATCGGGTTAAGCATAATCGGCATACCAAATATAACCGGCTCGTTGATATTGAAAATGCCTGGCCCGAACGACAGTTTGGCGATTTCACGCATCTCTTTGCGTCGCGTTGCCAGCATCACGGCGGTGAGCAGCCCGATGGTCAGGCCGGAACCGCCGATGCTCATATAAACATCCCAGAACGGCATGGTGATGATGTTCGGTGCCTCTTTTCCCTGCTCAAAAGCGGTCATGTTGACCATAATCGCGCCCAGCAACAGCGGCTCACGGATCGGCTTCACCATCTGGTTGCCGTGAATACCAATCACCCAGAACAGCTGGGCGACGAACATCAGAATCAGAATGCCCCACAGGCTCTGCACCACCGACTCCAGCGGCTGCTGCACCACCTGGTATACCGCGTCGTAAAGGTACATGCCGGTGACGCGATGGAAGATAAAGCCAAAAGTCGCTATCAGCGTCACGGTGATGATTGAGGGGATGAGCGCGGAGAAAGAGGCGGCCACGTTGGGCGGCACGGTGTCGGGCATTTTGATTTTCAGCCGTTCAACCTGTTCGAGGCGGCAGTAGATCTCTACCGACAGAATGGCGATAAACATGCCGAGAAACAGGCTTTTGGTATCGGAGAATTGTTTGGCCAGCACGTCGGTGACCAGGTGCATCTGCCCATCGACCATCATCTGTAAGGTGGTCGGCGTTACGGATACAAAGCAGATGATCGCCAGCAGGCCGGGAAACAGCGTTTTTATACCGTTGATGCGCCCAAGCTCAATACCAATCAGGAACACCGCACCAATGTTGAGAAAGCTGAGCGTGGCGTAATTGATACTGCTGGTGATGGGCTTGAGGTCAGCTAAAAAAGCCAGGGCGGCAAAGCTGGCAAGGCCATTTTTGCTGTCCAGCACCATGTTAGAGATCAATACCGAGAAAGCGCCAACAATGATCACCGGCATCAGGGTAATGAATGAGGCTTTAATCGCCATGATGTAGCGATAACTGTTAAAGCGGGTAGCAAAGCTGCCCAGGGAATCGATAAGGCGGTCCTGTAGAGACATGATCAACCCTCAGAGATGTAAGATCGGTATTCCTGTAATCGTCGTGGTCTTCCCTGTTAGTGGCATACCAAAATGACGAATCCCCTCGGTTTTTTCTGTGACGAGCCTCCCGGAAACGCTTATTGGCATTCCAGTATGATTAAAACGGCCAATTTGGCATACCAATAGCGGAGGCGTTATGGATTACGAACAGACCATGATGGAATTGCTGATCAATGCAGGGGAAGCCCGTTCGTCGGCGATGATGGCGATTCAGTGTGCGCGCAAACGCGACTGGACCGGGGCTGACGCGGCGCTGGCAGCTTCAGATACCGCGGCAAAAGCGGCACATAAAATTCAGACCGCGTTGATTGGTGCAGACGAGGGAAGCGGAAAATTGCCGGTCACGCTGATTCTGGTGCATGCGCAGGATCATCTGATGAATGCAATGCTGTGCCGCGAGCTGGCAGAGGAGCTGGTCATGCTGCGCAAAGAGATCTATGGCTGACGCGGCGCGCTGGCCGCCCGAGTGAGGTGATTAGCTGTTTTCCAGTGCCAGTAGCGACTCAATAGTCTGCGCGCGGCGGATTTCGCGCGGCTGGCCCTGCTCAAATAGCACTTCCGGGATCAGCGGACGGCTGTTGTAGTTAGAGGACATGGATGCACCGTAAGCACCGGTGTCGTGGAACACCAGGTAATCGCCAACCTTTGCCGCCGGAATCGCGCGTGGTTCGACCATGCCGCCCTCCAGCTGGGTAAAAACATCACCCGATTCGCACAGCGGGCCAGCGACCACGGTGTCGATAGTCTGCTGCTCATCAATTGCCCGCTCATCGCCCGCCATCAGCGAGATATGGTGATAGCTGCCATACATGGAGGGACGCATGAGGTCACTGAAACCGGCATCGACCAGCACGAAGTGACGGCTGCCCATCGACTTAACCGCCCGTACCTGAGAGACCAGCACACCGGCCTCGGCCACCAGGAAACGGCCCGGTTCGATCTCCAGCTTTATCGCGTGACCCAGATGCTGGGCGATACGCTGCCGCGCTGCATCCCACAGGCCGAAATAGTGATCGGTATCGATCGCCTCTTCGCCATAGCGATAAGGCACAGAGAGGCCGCCGCCCGCAGAGATCGCGGTCAGATCCTGACCCGACGCCATCACCAGTTCAACCATCGCATCACAGACCTGCTGCAGATGCGCATAATCAACGCCAGAGCCGATATGCATATGAATGCCCACCAGCTGCAAGCCGTGCTGCTTAATCGCCGCCAGCGCCTCGGCTAAATCGGCGTGCCAGATACCGTGCTTGCTGTTTTCGCCACCGGTATTGGTTTTCTGACTGTGGCCGTGACCAAAACCAGGATTGACCCGCAGCCACACCGCATGTCCCGGTGAGACCGCGCCGAGCTGATGCAGCATATCGATCGATCCGGCATTAACCGGCACCTTTAACGCGGTCACCCGCTCCAGCGTCGGCTGATCGAACAGATCCGCGGTAAAGACGATCTCATCACCGCCAGGCTGGTAACCCGCGGCCAGCGCACGTTCGATCTCACCCAGCGATACCGAGTCCACTTTCACGCCTGCTGCGCGCATCAGGCGCAGGATATGCGTATTCGAGCAGGCCTTCTGCGCAAAGCGCACCACATCAAATGCCTGCAGCTGGGCAATACGCGCCTGAATAATCTGCGCATCATAAGCCCAGAATGGCCCGGTGTAGCGGCGTGCCAGCGGCAGCAGGTTAGCGGCGCTGAGTGCGGTTTCGGTACTCTGTAAGGAACGTGGCATGGCAATTCTCCTGTGGCAATAGCTGCATTAAGCCAGAATCGTGTCATAGCGAAAAATATCTGTTTTAATAGCATCTATGCAGAATGGATATAGGAAGGGTGCGTGGCGAACATTAACTGGCGGCATATCGAGATTTTTCATGCGGTGATGACTAGCGGCAATCTGACTCAGGCCGCGACACTGCTGCACACCTCACAGCCGACGGTGAGCCGGGAGCTGGCACGCCTGGAGCAGCAGCTGGGATTAGAGTTGTTCGGACGGGTTCGTGGTCGCCTGCAACCGACGGTGCAGGGATTGCGTCTTTTCGAAGAGGTGCAGCGATCCTGGTACGGACTGGATCGCATCATGGAAGCGGCTGAAGGGCTGCGCCAGTTCCGTCAGGGTGAGCTGTCGATCGCCTGCCTGCCCGTTTTTTCGCAGTCGCTGCTGCCACCACTGTGTCAGCCCTTTTTACAGCGCTACCCGGATGTGAGCCTGAATGTGATTCCGCAGGAGTCGCCGCTGCTGGAGGAGTGGCTGTCAGCACAGCGCTACGATATCGGCTTAACCGAAACCCAGCACGCTCCGGCCGGCACTGACCGTCTCGCCCTGCTCACCTGCGATGAAGTGTGTGTATTGCCTCAGCATCACCCTCTGAGTCAGCGTTCAGAGCTGACGCCGCACGATTTTGCGGGCGAACAGTATGTGAGCCTGTCGCGCAGTGACAGCTATCGTCAACTGCTGGATGCGCTGTTTCATGAGCAGGGAGTCGAGCGGCGGCTGGTGATGGAGACGCACAGTGCCGCTTCGGTGTGCGCCATGGTCAGAGCGGGCGTGGGCATTTCAATTGTGAATCCGCTGACGGCGCTGGATTACGCCGACAGCGGTGTGGTGATGCGTAAGTTCAGCGTGGCGGTTCCGTTTACCGTCAGCCTGGTGAGGCCGCAGCACCGCCCTGCATCGGCGCTGGTCGATGCCTTTGTCAGCCATCTGCAACGGCAGGTGGCTGACTTTCCGGCACGTATCGCCGCCCGCCTGGCTTAAGCGCGAACCCTGGCGGCTGCGCGGCCCGATTTGCGGAAGGTGATCAGACAGATCAACAGGCCGATTGCCGCCAGCGCAGCGGCAGCAACCGGCACCGCCGTCAGGCCATATCCACGGCCAATCACCGCACCGCCGACCCAGGCACCCAGCGCATTGCCCACGTTAAACGCCGAAATGTTCAGGGTTGAGACCAGGTTAGGCGCCTCTTTGCCGTGACGTACCACGTTGATCTGCAGACCCGGCACCGTCGCAAAGGTCGCCATCGCCCACAGGAACAGGGTGATCTCTGCCAGCCACAGCGCATGGCTGGTCCAGCTGAACAGCAGCGAGAAGATGGCGATCAGTGAGAAGCTGAGGATCAGGCTAAAGGAGACTTTCCAGTCGGCCAGTTTGCCGCCAAGAATATTACCGACCGTCAGGCCTGCGCCAATCAGGAACAGCGTCCAGCTGACGCCGCGATCGCTGATGCCCGTCACCTCTAGCAGCAGCGGCGCAATGTAGCTGAACAGCGCAAACATCGCCGCGGCAAAGAACACCGTCATCAGCAGCGACAGCCACAGTTTCCCGTTGGCCAGTGCACCAATTTCACTCGCCAGGTGAACCGGCTTTTCCTGTTTATTGTTGGGCAGACTCACGATCAGGGCGATAAACGCCAGCACGCCAATCACTGCCACGCCCCAGAAGGTGGCTCGCCAGCCAAACATCTGTCCGAAACTGGTTCCCAGCGGAACGCCCAGCACGTTGGCTAAGGTCAGTCCGGTGAACATCAGTGCGACAGCGGAAGCCTGGCGACCGGCTGGCACCAGACTGGCGGCGACCACCGCGCCAATACCGAAGAAGGCACCGTGACAAAGCGCGGTGACGATGCGTGCCAGCATCAGCAGGTTATAGTTGTAAGCCAGCGCACACAGCAGGTTGCCGACAATAAATATCACCATCAGCAGAATCAGCGTTTTTTTACGCGGCAGCCTGGCGGTGAGCAGCGCCATAATCGGCGCACCTATCGCCACGCCCAGCGCGTAGCCGCTGATCAGCCAGCCCGCCGACGGAATCGACACCTGAAGGTCACGCGCCACCTCCGGCAGCAATCCCATAATGACAAACTCAGTGGTTCCGATGGCGAACGCACTCAACGCCAGCGCCATTAATGCTACAGGCATAACACTCTCCCAATATCATTTGCAGGTGAACTGCACAGACGCGCAGCCCCTCGACGCTTATTAAAATTTGATCTGCGTCACGGTGAGCATTACAGCACAGTGCTGATGCGCGACATAGCCTGCGCGCAGCAAAGGATTATTGCCGGGACCGCAATAATCCTGCCGCTTTGCCGGAACAAATGGCTTTCTCAGCCTGCTGGCTAAGCCCGTTAAAGCGCACATGACCCAGGGTCAGGTTGTCATTTCCCGCGAACCCGTTACGCTTTTTAGTGCGTATTTAATTAATAAATCCTTAACGTTGCCGATATATCCCTAATCAATTGCCAGGTGATGTGATCAACTTCTGACGCAGGGAGAGAGAATGCAACGACTCATAGCCTTAATGGTGTTTGGCTTAACCGGCTGCTCGGTGGGTCATTATGAGTACAGTAAAGAAGCTGAAAAACGGGTGGATATGACCGTGACCGGCATTCCCACCGTGCTGGGTTTAGGCACGCTCGGTACCACCATCCCACTGACGCCGGAGTACAGCCTGACCGCCGCCCATGTGGCAAAGTTTTCGCTTTACCGGGTAAAAGCCTGGCATCCGCAATGCGATCTGGCCGTGGTCTACCACAAAAACAGCGAAATGAACCTGCCACCCAACTTTCGTAACAGCCACATCGGCGATCAGGTCAATCTCTACGGCTACAGTTTTATTTCGGCCATGCCGGTCAGTTCCAGCGGGCAGAACCTGATTAATACCACGCTGGCGAACAGCTGGAACAAATCAGACTGCGTCGTGGTGGCGGCGAATGCGGGTGTGGTCAAAGGGATGTCGGGCGGCGCAGTCTATAACGCCTCTGATGATACGCTGGCGGGCGTGATTATTGGCTACAGCAATAACATCAACGACAATATCAGCGGTAAGACACTCTATAAGAACGTTGCGCTCTATGTGCCCTATGCACGGTTTCAGACCTGGCTGGATCAGGCGATTAAATCCTGATATCTGCTGAACGAACAGATGTAAAAAAGGCCGGAATTTCCGGCCTTAAGCTTGGTGACAAAGTCGGGCCTGGTTCGCTGTAAGACCGAGCCTGCACAGGTAACACGGTCAGATCGGAAAGACGCAAAAACTGTCATCCATGACCGCTCGGCCCACGCCATCCATGGCGCGGGACGCTTTCCTCTTCTGACCGTGTTCCCTGTGCCGTGAGTTTATCAGTTGCTGCCAAATTCACTCTGATTCGGCTTTGTCATCACGCTGTCAGGCCTGAAGATCAGGCCTGACAGCGACTCATAACGATTACTTGCTGCCTGGGCGCAGTGCCGGGAACAGAATCACATCGCGGATAGTGTGGCTGTTGGTAAACAGCATCACCATACGGTCAATACCGATACCCAAACCGGCGGTTGGCGGCAGACCGTGCTCCAGTGCGGTGACATAGTCTTCGTCGTAGAACATCGCTTCGTCGTCGCCAGCATCTTTGGCATTCACCTGCTGCAGGAAACGCTCAGCCTGATCTTCCGCATCGTTCAGCTCGGAGAAGCCGTTACCGATTTCACGACCGCCAATGAAGAACTCAAAGCGATCGGTGATTTCCGGGTTCTCGTCGTTACGACGGGCCAGCGGAGAGACTTCAGCCGGATATTCGGTGATGAAGGTCGGCTGAATCAGATGCGCTTCAGCGGTCTCTTCAAAGATTTCGGTTACGACACGGCCCAGACCCCAGCTTTTCTCAACCTTGATGTGCAGTGATTGAGCAATCGCCACCGCTTTATCAAAGTCTTCCAGATCGGCCAGATCCGTTTCCGGACGGTATTTCTTGATCGCTTCACGCATGGTCAGTTTTTCAAACGGCTTACCGAAATCAAACTCCTGCTCGCCGTAAGGCACCACGGTGCTGCCCAGCACATCCTGCGCCAGCGTACGGAACAGGCTTTCGGTCAGCTCGATCAGATCTTTGTAATCCGCATAAGCCATATAGAGTTCCATCATGGTGAACTCTGGGTTATGACGTGGCGAAATACCTTCGTTGCGGAAGTTACGGTTGATCTCGAACACGCGATCGAATCCGCCCACCACCAGACGCTTCAGATAAAGCTCTGGAGCGATACGCAGATACATGTCGATATCCAGCGCATTGTGATGGGTGATGAACGGACGCGCAGACGCGCCGCCAGGGATCACCTGCATCATCGGGGTTTCCACTTCCATAAAGTCGCGGCCCACCATGAACTGGCGAATACCGGCTATGATCTGCGAACGAATTCTGAAGGTGTTGCGCGATTCCTCGTTGGCGATGAGATCAAGGTAACGCTGACGGTAGCGCGTTTCCTGATCGGCCAGGCCGTGGAACTTGTCCGGCAGCGGACGCAGTGCTTTGGTCAGCAGGCGCAGTTCAGAACAGTGAATCGACAGTTCGCCGGTTTTGGTTTTGAACAGTTTGCCGCGCGCGCCCAGAATATCGCCGAGATCCCACTTTTTGAACTGCTCGTTGTAGATGCCTTCAGCCAGATCGTCACGCGAGACGTAAAGCTGAATCCGGCCACCCACATCCTGCAGGGTCACGAAAGAGGCTTTACCCATGATACGACGGGTCATCATACGTCCGGCAACGCTGACTTCGATGCCGAGATCTTCAAGCTCTTCGTTGCTCTTCTCGCCATAGCTCTCATGCAGCTGGTTTGAGAGGCTGTCACGACGAAAATCGTTAGGAAACGCCACGCCATTTGCACGCAGCACGCTCAGCTTTTCGCGACGCGCTTTCAGTTCGTTATTTAACTCAACGGCGGCATCAGCGCTCTGCGGTTGTTGTTCAGACATGTCGGTTCCTTATAACCCTGCTTTTAAACTAGCTTCAATGAATCGATCCAGGTCGCCGTCCAGCACCGCCTGGGTGTTACGCGTCTCTACGCCAGTGCGCAGATCTTTGATGCGTGCATCATCGAGAACGTAAGAACGGATCTGACTTCCCCAGCCGATGTCGGACTTGTTGTCCTCCAGCGCCTGTTTCTCAGCGTTTTTCTTCTGCATCTCAAGCTCGTACAGCTTCGCTTTCATCTGCTTCATCGCCTGATCTTTGTTCTTGTGCTGAGAACGGTCATTCTGACACTGGGTGACGGTACCGGTTGGAATATGGGTAATACGTACCGCAGATTCCGTCCGGTTAACGTGCTGGCCGCCCGCCCCTGACGCGCGATAGACGTCAATGCGCAGATCGGCCGGGTTGATGTCGATATCAATATCGTCATCCACTTCCGGATAGATAAAGGCGGAGCTGAATGAGGTGTGACGACGGCCGCCGGAGTCAAACGGGCTCTTACGCACCAGGCGATGCACGCCCGTTTCTGTACGTAACCAGCCAAAGGCGTAGTCGCCTGACACGCGAATGGTCACAGATTTAATGCCTGCAACTTCACCTTCAGACTCTTCGATAATTTCAGTTTTGAAGCCTTTGGCTTCGGCCCAACGCAGATACATACGCATCAGCATGCTGGCCCAGTCCTGCGCTTCGGTGCCGCCGGAACCCGCCTGCAAATCGATGTAGCAGTCGGCGCTGTCATACTCGCCAGAGAACATGCGGCGGAATTCCAGCTCGCCCAGCTTGCCCTCAAGGACATCCAGCTCGGCAACCGCTTCGTCGAAAGTCTCTTCGTCTTCCGCTTCTACCGCCAGTTCAAGCAGACCCTGCACATCTTCCAGGCCCTGCGACATCTGATCCAGCGTCTGCACGATCGCTTCCAGCGAGGAGCGCTCTTTGCCCAGCGCCTGAGCACGCTCAGGTTCGTTCCAGACATCGGGCTGTTCCAGCTCGGCGTTTACTTCTTCGAGGCGTTCTTTCTTGGCATCGTAGTCAAAGATACCCCCGAAGAACGTCGCTGCGCTCACTGAGGTCCTGAATACGGTTTTTGACCGGGTTGATTTCAAACATGGCTTTAGCGTCTTTCTTATGTTCGATGGGACAGGAAATTTAACGCACAAGTTTACCCGAAACTGGCGGCAGATTGTAGCGCTGAGACAGCGGGCTGATGCCGGGGCGGCGTGACGCGTTGCATTTGCTTATCGGGCTGCGACGACAACCGCTCGCACAGCAGGTTAACGCAGGGAAAAAACAGGCTGACGCGCCTCTGCCGTGACCGGAGACGCGCGCGCCTTATAAAAATCAAAGCGGCCAGATATGGTCAATGATCAGCTGTACCGAGCGGTTACCGCGATACTCATTGATATCCAGCTTATAGGCCAGCTCGACCTGACGAATGCTGCTGTCGGGCCACAGGGTGGTATCGACATTAAAGGCGATCCCGTCGATCAGCGGACCGCCGTCCAGCGGTTCGACCATCACTTTCAGATGTCGCTCGCCCACCAGCCGCTGTTGCAGCAGCTTAAATTTGCCGTCAAAAGCGGGTTCCGGGAACGCCTGGCCCCAGGGCCCCGCTTCGCGCAGCATCTCAGCGGTCTGCAGCGAAAACTCCTGCGGCTGCAACGCACCATCTGACCAGATGATGCCCTGCAGAGATTCGCCATCCAGCCACTCACCGACCAGATCGGCAAAGCGCTGACGAAACTCCTCGTAGCGTGCGGTTTCCAGTGATAAGCCTGCCGCCATGGCATGACCGCCGAACTTCAGCATCAGGCCGGGATTCAGCGTATCCAGACGCTCCAGCGCGTCGCGCAGATGCAGACCGGCAATTGAGCGGCCAGAGCCTTTCAGCGTACCGTCGCCCGCCGGAGCAAAGGCAATCACCGGACGATGGAAACGCTCTTTCAGACGGGAGGCGAGGATCCCCACCACCCCCTGATGCCATTCGGGATGATAAAAGGCCAGCCCCAGCGGCAGATCGCGCTGCTCACGCTCCAGCGCCTGACACAGCGCCAGCGCTTCGCTCTGCATGCCCTGTTCTATCTCTTTGCGCGTCTGGTTCAGCGCGTCCAGCTCACTGGCTAACATCCGTGCCTGACTGAGATCCTCAGTCATTAACAGCGCCACGCCCACCGACATATCGTCGAGCCGGCCTGCGGCATTGAGCCGTGGCCCCAGCGCAAAGCCGAGATCGCTGGCCGCCATCTGACGCGCATCGCGATTAGCAATCTCCAGCAGCGCCCGGATGCCTGGCCGGCATTTTCCGGCCCGGATGCGGCTGAGTCCCTGCCACACCAGAATGCGGTTGTTGACGTCGAGCGGCACCACGTCGGCAACCGTGCCGAGCGCCACCAGATCCAGCATCTCCGCCAGATTGGGTTCGGTGCGGGTGGCACCAAACCAGCCCTGGGTGCGCAGATGGGCGCGCAGCGCAAGCATCAGATAGAACGCAACGCCCACGCCCGCCAGTGCACGTGAGGGAAAGTTGCAGTCCGGCAGATTGGGATTAACGATCGCCTCAGCGGCTGGTAAGGTCTCGCCCGGCAGGTGGTGGTCGGTAATCAGCACCGGAATCCCGTGCTGATGGGCGCATTCAACGCCGGCGTGGGAGGAGATGCCGTTGTCGACGGTCAGGATCATCGCCGCGCCGCGCGCCCGCGCCTGCTCAACCACTTCAGGGCTGAGGCCATAACCATCTTCAAAGCGGTTAGGCACCAGATACTGCACGTTGCCGCCGCCCATGCTGCGCAGCGCCATGACCGTCAGCGCGGTACTGGTCGCGCCATCGGCATCAAAGTCGCCCACCACCATAATGCGACGCCCATCCAGCAGCGCCTGATGCAGCAGTTCCACTGCGCTCTCAATCCCGCTTAAGGACTGGTACGGCAGCAGGTTTTTCGCCCCGCGCTCCAGCTCTGCCGCGTCGCGCACGCCGCGTTGCAGATAGAGTCGTTTCAGCAGCGGCGGCAGCGTCGCCGGAAGCGCATCGTCAACCGTCACCTCACGGCGACGGAGTTCCACATCCTGTTTTACCACCGATTAACCACCACGCTTCTGATTGTCCAGCACCTGCTTCAGCTCCTGCGGCGACTGATAACCTGGGATCATCATGCCGCTGTCAGTCAGCATCGCGGGCGTGCCCTGAATGCCGAACAGCACGCCAAGTTTATAGTGCTGGGCAATATCGATTTTGCAGCTGTCTGGTGCGGCCATCTTCGGCGCATTGCCTTTCATCGCCTCATCAAACGCTTTATTGCGGTCGGCGCTGCACCAGATCGCTTTCATCGCTGGCTCAATCTGACCATTCAGCCCTTCACGCGGAAACGCCAGGTAGCGCACGGTGATGCCCAGCGCATTGTAGTCCGCCATCTGCTCGTGCAGCTTGTGACAGTAGCCACAGGTGATGTCGGTAAAGACCGTGATCACGTGCTGCTCTTTAGGCGCTTTGTAGACGATCATCTCCGGCACCAGCGCTTCGACTTTTTTGTCCAGCAGCTGGTTGGTGACATTGACCGGCTGTTTGCCGCTGACGTCATAGAGCGGGCCCTGGATCATATGTTTGCCGTCGTCGGTCACGTAGAGCACGCCGCTTTCTGACAGCACGGTTTTAAAACCCGGCAGCGGTGACGGGCTGATCTCCGTCTGGTTCAGACCGAGCTTTTTAAGTGATTGCTGAATGGCGCTGTCATCGGCCTGTGCGAGACCGGAAAAGGCGCTGGCTAAAAGAGCCAGCATGGCAAAATGCTTGTTCATTTTTGTCCTTATCGCCGCGGTTCAGGCCCGCGGATGGTGTTGTTGATGCAACTGACGCAGGCGCTCAGTGGCGACGTGCGTATAAATTTGGGTGGTGGAGAGATCGCTGTGTCCCAGCAGCATCTGTACGACACGCAGATCGGCACCGTGGTTCAGCAGATGGGTCGCAAAGGCATGGCGCATCACATGCGGTGATAACTTTTCGCTGTCGATCCCCGCCAGCGTGGCGTAATGCTTGATGCGATGCCAGAAGGTCTGGCGCGTCATCTGCTGCGCCCGATTACTGGGAAACATCACGTCCAGCGTCTGACCGTTGAGCAGCCACGGACGACCATGTTCCATATATTGCTCCAGCCAGTAAACCGCTTCTTCACCTAAAGGCACCAGCCGCTCTTTATCCCCTTTACCGATAACCCGGACAACGCCCTGGCGCAGGCTGATGTCGCTGAGCGTCAGGCCAATCAGTTCGGAGACGCGCAGGCCCGTGGCGTAGAGCAGCTCCAGCATCGCTTTATCGCGCAGCTCCAGCGGAATATCGATATTCGGCGCCTGCAACAGCCGCTCGACCTGCGCCTCACTGAGATCTTTCGGTAAACGCTGCGGCAGTTTTGGGGCTGACAGCAGCGCGCTGGGATCGTCCGGGCGCAGCTTTTCGCGGTAAAGATACTGGAACAGGCGACGCATGGCGCTGAGCAGCCGCGCTGAGCTGGTCGCCTTGTAGCCTCCCTCCAGCCGTTCAGCCAGAAACTGCTGCAGATCCAGCGGCGCAACGCTAAGCAGCGTCAGCTGATGATGCGCCAGCCATCCGGTCAGCGTCTGGAGGTCCTGGCGATAAGAGGAGAGAGTGTTCTGCGCCAGATTGCGTTCAATCCAGAGCGCATCAAGAAACTGTTCTGTCAGATCGCTGTCCTGCACGTTATCTCCGCCGTCTGGTGTAAAATCATGCTCATTATGCCTGATTCAGCAGCGCTTCTGGTACAATTGCGCCAAAGTCAGTATTTACAGAGTGTTATCTGCATGAAAATCGGTCTTTTTTACGGTTCCAGTACCTGTTACACCGAAATCGTAGCGGAGAAAATTCGCGATTTTATTGGCGAAGAGTTAGTGACGCTGCATAACGTGAAAGATGACGACCCACGCCTGATGGAGCAGTACGATTTGCTGATTATGGGCATTCCGACCTGGGATTTCGGTGAGTTGCAGGAGGACTGGGAGGCGATCTGGCCGCAGTTGCCCGCGCTGAATCTGCAAAACAAGATTGTCGCACTGTATGGCATGGGCGATCAGATTGGCTATGGCGAGTGGTTTTTAGATGCGCTCGGCATGCTGCACGATTTGCTGCAGCCGATGGGAGTACGTTTTGTTGGCTACTGGCCGCTTGAAGGCTATGAGTTCACCAGCCCGAAACCGCTGAGTGCAGATGGCTCGCAGTTTGTGGGTCTGGCGCTTGATGATGTGAATCAGTTCGAGGTCACCGATGAGCGCGTTGAGCAGTGGTGCGAGCAGGTGTTAACCGAAACCGCAGGACTGCTCTGACGGCCCTTCTGCCAGTGTCGAACCGTAGCCTGAACAGGTAATCGGCTTTAATCGCTCTTGCCTGTCATCATTGAACCGCAGTGCAGGCAGATGAACAGCTTCAGACGCTCTTGCCTGCCCTGCTGCCATTAATGCCGCGCCGGGCTGAAGCAGCAGGCGCGTAACGCCCGCCATTGGCCAGGCTGCATATTGTCCTGCATCAGCCACCAGCGCAGCGTGGCACCTTGTTCGCTCTTCGCCACCAGCAGCACGCCAACGGGTAACCAGCGTAGTGGCTGAGTTGGCCGCCAGCGTTTTCCCTGCCAGATCCAGCAATGGACGCTTTCCCGCTGTAACGTACCCTGCCGTTGAATCAATCGCCAAACGCTGCGCCAGCCCTCAGCCAGCAACAGCAGAATAATCGGCGCTTTAACCAGCCAGCCGCCTGCAGGCAGCGTCATCAGCACCACGCCAGTCACGGCTGCTATCAGCCAGGCGCAGACTAACCCGCACGCCAGACGAGAGGGCCGCAGCTTACATTGCCACCGGGCCGCGAGCATGGTTACGCTGCTGGATCAGGTTCACCATCCGCTTAAGCTCCGGATCCTTTGGCTCACCGTGATTCATCAGCCAGTTAAACAGATCGGGATCGTCACTCTTTAGCAAATCCACAAAGACCTGCTTATCGGTGTCGCTCAGCGTCTCATACTCAAATTTGAAGAACGGCATAATAGCCACATCCAGTTCCAGCATGCCGCGACGGCAGGCCCACTGAATGCGTGATTTATCCTTAATATCCATGCATCAATTTCCACAATTCACAACGTGGCGCCTAGTGTAACCTGGTTTAATGCGGCTCGCAGGCGCAGCGTCGCATGCTGTGCAACCTGCCACATTTCAGGCTGGATCTTTTCAGGGTTATCGCGCCTTTTGTGCGCCGTTTTCCGTAAACAGGTTGCATTGCCAGTCGGCTCTTTTAACATTGAAGATATTATTCCGGATGAACCTTCTTATACAGGATATCTCCATGCCCACATTTACTTTACCGCCGCGCCAGCCTGCCGCGTCGTCTCGTCTGCCGTTAACCCTGATGTCACTGGATAGCTGGGCGCTGGTTTCTATTACTGGTGCCGACAGCACCTCTTACCTGCAGGGTCAGTTAACGCTGGATGTCGCCGCGCTGGATGCCGACCACCATTCGCTCGCCGCACACTGCGATGCTAAAGGCAAAATGTGGAGCAATATGCGCCTGTTCCATCGCGGTGAAGGCTATGCTTATCTGATCCGTCGTGAGCTGCGCGACACCCAGCTGCCCGAGTTAAAGAAATACGCCGTGTTTTCGAAAGTGTCGATGGTGGCTGATGATGAGTCAGTATTGCTGGGCGTGGCCGGTTTCCAGGCGCGCGCCGCGCTGGAAAATCTGTTTGATAGCCTGCCCGACAGCGAAAAACCGGTGGTGCAGCAGGGAGAAACCACGCTGCTGTGGTTTGCCCATCCGGCCGAACGTTTTCTGATTGTCACTTCGCTGGCCCAGGCAGAAGCGCTGAAGCAGAAGCTCAATGACGATGCACAGTTCAATGACAGTCAGCAGTGGCTGGCGCTGGATATTGAAGCGGGCATTCCGGTGATCGATCCCGCCACCAGCGTGCAGTTTATTCCGCAGGCCACCAACCTGCAGGCGCTGGATGCTATCAGCTTTAAAAAAGGGTGTTATGCCGGTCAGGAGATGGTGGCCCGGGCGAAATATCGTGGCGCCAATAAACGCGCGCTCTACTGGCTGGCGGGTCAGGCAAGTCATCTGCCCGAAGCCAATGCCCCGCTGGAGTTGCAGATGGGTGAACGCTGGCGTCGAACCGGCAGCGTGCTGGCTGCGGTGCAATTAGATGACGGGATTAGCTGGATTCAGGTCGTGATGAATAACGATCTGGAGCCGGACAGCGTGCTGCGGGTGGAAGGCGATGAAGGCGGACATCTGACCATTCAGCCACTGCCCTACTCGCTGGATGAAAGCTGATTGAGCGTATGGCCCTTCCGCTAAGGGAAGGGCCAGTGCCACAATTCAGAGCAGGCTCAATTCAGCGCACATAAAAGTAGATAGCGCAGAAGTGGCAGAGACTCCCACCCAGCACGAACAGATGCCAGATGGCGTGATTAAACGGAATACGGCGTGCCACATAGAAAATCACCCCCAGCGAATAGATAATCCCGCCTGTGGCAAGCAGCCAGATGCAGCCCGACGGCAGGATCATCGCCAGCTGATAAACCACAATCAGCGACAGCCACCCCATACAGAGATAGGTCACCAGCGACAGCGCTTTAAAGCGATGCGCAATCGTGAGCTTGAACAGAATACCGGCCAGCGCCAGCCCCCAGATCACCGCCATTAATCCATACGCCAGCGGCGTCCTCAGCGCGACCAGCAGAAACGGCGTATAGGTGCCGGCAATCAGCAGATAGATGGCGCAGTGATCAAACTTTTTCAGCCAGGGTCTGGCCGGGCCAGCCGGAATAGCGTGATAGAGCGTCGAGGCCAGAAACAGCAGGATCATGCTGCCACCATAGAGGCTGTAACTGATAAAAGTGAGGGTGTCGGCCTGCCTCTCCGTTGCCTGATTGAGCATCAGCACCAGTCCGACGATACCGAACAGGCAGCCAAGACCGTGACTGATACTGTTGGCAATTTCCTCGGCGAACGAATAGCCCGCAGCGTGTTGATGTTTGTGAGAGAGTGTGGGGGTCATAACAGGTTCCTGATCAGCTCCATAGCAGTGATATCGTTATCCAGCGTAGCCAACACTTTTTTCAGTGTACACTTGTACGCTAAAATTATCCTGGTGAAATTCACTATCCCTTAAACCGGGTGATGAATCTGGTAAACTGGCCGCCAGTCAACTGTTCAATGAGTCATTCATGTTTTCGCATAGCGATCTCGCCCGCCTTAACGATCTGGAAATGCAGGTCTATCAGTTCATCATTAAGCACCGCGAAGGCGTCAGCTACATGACGATCCGCGAGCTGGCTGAGCAGGCTGGCGTCTCCACCACCACCGTGCTGCGTTTCTGTCGCAAGATGGGCTGTGAAGGCTGGTCGGAATTCCGCATCCGCCTGCGCTTAAACGAACAGCAAAGTGCGCCAATGCTCAACACGGCGGGCGTCAGTGAAATGCTGAGCTTTTTTAAGAGCATCAATAATCCGGAGTTTGAACAGCTCATCGCTGAGGCCGCGCAGAAGATTAATCAGGCTGAGCGGGTCTTCTTTATTGGCGTCGGCACCTCCGGCAGTCTGGCAAAATATGGCGCACGCTTTTTCTCTAACCTCGGTAAATTCAGCCACGCGATTGACGATCCCTATTATCCGGTCAGTCCCGATCTCTATGAAAACGCCATTGCCATTATTTTATCGGTTTCCGGCGAAACGGAAGAGATCCTGCGCATTGCCAGCCAGTTCAGCCTGAATAAGTGCAAAATCATTGCGATAACCAACACGGAAAGCTGCTCGCTGGCGAAGATCGGTGATTTCAACCTCTGCTACCATGTGCCCATCATCCGTATGGCGGACAATTCCGACATTACGACTCAGGTGCCAGTGACCTATATTATTGAAGCAATCGGCCGCCAGCTGGGGAAATAAAACAGCCTGTTTTTTGGATGTAACAAACGTAATTATTGCCGCGCTGTTATATCGTGACTTTCATTATTGCCTTGCTACACTCAGCTCAATTTCAATATCCGTAATGGGGTGAAGCATGAGTGCAGAATTGCAGTTACCAAAAGGCTTTCTTTGGGGCGGAGCGGTGGCAGCGCATCAGGTTGAAGGCGGCTGGGATCAGGGCGGCAAAGGCGTCAGCATTGCTGACGTGATGACTGGCGGTTCACACGGCGTTGACCGGGTGATCACCGACGGCGTGCAGCCGGGTCATTTCTACCCGAACCACAAGGGTGTGGAGTTTTACTCCCACTACAAACAGGATGTCGCGCTGTTTGCCGAGATGGGCTTCAAATGTTTCCGCACCTCGATTGCCTGGACCCGTATCTTCCCTAACGGTGACGAGCAACAGCCCAACGAAGCGGGCCTGCAATTCTATGACGACCTGTTTGATGAACTGCTGAAGTATGGCATTGAACCGGTCATCACCCTTTCGCACTTCGAGATGCCTTATCACCTGGTCAAAGAGTATGGCGGCTGGCACAACCGCAAAGTGGTCGACTTCTTTGTGCGCTTCAGCGAAGTGGTGCTGAACCGTTATAAAAGCAAAGTGAAATACTGGATGACCTTCAATGAGATCAACAACCAGCGTAACTGGCAGTATCCGCTGTTTGGTTACTGCTGTTCAGGCGTGATCTTTACCGAACATGAGAAACCTGAACAGGCGATGTATCAGGTGATGCACCACCAGTTTGTTGCCAGCGCAAAAGTGGTGAAACTCGGCCACGACATCAATCCTGACTTTCAGATTGGCTGCATGATCGCCATGGTGCCGATCTATCCCTTCTCCTGCCACCCGGACGATGTGGTGCTGGCGCAGGAATCGATGCATCAGCGCTATGTGTTCAGTGACGTGCAGATGCGCGGCTACTATCCGGCCTACACCCTGAAAGAGTGGGCGCGCAAGGGTTACGACATTCAGATGGAAGCGGATGATGCCGAGACGCTGCGCCAGGGCTGTGCAGACTATGTCGGTTTCAGTTACTACATGAGCAACGCAGTGAAGACCGATGCCAGCGGCGTTGACGATCCGATCACCGGCTTTGAAGGGGTGGTGAAAAACCCGCATGTGAAAGCGTCAGACTGGGGCTGGCAGATCGATCCGGTTGGTCTGCGCTACGCCATGAACGAGCTGTATGAGCGTTACCAGAAGCCGCTGTTTATTGTTGAAAACGGCTTTGGTGCTATCGATAAGCCAAACGCCAATGGCGTAATTGAAGATGATTACCGCATCGACTATCTGCGTGCGCATATCGAAGAGATGAAGAAAGCTGTGGCGTACGATGGTGTTGAATTAATGGGCTATACGCCGTGGGGCTGCCTCGATTGCGTCTCGTTTACCACCGGCCAGTACGACAAACGTTACGGCTTTATTCATGTGAATAAAAACGATGATGGCAGCGGCGATTTTTCTCGTGGGAAGAAAAAGAGTTTCAGCTGGTATCAGCAGGTTATCGCCAGTAACGGCGAAAACCTGTAAGTCATCACGCCGCATCAGCGGCGAAGTGAGTTAACGCCCACCGGCAGCGTCAATGATGCTGCCGGTGACGTAAGAGGCCGCGTCGCTGGCCAGCCAGACGATCGCTTCCGCCACCTCTTCTGCTTCACCGCCGCGTCCCATCGGGATCACGCTGGCAAGCCTGTCCACTCTGCCTGGCTCTCCGCCATCGGCATGCATCTCTGTATAGATAAATCCCGGACGTACGCCGTTGACCCGAATCCCCTGCTGCGCCACTTCCAGCGACAATCCTCTGGTCAGCGTGTCCATCGCCCCTTTTGAAGCGGCGTAATCGACATATTCGCCAGGCGCACCGGTACGCGACGCGGCCGATGAGACGTTGACGATGGAGCCGCCCTGGCCGCCGTGATGCGTGCCCATCCGCTTAACCGCCTCACGACAGCAGAGAAAAGACCCAATCACGTTGGTGGCAAAGACCTTATGCAGGCGTGCCGCATCCAGCTGCTCGGTGCGACACTGCTGAAACAAAATCCCGGCGTTGTTCACCAGCAACGCCAGCGGTTCGGACTGCTGGTCGAGCTGCGCAAACATCGCCATCACCTGGGCTTCATCACTGATATCTGCCTGAACAGCAAAGGCTTCACCGCCCTGCTGCCGGATCTGCGCCACCACCTGTTGAGCTTCCGCTTCGCGCTGACGGTAGTTCACCGCAACCCGATAACCCCGGGCGGCCAGTAACAGCGCTGTGGCCCGCCCGATACCGCGGCTGCCACCCGTAACCAGTGCCAGTTTCATGCTGATTCTCCAGTACAAAGGGCCGACGAATCGGCCCTTTATGATTAACGTTTGCCTGCGGGAAAATTACTGATAGTCGCTCATCGGCACGCAGGAGCAGAAGAGATTACGGTCGCCAAACACATCATCCAGACGTTTTACCGTCGGCCAGTATTTGTTGTGGCTGCCCGCCGGGAAGACTGCAAGTTCGCGGCTATAAGGATGTGACCACTCACTGACGATTTCCAGCTGAGTATGCGGCGCATTAACCAGTGGGTTGTCATCCAGCGGCCATTCACCTGACGTCACCCGATCAATCTCCATGCGGATCGCCAGCATCGCGTCGATAAAGCGATCCAGTTCGATTTTGCTCTCCGATTCAGTCGGCTCCACCATCAGGGTGCCCGCCACCGGGAAGGACATCGTTGGTGCGTGGAATCCATAATCGATCAGGCGCTTAGCAATATCCAGCTCACTGATGCCGGTCTGCTCTTTCAGCGGACGGATGTCGAGAATACATTCGTGCGCCACGCGACCGTCACGGCCAGTGTAGAGCACCGGATAGGCCGACTGCAGGCGGCGGGCAATGTAGTTGGCATTCAGAATCGCGACCGAGCTGGCCTGTTTCAGCCCTTCCGCGCCCATCATGCGAATGTACATCCAGCTGATTGGCAGAATGGATGCACTGCCAAACGGCGCTGCGGATACGGCGCCCTGCTGCGTCAGTACACCGTCGATTTGTACCACGCTGTGCCCCGGCACAAACGGGGCCAGGTGCGCTTTGACGCCAATCGGTCCCATACCCGGACCACCGCCGCCGTGCGGAATGCAGAAGGTTTTATGCAGATTCAGGTGCGAGACATCCGCGCCGATATAGCCAGGCGTGGTGATGCCGACCTGCGCATTCATGTTCGCGCCATCCAGATAAACCTGACCGCCATACTGATGCACGATCTGGCACACTTCGCGAATGGTCTCTTCATAAACGCCGTGGGTTGACGGGTAAGTCACCATGATGCAGGAGAGTTTGTCGCCCGCCTGAGCCGCTTTTTCACGCAGGTCGCCAAGGTCGATGTTGCCCTGTTTATCGCAGGCCACCACCACCACGTCCATGCCCGCCATCTGGGCTGAGGCCGGGTTAGTCCCGTGCGCCGAGCTTGGGATCAGGCAGAGATGACGATCGCCCTCGCCACGGCTTTCGTGATAACGACGGATCGCCAGCAGTCCGGCATATTCCCCCTGCGCGCCGGAGTTTGGCTGCATACAGAGCGCATCATAGCCGGTGAGCTGCACCAGCCACTGCGAAAGCTGGCCGATCATCTGCAGATAGCCGGAAGCCTGTTCAGCCGGGCAGAATGGATGCAGTTCCGCAAATTCCGGCCAGGTGATCGGGATCATTTCTGCCGCGGCATTGAGCTTCATGGTGCAGGAGCCCAGCGGGATCATCGCCTGATTCAGCGCCAGATCCTTTTTCTCCAGGCTGTGCATGTAGCGCATCATCTCGGTTTCGCTGTGATGACGGTTGAACACCGGATGGGTCAGGATCTCGCTGTGGCGTTGCAGGCCAGCAGGAATCGCGTGGCTCTCGCTGGCCACTTCGCTGTCGAGCTTTTCCAGGTCCTGACCGTGTTCATCACCCAGCAGAATGGCAAACAGCGCCAGAATATCTTCGCGGCAGGTGGTTTCATCGAGCGTGATGCCCACGGCGTTATGGATGTCGCTACGCAGGTTAACGCCAAAGCTCAGGGCGCGGTTCAGCACGGCGGCTTTATCCGCCACTTCCACCGTCAGCGTATCGAACCAGTGCTGATGGCGCAGCTTCAGGCCGCCCTGTTGCAGTCCCGCCGCCAGAATGTTGGTGAAGCGATGAATGCGTGAGGCAATGCGTTTCAGGCCCGCCGGGCCGTGGAACACCGCATAGAGACCGGCGATGTTTGCCAGCAGCACCTGCGACGTACAGATGTTGGAGTTGGCCTTTTCACGGCGGATATGTTGTTCGCGGGTCTGCATCGCCATACGCAGCGCCGTGTTGCCCGCCGCATCACGTGAAACACCAATGATACGGCCTGGCATAGAGCGCTTATGCTCGTCGCGGCTGGCGAAAAAGGCCGCGTGAGGGCCGCCGTAGCCCATTGGCACGCCGAAGCGCTGAGCTGAACCAAAGACAATGTCTGCACCCTGTTTGCCTGGCGCTTCCAGTAACACCAGCGACATAAAGTCCGCCGCTACGCTGACCACTACTTTGCGGGCTTTCAGTCCGGCAATCAGCGCGCTGTAATCGTGCGCTTCGCCGGTGGTGCCCACCTGTTGCAGCAGCACACCAAACAGGTCGTCATGATCGGGCGCTTTGTCCGCGCTATCAATAATCAGTTCGAAACCGAACGTCTCCGCACGGGTGCGGACCACATCCAGCGTCTGCGGATGGATATCATCGGCAATGAAGAATTTATTGGCATTTTTGAGCTTACTGACGCGTTTTGCCATCGCCATCGCTTCAGCGGCAGCGGTCGCTTCGTCCAGCAGTGAGGCAGACGCGATATCCATGCCGGTAAGATCCAGCGTCAGTTGCTGGAAGTTGAGCAGCGCTTCCAGACGGCCCTGGGAGACCTCGGGCTGATACGGGGTATAGGCGGTGTACCAGCCCGGATTCTCCAGCATATTACGCAGGATGACCGGCGGGGTGATCACCGCGCTGTATCCCATACCGATCCAGGATTTGTAACGCAGATTCTGGCTGGCAATCGCTTTCAGTTCGGCCAGAGCCTGCTGTTCAGTGGCGGCTTCGCCAACCGCTGGCGGGCCAGGCAGCTGAATGTCTGCCGGCACAATCGTGCTGATTAACGCTTCCAGCGAACGGGCACCAATAGCGTCAAGCATCTGCGCCTGCTGCTCAGGTGAAGGACCGATATGGCGCTCAATGAATGCACCGTTGTGTTCAAGCTGGCTGAGAGTCTGAGTCATTAGCAGTAAATCCTGAATCGGGCTGGGGGAACCGGAGAGCAAACATAAATCTGCGGCCTCAGTGTGAGGCCGCCTGACGACTACTCGTCGATGGAGGCTTTGTAAGCATCTGCATCCAGCAGCGTGTCGATTTCAGACGCGTCGCTGGCTTTGATTTTGAATAACCAGCCGCCTTCATAAGGCTCGCTGTTGACCTGCTCCGGTGAGTCAGTCAGTGCTTCGTTGACCGCCACAATCTCACCGCTGATCGGCGCATAGATATCTGAAGCCGCTTTAACGGATTCCGCGACCGCGCACTCTTCACCAGCGGCAAACGTCGCGCCCACTTCCGGCAGATCGACAAACACCATGTCGCCCAGTAGCTCCTGCGCGTGTTCAGTGATACCCACGGTGTAGCTGCCATCTTCTTCTTTGCGCACCCACTCGTGGCTGTCGCGGTACTTCAACGTATTCGGCACATTGCTCATTGGCCATTTCTCCTGAATAAAATTTACTGAGCGACCGGTTTACCGGCGCGGACAAAAACGGGACGGGTAACCTGGACCGGCATCTGGCGGTTACGGATCTCAACGATGGCGGTGCTGCCGACTGAGGCCGGTACGCGCGCGAGGGCGATGCTGCAACCCAGCGTCGGAGAGAAAGAGCCACTGGTGATGATCCCCTCCTGCGGCTGCCCCTGGTCATCGGTGAAACGCACCGGCAAGCCGTTACGCAGCACCCCTTTTTCTGTGAGGATGAGTCCTACCAGCTTTTCGGTACCGCGTTCACGCTGCAGTTCCAGCGCTTCCCGGCCGATGAAATCGCGGTCAGCAGGTTCCCAGCAGACCGTCCAGCCCATGTTGGCAGCCAGCGGTGAAACGCCTTCATCCATCTCCTGACCATACAGATTCATACCCGCTTCCAGACGCAGCGTGTCACGTGCGCCCAGTCCGGCAGGTTTAACGCCAGCAGCCAGCAGACGCTGCCAGAAATCGGCTGCCTCCTCTGCAGGCATAGCAATCTCATATCCCGCTTCGCCGGTATAGCCGGTGGTGGCGATAAACAGGTCGCCTGACTGCACGCCGAAAAATGGCTTCATGCCGGCAACAGCCTGACGCTGCTCCTCGCTGAACAGCGTCTGTGCCTTCTGCTGCGCCTGCGGACCCTGCACGGCAATCAGCGCCAGGTCGTCGCGTTCCGTCAGCGTAATGCCATAGCCCTGCGCGTGTTGCGTGATCCAGGCGAGATCGTTTTCACGGGTGACAGAGTTCACCACCAGGCGGAAGAACTCTTCGCTCATAAAGTAAACAATCAAATCGTCAATGACGCCACCCGAGGCATTCAGCATCCCGGTGTAGAGCGCTTTGCCTGGCTGGGTCAGTTTTGCCACATCATTTGCCAGCAGGTAGCGCAGGAATTCACGGGTACGCGGGCCTGTCAGGTCGACGATGGTCATGTGAGAGACATCAAACATACCGGCGTCGGTGCGCACCACATGATGTTCATCCATCTGGGAGCCATAGTGCAGCGGCATCATCCAGCCATGAAAATCCACCATGCGGGCACCGCAGGCCTGATGCTGTTCAAACAGAGGTGTTTGCTGAGTCATAACCATCCTGTGCAGAAGCGAGTAAGTGCAAAAGTGCGCCGGAATTCAGTGCCGACGCAAACGTTCTCTTAGGGCTGACGTTACCACCGAATCTGACGATTAACCATAAGAAAACCGGGGTCGAAAGCAGAGGCACAGCCTAACCAGGAACGGCTGCCAACAGGATATAAAACTGCAATTTTGTGATTAATCGCGCAATAAATGCAGGGAATTTAAATATACGCAGCAAATTTATGCGGGATGGCATTCAGGATGTTAAAAAAATCCCGCGCCCAGCGGACAGAATAATGAGAAAAAGTAATGCGAATTCGCCCGCAAAATTAGAATAAATCAAACGAAGACCTCTGCTGGTGCAGCGTTGCCTTTTTGTGGTGCAGAGCGGTGTCAGGCATAAAAAAAGCCAGCAGAAGCTGGCTTATCAGAAGGGCGAATTTAGCGTAGCCAGGCGGGCAGATCATTCAGCCCCATCGCCTGCTTAAGCATCATGGGTTTGACACCCGGCAGGCGGTCAGCCAGTTTCAGACCCACGTCGCGCAGCAATTTTTTCGCCGGATTATTGCCTGCGAACATTTCACGGAAGCCCTGCATTCCCGCCAGCATCATCGCGGCGCTGTGCTTACGGCTGCGCTCATAGCGTCGCAGATAGAGGTGCTGACCAATATCTTTGCCCTGCTGATGCAGACGGCGAATCTCACCGATCAGCTCGGCGGCATCCATAAACCCAAGGTTAACGCCCTGACCCGCCAGCGGATGAATGGTGTGAGCCGCATCGCCTACCAGCGCCAGACGGTGTGCCGCGAAGTTGCGGGCATAGCGTGCCACCAGCGGAAACGATTTGCGCTCGCTTTCCAGCTGGCACAGGCCGAGCCGCATATCAAACGCCACCGAGAGCTGCTGATTGAACAGCGCTTCCGGCATGGTTTCCAGACGGCTCGCTTCCTGCGGCGAGAGCGACCAGACGATGGAACTGAGATGCGGATCCTGCATCGGCAGGAAAGCCAGAATGCCGTCGCCGTGGAACACCTGGCGCGCTACTGCGTCGTGCGGCTTCTCAGTGCGGACATTAGCCACTAACGCATGGTGATCGTAATCCCAGAAGGTCAGCGGAATATCGGCTTTGTTACGCAGCCAGGAGTTAGCGCCGTCAGCGGCAATCATTAATCGCGCACTTAACATGCTGCCATCCTGCAGGGTAACAAAGGCTTCGTTGTCACCAAACGCGACCTGCTGTAACTGCGAGGGTGCCATTATCGTCACGTCGCTGCAGGCGCTGGCACGTTGCCAGAGCGCATTGTGGATCACCGGGTTTTCGATGATATGGCCCAGATGCGACAGGCCCTGCTGCTCATCATCAAAGGCGATGGAGCCGAAGCTGTCCTTATCCCACACTTCCATCCCGTGATAAGCGCTGGCGCGCAGCGAGAGAATGGTCGACCAGACATCCAGCTTCTGCAGCAGCCGTTCGCTGGCGGCATTGATTGCCGACACGCGAACTGACGGTGACGCACTCAGCGCCAGCGGTGGCTCCGGTGATTTTTCCAGTACGGCGATGCGCAGTCCGCTGCCCTGCAAGCCGCAGGCCACCGCCAGTCCCACCATACCGCCACCGGCAATCACCACATCGAAAGTTTGCATCTGAGCCTCTTTATTAACGCTTAACCCAGCCAAGCGTGCGCTCAGCCAGTTGATTTCTTAACCACGGCAGATGATCCATCGCCAGCAGGCCCAGGTTACGTCCAGCCACCAGCGGGCCATAGCGATTCGCAAAGACGCGAACCAGTCCGTCGGTAATACCGATGGTGGCGGCGCGGTCGGGCTGACGACGCTGCTGGTAATGATGCAGCACCGCATAGCTGCCGGGGTCCTGCTGCTGCCGATGGGCGGCTGCCAGCGTTTCAGCCAGCGACATCACATCGCGCAGGCCAAGGTTGAAGCCCTGCCCGGCAATCGGATGCAGCGTCTGCGCCGCATTGCCCACCACCGCCACGCGATGCGTCACTGGCGACATCGCCCGGTGCAGCGCCAGCGGGTAATACTCACGCTGGCCGGTGTGGGTGAATTTACCCAGCCGCCAGCCAAAGGCACGCTGCAGCTGGCTGAGGAATTCGGCCTCGCTCCACTGCTCAATGCGTTCACGCTGCGAAACCGGATGACACCAGACCAGCGACAGGCGATTGCCGGACATCGGCAACAGCGCCAGCGGGCCATGTTCGGTAAAACGTTCAAATGCCCGGCCCTGATGAGGCAGCGCGGTGGAGACATTGGCAATCACGGCAAGCTGTTGATAGTCGTCTCTTTGCCACTGAATGCCGCACGAAGCCGCCAGCGCAGAGCGCGTGCCATCCGCCGCCACCAGCAGTTTGCCGCTGAGGTGTTCGCCACTGTCCAGCGTCACCTCAACCTGCTGCTCATGGCGGTTAGCCTGGATGACACGAGCCGGACAGCGCAGCGTTACGCCGGGTGCTTTTTTCAGTTCCGCAAACAGACGCTGACCGACGTCAAACAGCTCGACAACCTGTCCCAGCGCCGGAATAGCGTAGTCAGCCGCCGCCAGCGACACAAAACCGGCGTGACCGCGATCGGAGACATGGATGTCGGTAATCGGCGTGGCACAACGGGCGATGTGCTGCCACAGATTGATGTCCGCAAGCTGCTGGCAGGTACCGGCAGAGAGCGCAATAGCGCGGCCATCGAAACCGGGATGCGCCCGACTGCCAGGCTCGCTGCTTTCAATCAGCGTTACCGGCAGAGTGCCCTGGGTCAGATGGGAGATCGCCAGCGCCAGCGTCGCCCCGGTCATGCCGCCACCGGCAATCAGAATCGTCATGCCTGTTTTGCCGCCGCCATCAGTGCTTCAATCTCATCCGCCTCTTTTACGACGCTGTCGGTGAGATTTTCAATGCCATCTTCAGTGATCACAATGTCATCTTCGATTCGGATACCAATGCCGCGATACTGCGCGGGCACGTCGGCATCCGGTGCGATATAAAGACCCGGCTCGACGGTTAACACCATGCCCGGTTCCAGTACGCGGTCGCGGCTCGGGGTGCCGTAGTGGCCGACATCATGCACATCCAGCCCCAGCCAGTGGCCCAGGCCATGCATATAGAACTGACGATGGACTTCCTCGGCGATCAATGTATCGACGTCGCCCTCCAGGATGCCCAGCTCCACCAGCCCGGTGACCATGATGCGCACCACTTCATCATTCACTTCACGAATGCTGATGCCCGGCCGGAACAGTTCAAGCGAGCGGTTGAGGCAAGCCAGCACGATGTCATAAATCGCGCGCTGCGCCGGGCTGAATTTGCCGTTAACCGGGAAGGTGCGGGTGATATCGCCTGCATAGCCGTGGAACTCACAGCCTGCATCGATCAGCACCAGATCGCCGTCGCGCATTTCGCTTTCGTTTTCGGTGTAGTGCAGAATGCAGCCGTTAACTCCGGCACCCACAATGGTGTTATAGGAGGGAAAACGCGCGCCGTGACGGTTAAATTCGTGATGAATTTCCCCTTCAAGCTGATACTCGAACAGGCCTGGCCGGCAGGCTTGCATGGCGCGGGTATGCGCCAGTGCACTGATTTTCCCGGCGCGACGTAACAGTTCAATCTCATCCGCATCTTTAAACAGGCGCATCTCATGCACCCAGGGACGCCAGTCAGTGAGGGTATCGGGCGCACTGAGATGCTGGCGGAAACCGCGACGCAGCTTATCCAGCGCGCTGAACACCAGCGTGTCCGCGTGGGCATATTCGCCCTGCGCATGGTAAACCACATCCAGGCCATTCAGCAGCAGGTGCAGCTGGTCACCAATATCATTCCAGGGTAAAGCGCGATCGACGCCCAGTTTGTCGGGTGCGGCCTCCTGACCCAGGCGACGGCCAGACCAGGTTTCCGCCGCAGGATCGCGCACGCGGTTAAACAACACGCTGTGGTTATGATTCTCATCGCTTTTGATCAGCACCAGCAACGCCTGCGGCTCGTTAAAACCGGTGAAATACCAGAAGTCGCTGCTCTGGCGGAACGGATATTCGGTGTCATTACTGCGCATCACTTCTGGCGCAGCAAAGATTAACGCTGCGCTGCCAGGCACCATCTTCGCCAGCAGCGCCTGACGACGCTGCAGGAATCGTTCCAGTGAAATCATCTCTGCACTCCCTGTAAACTGACCGGTTAAACTCGTTGACCTGAAATTAGTGTAGCGTCGGTTTTTGCACTTCTGGCGCGGTTGGCTGCGGGCGGGTGAACGTATCGTGGCACAGCAGCGCGGCGACACGTACATACTCAATCACCTCCTCCAGCGACTGCTCCAGCTCCTCCTGGTCTTCATCTTCTTCGTAACCGAGCTGTGCGATGGTGCGCAGATCATCGATTGCTTCGCCGGTTTCGCCGGTGACTTTATCCAGTTTAGGCTGTGTTACGCCCAGGCCGAGCAGAAAATGGTTAACCCAGCCCGCCAGCGCGTCGGCACGGTCAAATACAGTGATGTCGTCGTCAGCAGGCAGCAGCAGCTGAAACAGGAAGCCTTCATCTTCCAGCGTAGTCGCCGTATGCTCGTGTAGTTCCGCCAGCGGCACGGCAAGAGTGTGTGAAAACGCCATGCCTTCGTTAGCCAGATCGTGTACCAGCGTCTTCCAGCTGGTGTCCTGGTTACCACCGCAGAGGATCCCGCTCAGCAGGCCATGCATTTCCGCGGGCGTCATTCCAACGCCCTGCTGTGAGAGCACCGCCGCGAGCGCGTTGTAATCGGGGGTTGCGTTCTGTAAGGACATAAGTTTTCATCGTCGTTGGCAGAATAAGTTCGTGTTATGCTACCACTAGCTGCCTCAAGGTTTCCAGAAAAGGGGTTGTATCTTATTTCGTGGGTCTATATAGTTGCCCGCCTCCCAAGCCATTGACTGCTAAGGGAGTTGCGAGCGAAGTAATCAGTCAGGAAGGTGGCATGTCTGCACAACCGGTAGATTTACAAATTTTTGGTCGTTCGTTGAGAGTAAATTGTCCGCCAGAGCAGCAAGATGCGCTCAATAGCGCGGCTGAAGATCTCAATCAACGGTTGCAAGATCTAAAAGTTCGCACTAGAGTCACCAATACAGAACAACTGGTGTTCATCGCCGCGTTAAACGTCTGCCACGAGCTGGCGCAAGAGAAAGTGAAAACGCGCGATTATGCTGCTAATATGGAACAGCGTATCCGTATGTTGCAGCAGACGATTGAACAGGCATTAGTTGAGCAGGGTCGCATCTCTGAGCGTGAGGGTGCGAAGTTCGAATAAAACTTCATGGTTGCTATACTTAAGTAACGGTGAGGTAAATTTTCTCTGAGATGTTTGCATGTGGGCCAGTCCCCTGAGCCGATATTTCGAAAAAACAGAATGTGACGCTCGTAACCTGTGTGCATGCTCGGTTCGTCCGAGAAGCCTGATGGTTATGACGGCATGTTCACCTTGAACCAAGGGTTCAAGGGTTACAGCCTACGGCGGCATCTCGGAGATCTCTCTTCCTGTAGTCCTGCTTTTTTCCCCTGACTGACATGTTATAGTCGCTCAACAGCGACTTATCCGGCGGGGAAATCATGTCTGAACCTTCCATGTCTGAACCTTCAATGACCCAGCGTCAGGCGATTCGCCAGCATGTGCGACATCTGCGACGGGCACTTACCGATGAGCAGCAAACGCAGGCCGCTGAGCAGCTCGCTGAACATGCGCTCAACTACGCCCCGGTGACTGAAGCGCGCAATATCGCCCTGTTTCTGTCGGTGGATGGCGAACTGAATACCCGTCCGCTGATTGCCCGCCTCTGGCATCTGAAGAAAACGGTCTGTCTGCCGGTTTTACACCCCTTCTCCCCCGGTAATTTGTTGTTTCTGCGCTATTCGCCCGATACCCCATTGCTCAAAAATAAGCTGCGCATTCCTGAACCGCCGCTGGATATCCGGCAGGTGATCACCCTTGATCAACTGGATCTGATGATGGTGCCGCTGGTGGCGTTTGATCAGCATGGACAGCGTCTGGGGATGGGCGGCGGCTTTTATGATCGCACCCTGCAGAACTGGCGGCAGCACGGTTTTTTGCCGGTGGGCCTGGCACACGATTGTCAGCAGGTCGATAGCCTGCCGGTGGCAGAATGGGATGTGCCTTTGCCGGCGGTAATGACGCCATCAAAACTCTGGCAGTGGGAGTAGAAGAGTCGCATTTGCAGACAAGTGAAAATCCATACCTGGGCGCATCTGGCAGCAATGAAATAGCTTAATGCGCAGGGAACATGGTCAGAAGAGGAAAGCGTCCCGCCGCCCGGATAAAAACGCCGGGAGCGTTTTTGAACAACGCAACGCGTTGGCCCGGTTACGGGCGCACCTCAGGGATGAGGTGCGTAATCGCGCGGGACGGGCATGCCATGGATGGCGGCTTTTGCATCTTTCCGATCTGACCGTGTTCCCTTCGCAGTCTCGGTCTTACAGCAAATCGGGACAGCCTGTATTAACTACCTGAAGAGACGCAACTAAGCGCCTGTTCAGGTTGGTAGCGCTTAGTAAAGCAGACGGGCGCGGATAGTACCCGGAATCGCCTTCATCAGTTGAAGCGCGTTCTCGGCCACTTCCGGCTCTGCATCAATGTCGATCACCACATAGCCCATAAACGGCGAGGTTTGCAGATACTGGGCGGCGATGTTGATGCCCTGCTCGGCAAAAATCTGGTTGATGGCCGTCAGCACGCCAGGGCGGTTCTCATGGATATGCAGCAGACGACTGGCGCTGATACCGTGAATCGGCAGTGACACTTCAGGGAAGTTAACAGCCGAGAGAGTCGAGCCGTTATCGGAGTATTTCGCCAGCTTGCCCGCCACTTCAATGCCGATGTTCTCCTGCGCTTCTTCCGTCGAGCCGCCAATGTGCGGCGTCAGGATCACGTTGTCGAACTCACTCAGTGGAGAGATAAACGGCTCGCTGTTGGTAGCTGGCTCGCTCGGGAAGACGTCGATGGCTGCGCCACCCACATGCTTGCTGGCCAGCGCATCGCACAGCGCCGGGATATCCACCACCGTGCCGCGTGAGGCGTTAATCAGCAGCGCGCCAGGCTTCATCTGCGCCAGCTGCTCTGCACCAATCATATCCTGTGTAGAGACGGTTTCCGGCACGTGCAGGCTGACCACATCGCTCATGTTGAGGAGATCGGCCAGATGGCGTACCTGCGTGGCATTACCCAGCGGCAGCTTGTTTTCAATGTCGTAAAAGAAAACATGCATACCCAGGCTTTCTGCCAGCACGCCCAGCTGCATTCCGATGTGGCCGTAACCGATAATACCCAGTTTTTTGCCACGCGCTTCAAATGAGCCTTTGGCAATCTTATTCCAGATGCCACGGTGTGCTTTCGCATTCGCTTCCGGGATGCCACGCAGCATCAGCAGCATCTCACCAATCACCAGCTCCGCAACCGAGCGGGTATTTGAGAACGGCGCATTGAACACGGGAATCCCCCGGCTGGCAGCCGCCTGCAGATCAACCTGGTTGGTACCGATACAGAAACAGCCAACGGCGACCAGCTTTTCAGCCGCCGCAAAAATCTCTTCAGTGAGCTGGGAGCGGGAACGGATACCAATAAAGTGTGCATCACGGATCGATGCTTTTAACGCGTCGGAATCCAGTGCGCCCTTATGGAATTCGATGTTGGTATAACCTGCAGCCCGCAGGTTCTCCAGCGCGCTCTGATGGACACCTTCCACCAGCAGGAACTTAATCTTATCTTTTTCCAGTGATACCTTTGCCATTTCCCGATCCTATTCAGCATTCAATGAGGACTACCATAAGCCAGCCTTCTGTCAAAATATCAAAAAAATCGCGTCGGGCAATACAAACGATTGCCCAGCCGCCAGCACGGCAGCGGCTGACGGCAGCACATTGCCGGACAAAATAAGGAGGTCGGACTGGAAGAGAGAACGAACCCACTGCCGATGACGGTTATGTGACATAAGTCACCAAATTTCACCGCAGCGAGAAAAGATGATTTGCAGGCAGAAATAACCGACGCCGCATCGACGCCGGACAGATCATTTTTTGATGGTTTTCACGCCATCAGGCCCGCCAATCAGTGCAATATCGGCACCACGCGCGGCAAAAAGGCCCACGGTAACGACGCCAGGCAAGGCGTTGATGGTTTTTTCCAGCTCAATGGGATCGAGAATGCGCAGATTATGCACATCGAGAATAATGTTGCCGTTATCGGTGACCACGTTCTGACGATACTCAGGCAAACCGCCCATTTTCACCAGCTGACGCGCCACATAACTGCGCGCCATCGGGATCACCTCGACCGGCAGCGGGAAACGGCCCAGCACATCGACCTCTTTTGAAGCGTCAGCGATACAGATAAAGGTTTCAGCCACGGCGGCCACGATCTTTTCGCGCGTCAGCGCCGCGCCGCCGCCTTTGATCATCTGCATCTGTGGGTTGATCTCATCCGCGCCATCTACGTACACCGACAGCAGGTCAATCTCGTTCAGGTCGAACACCTGAATACCCAGGCTCTTCAGCTTCTGGGTTGAGGCATCCGAGCTGGAGACGGCACCTTCAATCTGATGCCTGACCGTGGCAAGCGCATCGATAAAGTGGGCAGCGGTGGATCCGGTGCCCACACCAACAACGGTGCCCGGCTGCACGTACTCAAGTGCAGCCCAGCCAACGGCTTTTTTCAGTTCATCCTGGGTCATGGTATGTTTAAAACCTGTGCGACAACGAAGTGCGCGTAGTATAAAACAAGGCTTGCTGAAAATGCTCGGCTGACCGACGTGGATTTATCGCTTTGGAAGCCAGCCCACAAAAAACAAGAGAGCCATCACAGGTGATACTTTTGTGGCATAGTGACATCCATCCTGAAGGAGAGAGAAGAATAATGAAACGCCCGGATTATCGAACGCTTCAGGCGCTGGATTCAGTGATCCGCGAACGCGGATTTGAGCGTGCCGCTCAAAAATTATGTATCACCCAGTCAGCGGTTTCACAGCGTATCAAGCAGCTGGAGAATCTGTTTGGTCAGCCGCTGCTGGTGCGAACCGTGCCACCACGTCCGACCGAACAGGGTCAGAAACTGCTGGCGTTGCTGCACCAGGTGGAACTGCTGGAAGAGGAGTGGCTGGGCGATGAGAACAGTGGCACCACGCCACTGCTGCTGTCGCTGGCGGTCAATGCCGACAGTCTGGCGACCTGGCTGCTGCCTGCGCTGAAAGATGTGCTGGCAGATTCCCCTGTACGCCTGAATCTGCAGGTCGAAGATGAAACCCGCACCCAGGAGCGTCTGCGTCGTGGTGAAGTGGTGGGTGCGGTGAGTATTCAGCCGCAGCCGCTGCCCAGTTGCCTGGTGGATCAGCTCGGTGCGCTCGACTACCTGTTTGTGGCGTCGCGTGACTTTGCCGATCGCTTCTTCCCCAACGGCGTCACCCGCTCTGCCCTGCTGAAAGCGCCTGCGGTGGCGTTTGACCATCTTGATGATATGCATCAGGCCTTCCTGCAACAGAACTTTGATCTCTCACCGGGCAGTGTGCCCTGCCACATCGTGAACTCCTCTGAAGCCTTTGTGCAGATGGCGCGACAGGGTTCAACCTGCTGTATGATCCCGCATCTGCAGATTGAGCGTGAGCTGGCGAGCGGTGAGTTAATAGATCTGACGCCAGGCTTGTGTCAGCGCCGGATGCTCTACTGGCATCGTTTTGCGCCGGAAAGCCGGTTAATGCGTCGGGTGACCGATGCGCTGATTGCGCATGGACATCGGGTGCTTCGTCAGGATGACGTCGCAGCCTGAAAACAAAAACGGGGCGAAAGCCCCGTTTTTACTGCTGACAAATTATGCCCCTAACGGCTGTAAGGATGGATTGGCTCAGGGAACAAGGTCAGATCGGAAAGGCGCTTAAGCCAATCCCTGGCCGCTCGGCCCGCGCCGTCCATGGCGCGGGACGCTTTCCTCCTCTGACCATGTTCCCTTCGCTTTGAATTTATTCATTGCGGTCAGATCCTGAGATTCATCGGCAGTCTTAACGGGGCATCAGCCCCGTTTTGCACTATGGCGTATTGGGTTTGATCTCAAACACCACATCAACCTGATCGTCAAAGTTAATGCTCTGCTGATCGTAAGTCTCCTGCGCCGAGGTATCTGCCGCTGCAGCCGCTTTATACATACGGTTCATCGGCATCGGCTGATAGTTAGCGACCTGATAACGAATGCTGTAGATTGATCCCAGTTTCGCGTTAAAGCCTTCAGCCAGCTGTGATGCCTGCTGAGTCGCATTTTTAATCGCTGCTTTACGCGCCTGCTCTTTGTAACTCTCCGGATTTGCCACGCCTAACTCGACGCTACGCACCTCATTCAGACCGGACTTCAGCGCCCCGTCCAGCAGATCATTCAGCTTGTCCAGCTGACGCAGGGTTACCTGCACCTGACGCACAGCACGGTAGCCTTTCAGGACGGATTTACCCTCTTTGGTGTAATCGTACTCAGGCTGGGTGCTCAGGTTTGCCGCATCAATATCTTTCTTCTCAATGCCGTTTTTCTGCAGAAAATCGAAATATTGTGCAACCCGGCTATCCGCCTGCTTTTTCGCATCTGCGGCATCTTTTGACGACACGTTCACCACGATAGAGAGCGTGGCGATATCGGGACGGGCATCGACCGTTGCCTTGCCTGAGGTCACCACGTGTGGCCCGTTCGGTAACTCATCAGCGTATACGCCAGGCAATGCCCCGGCGCTCATGATTGCGGCCAGAGCCAATGCTTTCAGTTTCATGAAAGTCCTCCTTGAAAAGGTACTATGACGGCTTCCAACCGGCGAAGCCCAACAGCGCATCGGTATGCGCCATGCTTTGAGTGGTCATTATGGCAAAAGTTCGGCCTCCGCGCGGCAATAACCGCACCGGATCGACGTTGGGATCAAAATCCGGCAATGCCCTGGCGCGCCAGTTGCAGGGCGATAAACCACATCACCGCGCCTACCAGCAGGTTAATGATGCGCTGGGCTTTGGCGGTGCGCAGGCGTGGTGACAGCCAGGCGGCCAGCAGCGCCAGACCAAAGAACCACAGGATCGACGCACTGATGGTGCCCAGCGCAAACCACTGACGCGCGGTGGTGGTCGGCAACTGACCGCCAAGACTGCCCAGCACCACAAAGGTATCGAGATAGACGTGCGGATTGAGCCAGGTCACTGCCAGCAGCGTCGCGATAATGCGTCCCCTGCTCTGCTTTAATGGCTCACCATCCGCCAGATCGGCGTCGCCGCGAAAAGCGCTACGCAGTGCGCCCCAGCCATACCACAACAGAAAGGCTACGCCCGCCCAGGTGATCACCATCAGCAGCAGTGGAGACTGGCTCAGCAAGGCACTGCCGCCAAAGATCCCACCGCAGATCAGCAGAATATCACTCAGCGAGCAGAGGGCCGCCGTCATCAGATGATACTGACGCTTCACGCCCTGATTCATCACAAAAGCGTTCTGCGGTCCCAGCGGCAGAATCAGCGCGGCCCCCAGGGCAAGCCCCTGAAAATAGAGAGATAACACAGGATTATTTCCTCACATCGTTAGAGGAGGAGAAGTATAAAGAGAGAGGATGATTAGCGGAAATTGAAAGAATTAATCTGCGATTAGCAAAATGAATGGGCGACAGACGCCGCCCACTGAAAGATTACTGTGGCTGAACCTGGGTTGCTTCTGCTTCAGGCGCCGGCTTCTGATGCAGATGCACATCCATCTGCGGATAAGGAATACCAATCCCTTTTCCATCCAGCGCACGCTTAAAGTTCTTCAGCAGATCCCAGTAAACGTCCTGCAGGTCGCCGCTGTTGCTCCAGCAACGCACCACAAAGTTCATAGAGGAGGCTGCCAGTTCGTTAAGACCGATCTGAATACCTTTATCTTTCAGCACGCGGCTATCCGCTTCTACAACCTGTTGCAGTAAGGCGATCACTTCATCCACATCCGCCTCGTAAGCCACGCCAATGATAAATTCATTACGGCGAACCGGTTCACGCGAGAAGTTGACGATGTTCCCGCTGATGATCTTGCCGTTTGGCACCACCACGATTTTGCCGTCTGCCGTTCTCAGCGTGGTGGAGAAAATCTGCACATGCAGCACGGTTCCCATAACGCCGCCCAGATCGACGAACTCGCCGGTGCGAAACGGACGGAAGGTGACCAGCAGAACGCCTGCAGCAAGGTTAGAGAGTGATCCCTGCAGTGCCAGACCCACGGCCAGACCCGCAGCACCCAGCACGGCAATCACCGAGGCGGTCTGCACACCGATGCGTCCCAGCGCTGCGATAACGGTGAAGGCGATAACCCCATAGCGCACCAATGCGGAGAGGAAGTCCGCCACGGTAGCGTCTATGTGACGGGCGCGCAGCAGGCGATTTACGGCATTAGAAATGATACGGGCGATAATCATCCCGATAATAATGATGGCAATAGCTGCAACGATATTTACGGCATAGCTGATGATCAGCGCCTGATTGCGAACCAGCCAGTTACCTGCGTTGTTTAAGCCGTCGACGACGTGTAACTCTTCCATTAATAAGCCCTGTTGTTAGATTCCTACCGGGAATGAAAAAACTGCCAGATGACATCCGACACCCTGCCATCAAGGGTAATCAATTATCTCCTTAAGCGCCAAACCGACCGGCGTTTAACCCTGTTTTTCCAGAAATTGTGCATAAAAAAAGGCCCTTTCGGGCCTTTTTTGTACGGTAACGACTCTTCAGTTACAGCACGTCGACAGCGTTAAGCTCTTTGAAAGCCTGCTCCAGACGCACTACCATAGAGGCCTGGGCTGAACGCAGCCAGACGCGTGGGTCGTAGTATTTTTTATTTGGCTTGTCAGCGCCTTCCGGGTTACCCAGCTGCGACTGCAGATAGCCTTCGTTCTTTTTGTAGTACTGCAGGATGCCGTCCCAGGTTGCCCATTGGGTATCGGTATCGATGTTCATCTTGATCACGCCGTAGCTGATAGACTCTTCGATTTCTGCAGCAGAAGAACCTGAACCGCCGTGGAAAACGAAGTCCAGCGCGTTGTGCGGCAGGCCATGTTTTTCACACACATATTTCTGCGAATCGCGCAGAATGGTTGGGGTCAGTTTCACGTTACCTGGCTTGTAAACGCCGTGAACGTTACCGAATGATGCCGCAATGGTGAAGCGCGGGCTGATAGCATTCAGTTTTTCGTACGCGTAGTTCACATCTTCTGGCTGGGTGTACAGTGCAGATGCGTCCATGTGGCTGTTATCAACGCCATCTTCTTCACCACCGGTGCAGCCCAGTTCGATTTCCAGCGTCATGTCGAGTTTCGCCATGCGCGCCAGATATTTGCTGCTGATCTCGATGTTCTCTTCCAGTGACTCTTCTGACAGGTCGATCATGTGAGAAGAGAAGAGTGGCTTACCGTTTTTCTGGAAGTACTCTTCACCTGCGTCCAGCAGACCGTCGATCCATGGCAGCAGTTTCTTGGCACAGTGGTCAGTGTGCAGGATAACCGGCACGCCATACTGCTCAGCCATCAGGTGGACATGGTGCGCACCCGCGATAGCGCCGAAAATTGCCGCGCCCTGTGGTTTGTCAGTTTTGAAGCCTTTACCCGCGATAAATGCAGCACCGCCGTTAGAGAACTGGATGATGATTGGCGCTTTAACTTTCGCCGCTGCTTCCAGTGCCGCATTGATAGAGTCGGTGCCGACGCAGTTTACGGCTGGCAGTGCGAATTTGTTCTCTTTCGCAACTTTGAAGATCTTCTGTACGTCATCACCAGTGACAACGCCGGGTTTTACGAAATCAAAAATTTTAGACATGATTGTGTCCTGTTTCGTGACCGTTGTTCCCCTTGAGGAACGTCGATTTAAACGCCCAGACGGGCAAGACTTCAGGCGATGCCGCCAGGCATCGCCCCCAAAGGATTACTGCTTCGCACGCTCTTCCAGCATGGCAACTGCAGGCAGTTTTTTGCCTTCCACGAACTCAAGGAACGCGCCGCCGCCGGTAGAGATGTAGGAAATTTTGTCTTCAATGCCGAACAGGTCGATAGCCGCTAAGGTATCGCCGCCGCCTGCAACAGAGAAGGCATCGCTGTCTGCAATGGCGTTAGCCACGATCTCGGTGCCTTTACGGAAATTAGGGAACTCAAACACGCCCACCGGGCCGTTCCACAGGATGGTTTTAGCATCCTTCAGGATGGCAGCCATCGCCTGTGCGGTTTCATCACCAAAGTCCATAATCTCTTCGTTATCCGCAACTTCCGAAACCTTTTTCACGGTAGCGGTCGCAGTTTCAGAGAATTCTGTGCCGACGCGTGAATCAGTTGGAACCGGAATGCCGTGCTGATCGCGCAGGCCTTTAGCCGCTTCAACGAAGTCTGGCTCATACAGGGATTTGCCGACGTTGTTGTCGATAGCGACGAAGGTGTTGGCAATGCCGCCGCCCACAATCACGGTGTCCGCGATTTTGACCAGAGATTGCAGCACGTCAAATTTGGTAGAGACTTTTGAGCCCCCTACCACAGCCACCAGCGGACGCTCCGGGTTGCTCATGACTTTACCCAGCGCTTCCAGTTCTGCAGAGAGCAGCGGGCCAGCACAGGCGATAGGGGCAAATTTGCCGACGCCGTGGGTAGAAGCCTGTGCGCGGTGCGCGGTACCAAAGGCGTCCATCACAAATACGTCGCACAGAGCAGCGTATTTTTTAGACAGCGCTTCGTCATCTTTCTTTTCGCCTTTGTTAAAGCGAACGTTTTCCAGCACAACCAGTTCGCCAGCGCCGACTTCAACGCCATCGAGGTAATCTTTTGCCAGGGTCACGGTGGTGCCGCTAAGCTTGTCTTTCAGGTAGTTAACTACCGGCAGCAGCGAGAACTCTTCATTGTATTCACCTTCGGTCGGACGACCCAGGTGAGAGGTAACCATTACTTTCGCGCCCTGTTTCAACGCCGCTTCAATGGTTGGCAGAGAAGCACGGATACGTGCATCAGACGTCACTTTACCTTCTTTAACCGGTACGTTCAGATCGGCACGGATCAGAACGCGTTTACCAGCCAGATCCAGATCGGTCATCTTAATTACAGACATGGTGAATCCTCTCGTTGATTCTCATAAGTTTTGCCAGACGCATACCGCGTCTTACCTGAAACCGCTTGCGGCCATCGCTAACGTCGTGTCGAGCATTCGGTTAGCAAAGCCCCATTCGTTGTCACACCAGACCAGGGTCTTGATAAGGTGTTGACCGCTGACCCGCGTTTGTGTTCCGTCCACAATGGCACTGTGCGGATCATGGTTAAAATCTACTGAGACTAACGGTAATTCCGTATAGTCAACTATACCACGAAATGTCCCTTCTGCCGCGCTTCGCAACAGGGTGTTAACTTCACACGCCGTCACCGCCTGATGCACAGAAACGCTGAGATCAATGGCCGTCACGTTAATCGTCGGAACGCGAACGGCTATCGCCTCGAAGCGATCGTTGAATTTCGGAAAAATACGGGTAATGCCTGCCGCCAGGCGAGTGTCCACCGGGATGATCGACTGACTGGCTGCACGCGTACGGCGCAGATCGCTGTGATAGGCGTCGATCACCTGCTGATCGTGCATCGCCGAGTGGATCGTGGTGACGGTGCCGGATTCGATACCAAACGCATCATCCAGCAGTTTGATCACCGGGATAATGCAGTTAGTGGTACAGGAAGCGTTGGAGACGATGCGGTCACTGGCGGTGAGTGACTGCTGGTTAACGCCATATACCACTGTGGCGTCGAGATCGTTTCCGCCGGGATGAGAGAACAGCACTTTTTTGGCGCCAGCCTGAAGATGCGCTTCGCCATCAGCGCGTGAGCCATAGACGCCGGTGCAGTCCAGCACCACATCCACGTCGAGTTCACGCCACGGCAGATCGGCAATGGCTGCACGGTGCAAAATGCGCAGGGTATCGCCACCCACCCACATTACATCGCGCTCCTGGCGGACATCGAAAGCAAAACGGCCATGGCTGGTATCGTATTTCAGCAGATGCGCCATACCGGTGGCTTCTGCCAGCTCGTTAATCGCGACCACGGTGATCTCTGCACGTCGGCCCGTTTCATACAGCGCGCGCAGGACGTTGCGTCCAATCCGGCCAAAACCATTTATCGCTATCCGTACCGTCATTTCTCTCCTGCCACGTCAGACTGAAAAAAACGTGCCGTTAGCCTGAGCGTTTCACTGCATTTTGTACAGGAGATTCTTACCCGGCATTGTCCGAAACCAGGGCGATTTGCCTGGCGACTGAAACGGTTCAGCTACAATAATAGAAGGAAGGAATAACAGGAATGATTGTGATCAATCTGGCTGCTTAAATTTGGATCTGCGTCACAAATTAAGGCAAGAGGCGGTTATTACTGCAGGAATAAAAAATAAAAGGGGACGAAAATTTCGCCCCTCTTTTTTTACAGCCGGGCGGGAACAGGCCCGCCTGACCGGTTTTACGCCAGCAGCGCTTTCGCTTTCGCGACGACGTTGTCGACGGTAAAGCCAAACAGTTCGAACAGCTGATCGGCAGGTGCAGATTCGCCGAAGCTGGTCATGCCCACGATAGCGCCGTTCAGGCCGGTGTATTTGAACCAGTAATCAGCGATGCCCGCTTCGATTGCGACGCGTGCGCTGACCGCTTTTGGCAGCACGGATTCACGGTACTCATCACTCTGCTTGTCGAAGGCATCCGTTGATGGCATAGAGACCACGCGCACTTTGCGGCCTTCGCTGGTGAGTTTGTCCCAGGCACCGACAGCCAGTTCAACTTCGGAACCGGTGGCGATCAGGATCAGCTCAGGCGTGCCATCGCAATCTTTCAGCACGTAACCGCCGCGCGCTACGTTAGCCAGCTGTGCCGTGTCACGATCCTGCTGCGCCAGGTTCTGACGGGAGAAGATCAGCGCAGTCGGGCCATCTTTACGCTCAATGGCATATTTCCACGCCACCGCGGATTCAACCTGGTCACATGGACGCCACAGGCTCATGTTTGGCGTGGTGCGCAGGCTCGCCATCTGTTCAACCGGCTGGTGCGTCGGGCCATCTTCGCCCAGACCGATAGAGTCGTGGGTGTAGACCATGATCTGACGGATCTTCATCAGTGCCGCCATACGCGCTGCGTTACGCGCATATTCAACGAACATCAGGAAGGTCGCGGTGTAAGGCAGGAAGCCGCCGTGCAGCGCCAGGCCATTGGCGATTGCGGTCATACCGAACTCACGCACGCCGTAGTGGATGTAGTTACCCGCAGCATCTTCGTTGATCGGCTTAGAGCCAGACCAGATTGTCAGGTTGCTGGGTGCCAAATCGGCTGAGCCGCCCAGGTATTCCGGCAGAATTTTACCGAAAGCTTCGATAGCATTCTGTGAGGCTTTACGGCTGGCGATCTTCGCCGGGTTCGCCTGCAGCTGCTCAACGAACTTCTGCGACTCTTCCTGCCAGTTAGCTGGCAGTTCGTTGCTGACGCGGCGTTTAAACTCGGCAGCCAGTTCAGGATGAGCCTGTGCGTAAGCGGCGAATTTCTCATTCCATGCAGACTCTTTCGCCTGGCCCGCTTCTTTCGCGTCCCACTCAGCGTAGATATCAGAAGGAATTACGAACGGCGCGTGGGTCCAGCCCAGCTGTTTGCGGGTCAGTGCCACTTCATCATCACCCAGCGGTGCGCCGTGTGAATCATGGGTACCGGCTTTGTTCGGTGAACCAAAACCGATAACGGTTTTGCACATCAGTAGTGAAGGCTTGTCGCTGACGCTTTTCGCTTCCTCGATCGCTTTCGCAATCGCATCCGCATCGTGACCATCGACGCCGCGCACCACGTGCCAGCCATAAGCTTCAAAGCGCTTAGCGGTGTCGTCGGTGAACCAGCCATCAATGTGACCATCGATAGAGATACCGTTGTCATCATAAAACGCCACCAGTTTGCCCAGCTTCAGGGTACCGGCCAGTGAGCAGACTTCGTGCGAGATACCTTCCATCATGCAGCCATCACCCATGAAGACATAGGTGTTGTGGTCTACGATGTCATGACCCGGACGGTTGAACTGTGCTGCCAGCGTGCGCTCAGCAATGGCAAAACCTACTGCGTTAGCGATGCCCTGCCCCAGCGGACCGGTGGTGGTTTCAACGCCCACGGTGTAGCCATATTCCGGGTGACCTGGAGTTTTTGAGTGCAGCTGACGGAAGTTTTCCAGTTCGCTCAGGGGCAGATCGTAACCGGTCAGGTGCAACAGGCTATAGATCAGCATTGAGCCGTGACCGTTAGAGAGCACGAAACGGTCGCGGTCCGCCCACAGCGGGTTGGTTGGGTTGTGGTTCAGGTAGCCGCGCCAGAGTACTTCAGCGATGTCCGCCATGCCCATTGGGGCACCCGGATGTCCCGATTTCGCTTTCTGTACTGCATCCATACTTAACGCACGAATGGCGTTGGCAAGCTCTTTACGAGAGGGCATTTTCTACTCCAGGTCGGATTAATGCTTCGCACCTTAACTTATTGTTATTAATGAGTTACCGGGCAAAACAAGGAAAAAGTTGCCCATCAATGTACATGAGAAACGGGGCAAAAGTACATGCTGTAAAACGCTAAATGCAGCCGCTTCGTATGGCTTTTCCAGCCATATCTGCTAGCAAAGTGCAGACTGGCACGCTATAACCAAATCGTTTATTCACCTGTCTGAGTTTCAGGTGTTTGTTTTTCTTACCTTGTTATGAATGGGATACAGCATGAAAATCAAAAAAATGGTGTTAGCGCTTGGACTGACGACGCTGCTGAGTGGCTGTCAGGGTTTAGACAATAATGCGCTGATGCAGTCGGGCGCGCAGGCGTATCAGGCTTATACCCTCAGCGACGATCAGGTAAAACAGCTGAGCGATAAATCCTGTGAGCAGATGGACAAAGATAATCAGATTGCGCCTGCTAACAGTGATTATCAGCAGCGTCTGAACAAGATCGCCGCGGCGCTGGGCGATAACATCAACGGTGTACCGGCTAACTACAAGGTTTATCAGACCAAAGATGTCAACGCCTGGGCGATGGCAAATGGCTGTATTCGTGTTTACAGCGGTCTGATGGATATGATGACTGACAATGAAGTGGAAGGCGTGCTGGGTCATGAGATGGGCCACGTCGCGCTAGGTCATACGCGCAAGGCGATGCAGCTGGCGTATGCCACAACCGCGGCCCGCACCGCAGCCGCCTCGGTTGGCGGCGTTATTGGTTCACTGTCGCAGTCGCAGCTGGGTGAAATGGGTGAAAAACTGGTGAATGCGCAGTTCTCCCAGACGCAGGAATCACAGGCGGATGACTACTCCTACGACCTGATGAAGAAGCGCAATATCGATCCAATGGGCCTGGCCACCAGCTTTGAAAAGCTGGCGAAGATGGAACAGGGACGTCAGAGTTCGATGTTTGACTCGCATCCCGCCTCTGAAGCGCGCGCCGCGCATATTCGTGAGAGAATTGCAGCCGACGGCAAGTAATCCCGCCGCTGAGCGCGCATGCATCCGGCGTGCGCGCTTAGCCGTGCGAACTCCGCTAGCGCTTAAATATCTGATCCACCATCGAGCCCAGATCCAGCTTATTGTCATGCAGCGCCTGTTCATCCATGTGTCCCTGCGGCGACATTTTATCAATCAGCTGCGGCAATAGCGCGGCCAGCGTACCCGATGCACCTTTCACATCGGTGCCGAGTTTGTCGGCCAGTGACTGCAGTTCATCCTGACCAAAAGCAGACTGAATCTCACTGTGGCCAACCGGATGGTTATCGCCGGTGCCGATCCAGGAACCAAACACCTCACCCAGCCCGCCCTGCTGGAATTTTTGCAGCAGCACTTCAATACCGCCCTGCTCCTGCACCCAATGCCAGACAGCCTGTAACTGTCCCGGCGGATGCCCTTCACTCTGGTTGCCATCCAGTGCGCCAGCCAGTTCATCAAGAAAGCCCATGATTATCTCCACTACGCCATTTTTACGCTGTAAGTTTAGTTGCAGATAGGGGTTCGCGCCTGACGGTTACCCGTCGGGGTCAGAAGGGAATCGATCGGATCCGGCAAAGAGAGGAACATCACAGCAGCGGCGTCCGCCCGACGGACAGGACGCCGCGTTCAGCGCCTGCCGGACTGAAGCCGACAGGCAGCAGGCATCAGCCTTTGTTTACAGCCTGAACATGCAGCATATCCAGCGCCAGCGTAGCCGCTGCCAGTGCCGTTAAATCAGCATGATCGTAACCCGGTGCGACTTCCACCAGATCCATGCCGACAATGTTCATGCCCTGCAGGCCACGGATCAGCTTGGTCGCTTTATCGGTGGTCAGCCCGCCAATCACCGGCGTGCCGGTGCCAGGCGCATGCGCCGGATCCAGACAGTCGATATCGAAGGTCAGATAGACCGGCAGATCGCCGACGGTGCGTTTCACTTCGGCGAGGATATCGTCAACGCTGCGGTCATTGACCTGCGCCGCATCCAGCACGTTGAAGCCCAGGCTCTTGTCGAATTCGGTACGGATACCAATCTGCACTGAGTGCTGCGGATCGATCAGACCCTCTTTCGGCGCGGTAAAGAACATGGTGCCGTGGTCGAAGGTCGGGCCGTTAGAGTAGGTGTCGGTATGCGCATCAAAGTGCACCAGCGCCATCTTGCCGAAGTGTTTTGCATGGGCGCGCAGCAGTGGCAGTGTGACGTAGTGGTCGCCGCCAAAGGTCATCATACGCTTGCCATTGGCCAGCAGTTTTTCAGCATGGGCCTGCAATTTGTCGGAGAGATCCTGCGAATCACCGAAGGCGTAAACCAGATCGCCGCAATCGACGACGTTCAGACGCTGACGCAGGTCGAAATCCCACGGCCAGCGGCAGCCTTCCCAGGCCAGATTGGTGGAGATCTGGCGAATCGCACCCGGACCCAGGCGGCTGCCCGGACGACCCGAGGTCGCGGCATCAAACGGCACGCCGGTGATAACCCACTCGGCGTCGCTGTCGTAAGGCTGAAAATTCAGCGGAAAACGCATGAAACCAAAGGCGTTAGAAACCAGGGAGTTGTCGTACTGATTGCCAAGCGTGTTATGCATAATTGCTCTCTCTATGTGCGTAAGTCGGGCCAGCCCGCAAACCATTAAGGTTGAGATGAAAAAAATCCCCTCCGCGTCGTTAGGCCCGACGAGGAAGGGATTGAGTGAGTCAGATTATCGACATAGTTAACGGCAACTGCAATATGCGATTACCGGTCGCCAGGATCGATTATTCATCTTCTAAATAGGTATAGCCGTAGAGGCCGCTCTCGAACTCTTCCAGGAACTGCGCGCGCAGCTCTTCGTCGAGATCGGATGCCTGAACCTGATTGCGGAACAGCGCCATCAGCTCGTTGGGATCAAGCTGCACGTAACGCAGCATGTCCGCCACGGTGTCGCCTTCATCGGAGAGCTGCACTTCCACATCGCCATTTTCGCGTGCGTAGACATCCACCGCTTCGGTGTCACCAAACAGGTTATGCATGTTGCCCAGAATTTCCTGATAAGCGCCCACCATAAAGAAGCCCAGCATGGGTGGGTTATCAAGGTCATATTCCGGCATCGGCATGGTCGTCGCGATACCGTCGCCATCCACGTAGTGATCGATGGTGCCATCGGAGTCACAGGTGATGTCGAGCAGCACGGCACGGCGCTCCGGCTTCTTGTTCAGGCCTTCCAGCGGCAGTACCGGGAACAGCTGATCGATACCCCACGCATCCGGCATTGACTGGAACAGCGAGAAGTTAACGTAGATCTTATCCGCCATCCGCTCCTGCAGTTCGTCGATGATTGGACGGTGTGCACGGTTGCTCGGATCGAGATGCTGCTGAATATAGTGGCAGATGCTCAGATAGAGCTGCTCAGCCCATGAACGCTGCTTGAGATCGTAGGTGCCTGACGAGTAGCCGGTATGGATATCAAACAGATCCATCTGGCTGTCATGCAGCCATTCACGAAGCGAGCGGCGGGTACTTGGCTCGTGCATCTCCTGCCAGGTTTCCCACATGCTGAGGATCGGGCGCGGCGCATCCGCATCCGGCGTTTCAGGTTCGCTGAACTCGTTGCGCTCCACCCCAATGATGTTGGAGACCAGTACCGTGTGGTGCGCGGTTACCGCACGGCCCGACTCGGTGATCACCGTCGGATGCTCCAGACCGTGCTCATCACAGGCAGCACCAATCGCCCAGATTACGTTGTTGGCGTACTCATTCAGGCCGTAGTTGACCGAGCAGTCAGACTGCGAGCGCGTTCCTTCGTAATCGACGCCCAGACCGCCGCCGACGTCGAAACATTTGATGTTGACGCCCAGCTTGGCCAGTTCGACATAGAAGCGCGCCGACTCACGCACGCCGGTGGCGATATCGCGGATGTTGGACATCTGCGAGCCCAGATGGAAATGCAGCAGCTGCAGGCTGTCGATACGACCCGCTTCGCGCATGATCTCAACCAGTTTCAGCACCTGGGTGGCTGACAGGCCAAACTTCGACTTTTCGCCGCCGCTCGACTGCCATTTACCGGAGCCCTGCGAAGCCAGACGCGCACGGATACCAAGACGCGGCACCACGTTCAGACGCTCTGCTTCTTCCAGCACCAGCCGCACTTCGGTCATCTTCTCCAGCACCAGATAGACCTTGTGGCCCATCTTCTCGCCGATCAGCGCCAGACGAATATATTCGCGATCTTTATAGCCGTTACAGACGATCACCGAACGGGTCTGACCGGCGTGCGCCAGCACCGCCATCAGCTCGGCTTTTGAGCCCGCTTCCAGTCCCAGCGGTTCGCCGGAGTGGATCAGTGACTCAATCACGCGTTTGTGCTGGTTAACTTTAATCGGGTAAACCAGGAAGTAGTCGCCTTTGTAACCGTAGGATTCACGCGCACGTTTAAAGGCGGCGTTAATGGAACGCAGACGGTGTTGCAGGATCTGCGGGAAGCAGAATAAAGCAGGCAGACGCTGGCCCTGCGCTTCGCGCTCTTTGACCAGACGAGCTAAATCGACGCGCACATCAGGACGATCCGGATCGGGACAGACACTGATGTGGCCCAGTTCGTTAACGTCGTAATAGTTGTTGCCCCACCAGGCGATGTTGTACGTACGCAACATTTTGCTCGCATCCTGATCGTTCATTGCCACCTCCTGCATGGAGCGGAGTGTACCCTGTTCGCCAGCTGACGAACCTTTGATATTCTTCATGTCGTCAGACATCGCGAACCTCAATTTTCCGTTGAAAGATGAAACTGTTAACCGGCTTTATGGCCGCTAATCTGAAAACCTGTTGCCACATTAAACGCAATGTCCTGTTCACCTGACGTTGCCGTCAGCGCGATTCACGCATGAGAGTTAAGTGTAAAACACCCGGGCCATCTCCGTTTAAACAGAGAACATTTAACTGATCTGTATTGACCATGGATAACCTGCGTCGTTCCGCTGCGCGAGCGCAGAGAAGAAACAAAACCGATCGAGCAGAGATAAAGATTAGCCTGCGCCTGTGTCGGTAAAATTACCGCATCGGACATCGCGTCGACAGGAAAGAGAAACAGATGGGAGGCAGGAGAGAGCCAGCGCAGCGCCGCAGCGCAGAGAACCGGAAGAAGAAAAAGCGTGGTTCATTACTTGTATCACCTCCGCATATGCCAGGGGCACATGGAAAACAACCTGGGTGAAAGCCAGACCAGAGTCTGACAGGCGCGACGCAAACAGTGGCGTCATCCTTGCTGCTGCTATCAAAGCAGCGGCGTTTTATACAGTTTACAGCCCTAAAATGCAAAAATATTATCGGGGAATTGCGTGTAGCGTCAGCAAATTATGCCGATAACAGAGACAGGTTAAAGGCTGAAACAGAAAAAGGGCTGGTAATTGGTTTACCCTCTATCCTAAAATAGCCGTCCAGATGGTTTTCCATCTAAACAGGTTACTATCCAGGCGGTGTTGGCCTGCTGTGCTGACACAACCTCACTGCTCGCGGCTTTGCCTGAAGGGGCGTCAGGTCAGACCACCTCACTGGCGCTATGCAGTCGTACTCAAACCATATTTAAGGTAAAGAACAGAATGGCTAAACACCTTTTTACGTCCGAGTCTGTATCAGAAGGACATCCCGATAAAATCGCCGACCAGATCTCCGATGCTGTGCTGGATGCGATCCTTGAACAGGATCCTAAAGCGCGCGTGGCCTGCGAAACCTACGTTAAAACCGGTATGGTGCTGGTTGGCGGTGAAATCACCACCAGCGCCTGGGTTGATATCGAAGAGATCACCCGTAAAACCGTACGTGAAATCGGCTATGTCCATTCCGATATGGGCTTTGACGCCAACTCCTGCGCGGTATTAAGCGCGATTGGTAAACAGTCTCAGGATATCAATCAGGGCGTTGACCGTACCGATCCGCTGGAACAGGGCGCGGGCGACCAGGGCCTGATGTTCGGCTATGCCACTAACGAAACAGACGTGCTGATGCCTGCGCCGGTGACCTATGCGCACCGTCTGGTACAGCGTCAGGCTGAAGTGCGTAAAAACGGCACCCTGCCGTGGCTGCGCCCGGATGCCAAGAGCCAGGTCACTTTCCAGTATGACGATGGCAAAATCGTGGGCATCGATGCAGTTGTGCTCTCTACTCAGCACGCTGAATCTATCAGCCAGAAAGATCTGCAGGAAGCGGTGATGGAAGAGATCATCAAGCCGGTTCTGCCTGCAGAGTGGCTGAGCGCCTCGACCAAATATCACATCAACCCAACCGGTCGCTTTGTGATCGGCGGCCCGATGGGCGATTGCGGTCTGACCGGTCGTAAAATCATCGTAGACACCTACGGCGGCATGGCACGTCATGGTGGCGGTGCGTTCTCGGGTAAAGATCCATCTAAAGTTGACCGCTCTGCAGCCTATGCGGCGCGTTACGTGGCGAAAAACATCGTAGCAGCCGGCCTGGCTGACCGTTGTGAAATCCAGGTCTCCTACGCTATCGGCGTGGCTGAACCCACTTCTATCATGGTGGAAACCTTCGGTACCGAGAAAATCTCTACCGAACAGCTGACGCTGCTGGTGCGCGAGTTCTTCGACCTGCGTCCATATGGTCTGATCCAGATGCTGGATCTGCTGCACCCAATCTATAAAGAGACCGCAGCTTACGGTCACTTTGGTCGTGAACATTTCCCATGGGAAAAAACCGACAAAGCTGCCCTGCTGCGTGAAGCGGCTGGCCTGTAAGGTTACCGGCTGCTGATAAAAACCCTGCCACTGCGGCAGGGTTTTTTATTGCCTTTTCAGCCCCATTGCTAACCGGAGCAATTTTGCTCCCGTTACCCTTCTGAACGACAGGCCAGCGCAATTTCTGGTGAGCGCGTGACGACAGAAAAAAACGCATCTGCCCGACATCTTCTTCTCTCTGCAGCAAATTTTCAGTTCTCAGCTACACTTCTTTTCGCTTTTTCTGACGACTAAATGTTAACGATTACAAATTGAAATGCTTTGTTTATCCGATATTTAGGAATTAACGCACGTAGTTATTCTGCTGAAAATGCGTTATTTTCAGCGTCGTCTGATAGCCAGTAAATAGAGCATTGTCAGAAACTTAATGAGTGCTATACCTCACTGGTTAATTAATCTTTCCGGGAAAAATATGCTGAATTTCAGGGTTTCAGCGTGTGTAAGCGATTACACTGATGTGATCAGGCTCACTTTTTTCCCGCAAAAGGTTTTTTAACATTGATAAAAACAATGATGGATAAACCTGGAGGCTAAAATGCCTGGCAATACACACAAAAGCAGAACTTCAAATAAGGCGATGACCTTATTTGTCTGCTTTCTGGCGGCCCTTGCGGGTCTGCTGTTCGGTCTGGATATCGGCGTTATCGCCGGTGCTCTGCCGTTTATCGCAAAGGACTTTAACGTCACCCCTCATCAGCAGGAGTGGATCGTCAGTTCCATGATGTTTGGTGCGGCGGTCGGTGCTATCGGCAGCGGCTGGATGTCATCCCGCCTGGGCCGTAAAAAAAGCCTGATGGCCGGTGCGATTCTGTTCGTTATCGGTTCACTCTGGTCGGCGATGTCGCCAAACCCGGAAATGCTGATCAGCGCCCGCGTTCTGCTGGGCCTGGCAGTCGGTATCGCCTCTTATACTGCCCCGCTTTATCTTTCTGAGATCGCTCCGGAGAAAATTCGCGGCAGTATGATTTCGCTTTATCAGCTGATGATCACCATCGGTATTCTTGGTGCTTACCTGTCCGATACGGCGTTCAGCTTTACCGGCAACTGGCGCTGGATGCTGGGCATCATCACTATTCCGGCACTGTTGCTGCTGGTCGGCGTTTTCTTCCTGCCAAACAGCCCACGCTGGCTGGCGGCGCGAGGCAACTTCCGCGATGCACAACGCGTACTGGATCGTCTGCGTGACACCAGCGAGCAGGCAAAACGTGAGCTGGAAGAGATCCGTGAAAGCCTGAAGATCAAACAGTCTGGCTGGGGTCTGTTCACCAGCAGCAGCCACTTCCGTCGTGCGGTCTATCTCGGCATCCTGCTGCAGGTGATGCAGCAGTTTACCGGCATGAACGTCATCATGTACTACGCGCCAAAAATCTTTGAAATCGCGGGCTTTACCAACACCACCCAGCAGATGTGGGGCACGGTGATTGTGGGTCTGGTTAACGTACTGGCGACCTTTATTGCCATTGGCCTGGTGGATCGCTGGGGTCGTAAACCTACCCTGATTCTGGGCTTTATGGTGATGGCAGCCGGTATGGGCGTTCTGGGTACGATGCTGCACTTCGGCATTCACTCGCCGGGCGCACAGTACTTTGCGGTAGGTATGCTGCTGATGTTCATCATCGGTTTTGCGATGTCAGCCGGTCCGTTGATCTGGGTACTCTGTTCCGAAATTCAGCCGCTGAAAGGCCGCGATTTCGGTATCACTGTCTCCACCACCACCAACTGGATCGCGAACATGATCGTAGGTGCGACCTTCCTGACGATGCTGAATACGCTGGGCAATGCGAACACCTTCTGGGTCTACGCACTGCTTAACCTGTTCTTCATTCTGCTGACGGTGATGCTGATCCCTGAGACCAAAAACGTCTCGCTGGAACACATCGAACGTAACCTGATGGCAGGTAAAAAACTGCGCGACATCGGTTCACGCGACTAACTTTACCCGGTAAAAAACGCGGTAACAAAAACGGCGGGGTTTCTCTGGAAACCCCGCCGTGTTTATTTGTTCAACGCCCCACTACGCTGTGGTTACCCGCGTTACCGGCAGGGGCCGCCGTATGCAGCAGAGCGCCAGCGCCATAATGAAAATGGTCGCGGTCTGATTATAGGGCAGCACCGAATCGGTCAGTCCGGTGGTAAACAGTGCCACCATCGGCAGCGCCACGCCACGCAGATCACACTTCTTCAGCCAGCCCGCCAGCACCGTCAGATAGAGCAGCGCCAGCGACGCCGTACCCAGCCAGCCCTGCAATGACGTCACCTCGAGGAACTCATTGTGCATGTTGTATTTAACGTTGGTGAAGCCTTCAACATTGAGAGGATAGTGCGCAGTGATGAACTGACGCGCCTCAGTGGTGCGCGCATCCGGCGTCGCAAAACCGCCATGGTGCTCAATAAAGTTGACCGCCCCGCCCCAGATGGCGACACGTGCGCCCAGCGAGGTCGAACTGTTTGAACCAAAGTTCTCAATATCCTGCACTCCCTCTACCCAGCGGTTGCTGGTCATCAGAATCAGCACCGCCATTACGCCCACCAGCAGAGCGCTAATCCGCCAGTTAGTCAGCAGCGACAGCCGGTAGGTCTGCACCAGGAACAGCAGCCCCACGGCAATCAGCGCAATCAGGGTCACACGGGTGCCGCACAGGTAGAGCAAGGCAAAGGTCACTGCCAGCACAGCGATATCGGCTACCTTCCAGTAAGCGTGCGTCTCATAGCGGCTTAGCCACAGCCAGGCACAGTAGATAAACAGAATCATGTAGGAGGACATGGAGGCGGCTTCGGTGGTGAGCTTGATGCGGATATTCTCAGTGTAGAGATGCTCGTGGATACCAAAGCCCAGCGTAATCAGCAGGCCGATAAGGATGAGCCCTTTTCCGACGCGTAGCGTAGTCAGGGAGACACGATCCCCATAAACAGCCAGACTGAGCAGCACAAAGGCACCCATCAACAGCCGCTTCGCGCCCAGCAGATAGTTGCCCATATTAGTGATGGCATCGCCTGAGGGCGCGGTTTCGATCCCCTTCACGTGTATCGCCCAGAACAGCCGAATCAGGGCAAAGATAATCACCACAGCAAACAGGGCGATATAAAAACCGTTCTCTTTAAAGTCCACCCGCCTGCGCACCAGGCCATACAGCACGGACGCGATAGAGAGATAAGAGACCAGATAGAATATTTTTTGCGGCAGGCCGGTAACAAACATATTCAGTGACAGCGCCAGGCAGAGCGCAATAACTGAAAAATTAACCATTAACGTTAATCCATTGCGACTGATTTTATTCGTCATGCTTAACCTCAGTAAGGCGGTTAAACACACTCATCAGGTGCTTCATATAATTTTCCTCATAAAAACCGGTGATGCTCGCTTTAATAGCCTGATGATCGGGGAAGTGGAAATCCCCGCTCATATCGTTGAGAATCGCGGCCAGCGCCATGCTGTCATGGGTGGGATAGAGCTGACCATTAATACCGTTCTGAATAATTTCCGCCGGGCCGCTGATGCAGTCGGATGAAACACAGTAGACGCCGCGCGACATCGCCTCCAGCAGGATCAGCGGGAAGCCTTCGAAGTTAGAGGTCATGACCAGGCAGGTGACCTGTCTGATATGGCGGATGACATACTCCCAGGCATTCTCCTGCCAGCCATGCCAGGTGATGCGATCCTGAATGCCGAGTTGCGTCACGTAGTGCTGACATTGCGTCAGATCTTCCCCGTCACCCACTATCTCCAGCGTCCAGGGCGCATCCAGCTGCTGCAGGGCATCAAACAGATCTTTAAGCTGTTTCTGCCGCTGATAATGGACGCGACCAATATAGAGAAACTTCAGCGCCTGGGGTCTGCCGATTACCGTATCATTGCGTTTGATCGGGTTATAGATCACGTCAACGTCAGTGGCGCGTGCGCCCAGTTCCACCAGCTGCTCTTTAATCTGATTACTGATCGCAAAATGGTGATCGGCCCGCAGCAGATAATGGGGACGATAACGTTCACGCGGAGGCAGGTGCATCCAGCTCGACAATACGATTTTACGTCCTGAAAGCGTGATTGCCCGGCGCGTCATCAGGCAGGGAATGGTGTTGAGGGTCAGGACATGATCGGGCTGATAACGACGAAAGAAGGCGGCCATTCTCAGCGTATGAATAAGATTTTTTATTTTCTTATTCCGCAGCGTGCAGACGCTCTCAGCCAGAACAGCATTGGCGGTCCAGGCGCGGGAGTGGCTCTCCTCTCCGCTGTTGATAATAAACAGCCCTGCTTCGGTACCGGGTTCCGCATTCAGGGCCGTGATCAACTGACCGGTCACATTTTCCATCCCACCACGACCGGCCATCAGATCCGTCACCAGCACAATCCGTTGTTTCCTGACGTTATCATTATTTTTCATTGGTTTATCCATGCCCTGTGCCGTTCGCTTTTCATCCATCCACTCTGCGGTGAATGTCATTAATAGAATATTCTAAAAAAGCCCATAACAATATTTAAACCAGAAATTTTCCCCCAGCCAGAACCACACTTGTCGCTGGCGACGTTGAGTTCCTGCGCGGCGGCGATTATTCTGAGCGCCATGAAAACGCCTCGTCTCCCCATTGCCCTGCAGCAGGCCGTAATGCGCTCGCTGCGCCAGTCGCTTGAACGTGCGAATCAGGCGCTGAAAACCCGTTATCCGGAACCGAAGCTGCTCTACCAGCAGCGTGGTACGGCGGCGGGCACCGCCTGGCTGGCGTCCTGGGAAATTCGCATCAATCCTGTGCTGCTGCTGGAAAACCAGCAGGCATTTATCGATGAAGTGGTGCCGCATGAGCTGGCGCATCTGCTGGTCTGGAAGCAATTTGGTCGCGTTGCGCCGCACGGCAAAGAGTGGAAGTGGATGATGGAGCAGGTGCTGGGCGTTCCGGCACGGCGTACTCACCAGTTTGAGATCGCATCCGTGCGCAGCAACACCTTTGCCTACCGCTGTCAGTGCCAGCAGCATCAGCTGACCGTGCGCCGCCACAATCGTATACTGCGCAAAGAGAGTGAATATCGCTGCGTGCACTGTGGCAGCCTGCTGACCGCGGGTGAATTTGTCGCGTCCTGAGAAGAATCCCCATTCCGCCCTATTCCACATTCTGTTACCCTGCCGCCCTTTTTCGTACTGAGTAGAAATCTGGAATATGTCTCGCATACTAAGTCTGGCGGTTGCGCTGCTGTTTGCGCCCGCCGCTGACGCCCTCAACCTGAATAACTATCATCAAAATAACTTTCAGCAGGCCAAAACCTTTGCGGCGGCGATCAACGCCGATGCGCCGGGTTCTTTTTACTGTGGCTGTAAGATTCAGTGGCAGGGAAAAAAGGGGATTCCCGATCTCAACAGCTGTGGCTATCAGGTGCGCAAAAACGCCAATCGCGCCGCACGCATTGAGTGGGAACATGTGATGCCCGCCTGGGAGTTTGGCCATCAGCGTCAGTGCTGGCAGGATGGCGGTCGTAAAAACTGCAGCAAAGATCCCGACTACCGCCGCATCGAAACCGACCTGCACAACCTGCAGCCTGCGGTGGGTGAAGTGAATGGCGACCGTGGCAACTTCGCCTACAGTCAATGGAACGGCAGCGAGCAGCAGTACGGCCAGTGTGAGATGAAGATCGACTTTAAACTCAAACAGGCGGAGCCACCTGCGCGGGCGCGTGGTGCCATTGCCCGCACCTATTTCTATATGCGCGACCAGTATCATCTGCGTATTTCGCGCCAGCAGACGCAGCTGTTTACCGCCTGGAACAAGCTCTATCCCGTATCAGTTTGGGAGTGCGAACGCGACCAGCGCATTGCAAAGGTTCAGGGCAATCACAATCCTTATGTGCAGCAGGCTTGCCAGCGCTAAAATCCCTGCCCTACACTAGCTCTTTTTCCAATGACGCCGCTGCAGCGCGGCGTCCGGTCTCAGGAACCTTATGCGTATACCTCGCATCTATCACGCCGGGCCATTAAGCATCGGCAGTGAAATTACCCTGGATGAAGATGCATCCAATCATGTGGGCCGGGTGCTCCGGATGACGGCAGGTCAGCGTCTGGAACTCTTTGATGGCACTAATCTGACTTTTGCAGCAGAGATCACGCATGTAGATAAAAAGCGTGTAAAAGTATCGGTCACAGAGAGCCAGCCGGACGATCGCGAGTCACCATTACATCTGCATTTAGGTCAGGTGATGTCGCGCGGTGAAAAAATGGAATTCACTATCCAGAAATCGATCGAACTGGGCGTGAATGTCATTACACCCTTGTTTTCCGAGCGCTGTGGCGTAAAGCTTGATGCTGAGCGTCTGGCGAAGAAGATCCAGCAGTGGCAGAAAATTGCTATTGCCGCCTGCGAGCAGTGCGGCCGTAATCGCGTGCCGGAGATTCGTGAAGCGATGACGCTGGAAGCCTGGTGTGCAGAAGCAGATAGCGGACTGAAGCTTAATCTGCATCCGCGCGCCAGCCACAGCATCAACACGCTGCCACAGCCTGTTGAGCGGGTAAGGTTGCTGATTGGCCCTGAAGGCGGTTTGTCTGCGGACGAGATTGCGATGACGGCGCAGCACGATTTTACTGACATTCTGCTTGGCCCACGGGTATTGCGAACCGAAACTACCGCGCTGACGGCCATTACGGCACTTCAGGTGAGGTTTGGCGACCTGGGTTAAGCGATACTTTCAGCGGAAAGAGAGCAGGCATGATGTCCTGACCGATCGGCCCACTGCAGACCGAACCAGACGAGGCGGTAAATACCGCCTCACCGAGGAGATAATAATGATTAAACTTGGCATCGTGATGGACCCTATTTCGTCCATCAATATTAAAAAAGACTCCAGCTTCGCTATGCTGCTGGAAGCACAGCGCCGTGGTTATGAAATTCACTACATGGAGATGCACGATCTCTCCCTGCGCGGTGGCGTGGCCTCGGCCCGCACCCGCCTGCTGACCGTCGAGCAGAACCCTGAGAACTGGTATCAGTTCGGCAGCGAGCAGGTGATCCCGCTGGCTGACCTGAATGTGGTGCTGATGCGCAAAGATCCGCCATTCGATACCGAGTTCATCTATGCGACCTACATTCTGGAGCGCGCTGAAGAGCTGGGTACGCTGATCGTGAACAAACCGCAGAGCCTGCGTGACTGTAACGAAAAGCTCTACACCGCCTGGTTTGCCGAGTTTACGCCTGACACTCTGGTGACCCGCAGCAAAGCGCAACTGCGCGCTTTCTGGCAGGAGCATGGCGACATCATCATGAAGCCGCTGGATGGCATGGGTGGTGCGTCGATTTTCCGCGTGAAGAAAGATGATCCTAACTTTGGCGTGATTACCGAAACCCTGACCGAGCATGAGAGCCGTTTCTGCATGGCGCAGAATTATATTGCGGCGATCACCGAGGGTGACAAACGCGTGCTGGTCGTCGATGGCGAGCCGGTGCCTTACTGCCTGGCGCGTATCCCTCAGGGCGGTGAAACGCGTGGTAACCTCGCCGCCGGTGGTCGCGGTGAAGCGCGTCCGCTGAGCGAAAGCGACTGGGAAATCGCGCGCCGTGTTGGTCCGACGCTGAAAGCAAAAGGGCTGATTTTTGTCGGTCTGGACATCATCGGTGATAAACTGACTGAAGTTAACGTGACCAGCCCAACCTGCATTCGTGAAATTGAGGCTGCGTTCCCGATCTCCATCACCGGCATGTTGATGGATGCCATTGAGAAGCGCCTGGGCTGAGCATGACGCCGGGGCGAAGCTCCGTGATCAACCCAATACCGGTGCGGCCGTCGCGTGCCGGTTATTTTTTTGGTACATCGTGTGAGAATGAATTTACAACATCACTTTTTGATTGCCATGCCTTCATTGCAGGATCCTTTCTTCAAACGTTCCGTGGTCTATCTCTGCGAACATAACGAAGAGGGTGCAATGGGACTGATCATCAATAAACCCATGGAAAACCTGACGGTTGAAGGCATTCTGAAGAAGCTCAAAATCTCTGCTGACGATCGCGATCCGGCGATCAAGCTGGATAAACCGGTGTTTACCGGCGGCCCGCTGGCGGAAGATCGTGGCTTTATCCTGCACTCCGCGCAACGCACCTTTACCTCCAGTATTCGTGTTTCAGATAACACGATCATCACCACGTCCCGTGACGTGCTGGAGTCGATCGGTACAGCGTCTCAGCCCACTAACGTGCTGGTTGCGCTGGGTTACTGCGCCTGGGAAAAAGATCAGCTGGAGAATGAGCTGATGGAAAATGCCTGGCTGACCACGCCTGCTAACAGCAACATCCTGTTCCAGACGCCGATTTCAGAGCGCTGGCGCGAAGCGGCGCGCAGTATTGGCGTCGATATTCACAACATGGCCAGCGACGCCGGACACGCCTGATGTCAACTCAAACTCTGTTAGGATTCGACTTCGGCACCAAAAGTATTGGTGTCGCCGTAGGTCAGCAACTCACTGGCAGCGCCCGTCCGCTGACCGCCCTGAAAGCGCAGGATGGCATCCCGGACTGGCTGGTAATTGAAAAACTGCTGAAAGAGTGGCAGCCCGATTTTGTGGTGGTGGGATTACCGCTGAATATGGATGGCACCGAGCAGCCGCTGACCGATCGCGCACGTAAATTTGCCAACCGCCTGCACGGGCGCTTTGGCATCCGCGTGGAGCTGCAGGATGAACGACTCAGCACGGTAGAAGCGCGTGCTGGCCTGTTTGAACGCGGCGGCTATCGTGCGCTCAATAAAGGATCGGTCGACTCACAGTCTGCTGCCATCATTCTGCAGGACTGGTTCGAAAACCATTACTGACATCCTCACTCAATCAGTCCGGCTGCCTGACGCGCCAGCCTGCTCTGCTCAAACGTCTGCATACCGGCCTGTGCGCCGGTTTGTAACAGCGCAGGGATCTGGTGCATCTTGCCTTCTCTGATCAGATTGGTGATGCCAGGTGTGGCGATCAGTACCTCAAACAGTCCGATGCGCGAACCGGCAACTGACGGCACCAGCCGCTGTGCAATTACCGCTTTCAGGCTGCCCGCCAGCTGAGTACGCACCAGCTGTTTCTCCTCTGCCGGAAAGACATCAACCAGCCTATCTACCGCCTGCGCTGCGCCACGCGTGTGCAGCGTCGCCAGCACCAGATGGCCGGTCTCCGCAGCAGTCAGTGCCTGACGAATAGTGTCGCTGTCGCGCAGTTCGCCCAGCAGTATAACGTCGGGATCTTCACGCAGTGCTGCCTTTACTCCCAGCGAGAACGAACCGCAGTGCAGGCCGATTTCCCGCTGCTGTATCAGCGACCGCTGGCTGTGATGGATAAATTCAATCGGATCTTCCAGCGTGATGATATGCCGCGCCTGCTGGCGGTTCAGCGCATCGACCAGCGCCGCCAGCGTGGTTGATTTACCGCTGCCGGTCGCACCCGTCACCAGAATCAGCCCATCCTGCTGCTCCAGCAGCGTCGGGACAATGGCGGGCAGTTGCAGGCTCGCAAGCGTCGGGCATGCCGTGGCGATGATGCGCAGTGCCAGTGACAGGCCGTTGCGCTGCATAAAGAGATTCGCGCGCAGACGCTGACCATCGGCCAGGCTCAGGGCGAAATCGAGCTGCCCTGCGCGCTCCAGCTCCTGACGCTGCGGGTCACTGAGCCAGCGAGCCATAAACTGCGCCATCCATGCACCAGAAAGCGGGCACTGCTGCGGAATCGCCTCCAGCCTTCCCTGCCGCCGCCAGTAGGGCAAATGTCCGCTGCAAAGGTGCAGATCGGCGGCATTATGCTTTACACTAAGCCCCACCATTTCATCCAGATTCATAATTTCTCCTGACTATGACCTCAATCCAGCAGAACCTACAGCAAGTGCGGCAGCGAATCGCTGCTGCTGCCGCGAGTTGCGGCCGCGCACCAGAAGAAATTACCCTGCTTGCAGTCAGTAAAACCAAACCTGCGAGCGCGGTCGAAGAAGCCTTTGCCGCTGGCCAGATTGCCTTTGGTGAAAATTACGTTCAGGAAGGGGTTGAAAAGGTCCAGGCACTGGCCGCACATCCTGAGCTGGAGTGGCACTTCATCGGCCCGCTGCAGTCCAATAAAAGCCGTCTGGTGGCGGAACATTTCGCCTGGTGTCACACCATTGACCGTCAGCGCATCGCGCAGCGGCTCAACGATCAGCGGCCTGCTTCGCTGCCACCGCTGAATGTGTTAATTCAGGTAAATATCAGTGACGAGAACAGCAAATCTGGCATCATGCTGGAGGCCGTTTCCGGGCTGGCGGAGCAGATCGCTGCCCTGCCGCAACTGCGGCTGCGCGGATTAATGGCGATTCCGGCAGCAGAGAGTGATTACGCGCGGCAGCTGGCGGTGTGTCAGCAGATGGCGGAAGCCTTCCGGCAGCTGCAACAGCACTATCCGCATGCAGACACGCTTTCGCTGGGAATGAGCGATGACATGGAGGCGGCAATCGCCGCAGGCAGTACGATGGTGCGTATCGGCACCGCCATTTTTGGCGCACGAGATTATGCGCACAACTCACAACAATAACAGAGGAACTTCATGTTAACACTGACGTTTTTAGTAAAAACGCTGATCGATCTCTACGTCATGGTGCTGCTGTTACGCATCTGGATGCAGTGGTCCCGCTGCGATTTTTACAATCCAGTGGCGCAGTTTGTCGTAAAAGTGACACAGCCGATTGTTAAGCCGCTGCGCCGTATACTGCCGGCACTGGGACCGATAGATACCGCCTCGCTGCTGCTGGCATTTGTGCTGACTACGCTGAAATACCCGATTTTATTGCTGATTCAGGTGGGCGTCTTCTCAGTCGACCCAACCAATCTGCTGGTCGGCCTGCTGTCGCTGGTTAAATCCGCCGGCTATCTGGTCTTCTGGGTGATTATTATTCGCTCCCTGATGAGCTGGATCAGCCAGGGCCGGGGTCCTGTCGACTATCTGCTGGTGCAGTTAACCGAGCCGATGATGGCACCTGTTCGCCGTATTCTGCCTGCGATGGGCGGTATCGACTTCTCAGCGATGATCGTCATCCTGGTGCTGTATGCCCTGAACTTTCTCGGCATGGACCTGTTCCCGGGTCTCTGGTATCTGCTGTAAATGAATCAAACTGGAACTGTTATGCAAAAAGTTGTCCTCGCAACCGGCAATCCCGGCAAAGTGCGTGAACTGGCGGAGTTACTCTCCGCCTTTGGTCTGGATATCGTCGCACAGACCGACCTTGGGGTTGAATCGGCGGAAGAGACCGGCCTGACCTTTATTGAGAACGCGATTCTCAAGGCGCGTCACGCGGCACAGATCACCGGATTACCGGCCATTGCCGATGATTCCGGCCTGGCCGTAGATGCGCTGGGCGGCGCGCCCGGCATCTACTCGGCGCGCTACGCCGGTGAAGAGGCCAGCGATCAACAGAACCTGGAGAAGCTGCTGCAGGCGCTGGAAAACGTACCGGACGGTCAGCGCCAGGCACAATTTCACTGCGTGCTGGTCTATCTGCGTCATGCGGAAGATCCGACCCCGCTGGTGTTCCATGGCAGCTGGCAGGGTGAGATCACCCGCGCCGCCGCTGGTGCCGGTGGTTTTGGTTACGACCCGATTTTCTTTGTCCCGGCACTGGGTAAAACCGCGGCCGAACTGAGTAAAGCGGAAAAAGGTGCAGTTTCTCACCGGGGTAAAGCATTGACGCTGTTGCTGGAAGCGATGCGTAATGCCTAATCTGCCGCCGTTAAGTCTCTATATCCACATTCCGTGGTGCGTACAGAAGTGTCCCTACTGTGATTTTAACTCCCACGCGCTGAAAGATGAGGTGCCGCACGTTGAATACGTGCAGCACCTGCTGCGCGATCTGGAGATCGATTTACCGCTGATCAATGGCCGGGAAGTGCGCACGATCTTCATCGGTGGCGGCACGCCCAGCCTGCTGAGCAGCAGCGCGATGCAGATGCTGATGGATGGTGTGCGGGAGCGTCTGACGCTCTCGCCCGATGCGGAAGTGACCATGGAAGCCAATCCGGGCACCGTGGAAGCGGACCGGTTCAGCGCCTATCAGCGCGCCGGTATCAACCGTATTTCGATTGGCGTACAGAGTTTCAGTCCGCAAAAGCTGCAGCGTCTTGGCCGCATTCACGGCCCGGAAGAGGCGGTCCGCGCCGCTGAACTGGCAGAGTCGCTCTCGCTGCGCAGTTTTAACCTTGACCTGATGCATGGCCTGCCCGATCAGTCGCTGGAAGAGGCGCTCGATGATTTACGTCAGGCGATTGCGCTTAATCCACCGCATCTCTCCTGGTATCAGCTCACGATTGAACCCAACACCCTGTTTGGCTCACGCCCGCCGGTGCTGCCGGATGATGATGCGCTATGGGATATTTTCGAACAGGGCGATCAGCTGTTGCAGGCTGCCGGTTATCAGCAGTATGAGACCTCTGCCTACGCGAAGCCGGGTTATCGCTGTGAGCACAACCTCAACTACTGGCGCTTTGGCGACTATCTGGGGATTGGGTGTGGCGCACACGGCAAGCTGACGCAACCGGATGGCCGCATAGTCCGCACGGTGAAAACCCGTCATCCGCGTGGATTTATGCAGGGGAACTACCGCGAAAAACAGTATGACGTTGCCGATAGCGACAAGCCGTTTGAATATTTCATGAACCGCTTTCGCCTGCTGGAAGCCGCGCCGCGCGACGAGTTCAGCCGCTATACCGGTTTGTCAGAGCAGGTGATCCGTCCGCAGATGGATGCTGCGATTGCCGCGGGTTACGTGACTGAAACCGCGGAGCAGTGGCAGATTACGGAGAAAGGGAAGCTGTTCCTGAATTCGCTGCTGGAGCTGTTCTTAGCGGAAGAGTAACAAAAGCGCCTCAGCCCGACAGGCTGAGGCGTTGACCTATTTTTTCAGTGCGCCGGTAAGCTGTTTACGCTGATCTTCCAGCGAAATAACGCGATTACACACCTCGTGACCGAAGTTCTGGAAATCCTGCTCCTGCTTGCTCCACTCAGCCTGAATCGACTGCTGCAACCCGCCCAGATTACCCATAATCGCCTGCAGCGGATTACTGCCGCCGCTGCCCTGCTTACTGCCCATCTCGTTCAGGCTATCCTGCATCACGCCGCCCAGCGTCGACTGCACCAGCCTTTCACCTTCGGCGCGAACCTGATCAATCGCCTGATGGTGGAACGTCAGCCCATCTTCACGGTGTTCAATGATGCGGTTCATCTGCTGTTTCAGCTGACCATTCAGCGTGGTCAGGCGATTACGCACGTTGCTGTCGGTGCCCAGTTTTTCAACGATGACCTGATCCAGTGCCGCACGCCCTTTCTCCAGACGTGATGTCGCCCCGCTGTCGATCCACGGCAGATCGCGACGCAGCGCGTTCTGATAGTCGATCGCTTTCTGGCGTCCGGCCGTATCGAGCGTGACCTTCTGTCCATTGAACTGCACGTCGCCCTGCGGCGAGATTTCCATATTGCCGTTGGCACCGACCACCTGCACGCTCTGCGGCTTAATCACCACATCGTCCTGCGGCTTAACGCTGCATTCATAGGCTGCCTGAGCCTGGGTTGCTGCCACCAGCAGCACAGCAAGAAGCGCTTTACGCATCATATCTACTCCCTAAGATCGGGTCTGAAACCCTTTGATCGGGCCTCAGCCCGACACTGTGTGACGACTTAGTCCCACCAGACGTCAAAGAGTTCAGTCATCTGAACGGCCTGCAGCTTGCGATCTTCCAGCCATTTGCGGACCAGAGCACGATGCTCATCGGTGCATTTGCCGGTTTTCTGCAGGCAAACCAGACCTTCCCACACCAGGTAACCGCTGCCATCGAAGGCCAGGCCGTTAGGGTCGATCGCTTCATTGATGAACTGGTTCAGCGTCTCATCAATTTCGCTTTCGCTGGTGCCTTCCGGGAAGCGCCAGGCAACCGAGAAGCCCAGTTCCTGAAACTCATCAATGTGCAGTTTTTTACGTAAACGGCGGCTGCGTTGTGTGGCCATTATTTCACCCTCTCAAACATTAAATCCCATACGCCGTGGCCTAAACGCTGCCCGCGCTGCTCAAACTTGGTCAGTGGACGCGTCTCAGGACGCGGCACATAATTCTGTTGTTCTGACTGGTTGCGGTAACCATCGATGCTGTTCATCACTTCCAGCATATGCTCCGCGTAGGCTTCCCAGTCGGTCGCCATGTGGAAAACGCCGCCCAGCTTCAGTTTACGCATCACCAGCTCGGCAAAAGGCACCTGGACGATACGGCGTTTATTGTGACGCGCTTTATGCCACGGATCGGGGAAGAAAAGCTGAACCATGCGCAGCGAGTTATCCGGAATCATCTTCTCCAGCACTTCCACCGCGTCATGGCACATCACCCGAAGGTTCTGCACATCGGCTTCTTTGGCGGCGGCCAGACAGGCACCCACGCCCGGCGCATGCACTTCAATACCCAGGAAGTTCTGATGCGGCGTGTTTTGCGCCATCGTTACCAGCGAAGCGCCCATGCCAAAGCCAATTTCCAGCGTCACCGGGGCTTCGCGGCCAAACAGCGCGGGCAGATCGACAGGCTCCGGCTGATATTCCACCCCCATGACCGGCCACAGGGTGTCCAGCGCCTGCTGCTGGCCTTTGGTTAAGCGGCCCTGGCGGCGCACAAAGCTGCGGATCCGGCGTAATGGCCGCCCGTTCTCATCAAATTCTGGGGTGATGACGTCATTAATCATGTAAAAGCCTGCTGGTTAGCCTGTTCCGGGAAACGGGCATTATGCAAAGTTCATAAGCAGAAGCAAGCCTTTGCAATCTTCCGGTTTACACCCAGGTGCGCATGTGCTGGAATTCCTGCCTGAGTGTAGAGTAAACACGGAAAATTTCCTTCTTATGATGCAAGCGCCGCAGTTCGCGCAACAGGTGCTGGACTGGTATCAGCGCTTTGGTCGCAAAACCCTGCCGTGGCAGCTGGAGAAAACGCCTTACAAGGTGTGGCTCTCCGAAGTGATGCTACAGCAAACCCAGGTTGCCACGGTTATTCCCTATTTTGAACGCTTTATGGCGCGCTTCCCCACGGTTACCGATCTGGCTGCGGCTCCGCTGGATGAGGTGTTACATCTCTGGACCGGCCTCGGCTACTACGCCCGTGCGCGTAATCTGCATAAAGCCGCAAAGCAGATTGTCGAGGTTCATCAGGGCGAGTTCCCGCGTAATTTCGATGATGTCTCTGCCCTGCCCGGCGTAGGCCGCTCCACGGCGGGCGCGATCCTGTCGCTGTCGCTGGGGCAGCATTTCCCGATTCTGGATGGCAACGTCAAGCGCGTGCTGGCCCGTTGCTATGCTGTCAGCGGCTGGCCGGGTAAGAAAGAGGTCGAAAAGCGGCTCTGGCAGATCAGCGAAGAGGTCACACCCGCCGAGGGCGTCAGCCAGTTTAATCAGGCGATGATGGATCTGGGTGCTATCGTCTGTACCCGATCGAAGCCGAAGTGCGAAATCTGCCCGCTGAACAGCGGTTGTGAGGCGTATGCCAGCAGCAGCTGGGCGAGCTATCCCGGTAAGAAGCCTAAGCAGGTGCTGCCAGAACGCAGCGGCTGGTTCCTGATGATGCAGGATGGTGATGATGTCTGGCTGGAGCAGCGCCCGCCTGTGGGCTTGTGGGGCGGTCTGTTCTGCTTCCCGCAGTTCACAACGGAAGCGGCGATGACCGACTGGCTGGCGGCCCGCGGCATCCATGCAAAACCGCAGCAGCTTACTGCGTTTCGTCACACCTTCAGCCATTTCCATCTCGATATCGTGCCAATGTGGCTGACGTGGCCTTCTGTCGGGGCGACGATGGATGAAGCAGGCGGTCTCTGGTATAACTTAGCGCTGCCACCATCTGTGGGATTAGCCGCACCCGTTGAGCGCCTGTTACACGAGCTGCGCCATCCCCGACAACTGGCTTTGAACAGTTGTGAGATTAATGAGGAAGAATAATGAGCCGCACTATTTTTTGTACTTTTTTACAGCGCGACGCGGAAGGACAGGATTTTCAGCTCTACCCGGGCGATCTGGGTAAGCGCATTTACAACGACATTTCTAAAGAAGCCTGGCAGAAGTGGATGGCGAAACAGACCATGTTGATCAACGAGAAGAAGCTCAACATGATGAATCCCGAAGATCGTAAAGTGCTGGAGAAGGAGATGATCAATTTCCTGTTCGAAGGTAAAGACGTTCATATCGAAGGCTATACACCGCCAGAAGCGTAAACATTCCGGGCCTCATCGCTGAGGCCGGTTATCCAGGTCAGGCTTGCATTCCCAATGAATAAAAAATTAATCGCCCTGCTGGTGATAGCACCACTTTTGGTTTCCTGTTCCGGGTCAAAGAAACAGCAGTCCCACGAGGAGTGGGTAAAAGATACCAACGCCTTTGATATTCTGATGGGGCAGTTTGCTCATAATATTGAGAATATCTGGGGTATCAATGAGGTCCTGATCGCCGGACCCAAAGATTACGTCAAATATAGCGACAACTATTACACCCGCAGCCACATTAACTTTGAAAGCGGTAAGCTGACCATCGAGACGATTTCTGGCACCGATCCTATGGCCAGCCTGCGTCAGGCAATCGTGACCACCCTGTTGATTGGCGAAGATCCGGGTAATGTCGATCTCTACTCTGACGCCAACGATATTGAAATCAGTAAAGAGCCGTTGCTGTATGGGCAGGTGCTGGATAATACCGGTCAGCCGATTCGCTGGCAGGGTCGCGCGGAAGCCTTTGCTGACTATCTGATTCAGAATAAATTGCAGCGCCGCACCTCGGGTCTGCATGTGATTTACACCATTTCGATTCCGATGGTGCCGAACCACCTGGATAAGCGTGCGCACAAATACCTGCCGATGGTGCGTAAAGCCGCCGATCAGTATGGTGTCGATGCCTCGTTGATTCTGGCGATTATGCAGACCGAGTCGAGCTTTAACCCCTACGCCGTGAGCCATTCTGATGCGCTGGGTCTGATGCAGGTGGTGCAGCATACTGCCGGTGTTGACGTGTTCCGCATGAAGGGTAAATGGGGCAAGCCGAGCCGCAGCTATCTGCTGGATCCGGAGAACAATATTGATGCGGGTACCGCTTATCTGTCGCTGTTGCAGCGTAGCTATCTGGGCGGCATTCAGGATCCGGTGTCACGTCGTTATGCGGTGATCACCGCCTATAACGGCGGCGCAGGCAGCGTGCTGCGCGTCTTCTCCAGCGATAAAGATCGGGCATTTTCGATGATTAACGGCATGTCACCGAGCAAGGTTTATGCGACCCTGGCGAACCAGCATCCGTCGGCGGAATCGCGTCGTTATCTTTATAAGGTGAGTACCGCGCAGAAGAGTTATCGGGGATTCTGATTGGCTCAGCGCTAAAGCGGGGGAGTGTTCGCTGCGCGAACGGGCTTGGGTGCAGCGCCTGAAGCTGGGATTGTTCGCTGCGCGAACGGGCTATGAGAAGGTTTCGTTCGCTTAGCAGCGGGTATGCACTGAGCGGGTTCCGCCCGCCAGGCGATCAGGAGTGAAGCGCCTGAAGCTGGGATTGTTCGCTGCGCGAACAGGCTATGAGAAGGTTTCGTTCGCTTAGCCGCGGGTATGCACTGAGCGGGTTCCGCCCGCCAGGCGGTCAGGAGTTTCAGATCGCCCGAGCAGGCGGACGTATTAAGGGGCGGACGCCCGCCCCTTAATAATCCCGGCGTCCGGCTGCCTGCGCGCCCCGCTGTGCGGGGTACCTTCGTCACGCCCTGTCGGCTCATCCTGGCCTCCGGTTGTTCCTCAGCGCTTCGGACGCCTCTCCCAAACCCCCCGCCTGTAATATCTTTTATATTCTGGGATGAAGTGTCGTCTGCTGGCCTGAAAGCCAAAGACAATTTCGAAAATCTTCAGCGATAAGTTACTGAATCTTTTGAGAAGAGATAACAGCAGGGGGTTTAGGGAGGCCGCCCTTTCGCCGCGTCCTGTCGGCTCATCCTGGCCTCCGGTTGTTCCTCAGCGCTTCGGACGCCTCTCCCAAACCCCCGCCTGTAATTATCTTTTCATTTCGCTGTTGCCGTGCTGTCTGATGGTCTGATAGCGAAGACCATCCCGGAAACTTACAGCGACAGCGAACCTGCCATAAAAAAGCAGAGATAACAGCGAGGGGGGTAAGGAGGCCGTCAGAACCGCTGAGCGGATGAGGGATTTCAGGACGAGCGACAGGGATGTCGCGAAGAGGCGGGTTCGCGCCATGGATGGCGCGTCCCGCCGGTCCGTGAGAAATCCTGAAGTAGCGAAGGAACCGCGAAGCGGCGGTGAAGCAGGCCGGAGCCCGGGGTCAAGGGGGCGCGGCGACTGGCGCCCCCTTGTCGGTCGCCTGCAGAGGCGAATCTGAAACTGCCCGGCTTACCAGGCGAACGAAAACCTCTCACAGCCCGTTCGCGCAGCGAACCCAGGGCCTGCCGGGCAAAACCTGCTCAGTGCATACCCGCTGCAAAGCGTAGCCCGCTGCCAGGCGTAACCCATTAAGTGCCAGCTCGCTGCAAAGCGTACACCGCCGCCAGGCGAAACCTTCTCAGCCCCGTTCGCGCAGCGAACAAAAAGGCAGGCGGGCCGCTACCCGCCTCTGCCCACGCTCAGATCAGCGCCCCACTATCATATTCGCCACCAGATACTTCCGTCCCTGGTCATCCTCTTCGGTGTAAACGCCCTGCAGCTCTGGCGAGAAGCCAGGCAGCAGATTAAGCCCCTCTTCCAGCGCCAGGAAGTAACGCTGCACCGCGCCGCCCCAGACTTCCCCCGGGACGACGCACAGCACACCCGGTGGATAAGGCAGTGCACCTTCCGCGGCAACCCGGCCTTGCGCTTCGGCTATCGGCACCAGCTCTACTTCGCCGCGAATATAAGCCTGATGCGCATCCTGCGGATTCACCCTGACCGGCGGGAACTCCGCGGCGCGGAACATCAGGCGCTGCAGATCCTTGACGTTGTGACTGACGTAAAGGTCGTGCATCTCCTGACAGAGGCGACGCAGGGTATACCCGGCATAGCGTTCGGCATTTTTGCGGTAAATGGTCGGCAGCACTTCGGCCAGCGGCGCATCCTCTTTGACGTGCTGCTCGAACTGCGCCAGCATCGCCACCAGATTCGCCATCTTCTCCGGACTCTCTGCCGGGGTCAGCAGGAACAGGATTGAGTTGAGATCGCACTTCTCCGGCACAATGCCGTTTTCGCGCAGATAGTTCGCCAGAATGGTCGCCGGAATCCCGAAATAACTATACTCACCGCTGGCCGCATCAATCCCCGGCGTGGTCAGCAGCAGTTTGCAGGGATCCACCCGATACTGATCGCGCGCATAACCCGCGAAACCGTGCCACTTCGCCTGCGGTTCAAAGCTGAAGTAGCGCAGATCGCGGGCGATCGTCTCAGTGGGCGCATCCTGCCAGCGCTGACCATCCACCGTCTCAGGCACAAACGGCAGGATCATCTCACAGCGATCCAGGATCGCTTTACGCGCCTCAATACCCAGCGTGACGCACTCATCCCACATACGACGCCCCGCTTCCCCCTGATGCATTCTGGCGTTGATATCCAGCGCGGCAAACAGCGGATAAAACGGACTGGTGGATGCGTGCAGCATAAAAGCGTTATTCAGTCGCTTATGCGGGCAGAAGCGGCGCTGTCCGCGAATATGATTATCTTTTTTATGGATCTGCGAAGTCTGCGAAAAACCTGCCAGCTGCTTATGCACTGACTGCGTGACAAAAATGCCGGGATCGTTCTCATTCAGTTGCAGGGTCAGCGGCGAACAGCCTTCCATCAGTGGAATGAACTGCTCATAGCCGAGCCACGCGGAATCAAACAGGATGTAATCACACAGATGGCCGATGCGATCCACTACCTGGCGCGCGTTGTAGACCGTGCCGTCATAGGTGCCCAGCTGGATGATCGCCAGACGGAAAGGCCGCTCTTCAGCCGCGCGCTGCGGAGCCACGGCCGCGATCTGCTCGCGCAGATAAGCCTCATCAAAACAGTGCGCGTCAATGCCGCCAATAAAGCCGAAAGGATTGCGCGTCGCTTCAAGATAAACCGGGGTCGCGCCCGCCTGAATCAGCGCACCATGATGGTTCGACTTGTGATTGTTGCGGTCGAACAGCACCAGATCGCCACGCGTCAGCAGCGCATTGGTCACCACTTTGTTGGCACTTGAGGTACCGTTGAGCACAAAGTAGGTTTTATCGGCGTTGAACACCTTTGCCGCATACTTCTGCGCATCTTTGGCCGAGCCTTCGTGGATCAGCAGATCGCCCAGTTTGACGTCGGCATTGCACATATCAGAGCGGAAAACATTCTCGCCGTAGAAGTCATAAAACTGTTTGCCCGCCGGATGCTTTTTAAAGAACGCACCGCCCTGATGTCCGGGACAGGCAAAGGTGCTGTTCTGCATATCGACATAGCGGGTCAGCGTCTCGAAGAAAGGGGGCAGCAGCGCCGCTTCATACGCCTGCGCAGCCGCTTCCAGCGCGATCCACTCCTGCGGATCGCCATTCAGCTCACCGCTGACGCCGGGCAGGTGCATCACCTCTTCTTCAAACGCGTTAGCGACAAATACCGGCAGATTAAAGCCGGTATGACGCAGCAGCGCCAGCACGCCGCTACGGGTATCCGTCAGCGAGACGACAACCGCCGCCACATCGGTGAAGTCGGTGTTATCCAGCGTCACCACGTCTCGCGCAGTGTTCAGGGTCAGACTGGGCGCCACAGCGGCGCTGGCAGCAATTTTCAGTGGAGTCATAACAGAATCCCTAACGTCAGGGAGGAAGTGCCAGAGGCACAATTATGGGGACAGTGCCCCGGCGAATACTTAACAGTCAGAAGGCGTTACGCAGCCCGTGGAGAGCAGATCCATAGCCGCTGCCTGGCTGGCCTCACCGCATGGTGAATAACGGAGATATCGGAAAAGAGGATAACCCGGTGAGCGCCGGAAAAAGCGAACGGTAATCCGGGCGGATGCGCGGTGAACCGGACATGGCGACGTCCTCTGTGGCAAAGAAGCAGGGTCAAAAAGTGGCGGTCATAATGTCATCTTTTTCAGGCATGGACAACCCGAACCAGGTAATTATTCAGTCACCCTCTTCGCATGTAACAACATGATTTTTATAGTCTATTTATCATAAAAAATTCACAATACGACTAATTATCTGAATTATATGCAGATTTATGCACTTAACTCACTGCCGCTGTCAGCCTGTTTTTCCGCTCGTGTCGTCTTCATTGCCGGGAGACGGGGCCATTGCCCTACCGCATTGCATCTGCCAGGCGTAAACTGATCTTCTCTTTCCCACTCTGCCGGAGGCTGCATGTTCAAGGCACTGGTCATTGAAAATGACGAACAAGGTTACCGTTCCCTGCTGAAAGATCTCCCCGAATCTCAACTGCCTGACCACGATGTCACGCTCGACGTCAGCTACTCATCCCTGAACTACAAAGATGCCCTGGCTATCTGTAACAAAGGCTCGATTGTGCGCCACTTCCCGACGGTGCCAGGTATCGATTTTGTTGGCCGGGTGACGGCCAGCCGCCATCCCGACTGGAAAGAGGATGATGTGGCGCTACTGACGGGCTGGGGCGTGGGCGAAAAACAGTGGGGCGGCCTGGCACAGAAAGCCAGCGTCAGTGGCGACTGGCTGGTGCGCCCGCCCGCCACGCTGAGTCCGCTGCAAACCATGGCAATCGGTACGGCGGGACTGACCGCAATGCTCTGCGTGATGGCGCTGGAAAAACAGGGCATTACACCTGAACAGGGGCCGGTACTGGTAACCGGTGCCAGTGGCGGCGTCGGCAGCTATAGCGTCAGCCTGCTGGCGCGTCTGGGTTATCAGGTGATCGCTTCCAGCGGGCGCACCAGCGACCATGCCTATCTGATTGATACGTTGGGCGCGGCATCGGTCATTGACCGTGAAGAACTCTCCCAACCCGGCAAGCCACTGGCAAAAGAGCGCTGGGCCGCCGCGATAGACAGCGTAGGCAGTCACACCCTGGCGAATGTGCTGGCCGCCACCCAGCGCGACGGCGCGGTGGCCGCCTGTGGTATGGCGCAGGGACTCGACCTGCCAGCCAGCGTCGCACCCTTTATTTTGCGTGGCGTTACGCTGGCCGGTGTCGATAGCGTGATGTGTCCGAAGCCGCTTCGTCAGCAGGCGTGGCAACGACTCGGTGAGCTGATGGATAGCGAACGGCTCAGTAAGCTGAGCCGGGTGATCCCGCTAAGTGAAGCCAGAGAAGGTGCGCAGGCATTGCTGGATGGCAAAGTGCAGGGACGTCTGATTGTCGACTGCCGCTAAGCCTGTTTAAAGGCGCGTTTCGCGCCTTTAACGATCGGCTCGCTGCAGCCGTTTTATGAGTCCTTCCAGCGCGAACTGTGTCCCCTGCTCCATCACCGATTTCGGATCGCCGCTGAACTGATGGCACTCCGCTTCGTCTCTGCCGTCGGGCAATACCCAGCCAAACCAGATGGTGCCCGCCGGTGTACCATCTTCGCCGCCATCCGGTCCGGCATAGCCGGTAATGGATAATCCCACCGGCTCGCCGGAGCGGGCGCAGGCGCCCTGCACCATCTCCCGCGCCGTCTGTTCGCTCACCGCCGTATGCTGTTTCAGCGTGTCAGGGCGCACCCCCAGCAGACGGATTTTGGCATTTTCGCTGTAGGTCACAAAGCCGCTGGTATAAAAGTCTCCGCTGTTTTCCACCGCGGCCAGCGTCATGCTGATCAGCCCGGCGGTACAGGATTCGGCGGTCGCCAGATGAAGTCCGGAAGAGAGTAAAATATTCCCCAGTTGCTCAGCGGTCTGATCTAATGATTTTGCCATTATGGTCTCCTTGAATCTGTCCGGAACTCCAGGTATAGCGCAAAATCAGCGAATAAAACCGCGCAAGGCGATGTTTTTAAAGCGAAACGGTCTAAATACGCAGCTGGATATGCGGCTGTCCACTCCCGGTATGCGCCACTACCTGCAGATCGGCCTGGTACCAGCGCGTCAGCGTCGCTTCCGTCATCACCGTCTGCGGCGAGCCTTGTGCCACCAGTCGGCCTGCGTGCAGCAGCAGTATGCGATCGGCCCACAATGAGGCCTGATTAAGGTCATGTAACACGGTACAGACGGTGAGATCTCCGGCGCGCGTCAGCTGGCGTAATAAACGCAGGGTTTGCTGCTGCCAGAAGAGATCCAGCGCCGAAGTCGGCTCATCCAGAAACAGCCAGCCGCGTGGTCTTCCCTCATGCCAGAGCTGTGCCAGCACCCGCGCCAGCTGCACCCGTTGTTGTTCACCGCCGGAGAGCTGGCGGTAATCGCGCTGCGCCAGCCCTTCACAACCTGTCAGCCGCATAACCTCAGCCACAATCTGCGACGTCTGCGCCTCCGGCCAGGGCGCACGGCCCATCGCCACGACCGACTGCGCAGACTGTGAAAACGTCAGGTTGTTCTGCTGGCGCATCACTGCCCGGCGTCGTGCCAGCTGCTCACGCGGCCATGCCGTCAGCCGTCGATCGCCCAGCCAGCACTCGCCCCGATCGGGCGACAGAAATCCCGTCAGCATCCGCAGTAGCGTCGACTTACCTGCGCCGTTGGGGCCAATCAGCGCCACCAGCTCGCCACCTGACAGCGTGACGTCGAGGTTATCGATAACGGTTTTGCCGCAGTGCGCGAGACACAATCCCCTGGCCTGTAAAATTTCCATCACTCCAGCCCTCGCTGTTGACGCAGAATCAGCCAGAGAAACCACGGACCACCAATCAGGCTGGTCAGCAGCCCGACCGGCATCTCGGCCGGAACCACCAGAGTGCGCGCCAGCGTATCGGCCAGCAGCAGCAGAATCGCCCCCGCCAGCGCTGAGCCGGGCAGCAGCCAGCGGTGATCGCCGCCAAGGCAAAAACGCATCACGTGTGGCACCACCAGTCCGACGAAGCCGATCACGCCGCTGACCGAGACCGCCGTACCGACCAGCAACGCACTGAGGATCAGCAACTGATGCTGAGTACGCTTCACATCAACCCCCATGTAGTGCGCATCCTCTTCGCCCGCCTGCAGCAGGTTAAGGTGGCGGGCACGGGTCTGTAACAGCAGTAAGGCTGGCAGGATCAGCAGCAGGCAGATCAGCAGTGCGGGCCACTGTGCCTGGCTGAGACTTCCCATGCCCCATAACGACAGCTGGCGCAGCTGCTGGTCGTTGCTCAGCCATGACAGCACGCCTACCGCCGCCCCGCACAACGCATTAATCGCAATGCCGACCAGCAACAGCCGCGAAAGATTGCCGCGCGCCAGCCGACTGAAACTGAAGATCAGCAGTGTAACCAGCAGACTGCCGATAAACGCGGCGATCATCGGTAGCCACAATGCCAGCGGTGCCGGCAACGCCAGCGGAATAATGATTGCCAGCGCCACCGCCAGTCCCGCCCCGCTGCTGATCCCCAGCAGACCGGGATCGGCCAGTGGGTTACGAAAAACACCCTGCATCACTGCGCCAGAGACTGCCAGCGCCATGCCCATCACCACCGCCAGCAGCACGCGCGGCAGACGGATATCCAGCCAGATCTGCCAGATAAGATCGCTGAGCGGTGCCTGCCACAGCGCCCGCACTGAAAGCGACATCGCCCCCAGATTTGCCGCCAGCATCATCGCCACCAGCAGGAAGATCAGCATCAGCATCAGGCCACGCAGCGCATTATCCTTAATCATGGTTCAGCGATTCCGCCGCCTGGCGCAATTTCACGATTGCCCGTGGCGTATCAAGGCCAAACCCCAGCAGTGCCATGGTGTCGATCACCAGCAGACGATGCTGCTGCCCGGCAGGCGTCAGCGCCAGACCCGGTAACTGCCACAGCTGCGCTTCGCCGCCCAGGGTTTTCAGGCCATCCTCGCCTATTACCACCAGATCCGGCGCGGCGGCGATCACCCCTTCCTGCGACAGTGCCTGATAGTGCGGCACCGAGCCCATAGCATTCTCCAGCCCGGCGCTGCGAATGGCGCCATCGGCCGCAGTCTGATTTCCCGCCGCCATCGACTTCATGCCGCTGTTCGCCATGATGTAGAGCACTTTTACCGGCAGCGGTTGCTGCGGCAACTGGCGAATCTGCTGCGTCATTTGCTGCGCCAGTGCCTGAGCTTCGCTTTCACGCTGCAGCGCCTGGCCCACAGTGATAATTTTCTGCGGAATCGCCTGCAGGCTGCTGTCGCCGCTGACCGTGACCACCCTGACGCCCGCGCGGGCAATCTGTTGCAGCACCAGCGACGGTTGCGCCTGCGCGCTGGCGATCACCAGCGTCGGTTTCAGTGCCAGAATGCCTTCGGCGTTGAGCTGGCGCATATAACCCACGTCCGGCAGTCGGGCGGCCTGCGCCGGACGCAGACTGGTGCTGTCGCGCGCCACCAGCTGTGACTGGGCATCCAGCGCATAGATAATCTGAGTGACGTCACCACCAATCGACACCACCCGCTCCGCCGCCAGTGATGGCAGCGTCATCAGCAGCCATAACAGCATCGCTCTTTTCATGCCGCCGCTCCCGGCGTGCGGAGTGCGCCAATCTGCTCGCGCCAGCGTGACTGCTCTGGCGTACCTTCCGTGCGCTGACCGTAGAGCTGGGCTATCTGCGTGCCGTCGGCGGCGAACAGTTCCAGGCTGGTAACAAAGCCATCGCCCGTTGGCTTGCGTGTTACCCAGCTTTCGCTGATCTGATCAGCCATCAGATGCAGGGTGAACTGCGGATTGAAGATGTTGAGCCAGTTTTCCACTGGCTGCAGCTTCTCTACCCTTCCGGTGAAAATCTGAGTACAGCCACGGTTGCCGACAAAAATCATAATTTCATTGCCCGCCTGCTGTGCCATCTGTAGCAGGCGCTCAAGCGCGTCGTTGCCGGTCTGCCAGGCGAGATCCTCACCCACCGCGCGAAAGGCCTGCGGCCGTGACACCTGGTGGCGCTTCAGCAACGCGAAAAACTGATGAACATCGGTCATGGCGCGCCATTCACGGTCGATGGCGGTGGCATCAATCGCCTCCGTCAGGGGAGCAGCGGCAACCGGCTCAACCACGAGCGGCGTCGCCACGGCGTCGGTAAAGTCGGCGATCAGCGTCTGCCACACTGCCATGTTGGTCTGCTCCGTGGCGTAAACTTTCAGCACCGCATCGCCATGACGATCAAAAATCTGAATGCTGTGACGAACGCCCTGCCCGGTCGGCTCCTGCAGAGCAAAGGCGCTGCACCACTGACCGACGAACAGGCGCAGATCGAGCGCACGGGGATTAAGCACCAGGCCACCATGTGCGCCAATCTGCACATTGTGGTATTCACCCAGATGTTCATGTACCGCATAAGCGTTACGGGTAATGTTTTTGGTTTCGCCGACTGCGCCCAGTGCCTTCAGCAACGCCGGAAAATCGCGTTTCAGCGCCACGGCATCAACGCCGATGCGCGCTTCACACAATTCCGCTTCGCTGATGCCGATCAGCGCGGCCAGGTCGCGGGCATATTTGTTCGGTTGTTCACCTTTAAGGACAAGATAGTGCTGATAAATCAGGTTCATGACTCAGGCTCTCTTAGTAGTGCCCTGCATCAGCGCAGGGCGACGGCTATCAAAAATCGACGTTAACACCTAACTGGAAAGTACGGCCCGGCATCACGGCCAGTGCCTGATCGTTGCGCTCCTGCTGAGTGGCGCTGGTCAGTTCACGGCTGCTGAGGTAATCCCGGTATTTGCGATCGGTTATGTTGTAAAGCCCGCCACTCAGCCTGACGTTGTGCGCGACACGCCAGTAAGCGGTCATATCCACCATGCCATAACCCGGCACCCGCATGTAATCGGTGCTGGAGTCGGCCAGGCTGCTGCCGTTGTTAGCGAAGCTTTCGCGGTTAGTCGCGCTGGCTTGCTTACCTTTGACAAAGGTAGCGGTAACGGCGGCACCGTAGCCGCGCGCCTCATCATCCCAGGCGAGTCCGACGATCGCTTTCATCGGAGCAACACTCTCAAGGTCGATGTAGCGGTCACCAAGGTAGCTCGACTTTGCCGCACCCTGCGTGTAACCAAACGCCAGATTGGCGCTCAGACCTTCGACCTCGCTGAACCAGCTGCCGAAGTTCACTTTACTGCTGATTTCAGCCCCGTAGATGTAGGCTTTATCGCGGTTCTCCGCCTGATAGGTGGTGTAAATGTTGGCAGGCACATTGACGAACTGACCCGGATTAGCCGCCCGGCTGTAGCGGGTAAAGGCAATAAAGTTTTTATAGTCGTTATAAAAAGCGGCAGCGTTAAGCGTGACGCCTTTTGCCACCTCTCCTTTTACACCCCACTCGTAGTTGTTGCTGGTTTCGGTTTTCAGATCTGCATTACCAATCAGCGCATACTGCGCGGTGCCGGCATAGCTGGAGCCAAGGTTCCATGAACCATAAAGCTGGGTATCGTTGGGGAACTGCGCGCCACGGGTATATTGCAGATAAGTCATCAGCTTCGGTGTCAGATCGTACTGGAAGGCGATCGACGGCAATACCTGCGTGTCGCTGTTTGGCGATCCATAGAGCGCTGAAACTTCGCTGGCGTCGAGCACGCTACTGTTCGTGGTCAGCGTCGCCACATCACGCGGTCGGGTGTTCTGATAGGCCACGCGCGCGCCCGGCACGATGGCCGCCCGATGTCCGTCAGCATCGAAGCTGATGGTATCCTGCAGATAACCACCCACGGTGTAGCTGCGACTGTTAGCCTGCGGCTGCATGATCGCAGTAAAAGTACTGGCTGGCGGTGACTGACGGAAAGGTCGCTCAGTATCCACCAGGCGCGCATTCAGCCCGGCACTCAGTTCATGTCGCCCGACGCTTTTAAGCGCGCGGGTGTCAAAACCGAAGCTGTCGCTGTTGTAATCGGAATAGACGGTTTGCCTGGCGGTGGCACTCGACGGCATCCGGGTGTTGTCATGCGCCTGGGTCTGCTGCCAGTAAATGCGGGTCGTCAGGCTGTCGATCAGGTCATTGTAAGGGGTGTACTCATCCGCCAGGCTGATGCCCCAGCGGCGGGTATCACTCTGTTGCTGTGCCGTCCCCCAGACTGTATTGCCTGAAGTGCTCCAGCTGTCGTAATGGCTGTGGTGGGTTTTGTGATAGTAATCGACCGTCGCGCTGAGCTTGTGAGCATCATTGGGCTGCCAGATGCCGGAGGTCATAAAGGCGTCGGAGTGCCAGTTAGCGGGATACGCATCCAGCGTATCGCTGTTGTTACGGGTCTGCTGTCCGTCACGGCGACTGTAAACAAAGATGCCGCGCAGTTCATCGTCACCGGCAGCGGCGGTGATGCCGTTATGCCAGCTGCGACTGGATGAGTCATAGTCGCTCTGATAACTGAACGCGGTCGCTTTTCCGGGATGCAGGTAATCGTCGGGAGACTTATTACGGAACGAGACGTTGCCGCCAATCGAGGTGTTCGGCTGTTCCACTGCTGTGGCGCCCTTCTCAATCTCAATACGGCCAAACATATAAGGATCGATGTAATCGCGGCCAATGCCAAAGCTGTCGAGACCTGCGCGTCCTACATAGCTGCGGCCAGTGGCCTGCGGCAACGGAATGCCGTCCACATCCAGACCGACGCGGTTGCTCTCGAGGCCACGAATGTTGTAGCCGGTATAACCGGCCCGATCAAAACCGCTCTTACCGGCTGATGAACCGCCACGGGTACCGGTAGCACTGATCAGCGGTTCATAGCGCATGATCGATCCAAAGTCAGTGGCACCACGCTGTTGCAGATCGCTGGCAGAGAGCGAGGTTTTACTGCCTGCCGTTTTTTTGATTTCCGGTGCTGTCACCGTCATTACCGGTTCGGCACTGCTGCCATAGCGATCAGAAAGGGTTAGCGTGGCAGATTCACTGCCCGCAGCATAAGTGCAGGTGGTATTGATGAAGGTGGCGAGCAACGCCAGTTGAGTCAGACGCGGTTGCGTCAATCTCCGAAAACGTGGTGACATAGGCGCGAATTACCTGATTAATTGTTAGTATTCGCTCACTTGCTTGCTGGCAACAGTAAAACGGCTCCGCATAAAAGCCGTGAAAAGTCAGAACATCATGCTGGTGTAGTAATTATCGCCCGGAATTTAATGCAACTGATAATCATTATCAATCTTATTTACATTTAGATATAAACCACAGCGCACAAATTGTTAACCCGAATGCATTGGCATTTATCAACACGTAAAGGAATAGAGTTATGGCGCAAAAACCTGTGGTTGTTATTCACTACTGTATGCAATGCAACTGGCTGATGCGGTCAGCGTGGATGGCACAGGAACTTCTGCATACGTTCGCTGAGGATCTGGCGGAGGTGACGCTGAAACCGGGCACCGGCGGTATCTTTGAGATTACGCTGGATGAGCATCTGCTGTGGGAACGTAAGCGGGATGGTGGCTTCCCGGATGCGACCACGCTGAAACAGCGTGTGCGGGACATCTGCTTCCCGGATCGTACGCTGGGCCACATCGACAAACACAAAACTGAAGTCAGCTAACTCCGCGATTAGCTGAGGGTGATTTTTTCTGCCGCGTCGTGCAGCGCCTTAATCAGCGTCTGCAGCGCGGCTTCTGAGATATCTTCCTGCGCAAGCCGCTGGTTCAGCGCGACCTTCAGCCCATGAATCGCCTGCTCAACAGCAGGAATGCTGCGGTTATTGACCAGAATCGCCAGCGTAGAGAGACGTGTAATCAGGCTGCTGACCGTTTCACGGTTTTCTGCCAGATGCGCCTCTCCCGCTGCCGTCAGGCGGTAGGCTTTACGCGTTGCCTGCGCATCCACCACCTGAATCGCCTCCATCTCTTCCAGCAGCGTCAGGTTGGGGTAAATGATCCCCGGACTGGGCGAATACTCTCCCTTTGACAGCTCCTCGACAGACTTGATCAGCTCATAGCCGTGAGCGGCATTCTGCGCCAGGAAATGGAGCATCAGCAGGCGAATCTCACTTGCTTCCAGCATCTTTTCACGTCGCTTGCGCCGTCCGCTGCAACTGCCTGCGCGCGCAGTCTGATCCTCAGATGAAGTGGAAGTCGGATGCTGTTTCATGGTCTGCCCTGCTGCGAAAAAAGTGGGATTGATGGTAGTGCGCCGCCTGGCAAAACTCAATTGCCTTAGCGGCTTACTTCTGGTGCCAGTAGGCCACCGCCCGCACGAAGTCACTGTTGAGGCCGCGCTGCACCGTAAAGTAGTCACACAGCGCTTTAACAAACTCACCTTCGCCGGTCAGCCAGACAAAGTAATCTTCCGTCGGGATAGTGATCTGATCCAGCCGGGCAATCAGCAGGCTGAGCTGCGCTTTCTGCATCTGGCCGCTGCCGAGCCAGTTTGTCGTCACATCAGCCGTATCAGATAAATAGTCGCGGCCCGTCGCTTCATCGGTAAAAGCATAGAGATGCAGCGCCTGCGCCCGGGCGTCACGCTGACGGCGCGCAAAAGCCGGCAGCCCGGTTTCATCACAGACATAGAGCTGGAATGCGTAATCGGTCGGCACCACCAGCGAACCGCGTGGGCCGCCGACAATCAACCGATCGCCAGGCTGCGCCTGAGTTGCCCAGTCACTGGCTACGCCCTGCTCATGAATATAGAAATCGAGGGTCAGTGAAGATTCACCATCGAATTCCATCGGTGTGTAATCACGCGCCTGCGGACGCAGCCCTTCGGGCCAGACAATCTCCGCATCGGTGATTTGTGGCAGAGCCAGTGTGGCTCCTTCAGCGGAAGGGAAGAAAACCTTAATGTGGTCATCAAAGCCTGGCGACGTAAAGCCCGCCAGATCGCTGCCGCTGAACCGGATACGCCAGAATTTACCGGCAATGTTAGTTTTACTCGCGACCTGAATATGACGGAAACGCAATTCATTACGGACGCGCTGTGGTACACGCTGATCGGCTGATACAGGCAAAATTTCTCTCCTGAAACGGGATGGATGCCCGTGACTCAAGGGCATGCTGACAATCATGGAATAACAATCATTCTCACCTGAAGTGCCAAGATTAGCTATGATATATCTTCACTACAAGAACGAAAAATGCGATCCAGCGGCTTAAGATATATTTTATGCCTGTACGGGTGTGCGTAGTGCAGACGAAGAGCGGCCCTGATAAGAGCGTTCAGTGAGAGGTAATCAGCAGGTGCGGCGTGTTTATGGGGGCAGGCAGAGAAGGCGGAAACTGTCCGGCTCCTGACGAGCCGGGCATGATGTTGCGCCGCACATTCTGGCAGCGCGTGACCACTTACAGTGTGTCGTTGAATCCGGAGAGGGAAGGATTGCTGCTGGTGTGTTCCGGCAGCTCACCATCACCCAGAATTTCATGCTGGGTGGCCTGAGAGTGCGGATGCAGTCCGGCAGGAGGTGAAAAAGGTTCAGCCTGTTGCGCCATCGCCATGACAGGCAATGCCAAAATCAGTGAAATCATTAAGCGTCGCATAGTTGTCTTCGTTTGTTTTTTTGACCAGAAAAGGCCTGAAATGCAGGTAAATATTCCAGCCCTGGCACAGATGCACGATGATTCAGGCATGGCAGGGTTTCGGGAGAGGATTTTACGCCAGAACGGCGAGTTATTTTATAAAATCGTGCGGTTTGTCACGGTTTACCGCACGAATTATGCATTAACAGGGTCGGGAGCCACACACCCTGCCCTGCTGGCTACGCCTGCATCACCGGAATAGAAAAAACGCCGCTCAGCCAGTCGGGCTTACAGTGCGCAAAATCGAGACGCAGCAGATCTTTACCCGGACGACGTGACACACCCAGTGCTGGCAGATGCTGATAGTAGATATCCTCGATAAAGCGTGTCAGCTGCTCCGGGCTGCCGCTCCAGCGGATCGACGCATAGAGTCCACGAACCTCGCTCCAGCTGGCGGTGTTGTCACCCAGCAGCCCGGCATGTTGCGGCTCCAGCGCCTGAAACAGGCTGATATTTTGCTGATCAGCAGAGCTATGGCCGGGGCCATACTGAAAGCCTAACCAGCCCTGCGACACGCGGCTGCCCGCCAGCGTCACCAGTTGCCGCGCCTGTTCGGCCACCCGATGATCGCGATCGGCAATGTAATCGCCAAACTTACACTCCCACTCCAGCGTTTCTCCGCACAGATGCAGCTCTTCCTCACGCTCCACCAGCGTTGCACGCTCTGCCAGCGATCGCACCAGAATGCGGCCATGGAAGTTTTTAACCGGCAAATGGGGAATACGGCGAAACGCCCCAGGCGTCAGCGAAAAGTGACCTTTGAATACCCGGGTAAAATTTTGCTGGTTATCAAAACCAAAACGTACGGCGATATCGATCAGCGTCATGCGGGTCAGACGCAGCGCCATAGCGGCCATCGTCAGACGCCGTTTACGGGTGTAAGCCGCCAGGGTCTGTCCGGTCATCTCCTTAAACATGCGCTGCATGTGCCATTTGGAATAACCTGACTTGAGGGTAATCTGATCGATATTAAGATCGTCGGTGAGATTGGCTTCAATCCACTCGACCAGATCGTTGATGTGCTGTTTTTTAATGGCCTGACTGAGCATGATGGCGATTTACGACGCGGGTTAGGACTGGGATTTCAGTTACAAAAGGATAACAAAAATCGCAAATCGGTGTAAGGAAAGGGTAAGCATTGCGCGCCCGTTCAGGGCGTTTCCGCATTAATTGCTTAGGTTACTAACTAAAAAAGGCTGACTGTCGTCAGCCTTCTGATTATTGATAAAAACTGCGCCGGATAGCTGTAAGATGGAGCCTGCGACAACTAATGACTGCGCATTCCGGCCGCTGTCATCATCATGCGGAACAGCGAGGCGACAACGCCCAGCGCCAGTACGCTGGCGGCATAGATAAACACCAGCCACATCACACGCTTCCACCATGGCGCTTTCGTTTCTTCATTGTGATTGTGGTCTTTCATGCTGCTGAGGCTTTTCATATCAATGATATCCTGCGTCTGCTTTGATTTTTCCACGGAACACGTAGTAGCTCCAGAAGGTGTAGCCCAGGATCATCGGGATAATCAGCAGGCTACCCACCAGCATAAAGGCCTGGCTCTGCGGCGGTGAGGCGGCAGCCCAGATGGTCACTGATGGCGGAATAATGTTTGGCCAGATACTGATGCCCAGCCCGGAGAAGCCCAGGAAGATCAGCGCCAGCGTCAGCAGGAACGGTGAATAGTGCGCCTCGCGTTTAATGGCGCGCACAATGCCCCACGAACAGAGCAGCACCAATACCGGAACCGGCAGGAACAGGAACAGGTTGGGTTTGCTGAACCAGCGATGCGCGATATCCGCATGCGCAAACGGTGTCCACAGGCTGATGATGCCGATAATCACTAACAGCGCAATCACCAGCGGCGTAGCCAGCGCAGACATTTTACGGTGCAGTTCGTTCTCGGTCTTCATGATAAGCCAGGTGCAGCCCAGCAACGCGTAGGCAACAACCAGACCCACGCCGCAGAACAGCGGGAACGGCGCCAGCCAGTCCATTGCGGAACCGGCAAAACGGCGTCCCTCAACCGGAATGCCATCCAGCAACGCACCCACGGCCACACCCTGACTGAAGGTGGCGATGACAGAACCAGCAATAAACGACTTGTCCCAGAACGCCCGATGGCCTTCTACCGCCTTGAAGCGGAACTCAAAGGCGACACCACGGAAAATCAGGCCAATCAGCATAGCGGTCAGCGGAATCGACAGCGCATCGGCAATCACCGCATAGGCCAGCGGGAACGCACCGAACAGGCCAGCACCCCCCAGAACCAGCCAGGTTTCATTCCCGTCCCAGACCGGCGCGACGGTGTTAACCATCATGTCGCGCTCGCCAGCATCTTTATTGAACGGGAACAGCAGACCAATACCCAGGTCGAAGCCATCCATCACGATATACATCAGGGTTGCGAAAACGATAATCGCAAACCAGATAACGGAATAATCGATCATCTTAGTGGTCTCCATCCTTAAAGGTGGCAGCGGAAAGCGGACGCGCCGGGGTTTTCTTCTGACCAGGACCACCCTCTTCGGTGATATGGCCTTCGCCGGTAACCGGTCCCTGCTTAATCAGACGCATCATGTAGTGATACCCCACGCCGAACACCGAGCTGTAGACCAGAATAAAGGCCAGCAGGCTGATGCTCATGTGCATATCCCCATGTGCCGAGACCGCATCAATCGTGCGCTGCACGCCATAGACCACCCACGGCTGACGACCGATTTCAGTGGTAAACCAGCCTGCCAGAATCGCAATCAGACCCGACGGCCCCATCAATAGCGCAAACCACAGGAAAGGACGCGACTCATAGAGACGCCCTTTGAAACGCAGCCACAGGCTGACCACGCCCAGCGTAATCATCAGCAGGCCCAGCGCCACCATCACGCGGAAGGACCAGAAGATGACCGTTGAATTAGGCCGGTCCTCTTTCGGGAAGGACTTCAGCGCCGGGACCTGCTTGTCCAGGCTATGCGTCAGAATCAGGCTGCCAAGATAAGGCACCTCCAGCGCATATTTGGTACGTTCCTGCTCCATGTCGGGGATCCCGAACAGGATCAGCGGTGTGGCTTCCCCCGGTGGGTTTTCCCAGTGCCCTTCAATCGCCGCGATTTTGGCAGGCTGATGTTCCAGCGTATTCAGACCATGAGCATCACCAATCATCGCCTGAATCGGCGCGACAATCAGCGCCATCCACAACGCCATTGAGAACATCTTGCGGATAGCGGGATTGTTATTTCCCTTCAGCAGATGCCAGGCCGCCGACGATCCCACAAAGAAAGCACTCGCCAGGAACGCCGCTACAGACATATGGAACAGGCGATAAGGGAATGAGGGGTTAAAGACGATTTTGAACCAGTCCTGCGGAACCACGATGCCATTCTGGATGATGTAGCCCTGAGGCGTATGCATCCAGCTGTTAGAGGCCAGGATCCAGAAGGTGGAAATCAGCGTACCAAGGGCGACCATGCAGGTGGCAAAGAAGTGCAGCCCGGGACCCACGCGATTCCAGCCAAACAGCATCACGCCCAGGAAGCCCGCTTCCAGGAAGAACGCCGTCAGTACTTCATAGGTCAGCAGCGGACCGGTAATACTGCCAGCAAACTCCGAGAAGCCGCTCCAGTTTGTCCCGAACTGATAAGCCATGACCAGTCCTGATACCACACCCATGCCGAAGTTAACGGCAAAGATTTTCGACCAGAAATGGTAGAGATCGCGATAGGTGTGATCGCGGGTTTTGAGCCACATACCTTCGAGCACGGCCAGAAAACTGGCGAGACCGATGGTGATGGCGGGAAAGATAATATGGAAGGAAACAGTAAATGCGAACTGAATCCTGGCCAGATGAAAGGCATCTAATCCGAACATTGCTTACCTCTTTGCCACATAGAACACCATGTATTTACTTATAATTAACAACTTAAGCCTGATGCGCCTGGTTCTCTGCGCTTATTGAAATTCCCGCCGCAAATTTAAAACTATTCGCGGCGAGGAAATAGAAACAGTGGGGTTAATGAAAACTATAACAGTCTTTATTGATTCTGATCATTGTTTTTGACGGGAATTATTTATTTAAAAATAAGGCCTAAAGGTTAATCAGAGCGTGTTTATGTGTCGTTAATGTTACGGTAATTTGTACTTTAAAAATCGATCGCGCTAAAGTGAACCTTGCCCGCAAATTTCCTTCAACAGGCTGTTTTCAGACACTATTTTGTTATAAACCCTGATTGAGTAAAGGTCAAATTTTAGAGCCCCCAAATTAAATACCCTTATTTTTTAACAGGTTAAAAGAGTAAATAGTTACCTCTGCCGCTTTGTTTGCTTTTTGGCTTTTGCCTGGCTAATGCAGCAATAACTTCAGACAGAAAAAACGCAGAACGGCGCTTTTAAGCGCCATCAGAGATGTTAATAAAATGAGTCAAAAAGAAGGTGTGAATTAACAGCACGCTGCGGGCAGTCGATTATTCCGGGCCAGAGATTCATAAAACGATTTAATAACCAGCAACCGTGCGAAAAGATCGACTGGATTATTTTCGCTGCCGTTACGTTATCGCGCTTTCAGGAAGTGAGATGACAGACAAATGGGGTCAGAAATTTTGCAGCGAGTATACCCATGCCGTCACGTTATGACGGCTGATACAGGGTGATTTTACTCTGCCGCAGATTTTTCGCGCTGTGCCAGAATCCGGCTCAGGTTCAGCTCCAGCCAGTCAGCCAGCCCCACAACCTGTTCACCGACTTCGCGTCCAAGCGGGGTTAAGCGATATTCCACGTGCGGTGGCACCACATCGTAGGCGATACGCTGCACGAAGCCATCTTCTTCCAGGTAGCGCAGATTCTGCGCCAGCATCCGCTCGCTGACGCCACCGACCGTCCGGCGCAACGCGCTGAAGCGCAGCGTCTGGTCCTGCAGGGCCAGCAGAATTAATACGCTCCAGCGGCTGGTTACGCGTTTCAGCACGTCACGTGACGGGCAGTTGACGTTGAGCAATTCGCCGCGGATAAATTTTTCACTCATTTTTTCAGACATTTAACTTATCCACCTCAAACTAACAATTCTGTAAGTACTTACTAAAAATTAGTTTATACACTAGTCTGAATTTCACCAACAGCCACAGGAGTATTAACATGATTGCAGTTACAGGTGCCACCGGCCAGCTGGGCCGTTTCGTGATTGATGCATTACTGAAAAAAGTCCCGGCGGGAGAAATTGTTGCCGCCGTCCGTACGCCTGCCAAAGCGGCCGATCTCGCAGCGCTGGGCGTCATTGTCCGCCAGGCCGATTATGGCCAGCCAGAGACGCTGGAGGCCGCTTTTGCAGGCGTGGATAAGCTGCTACTGATCTCCGGTAGTGAAGTGGGCCAGCGTGAAGCGCAGCATAAAGCCGTCATCGAGGCTGCTCGGGCGGCGGGCGTGGGCTTTATCGCCTATACCAGCCTGCTGCATGCGGATACCTCGCCGCTGGGCCTGGGCGTTGAACACCGTGCAACAGAAGCGCTGCTGAAAGCCTCTGGCATCCCGTTCGCCCTGCTGCGTAACGGCTGGTACAGCGAGAACTACGCAGCCAGCATCCCACCGGCGCTGGCGCATCATGCGTTTATTGGCGCAGCGGGTGAAGGTCGTATCGCCTCGGCAGCGCGTCAGGATTATGCTGAAGCGGCGGCAGAAGTGATGACCCGTGAGGATCAGGCGGGCAAAGTGTATGAACTGGCAGGTGATGACAGCTACACGCTGGCGCAGTTTGCTGCGGAGATTGCCGCACAGAGCGGTGAAAAGGTTGATTACGTCAATCTCTCTCAGAGTGAGTTTGCGGCGGCGCTGAAAAACGCAGGCCTGCCAGAAGGTCTGGCGGAAATGCTGGCGGATTCTGATGCCGGTGCAGAGAAAGGCGGTTTGTTCGATGACTCCCGTCAGCTGAGCCAGCTCATCGGTCGCCCCACCACCACCTGGCAGGCAGTCATTCGCGCGGCGCTGACGAACCGTTAATTCTGTCTCTCATGAGCGGGCAAGCTGGTCCGCTCACCTCACCTTCCTGCCCGAATTCCCGTTGGGTATGCCACTTTCTGCACTCTTTGCGGCTGCGGTTTCTTTTACAAAATGTGAATAAATGCCAGTTTTCTTCAGGTTAAATTTTTTTATTCAGGTCGCTAAGAGATTCATCTGAAATGCGTTTTTTGTGAACAGCGTTATATTTGGTTGAATTGTCTGGAATTTATCCAAAAACCTCGATTAATCGACAATATTTATTACGTTCATAGATATTCTGCATTGTTGTTCCGCAGGATGAGAGGTCTATAATTTGTCCTTTGTGCAACCACGACCGCTCAGGAGGCCGTTATTAATACCCATCGCCAGCAACAAAATGCACTTGAAGAGGTTCGTGCCGGGGCGGAAGTTGAGTATCAATACGATCCCCATGAACTGAAGCTGGATCGCATGCAGGATTCTGAACCGGAGCCGGAGCTGATTGAAGGCTTGCCGGCGCCGGATGCGCTGACCCCTGCCGATCGTTATCTGGAACTGTTTGAACATGTTCAGATGTCGCGGATTTTCGAGGACAGCAAAACCTTTCCCGACTGTTCGCCCAAGTACGATCCGCTGGATGTGCTGATGCGCTATCGTCGACAGAAACGCAGCAGTGATTTCGACCTGTCGCGTTTTGTCGCCGATCACTTTTATCTGCCTGGCGTAAACGAAAGCTTTTATGTCTCCAACCCGGATAAAACGCTCAATGAGCATATCGACGACCTGTGGCCGGTTCTGACCAAAATGCCGCAGCAGCATATGCCGCACTCATCGCTGCTGCCATTACCCAAACCCTATGTGGTGCCGGGCGGACGTTTTGGCGAAACCTACTACTGGGACTCTTACTTCACCATGCTCGGCCTGGCAGAATCGGGCCGCGACGATCTGCTGCGTCACATGGCGGATAACTTTGCCTGGCTGATCGATAACTACGGTCATGTGCCAAACGGCAACCGTACCTATTACCTCAGCCGCTCGCAGCCGCCGGTGTTTGCCCTGATGGTTGAGCTGTTCGAAGAGGATGGCGTGCGCGGTGCTAAGCGCTATCAGGAACAGCTGATGAAGGAATACCAGTTCTGGATGGACGGTGCCGGTTCACTGATGCCGAACCAGGCTTATCGTCACGTGGTGCGGATGCCAAACGGCTCACTGCTGAACCGCTACTGGGATGACCGCGATACGCCGCGTGATGAGTCATGGATTGAAGATGTGGAAACCGCCCGCGAATCGAAACGTCCGGCCAGCGAAGTGTATCGTGACCTGCGTGCCGGAGCGGAATCGGGCTGGGATTACTCCTCGCGCTGGCTGCGTAACCCGAAACGGCTGTCGAGCATCCGTACCACGCAGTTTATTCCTATCGATCTGAACTCGTTCCTGTACAAGCTGGAGCTGATGATCGCCACCCTGTCGCACGCGAAAGGCGAAGAGCTGACCGCGCTGGCTTGGCAGAAAAAAGCGGAAGCGCGCAAACGTGCGATTACCCGTTATCTCTGGGACAGCACCGCCGGTGTGTTCCGTGACTACGACTGGCGTCGGGAGCGTTTCGGTGCCTTTACCGTCGCCTCCGTGGTGCCGCTGTTTGTCGGTCTGGCGACGCCGCATCAGGCGCACCTGCAATCGATCTCGCTACGCCATCTGCTATTGAGCAACGGCGGCCTGCTGACCTCAATGGTGGAAAGCGGTGAGCAGTGGGATCGACCCAACGGCTGGGCACCGATGCAGTGGATGGCGGTTGTTGGCCTGAATAATTACGGTGAAGAGACGCTGGCGACTGAAGTGGCAGTGAACTGGCTCAACACGGTCAATAACTTCTATCAGTTGCACCATAAGCTGGTAGAGAAGTATGACATCAGCGGCGAGCGCGCCCGCCCAGGCGGTGGTGGTGAGTATCCGTTACAGGATGGATTCGGCTGGACTAACGGCGTTACACGTAAGCTGATGACGATGTATGGGCATTTAATGGCTGACTGAGTATCGCAGCCGGTAAACCTTTAAAACGCAAAAAGCCGGGTTATCCCGGCTTTTTCATGTTTCATGCAGGCTATTCAGCGCTACTTCTTCGCTTCAGTGCCTGGTTGTGACGCACGTTGCAGGAACTGCTGTGTCACTTCAGGCAGGTGCTGCAGCAGCCACTCCGCCATCGCCACTTCCTGATCGCGGATCTCACTCAGTATGCGTACGCCCTGCGCATCACCGACCTGCTCAGCCGCGGCGATCAGGCTGGTGTAGCTGGCGATCTCGGCATTTTCGAATACATAGCCACTGATAGCGCCCTTCACCACTTCATCTGAGTTAAACATGCCGCCCACGGCCTGGCCGGTGGCTGCCATTTTGCCCATCGCATCTTTCATTACAGAGTGATCGATACCGTGGCTGTCGAGCAGCTGTTCCAGCAGAGTCAGCTGATGTTTAGTTTCATCCAGATGTTGCGCCAGACGCTGTTCCAGCGCCGGATAGTGTTCAAGACGACCTGACATCTTGCTCAGCATGCTTTCTGCTTGTTTTTCCATCGCATGCGCATCGCGCAGCCAGTCGTGATAATGTTCAATCGCAGTCATGTATTACTCCTTAAGAGACGGTAATAGACTCGGCTACCGAGGTGAGCTTCTCATCCGTTTGCTTCTCTTCATTCAGGGTTTCTTCCAGCAGCTGTGCGGCTTTGGTGTAACCCAGCTTCAGCGCCAGCGCATGCAGGGTACCGTAGGTGGCAATCTCATAATGCTCAACTTTCTGCGCCGCACCGATCAGTCCCTGATCGCGAATCTCGCCCTTCTCGACCGAGTCGATAATTTCCTGCGCTTCTTCAACCAGACCTTCCAGCGCATGACATTTCATTCGTTTGATTTTGACTTCAGGTGTTACTTCCACCAGTTCGTCGAGTCGTTCAATCTGAGCACGGGTCTCTTCCAGATGCTGATTAAACGCAGCGATAAGATTTTCGTCACTGGCTGCACGCGCCATTTTAGGCAATGCACGGGTTATCTGCTTCTCAGCGCTGTATACATCGGATAAGTCATGGATGAACAGATCGTTTAACGTTTTCACTGTCATAAGATAGCCTCATTGATTAAAAAGCTGCGTCTGTAATAACGCAGCGCCAGTCATATCGTTGACACCTGAAAAGTCTAGTGGAGATTCTTAATATCGCACGCTGCATCAGTATGAATTTAAGAAAAAAGTGGCATATAAAATGCATTTTCCTTTTTACAGCAAAGATTTAGCTGAATAATGTTTTTATCGTTGCCGCTTCGTTAGCTGCGCTGGATTTTGTACAAAGTAATAAATCGTTGTATACATTTTTTAAGATTAACTGCATAAAAAAGTACCAGTCAAAAACTTACCTGTACAAAGTTGTATTTAACCGTATAGCTTTAATCGATCGGAAATAAAAAACCGGAAGGGTAAACCCTTCCGGTTCAATTAACAGCTCCCGCCATTGCCAATGATGGAGCAATGACATAATTCAGGGTGTAATTATCTTCACGAGGAACTAAACAGATTCAAAATGCCCGGCTAACAGAGTAACCCTGCCGTCACAGCAGTGTTAAAGACGTTCAGCTCCGGCGGCTAACAGAGTAACCCTGCCGTCACAGCAGTGTTAAAGACGTTCAGCTCCGGCGGCTAACCTTACCTCCCTTGCGCCCCGCTTCAATGGCACGTTCAGGATCGTTCTTGAAGTTACCGCCGCTTTTCTGGCCTCCTTTGCGTCCTGCTTCAGCAGCACGCTCTTTGTCGGCCGCAAAATTCCCGGCCCCACCGCGATATTGAGTCATATGCGTCCTCTTTGAATTTTAAAAATTGGAATTTGCACAGTTAACGCTTCATCAGGCCGATTCAGCAACATAAATGTAGACAGAAAATCGGACCGATCAAGTGAGATAAATAAAAAACCCGTCACAGTTCTGGCTTAATGATCGTACTACCCTCAACCGAAATGATAACGGATTCCAACCATCGCTCTTTTCAATTCATAAAAGAGCCGCGGCATGAAAAATCTTTATAACGAAAATCGCCGCGCCCTATTAATCGATCTTTTTCAAAAAAAGTCCAATTGAAAAAAATATAAGCGAAGCGGTAAATAGATAGATTAATCAACATCAGGTAGTGAAGATGATCAACAAACGATCAATTTCCCCAAGCGAAGCGCTAAATAGAAATTTAAAACCCTGCTTTTACGTCAAAAATAAGCGAAGCGTGACGCATTGATGGCACCAGTTAAAAATAGCCGGAATCGATCAATAAACGATCAATTCTGCTGATTTAATGATAATTTTTATTAAAAAGAGAGGTCAGATTTAGCGATGAAATTTGAATCTAAGCGAAGCGGATGAATTTCTGCTTCCTGAGAGCAAAAAACGGGTTTTCGGAATAGTACTAAAAAGCATTTTCTGCGGGAATACGCATAAATTTTGCATGCCTGCGAAAAGGGGAACTCAACGTTATGAATGAGATGGCGCAAAGCCATGAGGGGGAGATTGTGCGTTAATGGCAGGTAAAACATATGCCCTGTTCAGCAGAGTCAGAGGGAGTCGGGAAAAGTGGAATCAAAAGCGACACCGCGCTTGCCATTTTTCTTGATGCGGTACATCGCTTCATCAGCACGCTGCAGTGCAGTATCAAAGTCATCTTTGTCCTGCGCCTGAGACACACCGACAGACGCCCCAATGAGGGCATGCCCGTTTGCCATATCAAAAGGTGTCATTACCGCGTCAAGACAGGCGTGCGCCAGTTTCTTTACCCGCGGATGGTTCAGCGCCCAGGGTATTAACAATACAAACTCGTCGCCGCCCAGTCGGCCAATGATCACTTCTGCCGGAGAGAGTTCAGTAAACCGCTGACTCAACTGGATGAGGACTTCATCTCCGCTGCGGTGCCCCAGGGTGTCATTGACGTGTTTGAAGTTATCCAGGTCAATAAAGACCACGCAGAGCGGTCCCTGAGATTTCATTTCACAGAAATAATTCTGCAGAGCATGACGATTGTTGAGCAGCGTAAGGGGATCGTGCAGCGCCAGCAGGGCGAGCTGCTCTTCATATTGCTTCTCTTTGGTCATATCGATGTGAGTGCCGATCACTTTAACCGGCTCTCCGTGCGCATTCCACTCGCTGACCCGGCCCCGATCCAGCACCCACGTAATGCTGCCATTTTTGGCGATCATGCGGTGCAGAGCCTCGTAATAAGGCGCTTTCCCGGCGATGTGGTCGTTGAATGCCTGTAGAACGTCGGCGGCATCATCGGGATGCAGGCTCTCTTTCCAGGATTCAAAGTTGGCGTCGGTCTCTTTCGGCTGGAAGCCCAGCATCGCCCCCCAGCGCCGGTTGAAGATCACCAGTTTGCCGCTGGGAATATCCAGCTGCCACAGGAACAACCCGGTACCATCCAGCGCCGCATTGAGTTTTGTGCGGGCGTCATGCGCTATACGCTTCAGACGCGCATTGTGCTTTTTGAGGTTCTGTATCTGCAGACGCAGCGCTTCTTCTGACATAACCGTGTGAGAGGAGGAAAAAGGGGTATTGTGCCTGTCAGGCTGATTCTGTAAAGGGTGGCTTATAAAACACGATTAGCCGCGGTCAATTGCAGGCTGGACAGGATATCAGGCGGTGCCAGTCTGGCAATGCAGCACAGAGGCAAACCTGGCAATTGGTTTCGCCATGAAATCTGTTTGTGTTGCTACAGGGTTGAGAAGTGGAATGGGCGCGGGAGAGGCGAAATTCGGAATGTTCGGGAATGGCGGGAGTCTGTCGAACCTTCGATGACGGGTTCGCCCCATAAACGCAAAAACCCGCCAGAGGCGGGTTCTTTAAAGATGGTGCCCGAACCCGGACAAAAATGCCGGGAGCATTTTTGCATCGCGTGCCAGCGCGACCCGAAGGGCGAGCCACAGGGATGTGGCGAGTGAATCGAACCTTCGATAACGGGTTCGCTCCAGAATGCAAAAACCCGCCAGAGGCGGGTTCTTTAAAGATGGTGCCCGAACCCGGAATCGAACCAGGGACACGGGGATTTTCAATCCCCTGCTCTACCGACTGAGCTATTCGGGCAACGGGCCGCATTAAACCAAAGCGGCCCGGCAGCGTCAAACGCTTTTCACCAAAATCAAATCGACTGACCGCTTTTCCATCAACCCAAAGAGTGGGTCTGACCTGCCGCCATAAACCTCTCTGTTGGCCGGATATATTTTAGTCAGAAAGCAGGCAGAGTCTGCATTGTGACGCGAAATTGCCGATATAGCATGCGAGACCAACACTAATAATAAGGATCGCCATGTTTTCCACCATTACATCAGGTATCGCTTCCCGTCACAGCTGGCAGAAGCGTTCACACTCAGCGGCAACGCTGAGCTCTCTCAACGGCTCCATCGCCATGATTGAATTCTCCCCCGATGGCACCATTCTCAGCGCGAATGCGCTGTTTCTGGCGCGCATGGGCTACACGCTGGCGGAGATCGAAGACCAGCACCACAGCCTGTTTTGTACCGCAGAGCAGCTTGAGTCGCGGGACTATCAGGATTTCTGGCTGCGACTGAACCGGGGCGAAAGCTTCAGCGATAAGTTCCTGCGCGTGGCGAAAAACGGCCGACCGGTATGGCTCGAAGCCAACTATGTGCCGGTGCAGAACCGCCATGGCCGGGTGATTAAAATCGTCAAACTGGCAACCGACATCACCGATCATATCAACGATGCGCAGGAGCAGCGCGCCATCACCACCGCCATAGAACGGTCGATGGCGGTGATCGCTTTTAACCTCAAAGGTGAAGTGCTGAAAGCCAATGATAACTTCCTGAAAACCATGGGCTACCGTCGTGAGGAGGTAGAAGGTGTGCACCACCGTCGCTTCTGCTCACAGGCGCTGCGCGACAGCCGCGAATATAGCGAGTTCTGGCAGCAGCTGAACCGCGGCGAATTTGTCTCAGGTCAGTTTCCACGGGTCAATAAACGGGGTGAGACTATCTGGCTGCGCGCCACCTATAACCCGGTGTTTGACGAACAGGGCAGGCTCTACAAAATCGTGAAATTCGCCACCGATGTGACCGCGCAGGTGGAAAAGAATCAGCAGGAACATGATGCGGCACAGCGGGCTTATCACACCGCGCTGCAAACGGATGAAAGCACAAAGCTGGGGGCCGATGTTATCGCCAGCAGCGTGCAGACCATGAACGCTCTGGCAGGTGAACTGCAGGGGATCTCCGGTGATATTACCGGCCTGAGTGAATCCTCAGAGCGTATCGGTGCGATTGTGGAAGGTATCCGCCGGATAGCCGATCAGACTAACCTGCTGGCGTTGAATGCCGCTATTGAAGCGGCACGGGCCGGAACCCATGGCCGCAGCTTTGCGGTAGTGGCTAATGAAGTCCGCACGCTGGCAGCAAACATCAATCGCGCCACCACCGACATCGAAAATCGGATACAGCAAAACCATCAGCTGGCGAGCCGGGCACTGAAAGGGATTGAATCCAACCTGAAGCGCGCCGATCAGGGCGTACAGCTGGCCCAGGAGGCGGGCGGCGTGATTGCGGAAATCCGTGAAGGCGCAACGGATGTAGTACGCGCCATCGGCCAGGTGACCAAAACGCTTAAAGTCTGACGCTCTGCGGGGGCAACCGCCCCCTTTTAAGGTGTTGCCTGAACCGGCGCTTCTGGCACCGGCGGGATAAAGATATGATCCAGAATCGCCCGCATTACGGGTGCCGCAGTAATCCCTTCGTTGCCACCATTCTCCAGGATTAACGCTACCGCCACTTTCGGGTCATTAAACGGCGCAAAGGCGGTATAGAAGATATGGTCACGCAACCGTACCGGTATCATCTTCGCGTTATAGGTCTGGTTCTGGCGCAGGCTGAACACCTGCGACGTCCCGCTTTTCGCAGCGATGCCATAGGGTGCCGTGTGGAAATATTTATAACCGGTGCCGTTGGGTGCGTTAGCCATGCCAAACATCGCGTGGCGTACCAGCGACCAGTAAGGTGAATGAGGATCGCCAATCTGCGCTTCATGCTGCTGCGGATGATAGTTCTCCACCAGCGTGCCGCGCTGGGTTTTCTCCAGCAGATGGGGGGCAATGACCCGACCGTTATTAATCAGCGCCACCATCGCTTTCACCATCTGAATGGGTGTTGCAATCCAGTAACCCTGTCCGATACCGACTGAAACCGTATCGCCCTGATACCAGGCCTTTTTATGCACCTTCTGCTTCCACTCCCGGCTCGGCAGTAAGCCGCTGTACTCCTCATTCAGGTCGATACCGGTCGATTTACCATAGCCAAACTGGCTGAGCATGGTGTGAATGCGATCGATGCCCATCATAAACGCCACCTGGTAGAAAAAGGTATCAGCGGACTCTTCGATTGCCCGCGTCACATCCAGCATGCCGTGCCCGGTTTTTTTCCAGTCGCGATAGCGCCGGTCCGTGCCTGGCAGCGTCCAGGTGGGTGCGCCAAAGAATTGCGACTGCGGCGTAATCACATGAGTCAGCAGCGCCGACATCGCCATGTAAGGCTTCACCGTGGAGGCGGGCGGATAGAGTCCCTGCGTGACGCGGTTAATCAGCGGCAGGTCTTTATCCTGTAGCAGCTTTTTGTAGGCCTGATAGCTGATGCCTTTCACAAACGGATTGGGATCGTAACTGGGGCTGGAGACCATCGCCAGCACGGAGCCGTCGTGCGGATCTTCAATCAGCAGCGCCGCACGCTGCCCCGCCAGCAGGCTTTCCACATACTGTTGCAGGTGCAGATCCAGCGTCAGCGTCAGGTTTTTACCCGCGACCGGCGGCACCTCTTTCAGCACCCGCACAATGCGGCCATGATTATCCACTTCCACTTCCTGATAACCCGGCTTGCCGTGCAGCAGCGCTTCGTAATAACCCTCAATCCCCTGCTTACCAATGTTATGGTCAGCCGCATAGTTTTCGGCGATGCCTTCCGCATTCAGCCGTTTATAGTCGTTATCGTTGATTTTCGACACATAGCCGATCACATGCGCCAGATCCGCGCCATAGGGATATTCACGATCCTGGTAGGTCTCAATGCTGGCGCCGGTGAAGTGAAACTGATTGACCGCAAAGCGGGCGACCTGCTCTTCGGTCAGCTCCTCTTTCAGCACCACCGGCTTGTAACGGCTGGTCTGCTTCAGCGCATGGCGGAAGGTGTCGATTTCGTCCGGCGTCAGATTAACGATCGGCGTGAGTGCCCGCAGCGTGGCGTCCATGTCGCTGATTTTGTAAGGCGTCAGCGTAATGGCATACCAGCTGACGTTTCGTACCAGCGGAATGCCGTTGCGGTCATAAATCAGCCCACGCGTCGGCGCAATGGGGATCATTTTGATGTCGTTCTGGTTGGAGCGCGTCTGGTAATAGCCATGGTCGCGCACCTGTAAGCGAAAAAGGTTTACGCCAAGAATGGTGAAACAGAGACAGACCAGAGCAAAGGCTATTGCAGCGCGGCGGGCAAACAGCTTCTCTTCAGCTTGGAAATTACGAAAGTTCATCAGGGGGCATTATCAGGCGATTAATTATTATCTGTTATTGCGCACCATGATAAAGCGCGATCGCGGGCGTGCCAGCGCGAAGATGCACAAGCCTGAGCAAAAGTGTGTCATTTGATGTGAATGTTACCGGGACGGCGAGGCGGGAAAATGCAGATCCCCCGGTTAAGGGGGATCTGCACAGGGAGATCAGGCAGCAGGCATCAATGCCTGCCACGCTGATTAATCACCCAGCAGAACAGACTCCAGCGCAATCTTGATCATGTCGTTGAAGGTGGTCTGACGCTCAGCAGCGGTGGTCTGCTCATGCGTACGGATGTGGTCTGATACGGTGCAGATGGTCAGCGCTTTAGCACCGAACTCTGCGGCCACCCCGTAGATACCTGCAGCTTCCATCTCTACGCCGAGGATGCCATATTTTTCCATCACGTCGAACATCTGCGGATCCGGGGTGTAGAAGAGATCGGCAGAGAAGATGTTACCTACGCGCGCTTCAACACCCAGGTTTTTCGCCGCATCAACCGCGTTACGCACCATGTCGAAGTCAGCAATCGCAGCAAAATCGTGATCTTTGAAACGCATACGGTTCACTTTGGAATCGGTGCAGGCACCCATACCAATCACGATGTCACGCAGTTTTACATCGGCACGCACGGCACCACAGGAGCCCACACGGATGATCTTTTTCACGCCGAAGTCGGTGATCAGCTCTTTGGTGTAGATGGAGCAGGAAGGAATACCCATTCCGTGGCCCATTACAGAGACTTTGCGGCCTTTATAGGTGCCGGTGTAGCCCAGCATCCCGCGCACGTTGTTCACTTCTACCGGATTTTCCAGGAAGGTTTCAGCAATGTGCTTTGCACGCAGCGGATCGCCAGGCATCAGCACGACGTCTGCGAAATCGCCCATTTCAGCATTAATATGAGGGGTTGCCATTGTTTAATCCTTATTAAATTGCTGATTTACAGCATGTTCTTGCCATAGTCCATCTCGGACAGGCCAAAATAGTGTGCAATTGTCTGACCAATATCGGCGAAAGTTTCGCGGTAACCGAGTGAACCCGGCTCGACTTTCGGTCCGTAGATAAGAATCGGAATGTGCTCACGCGTGTGTTCAGTACCTTCCCACGTCGGGTCACAGCCGTGGTCAGCGGTCAGGATCAGAATGTCATCTTCTCCGACTAACTCCATCAGCTCAGGCAGACGACGGTCAAACAGCTCCAGCCCGCCCGCATAACCGGCAACATCACGACGATGTCCCCAGGTTGAGTCGAAATCAACGAAGTTAGTGAAAACAATCGCCTGATCCGGCGCGGTTTTCATCTCCTGAATCGTCGCGTCAAACAGCGCATCCAGACCGGTCGCTTTGACCTTTTTGGTAATGCCCTGCTCAGCATAGATATCGGCGATTTTACCCACGGAGATCACGTGACCGCCCTTCTCATCCACCAGCTTTTTCAGCATGGTGGCGGATGGTGGCTCGACTGCCAGGTCGTGACGATTGCCGGTGCGCTCAAACTGACCCGCTTTGTCGCCCACAAACGGACGGGCGATAACCCGGCCGATGTTGTAGCCACCCTCGGTCAGCTCTTCACGGGCGATTTCGCACAGCGCATAGAGTCGATCCAGACCAAAGGTCTCTTCGTGACAGGCGATCTGGAACACCGAGTCCGCAGAGGTATAGAAAATCGGCTTGCCGGTTTTCATGTGCTCTTCGCCCAGCTGGTCGAGGATCACCGTACCTGAAGAGTGGCAGTTCCCGAGATAGCCCGGCAGATCTGCGCGCTCGACCAGTTTGTCCAGCAACTCCTGTGGGAAGCTGTTCTCTTTGTCGCTGAAGTAGCCCCAGTCAAACAGCACCGGCACACCGGCGATCTCCCAGTGGCCTGACGGCGTATCTTTACCTGACGAAAGCTCGCTGGCGTAAGCATACGCGCCGGTGATTTTCGCCTCAGGATCAAGACCTGCCGGGAAGCGGCCGGTCGACAGCTCTGCGGCTTTGCCCAGACCCAGCGCGGTAAGATTAGGCAGATGCAATGGGCCTTTACGTCCCTTGTCTGCTTCACCCCTGAAACAGGCTTCGGCGATGTGACCTAACGTATCCGAACCTGCGTCGCCGAATTTATCGGCATCTTTACTGGAGCCAATTCCAAAGGAATCGAGAACCATAATAAAAGCACGTTTCATGCAAGTCTCCTGCGCATTGGCGCGTGACAAGTCAAAAAAAAGCGATCAGATCAGTATACCCGAATGCATCGCGGCTGGCACCGGTTACCGGTCAGTTAGCTGATATCGCTCACACGGCGATAGACAACCGGCGTCTCAGCCGGGGCGGAATCACCGAGCACCAGCGCGGCTTTGACCGCCGCGGCGGCCTGCTGCCATTTGTCTTCGCTGCTGGCGTGAATGATCGCCAGTGGACGCTGCGCATCGGCACGTTCGCCCAGGGTGATCATGTCGCTTAAGCCGACGCTATAATCAATGCTGTCGCTGGCACGCTGACGTCCGCCACCCATTGCCACCACCGCCAGACCCAGCGCACGGGTATCCATGCTGCTGACGATGCCTGGCTGGTCGGCATACACCGGCTTGCTCAGCATTGGCGCGGACAGATAAGCGTCGTAGCGTTCCACGAAATCGGCAGGTCCCTGCTGGGCAGCGACCATACGACCAAATATCTCGGCTGCTTTGCCGTTATCCAGCACCGTCATCAGCTTCTGACGCGCTTCGGTGTCGCTGGCGGCCAGTTTGCCGGAGACCAGCATTTCGCTGCAGAGCGCCAGCGTCACTTCCAGCAGGCGCGGATTCCGCTCTTCGCCGGTCAGGAAGCGAACCGCTTCACGCACTTCCAGCGCGTTACCGGCTGAGGAGGCGAGAACCTGGTTCATATCCGTCAGCAGTGCGGTGGTCTGGCAACCTGCGCCATTGGCGACGCCAACAATTGACTGCGCCAGACTTTCTGACGCCTCATAGGTTGGCATAAACGCGCCGGAACCCACTTTGACATCCATCACCAGTGCATCCAGCCCTTCTGCCAGCTTCTTCGCCAGAATCGAGGCGGTAATCAGCGGGATCGAATCGACGGTGGCGGTGATGTCACGCGTGGCGTAGAAACGCTTATCCGCCGGTGCCAGCGAGCTGGTCTGGCCGATAATCGCCACACCCACCTGCTTGATGATCTCGCGGAAGCGGTCATCGCTCGGGAAGATATCGAAGCCCGGGATCGCTTCCAGTTTATCCAGCGTGCCACCGGTATGGCCAAGGCCACGACCCGAGATCATCGGAACATATCCGCCGCAGGCCGCGACCATCGGCCCTAACATCAGCGACGTCACATCGCCGACGCCGCCGGTCGAGTGCTTATCCACCACCGGGCCATTGAGGTTAAGTGATTTCCAGTTAAGTACCGTACCGGAATCACGCATCGCCATGGTCAGCGCGACCCGCTCAGGCAGCGTCATGTCGTGGAAATAGATGGTCATCGCCAGCGCGGCGATCTGACCTTCCGAGACGGTGTTATCACGTACACCATTGATGAAGAAGCGAATCTCCTCTTCAGTCAGCGCATGGCCGTCACGTTTTTTGCGAATAATTTCTTGTGGCAGGAACAAGGTAACCCCCTGGTTCAGGGAAATCAGGATGGGGAACAGGCGGTCAGCGACCGCCTGAAGGATCAGTAACCCGCTTTGCTGGTGTCGCTGTCATGACCCAGGGTGTTGAGCAGGCTCGCCAGCAGGCTTGATGCACCAAAGCGGAAATGACGCGCATCGGCCCAGTCGGCACCCAGCGTCTCTTCCGCCATTTTCAGATAGATAGCGGCATCTTCAGCGGTGCGCACGCCACCAGCGGGCTTAAAGCCAACCTGCTGGCTGACGCCTTTATCGCGGATCACGTTCATCATGATCTGCGCCACTTCAGGCGTGGCGTTAACCGGCACTTTACCGGTAGAGGTTTTAATGAAATCGGCACCGGCATCAATAGCAATCTCAGAGGCCTGACGGATCAGCGCTTCCTGCTTCAGTTCACCGGTTTCGATGATCACTTTCAGCAGCACATCGGCTTCGGCACAGGCGGTTTTACAGGCTTTTACCAGATCGAAACCGACCTGACTGTTACCGGTGATCAGCGCACGATACGGGAACACCACATCCACTTCATCGGCACCGTAGGCGATAGCGGCGCGGGTTTCTGCCAGCGCAATATCAATGTCGTCATTGCCGTGCGGGAAGTTAGTCACCGTAGCGATGCGGATCTCCGGGGTACCCTGCTCGCGCAGCGTTTTACGGGCAATCGGAATAAAACGCGGATAGATACAGATTGCGGCGGTGTTGCCTGCCGGGGATTTGGCCTGATGACACAGGGCGATCACTTTTGCGTCGGTGTCGTCGTCATTCAGGGTGGTTAAATCCATCAGTTTCAGGGCGCGCAGGGCAAGGTCTTTGATATCGGTCATGAGGCTCTCCAAAGGATCGGGGTGCAACCCACCGGCTCGCCGGCGGAATGTTATAATAATAACACTCTGGTGCGGCCTGATATGTGCCAGGAGTCACATAGAAATAAGTGCAACATTGCCACGTTTACTGTGACTAACGTTACAGATAACGGTACCTGATGGTCATTATACGCCAGCGGGTGCAATGTTACTATTATCACATTTAAGCGCGAAGACTGCAGGTCGGGTGAGACACGGGCGGTCAGTTGCGCAGCGCCGGGAAAGCGGGATCGAGCTGAAATAGCTGCTGACTGTTGTGCCACAGCGCATCGGCAATCTCCTCCGGTGACTCTTCACGCAGGCTGCAGAGCACCTCCCATACCTGACGCGCCCGCTCCGGACGATTAGGCTGGCCCTGAAAGCCCTGCAGCGGCATATCGGGTGCATCGGTTTCCAGCAGCAGCGAAGAGAGCGGCAGCTGCGCCACGGTCTGACGGGTTTTGCTGGCGCGTTCATAGGTAATAGTCCCGCCGATGCCAATCGCATAACCCAGCTTAATAAAGGCCTGCGCCTGCTGCAGGCTGCCCGCAAAACCATGCACCACGCCACGGCGCGGCAGATCGTAACGACGCAGAATCTGCGCCAGCTTGTCATGAGTGCGGCGCGAATGCAGGATCACCGGCAGCTGATACGCTTTCGCCAGCTTAAGCTGCGCCTCAAGAAAGCGTTGCTGCTTATCAAACTGCGGATCGTCGCGATAGAGATCCAGCCCGATCTCGCCGATCGCCACCAGCTTACGCGGCCGCTGTTGCAGTAAGGTTTCCAGCTGGTCGAGATGGGCCTCCTGATGATTTTCGATGACGATTGGATGCAGGCCCAGCGCGGCATAGAGCGCCGGTTGCGCCGCGGCTAACGCGCAGACCCGTTCAAAGCGGCTGGCATCGATCGCCGGAACGATAATCTTTTCCACGCCAGCTTCTGCAGCACGTGCCAGACTGCCAGAGATATCCCCTTCAAACGGCGGGAAATCGAAGTGGCAGTGCGTATCGATAAACTTCATGCCAGCGATCCTTTGTCGTAATCAGCATCATTATCCGCCAGCGGCGGTGTGATGATGAGGCGGGTATCGGGTGCATTGGCTACCGGAGCAGGCGGCGTAACGATACGCGCCGTGGTCATCGGTTCCGCATCGCTCAGCCACTGGCCCAGCGTGGCGAGGAAATAGCGACCACAACGCCGTCCCAGATGATAATCCTGATTCAGTGAAGCGATGCGGCTCCCCAGCGCACTGCTGGCCAGCGCATGCGGCGGAAAGATTTCGATAATGCGCAAATCATCGGGCGGATTCTCAATGAACTGCTGAATTTCCCGATAGCTCTGTTCATGCTTATTCAGCACGTTAATCATCGGCTGCAGTGTGCCGGTGCTGAGCCAGCGTTCCATCCGCTTAAACCATTTCGGGGTATAGAACATCTGCGACGGCACGGTGCGGATCACCACAATGGTATCAGCGCCACGGCGGGCGGCTTCACGCACCGGAATCGCATCGCTGATGCCGCCATCGAGATAGCTGATCCCTTCCAGACTGACCCCCAGCCGGTAAAAACCGGGAATGGCACTGGAGGCTTTGATCAGATCCAGCCAGTTATCGGCGGTCGGGTTGAAGTAGCCGGGCGTGTAGTCGTCACTGCGGCAGGCGCACATATAAAACTCGCGGCCGCTGGAGAACAGCTGCTCCGCGCTGCTCATCGCCAGCGGAAATTCACTGCGGGTAATATCTATCAGCCAGTCGAGGTCGATCAGATTGCCACCACGCACAAAGCGCAGCGGATCAAAAAAGAGTTTACTGGTGGTATAGCGGGTAATCACACGTCGGGCATAGCCGGGCTGACCACAGACAAAGGCAGAAAGATTTTGTGCACCGGCAGAGGTGCCGAGCATCAGCTGAAAGGGGTTGAATCGGGCACGCTGAAATTCATCTAACACGCCTGCGGTGAAAATGCCGCGTTGACCGCCGCCTTCACAAACCAGCGCAATTTTCTGAGATTTAAACGGAGTCAGGGCCAGAGGTTCAATGGCGCCGAGCGTGACAGGAATGCGTATACCCACTGTGCGAACCTCAAAAAGCGGTTCCGGGTCTGCTGGAGGATCGAGCCGTTAAAGACGGCAGCATTCCGGAGAACCAGTCATATGTTCCTTTAACCGGCAGGCCAGCTGGGCTGGCTTGCCTTGCAGCGATGTGAAGGTGTCCCTCTCTTCACGTCAGTCGCTACAGATGACTGGTCTCCGCTCTATGCTTTGCGTTGCATTACACTGCAGGACTCATCGGCTAAAGCTTTTTACGGCCGGTAAACAGGCTGATGAGGAACAGGATAATACCAACGACGAAGACAACTTTAGCTGCCCATGCTGCTGTGCCCGCTAAACCGCCAAAACCTAACGCTGCAGCGATCAGTGCGATCACCAGAAAAATAATGCCCCAACGAAACATAAGCCTCTCCTTACCCTATTTAAAAATCGAATATTTTAAAATCGATCTGCTTATTTCATCCCCGGATGGGTATCTTTTATTCGTACGGCCACAGAAGTGGCCGTACGCAAGCTTAAGATTTAACCGTCAGGTCATTCTTAACGCTTTTCACGCCTTCAATGGCTTTAGCAATGCTTTCTGCACGATCTGACTGTGCCTGATTAGCAACCTGCCCTGAAAGCTGAACAACGCCGTCGGTGGTCTCAACTTTTACGTTGCGCGACGGAACAATGTCATCCGCTAATAGCTTAGCTTTAATTTCGCTGGTCGTGGCGGTATCGCCCGCATAACCTTTCATTGATGATGCTTTGCTGTCTCTGACGTGTAGTTTGTCGCTGACGGATTTAACACCTTCGATTTTCTGCACCACAGCCACAGCCTTCTCAGCCTGATCCTGTGAGGTGACGAAACCGCTTAAGGTCACGACGCCGCTATGCGTTTTTACCGAGATATCCGTGCTTTTAATTGCGTCATCATCTACCAGTGCCGCTTTGGCTTTGGCGGTGATGCCGCTGTCATCCATATAACCATCGACTTTTTTCATAGAACTATCGATTTTTGAACCCGCGCTGTCGGCTGTCTGTGACGCTTTCTGCGACATTGATTCGTCAGCCAGTGCGCTGCCGCTGATCAGTGCTGAGCCAATCATGGCGGCCATCAGGGTTTTAGCAATCTTAGTCTTGTTCATCGATATCTTCCTTCTATCAGTTAACTCACCCAAAAACTGTGGGCGCAACAGAGGCACAGGTGCCGCTGCGTTACAGGACGTAAGGACAAGAGAAGTCTCTTCCGCCGTCCGATAGAGTAATCATAGACGGCATTTTGCAATTTGCCTGGCTAACTGGTTGATCACACGTCAAAACAGAAGAAAAACGGGGTTTTTAGGAGGAGTCTGGAAGGAGGAAAACAGGGCCACTCCCAGCTGGAATGGCCCGGAAACAGGCGATTAGTGCTCGCGCGTTTTGCGGAAACGGACGTCGGGGTAACGTTCCTGCGTAATATTAAGATTAACCATGGTTGGCGCGATATAAGTCAAATTATTGCCGCCATCGAGCGCCAGGTTAACTTCGTTTTTACGCTGGAAGTCCTCAAACTTTTTCGCGTCGCTGCATTCAACCCAGCGCGCCGTAGAGACGTTGATCGCTTCGTAGATCGCTTCGACGTTATATTCGCTTTTCAGACGGGCAACCACCACATCGAACTGCAGCACCCCGACCGCGCCCACGATCAGATCGTTGTTATGCACCGGACGGAACACCTGTACCGCACCTTCTTCAGACAGCTGAACCAGCCCTTTAAGCAGCTGTTTCTGCTTCAGCGGATCGCGCAGACGAATACGGCGGAACAGCTCTGGCGCGAAGTTCGGAATACCGGTGAACTTCATGTTTTCACCCTGAGTAAAGGTGTCGCCAATCTGAATGGTGCCGTGGTTATGCAGGCCGATGATATCGCCAGGATACGCTTCTTCAACGTGCGAACGGTCGCCCGCCATAAAGGTCAGGGCGTCGGAGATCACCACATCTTTGCCGGTGCGCACCTGACGCAGCTTCATCCCTTTTTCATATTTACCGGACACCACACGCATAAAGGCCACGCGGTCGCGGTGTTTCGGGTCCATGTTGGCCTGGATCTTAAACACGAAGCCGGTGAACTTCTCTTCTTTCGCTTCAACCGTACGGGTGTCGGTGTCACGCGGCATCGGACGCGGTGCCCATGCCACCAGGCCATCCAGCATATGGTCAACGCCAAAGTTACCCAGTGCGGTGCCGAAGAAGACCGGCGAAAGTTTGCCGCTCAGGAAGGCTTCCTGCTCAAACTCGTGCGATGCACCCTGTACCAGCTCCAGCTCTTCACGCAGCTGTGCCGCCAGATCGTCACCGACTGCGGTGTCGAGGTCCGGGTTGTTCAGCCCCTTCACGATGCGGACATCCTGAATGGTGTGGCCTTTACCGGTCTGGTAGAGATAGGTCTCATCTTTGTAGAGGTGATAAACCCCTTTGAACAGCTTGCCGCAGCCGATAGGCCAGGTGATCGGTGCGCAGGCAATTTTCAGCTCGCTTTCCACCTCATCCAGCACTTCCATCGGGTCGCGGATGTCACGGTCAAGTTTGTTCATAAAGGTCAGGATCGGCGTATCGCGCAGACGGGTAACTTCCATCAGCTTGCGGGTACGATCCTCGACGCCTTTAGCGGCATCAATCACCATCAGACAGCAGTCAACCGCGGTCAGCGTACGGTAGGTATCTTCCGAGAAATCTTCGTGGCCCGGGGTATCCAGCAGGTTCACCAGGCTATCGCGATAGGGGAACTGCATCACCGAGGTGGTAATGGAGATACCACGCTGTTTCTCCATCTCCATCCAGTCCGACTTAGCGTGCTGGTTAGAGCCACGGCCTTTTACCGTACCGGCGGTCTGGATAGCCTGTCCGAACAGCAACACTTTTTCGGTAATGGTGGTTTTACCGGCATCCGGGTGCGAAATGATCGCGAAGGTGCGGCGGCGTGCCACCTCTTCTAAAAAGGGATTAGACATGGAATTCTTCTCAATAGGCAGCGCAACTTACTGGCGCTGCTGATAAATCACGGTGGCCGGCAGAACCTTACCGGCGGGTAAACGGTGCCAAAAACGATCTTTCATCGTTGGCGGGTCAGCGCGAAGTTACATTGGCGTGAATTCCGGTTACCTGGTCAGCTTTAAGGCGGCATAGCATACAATATTTTGCGCGCGCGGCCTACAGGGAGAGGGGCAGGATTTCAGGGGCGGGGAATCGGGGAACGTTGGATGCCACAACAAAGCGGGACGGGTCTGCGCCCGTCCCGCCTCCGTTATCCCAGCACCTTTCTGACGCAGGCTTTGAAGATCTGCACACCAATCTCCAGCGAGTCGAGATCAAAATGCATGTCGGGATGATGCAATCCTGGCGTCAGGTTGGTGCCCAGTCCCCAGAAGCCCGCTTTAACACCCGGACGCTTCACCGGATAGTAGAAAAAGTCCTCGCTGCCTGGCGTGGTCCGGGTTGACAGCGCGCCCTCTTCGCCCAGCACCTCGACGATCGCGGCGCGGATCACCGCCGTCGCCTCATCATCAATCTCGGCGGCGGGCATCTCTTTTAATACGCGGACCTCGGCGCTGGCACCCAGTGCCGCCACGCTGTGAGTAATGGCGCGCGTGACCTGCTCTTTCAGCAGCGTCATCGGCCCGTTCTCCTGCGAACGCAGATCCCAGACTACGCGGGCTTCATCCGGCACCGAGTTGGTGACACCGGCGTCGCACAGGAAGCGGGTCGCTTTGACGCTCCAGGTCAGGCCGGGCGAGAGGTGGATGGCGTTGACCGCCTGAACCGCCTGTACGGCAGCATCCAGCGCATTCACCCCCAGGTGCGGACGCGCCGCATGGGCGGGCTGGCCTTTGATGGTCGCTTCCAGCGTGCTGCAGGCTGAGTAGAGCACCGCAGGCACCGCCTGTCCGACCACGCACTCCTCCAGCGGACGCAGATGGAACCCCAGAATCATCTCCACATCATCCAGTGCGCCACCTTCGATCATTGAGAGCGCACCGGCGCCCAGCTCCTCGGCGGGCTGGAACAGGATCTTCAGCCGGCCACGTTTCACCGCGCCCTCCTGCAGCAGAGCCGTCGCCGCCGTCAGCACGACCGAAGAGTGACCGTCGTGACCGCAGGTGTGGCGCGCACACGGCACGCCATCAATGATGTGCCCCAGCGCATCCATATCCGCGCGCAGCGCCAGCACCGGACCCGGCACACCGCTGTCGATCTCGGCCACAATGCCCGTGGTGTTATTGATATTGCGCGTCACCTTCAGGCCCGCTTTCTCCAGCTGATCGGCGATGTAGGCCGAGGTTTTCACCTCCTGAAAACCCAGCTCCGGAATTTCGTGCAAATAGTGGTAATGCTCTAATACCTCAGACACAGCGTTACTCCTGAATAAACAGACGCATAACAGACATTGCGATCAGCGCGTTGATGATGCTCACCAGCATCAGCAGCGGCCAGTATTTTTTTGGCACATCGGCCACGCCCAGCAGCCGTCCCATATATTGCAGCTGCGATCCCATCAGGAAAATCGCCGGGGCCAGAATCGTGATATCCGCGCCGGTCAGCAGCCCTTTGGTCAGCAGACTCACCGCTACGCCGGTGCCCGCCGACGACGAGAGCCAGGCGGTGAGCAGCACCGTAATTGCCTCACCCGGCAGGCCGAACAGCCCCATCACTGGCGCAAAAACGTGCCCGAGAAACTGCATGATGCCGAGCAGATTGAGCACTTCTGCCAGCACATAGGCCATCACCACATTTGGCATCAGGTTGTGAATGGCGATGTGAAAGCCTTTACGCGCGCCGGTCACAAACACATCAAAGGGATTACTGCTGGTCGTGATTTTATTTTCCATCGGCGAAATCCTTTTTATAAACACTGTTTAACACAGCGCGCGTTATCGCCGCACCGACAAATTTCAGCACGAACATTAATAACAGCGGAATAATAATCGGCAGCGTCATTGAGGCGAATAGCGCGGAGCCGATGGCGAAATAATTATTGATTAAGCCGGCACCGGAATATTGCCAGGCACTCATCACCACCACCTCTTTTTTACCGATCTGATTCTGGTCGGCCATCTCTTTGGTTAATGCCGCGCCCGCGTCGGTACTTTGCAGGTCGGTGATTAACGCCAGACCGCAATGGCCCGGCAGCCCCATCAGCGGCTTAAGCAGCGGCGTCAGCAACCGATGCGCCGCGCGAATCGCGCCGTAGTGGGTGAAGATTTCCAGCACGCCCAGCGCCAGCATCACCGTGGGCGTCAGCGACAGCGCAAACAGGAAACCCGCTTTGGCACTGAGTCCGCCTGCGCCAAGAAAGGTGTTGCTGGCGGGATCTTTCATGGTGCCAAAGCTGCCGCCCAGCGTGGTGAAGTCAAAGGCGCCCAGCCATGAAAGACCCTCGACGTTATAAAACAGCCCTGAGAAAAACAGGATGGCAAAAATTAACGCGACATAACTGCCTTTGGTCGCCGTCATTTTTACCGGACTAACCACACTCTCATCTGACATTATTTTCTCCTGATAACCTGGCTTGCCGCCTGTTCCCTGCCGTGGCAAGTTTCAATATATGGAACTGAGTTCTAAGCATGATTTATGCCAGAGCCGATTGGCGCGCGATGATTAATGACCCTGCTGTCACCTCTGGGCGTTTAATCCACGCCATGCCTGTTATGGCTCTGCGAAATATCTTTTTCTGACGGCAACGTGATATTTCCGGCGCGTTATCAGATGACCGCTATTTCTCCAGCTTCAGCGGCGATTGCACCAGCAGGATAGCGACCGGGCGCACTATCATGGTGCTGAAATCCTGATTTTGTTGCCCGATAAGGAGTGATGCAGAATGAGAATCGCTCGTATTCAATTTGTGAAATAATTCTATTTAAATCAATCAGATAAATTAGCTGTTTTTGCGGAAAAGCCTTCGCTTTACTAACATATTTGATGCATAATTCACCGACTATACCTGTTTATTTAACATCTTCTTAAAAGGACTCGGCCATGCTGACTGCTGAAATGACTGGGCGTTTAAACGACCAGCTGAACCTGGAATTTTTCTCTGCCAATCTTTATCTGCAAATGAGCGCCTGGTGCAGCGACAAAGGCTTTGAGGGTGCCGCTTCCTTCCTGAAGATGCATTCACGCGAAGAGATGCAGCATATGCAGCGTCTGTTTGATTACCTGAGCGATACCGGCGGCATGCCGGTGCTGGGTACCATCGCAGCGCCGCCAGTTTCTTTCACCTCGCTGAATGAAATTCTGCAGCAGGCGCTGGAGCATGAGCAGCTGATCACCAGCAAAATCAATGAACTGGCCCATGCTGCCATGACCTCACAGGATTACTCTACTTTCAACTTCCTGCAGTGGTATGTTGCCGAGCAGCATGAAGAAGAGAAGCTGTTCAAAACCGTGCTGGATAAACTGGCGCTGGTCAGCAACAGCGGCAACGGTCTGTTCCTGGTCGATAAAGATCTGGGCCGCATGAGCACCGAGAACCACGCAGAATAATGTTTATCGGCCCCTTTTCGGGGCCGATCTTATTGCCGTCTTGCTGACACCACTGCACCGCTATTCCAGCCGGTAACTCGCGGCTTTCCCGCCATTCACCCACAGTTCACGGCTTTCACCCGCAGGCAGTAACAGCGCGATCTCCCGCCAGGCTGGCTGGTAATCTCCACGTTTTTCCACCGTCAGCTCGATACGCGTGGCGCTGCTGCAGAGCGTCCAGCGAAGCCATAGCGCATTACCCTGCTGCCAGCCGTGGCTCTCGCCATCGTCATCAAACATTTCGCCTTGTGTCTGCACGCCTTCGGGGGCAGGCCATAGCTGCCATTGCCGCACCGTATCACGCCGCGCATCGGTGGTGCTTTCGCACTCGCCCAGCGGGATCACCGCACCGGCCCTTACCAGCAGCGGCAACCGATCCAGCGGCGCATCCAGCGTGATGGTCTCACCGCCCGCAAACGCCTTGCCGCTGTGCCAGTCATACCAGCCGCCGCGGTTACGGGGCAGATAGACTTCACGACTGCGCGCGCCCTGCTCCACTACGCTGGCGACCAGCAGATCGCGCCCCAGCATAAAGTCATCACACTCCTGATAGGTCAGCGGATCCTGCTCGTGATCGAGGAAGGTCGGGCGCAGCATCGGCTCATCTTCCACACTGGCCTGCCACGCCAGGTTATAGAGGTAGGGCATCAGGCGATAGCGCAGCCGGATCGCCTCGCGGATCATCGGCGTGACCTCCGGGTACATCCAGGGCTCGTTCACCGTGTGATCGTCATTCCAGGAGTGGATAGTAAAGCGCGGGTGCATAACGCCATTCTGAACCCAGCGCACAAACAGCTCGGCATCCGGCTTATCGCCCGAGAAGCCGCCGACATCGTGCCCGACGTTAAACAGCCCGGAAAGGCTCATCCCCAGTCCCATGCGGATGTTGTAGCGCAGGGTTTGCCAGCTGGTGCGGTTATCGCCGCTCCAGGTCTGTACATAGCGCTGCATCCCGGCGCAGCCGGAACGGGAGATCAGATAAGGGCGTTTGTCCGGTGCAAACTGCTGCTGGGCTTCCATTGAGGCGCGCATCATCAGCAACGGCATTACCGGCCGGATATGCTTGATGGCGATCGGCTGACCAAAACCGTGACAGCGCGCTTCGCCATCCCACACCTCATATTCGTTGTTGTCATTCCAGGTGGAATCGATGCCCTTTTCCAGCAGCTGCCGGGTGACATTCTCCTGCCACCAGCGCACCGCCTGCGGATGAGTGAAGTCGAGGTGCGAGCCTTCATCGTCCCAGAACACCGAACGCTCAGGACGATCCTGCTCAGAGTCACGAATAAACAGCCCCTGCGCAGCCACTTCCTGATAGCGCGGATGATCCTGCAGCAGGCAGGGTTTGATGTTGGCCGCCAGCTTCATTCCGGCAGTATGAAACGCGTCGCTCAGCGCATTGGGATTCGGGACTTTGTCATAGTTCCAGTTGAAGACGTAGCGCTTGTTGTTAATCGAGGTGTAACCCGATGAGAGCTGGAACGAGTCGCAGGGAATTTCATGCTCGCGACACAGACGGATAAAGGATTGCAGTTGCTGTTGCGCGTCGGGCGCGTCGGTATAGTGCATGGTGGACCCGCTGTAGCCCAGGCTCCACTTCGGCTGAAACAGGGTGCGACCGGTCAGACGCACAAAGGCTTTGGTGACGTCGAGCAGCGTCGGGCCCAGCATCATGTAGTAATCGAGATCGCCCGCCTCGGCGCGGTAGCGACGATAAGGGAGATGGTAGTTATCCAGCTCATTCCCCAGATCGAGCCAGCTGCTGCTCAGGTTGTCATAAAACAGGCCAAAACTGACGCCATCGCGCTGCGTCAGGGTAAACGGAATATGTTTATAGAGCGGATCGGTGCTGGCGGCGTTGTAGCCCATGGCGTCCAGATTACGCATCTCAAAACGGCGGTTAACGCGGTTCAGGTCGCCGCTCTTCTCGCCCAGGCCATAAACCCGATCCTGCGGCTGGCGACGCTGATAGTGCTCGACTCCATCACCGTGTGCATTGAGCAGATAGGCACCGGTGTGACGGTCGGCGGCCAGCGGCTGCCAGCTCTCACCATCAAACTGCTCCCAGCTCAGGCAGAGCGGCTGATGCACCGTGACACGCAGCCGTTGCGTGCTGATGCACAACTGCTGCGCATCGTGTTCAACCTTAAATGCCGGCAGCGTAAAGCCATCCAGCGCCTCACGATCCCGCCCCTGCCAGGGCACGTCGCTGACAGGGGCAATGCTCCAGGTGCGGTTCAGCGCCAGCTCACCGTCGCGCTTCAGCAGCACGCGCATCAGCTTATCCTCCAGGACGTAAAGCCGCAGGAAATGACGATCTTCGACCTTGAGTTCAACAAAGTGATCGGCCTGCTGATGCAGCGTCCAGTTCTTCAGGGTTTTCATCGCGATATCCTTATGGGTTAGCAGGGCGCTGGCGGCGTTCGGCGACCAGCATCACCAGGAAAACGGCACCAATCAGGTCAAAGAAGCCCATCGCCACAAACAGCGGATTGAAGCCGATGGTATCGGCGGTGACACCGATAATCAGCGAGAAGATAAAGCTGGCGATCCAGGCGCAGGAGCCGCGCATGCCGTTGACCGTGGCCATCTGGCGGCGATCAAAACGCTCCACCACCAGCGCGCTCAGCATGCAGGAGATCACCTGATGGCCGAAGCCACCGACGGAGATCAGGGCGATCGCCAGCCAGGGATCTTTTACCAGCGTCATCAGCGCCAGGGAGACCATCAGCAGTGCGCCGGTCACCGAACTGGCGACAATCGAATTGACGCGGGTAAGACCAAACCAGCGCACATAGATTTTGGTCAGATAGCCGCTGGCGACGCTGCCGAGGTCGGCCGCCAGAAACGGCAGCCAGGCGAACATCACGATCTGTTTGAGATCCATGCCGCGCTCATTGGCCAGATAGAGCGGTACCCAGAAGCTCAGTACCGCCCAGGCTGGTTCTGCCAGAAAAGCCGGGATGGCGATGCCGTAGAATTTCTTCTCTTTACCAATCACTTTCAGCGCGGTGAAGAACGGCAGTTTTTCCCCGATCGCTTCGTTGTCCTGATTAATAAAGGCCCGCTCTTCATCAGAGAGACGAGGATGGCTCTCGGGCGAGTGATAGCCCCACCACCAGAGTGCAACCCACAGCAGGCCCAGCCCGCCGGTCAGCAGAAAGGCGCCCTGCCAGCCAAACGTTATGTGCGCGACATAAATAATCGGTGGTGCCAGCATGGCACCAATCGAAAAGCCGACGCCCGCCCAGCCCGCCGCGACCGGACGCTCCTTTTTCGGAAACCAGTCACCGATCGCTTTGGCGTTCGCGGGCGTTGCCGCCGCCTCAGAGGCGCCCATGACAAAGCGCAGCAATGCCAGATGCAGCCAGCTTCCCGCGCCGGCGTGCAGCAGACAGGTCACCGACCAGATCAGCGCACAGATCAGGAAGCCCATTTTCAGTCCGATCACATCGATCAGCCAGCCGCAGATTGGCTGAAACAGGGTATAGGCCAGCTGAAACGCCGCCACCACCCAGGAGTACTGTTCGGTCGTCATGTGCAGACTGTTTTTAAGTTCCGGTGCCAGAATGCCGAGCGAGTTGCGGGTGATGTAGTTGACGGTTACACCCAGCAGGAACATTCCCAGCATCCACCAGCGTAAATTTTTAATCACGCGCACCGTGCGGGATGCACTGATGGGTTTGGTTGTTGATTCGAGGCTCATTGTGCCACTCCTGATTGCCATTGATGACGCACACCGCCTGCTGGCGTACCGCGTGTCCTGTAACGAACTTAGAAAAGTGCGAAACGTGGGTACAGACACTTTTTTGCAACGCTTTTCATGGCAGGCTGAATCCCGGCAGAAAATGGCACTGAAACGCTTATCTGACGCGATTCAGCAGGTTATGAGAAATTTTTCATTAGCAGATTTGAAGGCGATCACAGAATGAAACAAAGGCTGAAAGTAAGCGAAATTGCGGCACTCAGCGGCGTCTCCATCAGTACGGTGTCGCGGGTGCTGGCGGGTAAAGCCAATACCCGGCCCGCCACCCGTGACAAAGTGCTGGCCGTGGCGCAGCAACAGGGCGTGCTAAACAACCTGCACAGTGGTCGCCTGCTGCTGAATAACCTGATGGTTTTTGCCCCGCCGCGCGCCTTTGATGTACGCAGTGACATCTTCTACTACAAAGTGATTCAGGGGATCAGCCAGGCGGTGGAGCCGCATGAGGTGCGGCTGCGCTACTGCCCGCTGGAGGAGGTGGAAAGTGATGCCGCGCTGTTTATCGACAAGATGCAGCAGACCGAAGCGGCACTGCTGATCGGCATTGATGATGAGCATATTCATCAGCTGGCGGCGGAGATGAACAAACCCTGCGTGCTGATTAACGCCCGCGATCGCCGAATGCGCCTGCCTTCAGTCTCACCCCATCATCAGCTGATTGGTGAATTCTCAGCGCGCTATCTGTTTGAGCAGGGACACCGGCAGATCCTGTCGCTGCATTGCTTACGCCGCTACACCATGGAGCAGCGATTGCAGGGGGTGCGCGACGCCTGGCATGCCATGAACCTGCGGTTTGACAGCCGCCAGCATCTGCTGACCCTGAACAGCTTCAGCAGCAATGAAGCGGCGGAGCGGCTGAGTGAATATCTGCGCCACTGTCCTGATGCGCTGCGCCCGACCGCGATTCTCGCCAGCGGTGATTACATTGCGGCGGGCGCCGTCACTGCGCTGGAGCAGGCCGGTCTGCGGGTGCCGCAGGATATTTCGGTGATGAGTATGGATGGCTTTAACCTGGCCGCTATCCACGATATTCCGCTGACCTCGGTGCAGGTGCCACGTGATGAACTGGGCGCAGCGGCAGTGAGAATGTTGCAGGAGATGCGACTGAATCCAGGCACACCCACCGGCAGCCTGCTGCTGAATGGCAGGCTGGTGGTGCGCGAGTCGGTGCGGCGCATTCGCGATAATCTCAGCCATGCGCCGGTCCAGCAGCATGGCCTCTATGATTAACACGGTATGGATTAACACGGTATGGATTAACCCGGCGCGGATTAACCCAGCGTTTTCAGCCGCAGTTCCGACGGCTGAGGCCGTCCGAACAGGAAGCCCTGGAACAGGGTACAGCCCTCATCGCGCAGCTTAGCGAACTGCTCATCGCTCTCCACCCCTTCGGCAGTAATCTGGATATCCAGACTGCGACTCATGCCGGTGATGGCGCGGATAATCGCCAGCGCCTCGCGGCTGTCACCCATATCATTGATAAAGGATTTGTCGATTTTGATTTTGTCGAACGGGAAAGATCGCAGATAGCTCAGCGACGAATAGCCGGTGCCGAAATCATCCAGCGCAATCTGCACGCCCAGCGCCTTGAGGTTTTGCAGGGTACGGATATTACCCAGCGAATCATCCAGCAGCACCGATTCGGTGATCTCAACCTCCAGCCGTGCCGGATCGAGACCCGACTCTTTCAGCGCGCCTTCCACCACCGGCACCAGCGAGCTGTTTTTAAACTGCAGCGGTGAGAGGTTGACCGAGACCGACTGCTCCCCTTCCCAGCTCGCCGCTTCGCGACAGGCTTCATAGAGTGCAAACGCCCCCAGCATATGGATCAGGCCGGTCTCTTCAGCGATCGGGATGAAGTCGTTGGGCATGATCAGCCCACGAATCGGATGATGCCAGCGCATCAGCGCCTCATAGCCAATGATGGTACGGTTATCACCGTTGGTGATGGGCTGATAGTAGAGCCGCAGATGCCCGCCGCTAATCGCATCGCGCAGATCGTTTTCAATCAGGCGTCGACTGCGCGCCACATCGTCCATCTCCAGCGTGAAATGCTCATAGCGGTTGCGGCCGTTACGTTTGGCTTCATAAAGCGCCATGTCCGCACAGCGCAGCAGCTGCTCCGGCGTATTGGTGATGGTGGTGCTGAGCGCAATCCCCACGCTGAGCCCGACCGACAGATTATGGCCTTCAACGTTGACCGGCGGGCGAATCGCCTCAATCAGGCGCTGCGCCACAATGCTCGCCTCTTCATTACTGGCCACCGAAGGCAGCACGATGGCGAACTCATCGCCTCCGATACGCGCCAGAGTATCCTGGTCACGCAGCGCGTTACGCAGACGCTTAGCCACACTGCGCAGCAACTCGTCGCCAATCTGGTGGCCCAGCGCATCGTTCACATTTTTAAAGTTATCGAGATCAAGGCAGAGCGCGGCGGTCTGGCGCTGTATCTGACCGGCAGTGCGCAAAGCTTCACTCAGACGCTGGCGGAACAGAATGCGGTTCGGCAGGCTGGTGAGATTGTCGTGGTGCGCCATATGGTGAATACGGGCATCAGCAGCGCGCTGGTCAGTGACATCTTCCACCAGCAGCATCAGGTAGTTACGTCGCGCATCCTGACCGTTAATCGCGGTGGCGCGGGTATGCAGAATGCGTTCGCCGCTGGCGGTCATCAGCAACTGCTCACGCTCATGCATGCCCTCACTGCGCAGCGCAACATCCGCCAGATTATTAAAGTAATCGCTGAGTTCGGGCGACATACATTCATGCGGGCGCTTGTTGACGATCAGCGATTTCGACAGGCCGAACAGCTGCTGAGTGCGGTCGTTAACCAGCAGGATCTCGCGGGTGATCGCATCTTCAACAATCACGCAGGAGGGAATGTTGGCGATGATATTATCCAGGAATTTAGAGAGCGCGGTTTTCTGGGTGCTCTGGGCTTCAGCCAGATCCCTGGCGCGCAGCACCTGCTGCTCCTGCTCACGGCGTTCCGTGCGGTCGCGGGTGATCTTAGCGAAGCCGACCAGCTTGCCGTCATCATCGTGGATCGCGTCGATGACCACATGCGCCCAGAAGGCGCTGCCATCTTTGCGGTAGCGCCAGCCCTCATCTTCAAAACGGCCGGTCTTAAGCGCGATACCGAGATTCGCTTCCGGGATGCGATTCAGCCGCTCCTGGGAACTGTAAAACAGCGAGAAGTGCTGACCCACCACTTCATCCGCTTTGTACCCTTTGGCACGCTGCGCACCGGCATTCCAGTTCACCACCACGCCATCGACATCGAGCATATAGATGGCGTAATCGGTGACCCCTTCTACCAGCAGACGGAAACGCTGCTCCTGCTCCCGTTGCTGACTGCGGACGCGCTGCTGTTCGGTGCAGTCGCGGGTGATTTTAGCGTAGCCCAGCAGCTTACCCTGATCGTCGCGGATCGTGTCGATCACCACATGCGCCCAGAAGGCGCTGCCATCTTTGCGGTAGCGCCAGCCCTCATCTTCAAAGCGGCCGGTGCGATAAGCGGTTTGCAGGTTCTGCTCCGGGACACGGTTCAGGCGATCCTGGGCGCTGTAGAAGCGGGAAAAATGCTGGCCGACAATCTCTTCCGCCACATAGCCTTTGGCGCGCTGTGCCCCGGCATTCCAGTTCACCACGTTGCCGTCATGATCGAGCATATAGATAGCGTAATCGGTAACGCCCTCCACCAGCAGGCGGAAGCGCATCTCCTGCTCCCGCTCTTTGCGCTGCTGCTCCTGCTGCTGAGTGCAGTCGCGGGTAATACAGGCGTATCCCACCAGCAGACCGGCGTCATTGCGTATCGGGTCGATCGTCTCGTGTGCCCAGAAAGCACTGCCATCTTTGCGATAGCGCCAGCCTTCGCTTTCATGGTGTCCGGCAGTCGCAGCCATATCCAGCCCACGCTGCGGCAGGCCCCGGCGGCGATCTTCTTCGCTATACAACAGGGCAAAGCTGCAGCCAATCATTTCGTCTGGCGTATAGCCTATCGTGCGCTGAGCACCCTGATTCCAGCTGCCGATGATACCGTCAGGTTTTAGCATAGTGATGGCGTAATCATTCACGCTTTGTACCAGCATGCGATAGATGACCTCAGAGTTATTATCCATTGTGATTAGCCTGCTGCTCTGTAGCCGGATGACGGCTTAGGAATGTTCTTAATAGCGTGCGCAGACTACAGCCGAAAAGAGCTGAGATGACAAGCGCATTAAGAAGATTAATCAGTGTTTATAAGGGGTTTATCGGCAGCGGCGAGTAAATGTTCAATGACTCCGCGGTGGCGGCGCGTCAGGCGACCCGCTCCCAGCGCGAGGAGAGCGAATAACGGTGCTGCCAGCAGAGCATTGCCGGACTTTGGCTCATCAGCTGCTGGCACTCTTGCGGCGCGACAAACGCCGGGATCACTTTCTGGGCCGCCGTCTGTCTGATCAGCGCCAGCTGATCGTCGAGCGGCGGATGCACATTCCACGGCAGCCAGCGTGCCATGCCGGATTGCAGCATCTCAAAGGCACGGGTGCCGCTGGAAACGTGACTGCTGAAGATCAGACGAAAGTCGGGCTGATGGCTGAGCTGCGCCGCCAGCCCGCTGTCAGCCACCGCATCCGCCGCGACAATTACCGTATCCGGTCGCCAGTGGTCGGGTGTTGCGACGCGCAATAACCGGGCCAGCGCCAGCATCGCCGCGGCGGGCAGGCTGTTGAGCGCCAGCAACTGCGCCACCTCTTCGCGCACCTGGGGACACATCACTACCGGCAGCCCGCGAGCGCTGAGCTGCAGCGCCATCTCAGGGCCGCGCCCGTGCAGCGGCGCGGTGACCACGGCGCCCCCTTGTGCCACCAGGGCCAGCGCGTCGATCTGCTGCGCCAGTCGCTGATTGCGGTCGCCATAGGAACCATCGGTAATCAACAGCCGTGCGCGTGGCGGGCAATCAAACGGCAACAGCAGCGATTCGCGACTCCAGTCGCCCATATAGGTGATGCCACCTGCAATCGGCAGATGAAACCAGATCGATCCTGGCGAATGCCCGCTGCGACCGGTAAAGAGATTCAGCGGCCCCAGCGCGCACTGGCCGCGCAATGGCAGGATGCGTCGCGCCTGAGCCGGCACGCCAGCCTCGCCCAGCTGCTGCCAGGTGATCTCACTGGCATAGACCGGCGGTGAACCGATGTCGGCCCAGCTATCCAGCGCCGCCGCGTGATCCACATGGGAATGGGTCAGGCAGAGCGCATCGACCTGGCCGATGGCGTCCACTGCGGGCCGGACGCCCGGCTCCGGCCCGGCACCTAAATCCCATAACAGACGGTATCCCTCTATCTCCAGCAGGAAAGCGGCCGGCAGTTTTCCGCCGACGCCGCTGATCACCGTCAGGCTTGCCATGGCAGGACTCCCTGCGGCAGACGGCGCGTCAGTCGTGAGGCCAGTAGCATTAAGCCCAGCACGATCCCAATCATCAGGCATCCGACCGCCGCCGCCAGCGGCGCCGATCCGCCTTCGTCCAGGAAAATAATGGTCGGGCCAAGCGTCTGGGTTTGCGCGGTAACCAGCAGCACTGAAACCTGTATTTCATTCAGCGCGGTGAGGAACACCAGCAGCGCACCGGCCAGCACAGAAGGTGCCGCCAGCGGCAGCAGGATGTCAGTCATCCGCCGCATCAGACCCGCGCCGCATAAGCGCGCCGCCTCATCCAGTGACGGTTCGATTTGCGCGAACCCGGCCAGCGTCGGCCTTAACACCAGCGCCAGGAAATTGGCCAGATAGGCCGCGAGAATAATCCACACCGTTCCGTAAAGAGAAAATCCCAGCAGCGGCAGTGGCCGCAGGAAAAACAGCATCGCCGCCACGCCGGTGACAATGCCGGGCAGCGCATAGGTCAGCTCGCTGGCGAATCCCAGCCCCCGCACCAGCCGGGTACGATGCCAGCTGAGAAAGAAAGCCAGGAACAGTGCCATGACGCTGAGCAGCAGCGCCGTCAGGCCGGTGAGCCACAGGCTGGTAAAGAACGCCTGCCGTATCGCCGGATAGCCCCACAGCGCCTGCTGAAAATTCTCCAGCGTCAGGGTTTGCCAGTTCAGAGCCTGACCGAAACCGCGGGTTAAGGCGGTGGTCAGCAAGGCGCTGAGCGGCAGCAGCAAGGTGATCACCATCCACAGCCAGGCGATGATTTCGCCCGGCAGTCGCGCGCGCCGCAGCGGCTGGTGCCAGGGTCGTGGCGATCCGCTGACCCGGACATCGCGTCGTCCGCCCAGCCAGCCGCTAATCAGCATCCCGGCGAGGGTGATCAGCGCAATCAGCATCGAGTAGACGGCGGTATTGGGCAGCGCACCGGGGCCGAGGGTATTGAGCTGCTGATAAACCAGCGTAATCAGCGTCGGCACCCGCGCCGGAATACCCAGCATCGCCTGGATACCGAAATTCCCGACCGCAGCGACAAACGCCAGCGCCGCCCCGGCGAAGATCGCGGGGCGCGCCAGCGGCAGGATCACCGTGAACAGAATCTGCCGGGGTGATGCGCCGCTGATACGGGCCGCCTCCACCAGTTCGGCGGGGAGTCGACGCAGGCCAGCCCGCACCGTGAGGAACACCAGCGGCGCATTGTGCAGACCCAGCAGCAGTACCATGCCGGTCGCGGAATAGAGCGGTTGCTGACCGGGTGCCAGCCATGTCCCGCCCAGCGCATTCACCGCTGTGGCCAGCAGACTGCCCGGTGCCAGCGCCTGTACCCAGGCCAGCGCAGTCACCTGCGGCGGGATCATCAGCGGCAGGATAAAGGCGAATACCCAAGCCGCTTTGGCACGCAAATCAGTGAGCGCCACCAGCCAGGCGGCCACCGTTCCCAGCAGCAGCGACAGCAACGTCGCGCTGATGCCGATCGCCAGGGTATTCAGCGTGGCACTGAGTACCCGCCGGCTGGTCAGCAATCTCAGCAGGCGATCGCTATCCAGTATGCCATCCGGTGCCAGCGCGGTTCCCATCAGCCGGGCAAAGGGTGCCACCGACAGCAGGCCGATCACCAGCACCAGTATGCCCAGCACCAGCGGTTCCGCCCGCCATCTGCGATGCCTGGCGGCCTGGCCTCTTCGCCATTCGTTGCCCAGCACGCTCACGATCAGCCGCCAAACAGTTCAGTAAAGGTTTCGCGGACCTGAGCATCCTCGGCCACCGCTTTTGCCACATCCGGCGTCAGCAGCGTGATTTGCTCAATCGGCGCAAAGCCACTGGGTGCCGCCACGCGGGCATCGACCGGCCGGTTGCCCTGCTTCGCCACCAGCTGCTGCCCCGCTTCCGACAGCATGAAATCAACAAAGGCTTTGGCGGCCGGCAGATTATGCGCCGACTTCATGATCGCCACCGGCTCGGTCACATAGGAGACGCCCTCCTGCGGATAGACCAGATCGATGGGCGATCCCTGCTTTTTGGCGCGGATAATATCGGCATCCGTGATCACGCCATACTTATCCATGCCGCTGGCAACCGCTTTCAGCGCCGGTCCATTGCCGCCCTGTGGCGCAATGCCGATAGCGGCCAGTTGCTGATAGAACGCCCAGCCAATCGACGGAGTATGGATATCGGTATGCAGCTTATAGAGCGCCGCACCGGAATAGAGGGGACTGGGGACCGCAATCTGGCCTCTGTTTTCTTCTACTGCCAGCGCTTTCCAGCTACTGACTGGCTTCGCACGCTGGGTGTTATAGGCGATCACCGTGGCGATAATTTTGGTGCCGAAAAAGGTTTTATCCACATCGTAATAGGCAGGCTTCAGGTGGCTGACCGGGGCGGCCGGATATGAATAGAGCTGCCCCTCTTTCTTGAGCGCGCCCAGATTGATCGCGTCGGCCACCAGCAGCACATCGGGTTTGACCTGGCCGCTCATCATCTCCGTGCGCAGCACGTTCATCAGTTGAGTGGTGCCGTTGCGGGTCCACTCCACCTCCACCGCCGGATACGCGGCCTTAAACGCATCGATGGTCTGTTGCGCAATTTCAGGTGCCTGCGACGTGTAAACCACCAGCTTGCCGCCGGGCGCGTCGGCCGCCTGCAACAGGGTTGAGGCCGCCAGGCTCGATAGCAACAACAGCGCGTGAAGCGGAGTACGAAAAGCCGTTTTCATGGTTTCTGAAACCCTTTATGCAGGAAGAATCCAGCCGTCATCGACGGCGACGCCGACGGTGTCATCCACCGCCAGTAATGCAGCATCATTAAGCGTCAGCGACAGGCTGACATCCGGTTGATTAAGCGGTCGAAGGTTGATCTGATGGTAGCCACCGCGAAAGATGATGCGCTCAACGCGGGCGGCAAACTGCCGCTCTCCCTCAGCGGCGAGGTGAAAACTGACGCTATGGAAGCTGGCTTTGCCGTGCGGCAGCGGGCGCTGGTGAGGCGAGCAGCGCAGCAAAACCCGCAGCCCGCAGAGCGTGGCGGTTGCCTGACCCGGATCGAGCGGCTCAATGTCGCTGACCGGCAGCACCCGCCCCTCATCAATAAAGGTCGCCACCATCTCATTAGCCGGTTCGCGCCACAGGGTCTGCGGGCTGGCGAACTGCATCACTCTGCCGTGTTCGAGCACTACGATGCGGTCGGCCAGTGCCATCGCTTCGCGTTGATCGTGGGTGATATAGAATAAGGTGGCGCCGCTGTGGCGATGGAAGCGGCGGAACTCCTCTTCCATGGTGGCGCGCAGATGGACATCAAGGTTAGCCAGCGGCTCATCCAGCAGCACCAGCGTCGGCCGTGCCACCAGGCAGCGTGCCAGCGCCACGCGCTGGCGCTGACCGCCAGAGAGATCGGCGGGTCGGCGGTCGGCGAAGCGATCCAGCCCGACCAGCGTCAGGGCCTGGGTGGTGCGCAGTTCGCGTTCTGCGCGCGCCACACCGTTCACCTTCAGGCTGTAGCCGACGTTCTCCGCGACCGTCATATGCGGCCACAAAGCGTAGTTCTGGAACACCACGCCGAGCTCGCGGGCTTCCGGCGGCAGGTGCAGCCCGTCTGCGGCAACCTGACGTTCACCGATGTGGATTTCACCGCTGTCGAGCGTTTCAAAGCCGGCCAGCAGGCGCAGCAGGGTGGTTTTGCCGCAGCCAGAAGGCCCAAGAACGGCGACAAACTCGCCCTGGTTAATCTGTAACGAAACCGCGTCCAGTACCGGCTGCGCGCCGAACGCTTTGCTCAGTCCGGTTAAGGATATTGCCGCCATCTTACTCTGCCTTTGCCGTTGACATGCTGGGCAAAACGCTACGACAGTTTGATGACAGCCCGGTGACAGCCAGGCTTACGGGACGCGAAAGCCGGGCTGGCGGAGCGGCATCGGGGCGTGCTCGCCCCGTGGCTTACTGCTGGGCGGTGAGCGCCGCAATCGGCTGCCAGATCTCGGTTAATGCGCCCTCTTTGCCGGTAAAGGGATCCTGCGTCGGCAACGGCACTTTTTTTACCTGCTCCTGGGCCATTTTTAGCTTCGCGGGCTCATCGCGCAGCGTCTCCGGCGACATCCCGTGCGGATAGGCGCCTATCACCATAAAATCTTCGCTGGCGCTGACCTGCCGATGGCCGACACCCGCCGGAATCAGGACTGCATCGCCTGCGCGCAGGGTCACCATGCGGCCACTGTCGCCGCCAAACAGCACTTCCGCCCAGCCTTCAGCGACGCCCAGCAGTTCATGGGTATTAGGATGATAATGGGTGTATGGGAAGATCGGATAGCGCCAGGCGGGTGGCCAGCCGTTCTCCTCAAAGGTTTTCTCAAACCACGCAGCGATCTCCTCCTCTTCCGGCACCACGCGCGGCCAGATAATCAGAGGTAACGGGTTATTGGGTACACCGCCCGACGGGCTGGCGAGCATCAGATGCTGAGGATTGTCAGAGGCCCCGGCCGAGAAGGTGCCAGCGGCAAAGGACATCATTAATAGCAGACTGGAGGATGAGGCACGCATACAGGTTCTCCGATGTTTTTCTAAGTGTGGCAAACCCGCGGTACAATGCAATGTGCGCCAGACGACACAATTGAGATAATTGACTGATATTGCTGACTAAAGCCAAATGTGTCGTTAACTATAGGGTCGGAGTGTGCCTGCGCGACGGCGGATAGCGGTTCTTACTGCGGCAAAGTGTTGCAAAATGTCAGGCGGAAAGTCACAGAGGCGCAGCAGCCCGACGCCCCGGGCACTGTTGTATAAACTGTTATATAAAAAAAGCACAGATCTGTTTCTGATATGCTTGACTGTTATCTGTTGTAATAGCTAACAGATGACAGTGAGGTAACAAATGGACGCTATTAAACAAATCCTGATTGACGAGATCGCCCTGCTTAACCGCGAAGAACGTCGCGACAATTTGCCGCGTTTCAGCCTCTCGTTTCTGAAGAACCACCCTGGTCTCTGGGCAGTAATGTACCTCTGCTACGGCCTGTGCGTGGCGCTGATTTTCACCACCGAGATGCTCGGCTGGCCCGCCTTCTGGTTTGCCACCGTGTTTGTGCTGGTGATGAGTGTGCTGATGCTGCTGGATATCAACCCGAAATATCGCTTTGAAGATATCGATGCCCTCGATCTGCGTGTTTGCTACAACGGCGAGTGGTATTACATTCAGCCGGTGCGCGAACAGGCAATCTCACGCATTCTGTCGCTGCCTGAGACACCAGAACGCGTGAAGAGCGGTATCCAGCGTCTGCTGACGCAAAAAGGGGAAGTCGACTTCTATGATGTCTACTACCTGACCTGGGGCCATCAGGAAGCGGCGCGGGTTTAATCCGCCTGCCCTTCCGCCATCAGCTGACCCAGCTTCACGATTGCCGCCTCGGCCCGACTATCCCACGGCCAGGCGGTATTTAACCTGAAGCAGTGCCTGAACTGCTCACCTGCCGAAAATAGCTGCCCCGGTGCAATACTGATCCCCTGAGCCAGCGCCCGCTGATAGAGCCGGGTCGTATTGATGCTTTCCGGCAGCGTCACCCAGAGAAAATAGCCGCCACGCGCTTCGCTGACCGTGGCCTGCGGCGGCAGCACCTTCATTAACGCCTGGCGCACCATCTGCTGTCGCTTCGCCAGAATCTGCCGCAGCCGCTTCAGATGGGTGTCGTAACGCCGCGTGGCAAGAAAATCGGCCAGCGCCAGCTGCATCGGCGCACTGGTAGAGAGCGTGCTCATCAGTTGCAGCCGCTGAATACGCTGCGCATGCTGCCCCGCCGCGACCCAGCCGACCCGGAATCCTGCCACCAGCGACTTTGAAAATGAGCCGCAGTGCAGCACGTTCCCCTGGCGATCCCAGGCTTTCGCCGGCAGCGGCGGCGCATCACCCGCCCAGAGTTCGGCATAGACATCATCTTCAATCATCGGCACCTGATAACGCGCCAGCAGTGCGACCAGCTGCTGTTTGCGTTCCGGCGTTAAGGTTACGCTCAGCGGATTCTGCAGGGTGGTCATCAGCCAGCAGGCTTTCACCGGCCAGCGCTGCAGGGCCTCCTCCAGCTGGACGAGGTCGATGCCATTTCTGGCATCGACCGGAATCGCCAGCGCCTTGAGCTTAAGCCGCTCTATCGCCTGCAGCGCGCCATAAAAACTCGGCTGTTCAATCACCACATAATCACCCGGCTCGGTCAGAGATTGCAGACTGAGGTTCAGCGCCTCCAGCGCCCCGCTGGTGATGACAATTTCATCCGGCGACAGGGTGATGCCCTGACGCGCATAGCGCTGCGCCAGCAGCTGTCGCAGTGTGGCGTTGCCGGGCGGCAGATTGTGCAGCGCATCGGTTGGGGTCAGATGATGAGAGACGTTAGCCAGCGAGCGCATCAGCTGGCGCTGCGGAAAGAGTGCGGGATCGGGAAAGGCGGAGCCAAACGGCACGATGGCCGGATCGCGCGTGGCCTGCAGCACATCAAACACAAAGTCGTTGATATCGACCTGTTCACTGATCGCCACGCTCAGCGGCGCGGGTGCTAAGGCACGCGGTGCAACGTAGTAACCCGACTGTGGACGGGAGACGATCCAGCCCTGACTCTCCAGCAACTCATAGGCATGCAGCACCGTCATCAGGCTGACGCCCTGCTGCGCGACCTGCTGACGCAATGACGGCAGACGGGTGCCCGGCAGCCAGATGCCGGCCTCAATCTGCTGCTGAATCTCATCCATCAATCGCTGGTATTTCGCCACGGGTGACCTCTCCTTGTTTGACCGTGAATAGTCTGACCGCGAGACTTTACCACGCACGGCGACCAATGACAGGCGGCGCGAATCGCTTTATCCGATTGCGCTGATTCTTCACGGCTTCAGGCAGGTCAGATCACAGCGACCTGCGGCGTCAGCGGCTGCCCGGCTTCGGCTTCGGCTTCGGCTTCGGATTCGGATTCGGCTTCGGCTTCGGCATTAAGACTCACTTCCGCAATCACCTCTTCAATTTCTGCCACCACATAATCAGCCAGCTCCGGCACCCGCTCCGGGGGAACCGGTTTGCCCAGCAGATAGCCCTGCAGCGTATTACAACCCAGACTGGTCAGGAAGGCCTGCTGCTCAGCGGTTTCAACGCCTTCGGCCACTACTTTCAATTGCAGCGACTGCGCCAGCGCCACTATCGCCGACACGATGGTGGCATCTTCTGTGTGATGCTGCAGCTCATTCACAAAGGCCCGGTCAATCTTGAGTTCACTGGCCGGTAGCCGTTTCAGATAGAGCAGGCTGGAGTAGCCAGTGCCAAAGTCATCAATTGAAGCTTTAACCCCGAGCTGGGTCAGCTCAGTCAGAATACGCACGCTCTCATCGGGATCGCGCATCGCGGTGGTTTCCGTCACCTCCAGCGTCAGCAGTTCGGCCGGAATCTGATGTTTTTCCAGCGCATCCACCACCGTCTTCACCAGATTCGATTGCTCAAACTGCAACGCCGACAGGTTCACCGCCACCGACCAGTGCGGATGGCCCTGCAGATGCCACTGGCGCAGCTGGCGACAGGCTTCATGGATTACCCAGTTGCCGATATTGACAATCATTCCGGTCTTTTCTGCCATTGGCAGAAATTTATCGGGCGACAGCAGGCCGCGCTGCGGATGCTGCCAGCGCAGCAGCGCCTCAAAACCGAGAATCGGACCGCTCGGCGCGCAATATTTTGGCTGATAGAACAGGCGCAGTTCATCATGATCCAGCGCCTGCCAGAGATCGTTATTCAACTGAAGCTGGCTCTGGGCCTGAATGTTCATTGAAGGCTGAAAGAAGGTGTAGCCGTTGCGGCCATTATTTTTGGTGTGGTACATCGCCGCATCGGCGTTGAACATCAGTTCGCGCTCATCCACGCCATCGCCGGGATAGACCGCGATGCCAAGACTCAGCGATACCACCAGCTCATAGCGTGAGATATCAAACGGGCGATCCACCGCTTTGACCAGCTTATCGGCGATGGCCGCCGCATCATTGGGATCGTCGATCTCTACCAGCAGCACAAACTCATCACCGCCGAGCCGCGCCAGCGTGAAGTAGCCGGTCATCTGCTCGCTCATGCGCTCGGTCACGCCGACCAGCAGACTGTCGCCAATGTGGTGCCCGAACGCGTCGTTGACCGCCTTAAACCCATCGAGATCCATAAACATCAGGGCAAACTGCCTCTGCTCACGGTTCGCTTTGTTAATCGCCTGCTCCAGCCGATCCTCCAGCAGGATGCGGTTGGGCAGCCGCGTCAGGTTGTCATGCAGCGCCAGCTGTGCCAGCTCGCGATTAGCTTCAGCCAGCGAACTGGCGAGAATCGAGGTACGCGCCTGCATCCGCGCATCCAGCATGGACACCAGCAGAGTAATGCCCAGAATCGAAATAGTGACCACCGTGACCAGAATCGCCAGCCAGTTGCTGTTGACGCCCTGCCCGACCGGATGACTGTGGACGGGAAACTCTGCCGCCATCATGCCGGTGTAGTGCATGCCGGCAATAGCACAGCCCATCACCACCGATGCGCCAATGCGCAGCAGGGTGACCCGGCTGGTCTGTCCTTCCCGCAGGTTAAACGCCAGCCACAGCGCGGTGCCAGAGGCGGCCAGGGCGATCGCCACCGACAGTGCCACCCAGCCCCATTTCCAGACGATACCGGGGGAGAACATCAGCGCCGCCATGCCGGTGTAGTGCATCGCGACTACGCCGCTGCCGAGGATCAGCGCGCCGCCCGCCAGGCGCGGCAAAGGCAGATCGCCATTGCAGACCAGCCACAGCGCAAATATCGACGCACACACAGCGATGGCCGCAGAGAAGGCGGTGAGCCCGGCGTTGTAGCTCATGACCATCTCCATGTTCATCGACAGCATGCCGATAAAGTGCATCGCCCAGATGCCGATGCCCATGGAAAAACCGCCGCCGAACAGCCAGACCAGCGCAACTTTGCCGGTTGAATGCACCACCCGTCCCGCCATATCTAAGGCGGTGAACGAAGCCAGCATCGCGACAAGAACGGAGACGATGACGATAAAAGAGTCGTATGAGGTCGCTAACATAGTGCATTCCCGCGAAAGCAGAGCTTGTGGTTGGGCAGAGGGTTTTAAAATTATTCTCTTAGTTATCGGCACAGCCCGGCGGTTAATGAGCCGCGAACCCTGCATCCTTCCACTCATTCTGAGTGATGAAATCTATCGTAGCTGTCAGCGCTATCAGCCGGACAGTGACGCCACCGGCTGTCGCAGTGAGGGAAAACTCAGCGCCTCAACCCGGTCCGCTGGCGTTGGCTTGCCCAGCAGATAGCCCTGCAGCGCATCAAAGCCTAAGCTGGTGAGCAAATGCTGCTGCTCTTCGGTCTCCACCCCTTCCGCCACCATGCGCAGATTGAGGCTCTGCGCCAGGGTCAGCATGGCGCTGACTACGGTCGCATCTTCACTGCCGGGCCGCAGGCAGTTGATAAAGCTGCGATCAATTTTGAGTTCACTGGCATCCAGATCTTTGAGATGCAGCAGGTTGGCATAGCCGATGCCGAAGTTATCAATCGCGACGCTGACACCCGCCTGCTGCAATTCACGAATGCGCTGCTGGCTGAAAGCGGGATCGCGCATGGCAATCGCTTCAGTGATCTCCAGCATCAGCGCGCTGCCCGGCAACTGGTTACGCGCCAGGGTCTGCGTCAGGATAGTCAGCAAATCACGCTGGTGAAACTGCAACGCGGAGAGATTCACCGATACTGTCCAGTCACTGTGGCCCTGGTTGTGCCATAGCCTGAGCTGACGGCAGGCCTCCCCGATCACCCAGTTACCCAGCGCAATAATCTGACCGGTTTTTTCGGCGCGCGGCAGAAACAGCTCAGGCGTCAGTAAACCGCGCTGCGGATGCTGCCAGCGCAACAATGCTTCGAATCCCATTAACCTGGTGCCGCCGGAACAGAATTTCGGCTGATAGAACAGCCGCATCTGCTCGCGCTCTATCGCCTCCCACAGATCGTTCGCCAGCTCCAGCTGATGCTGCGTCGCGGCGCTCATGGCCGGTTCAAACAGGCACCAGCCGTTTCGTCCGCTGTGTTTAGTGTGGTACATCGCCGCATCAGCATTAAACAATAGCTCCTGCCGGTTGCGACCGTGCAGCGGAAAGATCGCAATGCCCGCGCTGAGTGAAACGTGCAGCACATAGCGGTCAAGTTCAAACGGCGAACTGATGACTTTAACCAGTTTTTGCGCCAGCTGGCGGGCTGCGCTGATATCGCACTCAGCCATCAGCACAAATTCATCGCCCCCCAGACGCACCAGCAGCATCGTGTTGCTGAGCTGGCTGCACAGCCGTTCCGCCACCGCCACCAGCAACCGGTCACCGACGTGATGTCCCCATGTGTCATTGACCGCTTTGAAGCCATCGAGATCCATATAGATCACGGCAAAGCGATGCTCATTAAGCATCGCCTGTTTAATGGCGAGATCGAGCTGCTGCTCCAGCATTACACGATTGGGCAGCGTGGTCAGGTTGTCATGCATCGCCAGCTGACGCAATTCCTGGTTAGCGCGATTGAGGCGGTTCGCCAGACGCGCGGCGCGCAGCTGCGCATCCAGCATCGAACTCAGCAGAGTGATACCCAGAATAGTCAGGGTAATCAGCGTCACCCACACCGCCAGGCCCGCATTACTGACGCCGTGCGGCTGCATCATACTGCTGTGGCTGAACTCTGCTGCCGCCATACCCACATAGTGCATACCGGCGATGGCGATGCCCATGACCAGAGAGGCCAGCCCGCGCATCAGCATCAGATGATGATCGCCCTGGCGCAGATGAAAGGCCAGCCACAGCGCCAGGCCAGAGGCCGCAAACGCAATCAGCACAGAGAGCGCCACCAGCAGCGCATTCCACTCCGGTTGCGGTTCAATCAGCAGGGCATACATACCAAGATAGTGCATGACCACCACACCCGCGCCCAGGATCAGCGTGCCGCGCAGCAGCCGCTGGCGGGTGAGATGCAGGCCACCCACCGTCTGGCCAAAAGCCAGCACAGACGCCAGGATCGCCACCAGCAGCGAGAGGATCATCAGTCGCGTGTCATAGCGCATCATCATCGGCATCATCATCGCCAGCATCCCGATAAAGTGCATTGCCCAGACGCCAATCCCCATTGCGATGCCGCCCACCAACAGCCAGAACCGGGCGCTCCAGCCACGGGATACCGCTACCCGTCCGGCAGTATCCAGGGCTGTAAAAGAGGCAATGAACACCACGATCAGCGAAACGCAGATCAGGACGCTATCCCAGGTGACAGGCAACATGTGCAACTCCTCACCACCCGCGGAGAAACGGGTGCTGTGTACAGTCTGATAAGTGATCTGAAAACACCCGATGGGTGAAAGTGATTAAATTTCGGTATTTTATGGTCCTGAAGGCCGGGCAAAACGCGCCCGCCGACGCTGGCCATTTATAACCTGCATCTTATTAACCGCCCGCAGAGCAAGCCGGTAAACCGTTATTATGTCTGATTGGTACAGGAACATATCACCGAAGCAGAAAGCATGCCAGATACCGAAAAAACAAAGAATTTTGTTTTATCGCCTCGTCTTCGCGCCTTGCTGTTACTGGGTTATCGGCCGGAGTGACGTTTTGATTAATCAAAAATAAATAGCAAGGCTTCGCGTAACGCTTTAACTGATCTATAGTAAGTAAAACTGATATAAATCAGCATTCTTAAGTCTAAGATTTTTCTTAAGATAGCGGCACTGCCTCCCTTGTTATTTTATTTCCTTTATTTTGGGTTGAATCGTTAATAAACACCGGGTGAAAAAGCACTGACTCTGGATAATCCGTAAGGAAATATTATGAAACTCAAGCTTTTTCTGTTTGCCGCTGCAGGATTAACTGTCGCTATTCCGTCATTAACCCAGGCGGCGACGACCTCGGGAACCATTAATGCCACGTTAACCCTGACCACCGGTTGTCTGGTGAACGGCCAGTCGGCTACGGCGGGCGTTAACTTCGGTACCCTGAACTTTGGTAGCAGCGCAGCCACTTTCGATACCCTGAACGCCACACTGGTCGGTGCGGCTGGTAACGGTATTTTTGTGCGCTGCACCACCGGTCAGGACTACAATGTGGTGGTCACCAGCAGCAATGCTGCGCCAGCGACCATCTACGGCACCGCCTCTGCATCGCCGCGTTATCTGGTACTGGGATCGGATAATGCGCAGGGCATCGCCTATACCCTCTACAGTGACGCCTCCTTTACCACGGCGATCGCCAACAATACGCCTATCGCCGCCAGCGGTACTACCGATCCGACGCTGGGGACCAACTACGCCATCTATGGCCGGGTGGTCGGCGGCGGCTTCAATCCCCTGATCCCTGCCGGAACCTATACCGACACGATTAACGTTGCCGTGAACTATTAACTGCTGTCGCAGGTAAATACGGGTGGTTCTCTGGCGATCCTGCCTGACGATCGCATGCGGTCTGCCCCTGCTGACAGGGAGTATCAGCGCCTGGAGTCTGCCAACCAGCACCTTCCAGGTTACCGCGTCGATTGTGGCAGGCTGCGTGATATCCGGTACCAATACCGGCGTCTTTGGCACGCTTAATTTCGGTACGCAGTCTGGCGTGGCGGCGAATACCGTCAACGCCAGCTATCTGCAGAGCACCTCGATTAATCTCGCCTGTACGCCGGGCACCACGCTGAGCATGAGCATTAATCAGGGCAACAATTTCACCACGACCCGTAACCTGAAGCTGCCCAATTTCAGCAACACCGTTCCCTACACGCTCTTTAGCAACGCCAGCCGCACCACGGTGATCCCCGTGAACCAGGCGGTGCCGCTGAGTTATAGCAATGCCAATAACATTACGCTGCCGATCTACGGTCAGCTACAACTGCCCGGCACTGCGCGCGCCGGCGTTTATACCGACACGCTGACCGTCACCCTGAGCTGGTGAGGTGATAGAAAACAAGGATATGATCATGAAGCCACTGCGCGCCCTGTTGCTGCTGCTAAGTTCCACCCTGCTCTCCCCGGCCTTCGCCGCGAATTCGGTCATGATCTGGCCCATCGATCCCGCCATTAATCCCGAAGAGAAAGCCAGTGAACTCTGGCTGGAGAATCGCGGTAACAGCACCACCATGATGCAGATCCGCGTCTTCAGCTGGCAGCAGAACAATGGCCAGGAGCAGTATCAGACTCAGCAGCAGGTGGTCGCCAGCCCGCCGATGGTGCGGATGGAGCCAGGCCAGAAACAGCTGGTCAGGCTGATTAAACAGACGCCGCCTGCGGCCGGTAAAGAGCTGGCCTATCGGGTGGTGCTGGATGAGATCCCAACCCCGCGAAATCCCGGCGAGAATCAGGCCGGGCTGACCTTCCAGATGCGCTATTCGGTGCCGCTGTTTGTTTACGGTACCGGGCTGAACACAGACAGCGCTCGCCCGGCTCTGCGCTGGCAACAGATCAGCGAGGGCGGCAGGCGCTGGCTCCAGTTAACCAACAGCGGCAGCGGTCACGCCCGGTTGAGCAATGTGGCGATTGGCGGTCGCAAACTGGGCGAAGGCTTATACGGCTATGTGCTGGCTGACAGCTATCACCGCTGGCCGCTCACCTCGCCGGTGAGCGGCGAACTCACTGCAGAGGTTAACAAGAGCCAGTGGCGCAGCGCTGCCCAGAAGTAAGCGCTGAATGAGACCGTTTTCCCTGCATCCCTGCGCGCTGGCCGTGGCCAGCGTTATTTACGCTTTTACGCCGGATCCTGTGCTGGCGGAGACTTACACATCCCTGCCTCCGCCGCCCAGCCTGCAGACCAGCAGCAACGGTCAGCAATATATGCTGGAGCTGGTGATTAACCAGCAGGAGAACGGCAATATTGTGCCGGCAGAGCAGCGCGACGGTCATTTCTGGATTCGCAGTGGCGATCTGCAGCGTGCCGGCCTGCCAGCGGATAAGCTGGGCCAGCAGACGCAGGTCGATGTCAGCAGCCTGCAACCCATTAAAGTGGAGTATGACGCTGCGCGACAGCGTCTGCTGCTGACCGTACCGCCTGAGTGGCTACCCGGTCAGGTGATTGGCGAGGCGAAGAACGGACCGCGCTATCCGGGCCGTACCAGCAGCGGCGCGCTGATGAATTATGATCTTTACGCCAGCCGCACGGATAACAGTGGCTCCCGCCTGTCCGCCTGGAACGAACTGCGGCTGTTTGGTGATGCCGGTCATTTCTCCACTAACGGCGTCTGGCAACAGCAGCTGGAAGGCAGTGCGACTTATCAGGATGATGGCTATATCCGCTACGACACCTGGTGGAGCAATGAAGATGAGAATGCGGCGGTAAGCTGGCGGGTCGGCGATCTGGTCACCGATTCGCTGGCCTGGAGCAGCAGCGTGCGGCTCGGTGGCATCCGCGTCGGTCGCGACTTCAGCGTCCGTCCCGATCTGGTGACCTATCCGCTGCCCGCTTTTTCCGGTCAGGCCGCCGTGCCTTCCACCGTCGATCTCTTTATCAACGGCTATCGCTCCAGCCAGGCGAACGTGCAGCCTGGCCCCTGGTCGATGACCAATGTGCCATTCGTTAACGGCGCAGGTGATGCCGTGATCACTACCACCGATGCGGTTGGCCGCCGTGTCACCACCACCATGCCGTTTTACGTCTCCAGTAACCTGCTGAAATCGGGGCTGTCGGACTACGCCTTCTCTGCCGGGGCAATCCGCGAAAACTATGGCATAAAGAACTTCGATTATGGTGAGGCAGCGGCCAGCGGCTCTTATCGTTACGGTATGACCGACTGGCTGACGCTGGAGAGCCACGCCGAAGGCAGCGAAACGCTGGCGATGGGCGGGCTGGGTGGTCAGCTGCGCGTCGGCAGCTGGGGCGTGGTCAACGGCGCGGTGGCGCAAAGTCAGCTCGATGGCGAGAGCGGCAGGCAATATAGCTGGGGATATCAGTACAACAACCGCTGGTTCAACATCGGCACTCAACAGACCCAGCGCAGCAGCGACTTCGGCAATCTGGCGCTGGTCGGCAGCCGTGCCGGTAGCCAGGCGGATAGCCGCTACGCACTCTCACGCCGCAGTGCTCAGTACAGCGCCAGCGTCTCGCTGAACCGCTTTGGCAGCGTTGGCGCCGCTTTCATCGACATCACCGACGGTCAGGGCGATCGCACCCGGCTGTGGAACCTCTCATGGAGTAAAAATCTGTGGGGTAACAGCAGTCTGTATGTCTCGGCCAGCCGCGATCAGCAGGAGAAAAGCTGGACCGGTGCAATCTCGCTGGTGATCCCGTTTGGTGAACAGGGCAGCGTGGCCCTCAGCAACGAACGCGACCAGCGTGGCCGCGACAGTCAGCGCGTTTATGCCTCACGCGCCATGCCCAGCGACGGCGGGTTCGCCTGGGATGCCTCCTGGGCGAATCAGAGCGGAGACAGCGGCGATTATCGTCAGGGCAGTCTGCGCTATCGCAACAACCAGATTGATACCTCGGCGGGCTTCTATGGCGATGATGACAACCTCACCCAGTGGGCCGATCTCTCGGGTGCGCTGGTGTTAATGGACAACAGCGTCTTTGCCGCTAACGAGATCAACGACGCCTTTGTGCTGGTGAAGACCAACTATCCCGACGTTAACGTGCGCTACGAGAATCAGTCGATGGGACGCACCAATCAACAGGGCTATCTGCTGGTGCCTGCCATCAGCAGCTACTACCCGGCCAAATATGATATCGACACCCTCGACCTGCCGGCAGATATGACCACGCCACGGGTTGAGCAGCGCTTTGCGGTGAAACGCCAGAGCGGCTATCTGCTCAACTTCCCGGTGGAGAAACTGCGCTCAGCCAGCGTCATCCTGGTCGATGCGCAGGGCCAGCCGCTGCCGGTATCAAGCCTGGTGCAGCGTCCCGATCATCCCACCGGGTATGTCGGCTGGGATGGCATCGTCTGGATGGAAGATCTCGCCGCCAGTAACCCGATGCAGGTGGTGACGCCCGATGGCCGCCAGTGCGAAACCGAACTGCGCATCGCCAGCGGTCAGCCGCAGGCGCTGAAAACTTACGGCCCCCTGACCTGTGCGCTGCCCGCCCCTGCCGCAGGCAGCGCCCCCTCTCCCGCTGAATCATTTACGTCCGGAAACCGACCATGATGAAATCTGTAATACTGGCTGGCCTGCTGCTGTTACTGCCGTCGCTGGGCTACGCCGCCTGCGCCCTGCCCGCATCGACCGCCAGTTTCGGTTCAGTTACGACCTTTGTGGCGAACACCACCGTCAGTTCCACCACCACGAATGCCAACGTCAACTGTGGCGCGGGTGCCGGGCTGTCGCTGCTGGGCAATAACCAGATCACCTTTCAGCTGACGGGCGCGAGCAATAGCAACGGCACGCGCGGTACGCTGAAACGCAGCGGTGATACCGGCAGCGATAATGTGCCAGTGCGGCTCTGCACCGACACGGCCTGCGCTACCGAACTGACGATTGGCGGCACGCCATTTGTCTATGGTTCGCAGACCCTGATCAACCTGGCGGGCTTGCTGGGCAGCCTTAACTTCGCCATCCCGGTCTATCTGCGCACCGTTCCTGGTCAGGTGGTCGCCGCCGGGACCTACCAGCTGACGCTGAATATGGCCGTGACTTATCGCATCTGCACCAGCGTTGCGATTGGCAATATCTGTTTAAGCGAGCAGAACGGCAGCGGTGTCATCCCGATTAATATCACCGCCATTCTTACCAATGACTGCACCACCATCACCGCGCCGAATATCAGCTTTGGCAGCGCGCCGCTGGTCGGCAGCTTCTCCGCCGTGTCACAGACCATCAATGTGTTGTGCAGCAAAGGCAGCACCTATACCGTCGGGCTGAGCAACGGCAGTTATCCGGTGGGCAGCGTCAGGAATATGGCGAGCGGCGCGAATCGGCTGAGCTATGAAATTTATAAAAGCACCACCAGCAATCGCTGGGGATCGGCAGGCACTGAACGCTGGAGCAGTACCACCTCGACGGCGGTATCCACGGATGGACTGACGCGCGGTTTTAACTACACCGCGCGCATCCTGACCACGCAGAACACGCCGCCAGCCGGAAACTACAGCGACAGCGTGGTGGTCGATTTGTCGTTTTAGAGTGAAGCACTGACCGGCGTGCCGCTGTGACGGGTCTGATACTGCTTCACCATCCGGCCAATCAGCAACGTGCCGATTAACCCACAGACTGCGGCAAAGGTCAGCCAGACGCCCGGCATCGCTTTGTCACCGGTGGCGTGAATCAGATAGCTGGAGATGGCAGGCGTAAAGCCGCCAAACAGCGCCGTCGCCAGGCTGTAAGCCATAGAGAAACCGGCGGCGCGCACTTCAGCAGGCATGATCTCCGCCAGATAGACCACCATCGCGCCGTTATAGCTGGCATAGAGAAACGACAGCCACAGTTCCGCTTCCAGCAGGTGAGCGAAGCTGGCCGATCCCACCAGCCAGTGCAGCACCGGCCAGGTGGTGACAATCATCAGCAGGGTAAAAATGATCAGCAGCGGACGGCGACCGACGCGGTCCGACAACGCCCCCATCAGCGGCAGCCAGATGAGGTTTGAGACACCGACACAGAGCGTCACCAGGAACGCCTGCTTGTCACTCATCATCAACACCGTTTTACCAAAGGTCGGGGTAAAGGCGGTGATCATGTAGAACATCACCGTGGTGGTGACCACCATTAGCATCCCCGCCAGCACCAGCGCCCAGTTGCTGGCGACAGACCGCATGATTTCCGTCATGCTCGGATGATGTTTACGTTTGCTGAACGCCTCGGTCTCTTCCAGCATCCGGCGGATATAGAACAGGAACGGCACAATCAGACAGCCGATCACAAACGGGATACGCCAGCCCCACTCCGTCACCGCCTCTTTCGCCAGCAGATGATTCAGCATCAGACCCAGCAGAGCAGCAAAGATCACCGCAATCTGCTGGCTGCCCGACTGCCAGCTGACGAAAAAGCCTTTGCGTCCTTTGGGCGCGACTTCGGCCAGATAGACCGACACGCCACCCAGCTCCACGCCCGCCGAGAAGCCCTGCAACAGCCGTCCCAGCAGGATCAGAATCGGCGCTGCCACGCCCAGGGTGGCATAGCCCGGCACCAGCGCGATGGTCAGGGTGCCCATCGCCATTAAGCCCAGCGTCAGCAACAGCCCTTTACGACGACCATGATGGTCGATGTAGGCACCGAGGATGATCGCCCCCAGCGGGCGCATCAGGAAGCCTGCACCGAAAGTCATCAGGGTCAGCATCAGGGAGGCAAACGGGTCATCGCCGGGAAAGAAGGTTTTTGAAATGGCAGTGGCGTAGTAGCCAAATACCATAAAATCGTACATCTCCAGGAAGTTACCACTGGTGACGGTGAAGATGGTTCGGGCGGCACTTTTCGGCGGCTTTTGTAAAGAGGGGGTGTGACTCATAACGGCTTCCTGTTGTTTTTTAGCCGTTTTAGCCTGCCTGATGCGGGATTAATGTGACCTGGCTCACCATTGCACTTTACAAATCTATGTACATAAGTAACAACCAATTAACAATTCAGCTCAGGCAGCATAAGTGATTACCCTGGCCCTGATTTGCCTGATTTTATAGGGCTGGAGAGCAGCCATAAAAAAAGGCGACCTGAACAGTCGCCTTTTTCCTGAGCCGGATAACCCGCTATTTCTTCACGGTTTCCATGCCCATCAGACCAATTTTCAGATAGCCCGCCGTGCGCAGCTTATCCATCACGCTCATCAGCGTTTCATAATCGACCGACTTATCCGCCTGGAAGAAAATGGTGGTCTCTTTATTGCCCTGGGTCTGGTTAGTCAGCACGTTAACCAGCGACTCCGGCGTGACCTGATCGTTACCGACGTAAAGCTGCTTATCCGCTTTAATCGACAGGTAAACCGGCTTTTCCGGACGCGGCTGCGGCGCGCTGGTTGAGGCGGGCAGATTGACGCGTACGTCGACCGTGGCCAGCGGCGCGGCCACCATAAAGATGATCAGCAGAACCAGCATGACGTCGATAAACGGCGTCACGTTGATCTCATGCATTTCACCATCCGTTTCCAGATCGTCGTTTAATCGCATTGCCATAAGAACTTACCCTAAGCGCAGTTTCTGAGCCGTCGCAGGACGCGGAACATCAGTGGCGACGGTGCCCAGATCGATATCACGGCTCTGCAGCAGCATCACCTGAGCGGCGACATCACCCAGTGAGGCTTTGTAGTTGGCGATCATGCGGGCAAAGACGTTGTAGATCACCACCGCCGGAATCGCAGCGATCAGGCCAATCGCGGTTGCCAGCAGCGCTTCGGCGATACCCGGTGCAACAACCGCCAGGTTCGTCGTCTGGGTTTTAGCGATGCCGATAAAGCTGTTCATGATGCCCCATACGGTGCCGAACAGGCCGATAAACGGCGCAACCGAACCGATGGTCGCCAGGAAGCCATTGCCCCGGCCTGCATGGCGGCTGAACGCAGCGACGCGGCGCTCAAGGCGGAAACTGGTGCGATCTTTAATCCCGTTGGTATCTTCCACGCCAGCCGACAGTTCAAGCTCATTCTGCGCATCATTCAGCAGCACCACACTGTGGCTGTGACCGGTAAACGACTGGGCAATGCGGGCGGCGTCATTCAGATTGCGGGCTTCGCCCAGCGCCAGATGCTCGCGCTTCAGGCGGCGCTTAGCGGCGCTGAGTTCGGCGTATTTGCCGAAGAAGATCGCCCAGGTCACCACTGAGGCCAATAACAGGCCAATCATGACCACCTTTACCACGATATCGGCATGTTGATACATGCCCCAAACGGAGAGGTCCGTTTGCATCAAATCACTGGCTACCACGCTGCTTCTCCAACTTCTGATTCAGGGATGCGAGACAAGCGCGAATAATAGCAAAACGACGGCGAATTGATAGTAGTTCTCATTAGTATTTACAAAGCTGATCGCCGCCATTTACCCGCAATTGACCAGGTTTAAACACTTTTGACAAGGATGTTTCGAAAATGTGAAGTTGCATGAAAATTTATTAAAACAACGTTTCAAAATGTGATGGCATTCATTCAATCAGCATTGCCGCATTTTACTGGCGCGCGTTTTCACTATGCTGGCTCCACACGGTTCTCTCCGGTTAGCCCCCGACGCCGGACGCCGTCCTACCTCTGCGGGAGACAAAATAATGAGAATGACGAAAACATGCCTGGCCAGTGCCCTGGCGGCGATGATGATGAGCGCCACCGCCACGGCACAGGTGATCAAAGTGGCTGAAGTCCAGCCTGCCGGTTATCCGACCGTCGTCGCCCTGCAGCACATGGGCGACAAACTCAAACAGGCCTCCGATGGACGGCTGGAGATGAAGCTCTTCGCCGGTGGCGTGCTGGGGGACGAAGATCAGACGCTGCAACAGGTGCAGCTGGGCGCAATCGACATGATCCGTGTATCGCTGGCGCCAGTCACCTCGATCGCCCCGGAAACCAGCGTGCTGACCCTGCCCTACATTTTCCGCGACATTGACCACATGCACAAAGTGCTGGATGGCGAGATAGGCCGCGAGATTGCCGACAAATTCGATAAAGATCCCAACGCCCGCATGGTGTTCCTGGGCTGGACCGATGCCGGTGAGCGCAACATGATCACCAAGAAGCCGCTGGCAAAACCGGAAGATCTGAAAGGCATGAAGATTCGGGTGCAGAACAGCGCCATCTCATTGGCGACCCTGAAAGCGATGGGCGCGAATCCGGTGGCGATGGGCGTCAGTGAAGTGTTCAGTGCGATGCAGACCGGCGTGGTCGATGGCACCGAGAACAATCCACCGACCTTTGTCGCCCATAACTATATGCCGGTGGCGAAGTACTACACCCTCAGCGGCCACTTTATCCAGCCAGAGATGATCCTGTTTTCAAAACGCGCCTGGGATCGCCTGAAACCTGAGGATCAGGCGCTGCTGAAGAAGCTCGGCAAAGAGGCGCAGGATGAGGAGCGTCAGCTCTGGGCGACCTATACCGAAGAGTCGATCGCCAAAATGAAGGCGGGTGGCGTCACCTTCCAGCAGACCGACCGCGACTACTTCGTCAAAGCGACCCAGCCGGTGCGCGATCAGTTTGGCGGCAAATATCAGGATCTGATGACCCGGATCGCTGAGGTGAAATAACCCTTCCGCGCCACACTGCCGTGTGGCGTGCTTAATCAGGTATCAATTATGGCTGCTTATACACGTCTGATGGATGGGCTCTATCTGCTGTGCATGCTGATTGCCGCCGTGGCACTGATGATTATGGTGACGGTGATCCCGATCGGGATCTTCGCCCGCTACGTGATGAACGGCGCGCTCTCCTGGCCGGAACCGGTGGCCATTATCTGCATGATCATTTTTACGTTTATTGGCGCACCGGTCGGACTGCGGGCCGGAACGCATATCTGCGTTTCCATGGTCACCGATCGCCTGTCACCCGCCCGGCAACGCCTGATGCTGCGCGTCAGCGATCTGCTGATGATCATCACCTGTCTGGTGATCTTTCAGGCCAGTTACAGCCTGTGCGAAGCGATGTGGGTACAGACGCTCGCTTCATTACCGGCAGTGACTTACGGCGAGATGTATCTGCCGATTCCGATTGGCGCGATCTTCACCCTGCTGTTTGTTGTTGAGCGATTGCTGACAGGCGATCAGAGCCAGCGGCCGATTGTCACGCTGGGCGGCACCCACTAACGCGGAGCAGAAAAATGGATGCATTGATCTTGATAGGCAGTTTGCTGGTGTTGCTGATGGTGGGTTTTCCGGTCGCCTTTGCGGTGGGGCTGAGCGCCTTTATTGGCGCCTGGTGGATCGATCTGCCGCTGGAAGCGGTGGTGATTCAGGTGACCAACGGCATTAACAAATTTTCGCTGCTGACTATCCCGTTCTTTATTCTCGCGGGTGCGATTATGGCGGAGGGTGGGATTGCCCGGCGGCTGGTCAACTTCGCCTATATCTTTGTCGGCTTTATCCGCGGTGGCCTGTCGCTGGTGAACATTGTCGCCTCCACCTTCTTTGGCGCGATTTCCGGCTCATCGGTGGCGGATACCGCCTCGATAGGCTCGGTGATGATTCCGCAGATGGAGGAGAAAGGCTATCCGCGTGATTTCGCCGCCGCCGTCACCGCCAGCGGCTCAGTGCAGGCGGTGCTGACGCCACCCAGCCACAACTCGGTGATTTACTCGCTGGCGACCGGCGGCATGGTGACCATCTCCTCGCTGTTTGTTGCCGGTATCTTTCCTGGCCTGCTGCTGGGTGGCTGCCTGATGATAATGTGCCTGGGTTTTGCCCATAAACGCGGCTATCCCAAAGGAGAACGTATTCCGTTTCGTCAGGCGCTGAAAATCTTCTTCGACGCGTTCTGGGGCCTGTTTACCGTGGTGATCATTATGGGTGGCATTCTCTCCGGCATCTTTACCGCCTCGGAGTCCGCCGCGATCGCCTGTATCTGGGCCTTTTTCGTCACCATGTTTATCTACCGCGACTTTAAATGGAACCAGCTGCATATCCTGCTGTTCCGCACCATTAAAACCGTCACCATCGTGATGGTGCTGATCGCCTTTGCGGCCGGATTCGGCGCGGTGATGACCTTTATGCAACTGCCGACGATTATCACCGAGGCGTTCACCAGCCTTTCCGATAACAAATATGTGATCCTGATGTGTATCAACATCCTGCTACTGGTGGTGGGAACGCTGATGGATATGGCACCGCTGATCCTGATCCTGACGCCAGTGCTGTTGCCGGTCGCCACCGCGCTTGGCGTCGATCCGGTTCACTTCGGCATGATCATGCTGACCAACCTCGGGATCGGCCTGATCACCCCGCCGGTCGGTACGGTACTGTTTGTCGCCAGTGCGGTCAGTAAGCAGAAAATCGAGCAGGTGGTCAGAGCCATGCTGCCGTTTTACGGCATGCTGTTTATCGTGCTGATGCTGATTACCTATATTCCCGCCATCTCCCTCTGGTTACCGCGCCTGATGGGCGTGATGTAGCGTCGGCAAAATCGGGTCCGGTGGCGGACCCGATTTTCATCCTGCGAAGCACTCTGATAATCACCATTGAGTCTCAACCCTGCTGGTCGTTTCGTGGTAACGTGAGGGCTTAGTCAGAAGCGGCAAAGGCGACTCATGACCACCAGAAAAATTGATACCACGCTCGTCAGTGCAGGACGCAGCAAGCGTTATACCCAGGGCTCGGTGAACAGTGTGATTCAACGGGCCTCCTCGCTGGTTTTTGATACGGTCGCGGAGAAGAAACGCGCCACCGCCGGTCGGGCAAAAGGCGAACTCTTTTATGGCCGTCGTGGCACTCTGACGCACTTTGCGCTGCAGGATGCGATGACGGAGCTGGAAGGCGGCGCAGGCTGTGTGCTTTACCCCTGCGGCGCGGCTGCCGTGGCGAACGCGATTCTGGCGTTTGTCGAGGCGGGCGACCACGTGCTGATGAGTGGCGCAGTCTATGAACCGACCCAGGATTTCTGTACTAAGATCCTGACTAAGCTGCAGGTTTCAACGGGCTGGTTCGATCACTGCATCGGCAGTGAAATCGGTGAGCTGGTGCAGCCCAATACCCGGGTCGTTTTCCTGGAATCACCGGCCTCTATCACGATGGAAGTTCAGGATATTCCGGCGATTGTGGCGGCGGTTCGCGCCAAAGCGCCCGAGGCGATCATCATGATCGACAACACCTGGGCGGCCGGTATTTTATTTGATGCGCTGGCGCACGGCATCGATATTTCGATTCAGGCGGGCACCAAATATCTGATTGGTCACAGCGATGCGATGATCGGCACGGCGGTCGCCAATGCGCGCTGTATCGATCAGCTGCGCGAGAACTCCTATCTGATGGGTCAGATGGTCGATGCCGATACCGCCTACATGGCGAGTCGGGGTCTGCGCACGCTGGGCACACGTCTGCGTCAGCATGAAGAGAGCGCGATTCAGGTGGCAGAGTGGCTGGCAGCGCGTCCCGAAGTGGCGCGGGTTAATCACCCGGCGCTGGCGCAGAGCAAAGGTCATCAGTTCTGGCAGCGTGATTTTAACGGCAGCAGCGGCCTGTTCTCTTTTATCCTGCAGGAAAAACTCAGCGCGCCCCAGCTGGCGGAATATCTCGATCACTTCCATCATTTCAGCATGGCTTACTCCTGGGGCGGCTATGAATCGCTGATTCTGGCGAATCAGCCGGAAGAGCTGGCCGCGATTCGTCCGGCGGGTGGAGTCGATTTCACCGGTACGCTGGTGCGGCTGCATATTGGTCTGGAGCACGTTGACGATCTGCTGGCTGACCTGGAAGCCGGTTTTGCGCGCCTGACGCGTTAATAAACTCAGGCAAAAGATAAACAGACGCTAAACAGAAGATGAACCGGGTAGCGGCCACCCGCAGAGTTTGCCGGGCTGCTGCTCATTTATTGTTAAAATTTATCCCAGACCGTTCAGGTCATCAGTGAGGTCGCTGCATTTATTGCGCAGCGCCGCGACCGATTGCCTGAATGCAGACGGATAGTTCCTTGTGACGTGATGGAATAGCAAATGGGTGTTTTACACGAGATTGTCCACGCGCTCTGGCATCAGGATTTTGCCGCGCTGGCAAATCCGGATGTGGTGTGGGTGGTGTACGGCGTGATGTTCCTGACGCTGTTTCTGGAAAATGGGCTGTTACCCGCCTCTTTCCTGCCGGGCGATAGCCTGCTGCTGCTGGCGGGTGCGATGGTGGCAAAAGGGGTGATGGATTTTGTGCCGACGATGGTGATCCTCACCACCGCCGCCAGTCTGGGCTGCTGGCTGAGCTATCTGCAGGGTCGCTGGCTGGGGAATACCCGGCTGGTGAAGAGCTGGCTGATGCATCTGCCCGCGCAGTATCACCAGCGTGCCTGGAATATGTTTAACCGTCACGGCCTGATGGCGCTGCTGGTCGGCCGTTTTCTGGCTTTCATCCGGACGATCCTGCCAACCATGGCGGGCATTGCGGGCTTGCAGAATGGTCGCTTTCAACTGTTCAACTGGCTCAGCGGCGTGCTGTGGGTCGGCATCGTCGTGACGTTTGGCTATGGCATCAGCCAGGTGCCGTTCATCAAGCGTCATGAAGATCAGGTGATGGCGATCCTGATGATACTGCCGATGGTGTTGCTGTTTCTCGGGCTGTTCGGCAGCATTCTGGTTATCTGGAAAAAGCGTCGGCAGAAACAGGCCTGACGTCAGCGCATAGCATCAGGATCCGCCGCCACTCAGGCGGACGGATCCGCTACCGTCTGCCGCACACGATTCACCTCTTCCCCTGGCGTCACGCCAAAATAGCGCTTAAATTCCCGCGAAAACTGTGAGGGACTTTCATAGCCAACCCGCACCGCCGCTGCACTCGCTTTCAGTCCATCGTGCAGCATCAGTAATCGCGCCTGATGCAGGCGATATCGCTTGAGATACTGCAGGGGCGAGGTCTGCGTAACCGCTTTAAAGTTATGGTGAAAGGCTGAAACGCTCATGTTCACTTCCGCCGCCAGCGCATCGACGCTGAGGTTTTCCGCATAGTGATTCTCAATCCGTCGCAGGGCACGCGCGATCAGGCTGAATTGCGTCTGTCGGCTCACCAGTGAGAGCAGCGCACCACCAATCGGGCCAGTCAGCACGTAGTAGATAATCTCCCGCACGATGTGCGGCCCCAGCACCCGCGCATCGCGCGGCTGGGTCATCACATCAAGCAGCCGCTCAGCGGCACACAGCATCGGTTCCGTCAGCCACGCCGAGTGGATCCCCGAGGTCTGCGGCTGGGGCTGGAACTGATCGTCATCGCCGATTTCAATCAGCAGATCCTGCAGGCTGGCAGTATCGACATTAAGACACAGCCCGGCAATCGGCACCTCTGGCGAGGCCCAGGTTTCGCACTCCACCGGCAGCGGCACCGTGAGCATCAGGTACTTGCTGGCGTCATACTGAAACACCGTGCTGCCGAGATAGCCGGTTTTGCTGCCCTGAAACAGGATCACAATGCCGGGCTGATACATCATCGGCGTACGGGGACGATATTGATTAGCGTAAATCAGCGACACATTTTCGACCGGGCAAAGACGGTCGTGACCATGGGTCATTAATGTGACGACCTGCTGCGCCAGCCGGTGACACAGGGCATCGTGCGCCATAGCGACTCCTTTTACGGGCAAAAAGCTAGTGTGCCGTGCGAATGCCTGAATCACCAGAAGCCTGGAGAATCAGGCAAGAAATTTACCGGATCGGGCATGGCGACAGAACCGCTGTTTTTGCCTCAGCTAAGCAGGCTGAGAATTGTTGGCTAGACTTAAGCACAGTGAAATCTCACGGATTAACCGCAACGGAAAGGAGCAACTATGGCAGACCAACCCATTATCAAACTGCGCGATGGCAATATGATGCCGCAACTCGGACTCGGTGTGTGGCAGGCCAGCATTGAAGATGCACGTCATGCGGTGCTGAAAGCGCTTGAGGTCGGCTATCGCTCAATCGATACCGCCGCCGCCTATAAGAATGAAGAGGCGATTGGCCAGGCACTGCAGGAAACTGACGTGCCGCGTGAAGAGATTTTCGTGACCACCAAACTCTGGAACGACGATCAGCAGAACGTTCAGCAGGCGATGGAAACCAGCCTGGAGAAACTGAAACTGGAGCAGGTTGATCTCTATCTGATGCACTGGCCGTGCCCGGAAAAAGACAATTATGTCGATGCCTGGAAGAAGATGATTGAACTGCAGCAGCAGGGGCTGACTAAAAGTATCGGCGTCTGTAACTTCCATGAGGCGCATCTGAAGCGACTGCTGGATGAAACCGGTGTCACGCCGGTGGTGAACCAGATTGAGCTGCACCCGATGCTACAGCAGCGCACGCTGCATGCGTGGAACGCACTGCATCAGATCCAGACCGAATCCTGGAGTCCGCTGGCGCAGGGCGGCAAAGGGGTCTTCGATCAGGAGATCATCAAGTCGCTGGCGAAGAAATATGGCAAGACGCCGGCACAGATCGTGATCCGCTGGCATCTGGATAGCGGCCTGGTGGTGATTCCGAAGTCGGTGACACCAGCCCGCATTGAAGAAAACTTTAAGGTGTTCGACTTCCGTCTGGACAAGCATGAAGTGAGCGATATTGCGAAGCTGGACAGCGGCAATCGTCTGGGGCCGGATCCGGAAACCTTTAACTAAGGCTGGGCGTCACCGGGTGAGCTCACCTTATCTGCCCTGCGGCTGGGGCAGCTAACGATTAACGCGGTCAGGCGGGCTCTCCCTGCCTGACCGCGCTGTTATTCGCTGGGCTGCACCACCAGCTGACCGGCAGTACCGCGGTCGGCCAGTTCCAGCGTCTGACTGTAGTAGACGAACGGGAAGTGATCTGACGAACTTTGCGGGAAAGTGACCATCAGTTCCACGCTGCCATCGACCCACACCGTATCTTTCCAGCCACGATCTTCGCCCATCGGCTGTGCACCATTCACACTTTTAATCAGGAACATCACGCCCTGGATATGCAGCGACTGTGGCCGGTCAGCATGCAGGATCCAGCGCTCAAAGGTGCCCTGCTGTGCCGTGGTGTCAATGCGGCTCATATCCCAGATCGCGCCGTTAATGCCCGGCATGCTGTCACCGATGCGGAATTCACGGGTGCGAACCGCCACGCCATCCAGAATCTGATCGGCCAGCAGCCGCATCGGCAGATTATCCGTCACCAGCGGCAGCAAGCCGGTTGGCCGCAGCGTCAGGATCAGGGTTGACGTCAGAATGGAGGATGGCTCAAAGAAGCCGCGCAGCCGATCCATAATGCCCGCCGCCGTACCTGCGGTAATCGACACTTCATCGCCCTGCGACATATCCACCAGCACTTCGCGGCGTTCGCCTGGCGCCAGTGACAGGCGCTGCACCGCCACCGGCGCAGGCAGATAGCCCTGATCGCTGGCGATGACCATAAACGGGCGATTGTCGCTGAGCACCATCTCATAGCGGCGCGCATTCGAGGCGTTCAGCAGACGCAGACGCACCCAGCCGCGTGATACCTCCACAAACGGATTGCGTACGCCATTCACCAGCAGCGTGTCGCCCAGGAAACCGCCATCCTGCGGTGGGTCATAGACCGGCGTGGCAAAGTTATCGAGCCGCTTGTCCTGAATGATAATCGGGAAGTCATCGACGCCGTAATGCTTCGGCAACGGCAGCTGCCTGCCAATATCATCTTCCACCAGCCACATCCCCGCCAGTCCGTTATAGATGTGCGGAGCCATGCGGTTCGGCGTGTTGGCGTGATACCAGCAGGTTGAGGCCGCCTGACGAATCGGCAGCACCGGCGACCAGTCGACACCGGCTGACATCATACGCGGCGCGCCACCCATCAGCGCGCCCGGCAACTGCAGGCCGCTGATAGTCATGGAGACCGGCTCGTTCAGACGGTTGCTGTAGATCAGCTTAACGTCGTCGCCGCTGTAAACCCGGACGGTCGGGCCAAGATAGAGGCCATTAATGCCCCACACCGGCACTTTGTTGTTGTCGCCATTAAAAGACCAGTGGCTGCGCTGCATTGTCAGGAACAGCGGCTGGCCGCGACGGGATTCCAGCAACGGCGGAACCGGAAGTGGCGTGTCGCCATTAGCTGAAGAAGCGGCACGCGCCGCATGAGGTAGTACACTGGCGCTAAGCGCCGCTCCGGCAGAAAGCTGGATGAACTGACGTCTGCTGAAAGACATAAAACTTCTGACCCTTTACGCGTGGCGCTAAGCGCCGACCCTGTTTTTATTGATCTGTTTTTGCTGTGCTGCGTTCACGGCGGGCGGACGTGCCCCGCCGTGCGGCATCCCTGCAGGATAGTTCGGCGAATGGTTCGCCGGTCAGATATTTCCGTTTTTTTCGCGTTCTGCGACTTCGGCGTTCAGCTCTTCCAGCTTTGCCGCCATCAGTTCGCGACAGTGGGTCGCCAGCTTACGCACCGACGACGACTCGAAAGCCTTTACATCAATCGGTGGCAGCATCTCAACGATTACCAGCCCGTTTTTCCAGCGATTGAGGTTGATCTTGCCATGCGTGTTAGAGACCACAATCGGAATGATCGGCACACCCGCCGCCACAGCGGCGTGAAAGGCACCGGTTTTAAACGGCAGCAGGCCACGACCACGGCTGCGCGTTCCTTCCGGGAACATCCAGATGGAGATGCGCTTACTGTTAAACTCATCCACCAGCTGACCGATCGTGCCGCGTGCTTTTGCACGGTCATCGCGATCAATCAGCAGGTTACCGGTCAGCCAGTAGAGCAGGCCAAAAAACGGCACCCACAACAGGCTCTTCTTGCCCACCGTCACCGTACAGGGCTGCACCATTTTAGCCGCGGTGACCATGTCATAGTTGTTCTGATGGTTCGCGATGTAGATCGCATTACCATAATTCTCAGCACCTTCCGGTCTGCGCAGTTCTACTTTAAGGCCAAACACCGTCGACAGTTTGCCGAACAGATGGCCAAATGTGGCGACGTGACGCGGATTGCGCGGTGAAAACAGACACCAGATACAGCCAGATATACAGACTAAGATCGAATAGATGACCACAATAATGGCACGCAGAATCAGTAACATAGTTCCCTCATTGAGCCACGGCTGACGCGGTGTCAGCCGGGTAGTTTACGCTTCGCTATCCGGGCTCGCCGGACGCGCAGGCGCATCCAGTTCAACACGATCAATTTTTTGCAGGCCGCGCGGTAACAGCGTGCCGCGACGTCCGCGATCGGCGCGGAATTTTTGTAGCTCTTCACTGCGCAGCAGCATTTTACGCTTGCCTACGTGCAGCGTGATAGCGCTGCCCGGCGGTAAAATCATCAGCCAGGCCAGTTTGTCCTGACCGGCGGCCGCTTCCGCGGATGGAATCGAGATGATTTTGTTGCCCTTGCCTTTCGACATCTGCGGCAGCTCCCCGACCGGGAACATCAGCATCCGTCCCGCCTGGGTGATCGCCAGCAGCATGTCATCTTCATGATGGACGGCCATCGGCGTCATCACACGGGCATTTTCCGGCAGCGTCAGCAGCGCTTTACCGGCGCGGTTGCGCGACACCAGATCGCTGAAGGTACAGATAAAGCCGTAACCCGCATCAGAGGCCATCAGCAGGCGCTGATCATCCGGCTCCATCAGCACCTGTTCAACTACCGCACCCGGCGGTGGCGTCAGCTTGCCGGTCAGCGGCTCGCCCTGCCCGCGCGCTGAAGGCAGCGACGTCGGATCCAGGGTGTAGCTGCGGCCGGTGGAGTCGATAAAGGCCACCGGCTGATTGCTCTTGCCGCGTGCCGCAGCCAGATAGCTGTCGCCGGCTTTGTAGCTGAGTCCGGCTGGATCGATATCGTGGCCTTTGGCGCTACGCACCCAGCCCATCTGCGACAGCACAATGGTCACCGGTTCAGACGGCACCAGCTCGGTTTCGCTCAGGGCTTTGGCTTCTTCACGCTCACGCAGCGGCGAGCGACGATCGTCGCCGTAACTGGCGCTGTCAGCCTGTAACTCTTTTTTCAGCAGGGTATTCATCTTGCGTTCAGAGGCCAGCGTGGCCTGCAGCTGATCGCGCTCTTTTTCCAGCTCCGCCTGCTCGCCACGGATCTTCATCTCTTCCAGTTTTGCCAGGTGGCGCAACTTCAGTTCGAGGATCGATTCGGCCTGGGTTTCGCTGATGCCAAAGCGAGACATCAGGACCGGCTTAGGCTCATCCTCAGTACGGATGATCTCGATCACTTCATCGATGTTCAGGAACGCAACCAGCAAACCTTCCAGGATATGCAGGCGGCGCAGCACGCGATCCAGGCGGTGATTCAGACGACGTTTGACCGTATCGCGGCGGAACACCAGCCATTCGGTCAGGATCTCATGCAGATTTTTCACCGCCGGGCGGTTATCCAGCCCGATCATGTTGAGGTTAACGCGGTAGCTCTTTTCCAGATCGGTGGTGGCGAACAGATGGTTCATCACCTGATCGAGATCGACGCGGTTGGAGCGCGGAACGATCACCAGGCGGGTCGGGTTTTCGTGATCCGATTCATCACGCAGATCCTCCACCATCGGCAGTTTTTTATTGCGCATCTGGTTCGCAATCTGCTCCAGCACGCGCGCGCCCGACACCTGATGCGGCAGCGCGGTAATCACCGCCTCGCCCTCTTCCTTCTTCCAGACTGCACGCTGACGAATCGAGCCGCGACCGGTCTGATAGATTTTGCGGATTTCATCACGCGGCGTGATGATCTCCGCCTCTGTAGGATAATCAGGCCCCTGGACAATATCCAGCAGCTGTTCCAGCGTGGTTTTCGGCGAGTCGATCAGCGCGATGGCGGCCTGAGCCACTTCGCGCAGGTTGTGCGGCGGAATATCGGTCGCCATACCCACGGCAATCCCGGTGGTGCCGTTCAGCAGAATATTGGGCAGGCGCGCCGGTAACATCTTCGGCTCCTGCAGCGTGCCATCAAAGTTCGGCTGATAATCGACCGTCCCCTGACCCAGCTCACCCAGCAGCAGCTCGGCATATTTTGACAGGCGGGATTCGGTGTAACGCATCGCCGCGAATGACTTAGGATCATCCGGTGCCCCCCAGTTACCCTGGCCATCGACCAGCGGATAACGGTAGGAGAACGGCTGCGCCATCAGCACCATCGCTTCATAACAGGCGCTGTCGCCGTGCGGATGGTATTTACCCAGCACGTCACCTACGGTACGCGCCGATTTTTTGAATTTTGCGCTGGCGCTCAGTCCCAGTTCGGACATGGCGTAGACGATACGTCGCTGAACCGGCTTTAATCCGTCGCCAATGTAAGGCAGGGCGCGGTCCATGATGACGTACATCGAATAGTTTAAGTACGCATTCTCGGTGAATGTGTGCAGGGCAAGACGCTCTGCACCATCCTGAGTCAGTTCACTCATTAATTTCTCATCCTCACATCGTGGCCCACAACGGCGGGACACCCGGCGGTGGTTTGGCGAGGATAGTACCTTATTCGCTGGTGTTAGTCACAGGGGAAGCGCGGGAGAGCAGGCGTCCCGCCGCGCGATTTCATGTGCCGGAGGCACGCCGGATTCAGACCGGCAAGTGTCTGACCTGTCTGTGGAAGTGGCTCAGGGCTTTGCACCCATCCACTGGCGGGCAATGTCACGATATTCGCCAGTGGCGGTGCTGAGATGCAGCCACTGATCGACATAGAGCTTCCAGCTGATATCGTCACGCGGAATCATGTAAGCCTTCTCGCCATACTGCAGCGGTTTGTCGGGATTGATCGCGCAGAGCGTCGGGTAATGTTGCTGCTGAAAACGCGCTTCAGAGGCATCGGTGATCATCACATCCGCCTTGTTGTCCACCAGTTGCCGGAAGATGGTGACGTTATCGTGGAACAGCGTCAGTGAGGCCTTTGGCAGGTGGCTGTGCACAAAGGCTTCGTTGGTGCCGCCTGCCGGTTCAATCAGCCGCACGTCAGGCCGGTTGAGCTGTTCGATGGTCTGGAAGCGATCTTTATCGCTGCAGCGCACCAGCGGGATTTTGCCATCCACATCCAGCGGCCGGGCGAACCAGGCGGTCTGCTGGCGTTTCAGCGTGACGGAGACGCCGCCGACGGCGATATCACACTGCTTTGCCAGAAAATCGGGCATCAGGTTTTTCCAGCTGGTTGGCACCCACTCCACTTTCGCGCCGAGCGAGGTAGCCAGCGCGTTCGCCATGCTGATATCCAGCCCTTCATACTGACCATCGGGTCGCAGGTAGCTGTAAGGCTTGTAATCGCCGGTGGTGCAGACCTTAAGCGTTTTAGAACTGAGGATGGTGTCGAGATGAGATTGTGCCTGGACAGCACCGGTGGCCAGCAGCAAAGAGAGGACAATTTTTTTCATTTTGCGTTTTTCTATAATTGTTTCACAGTGAGTTTGCCTGCCGATGGTGCCATAAACCGGCGCATTGTTGCTTCCACAGCAAAAGTGTTGTGATGAACCTCCCATTTTTCTGCGACCGCAGCGCGCGTAAGCTAAGCGCCATATTCAGGAAATGAGGCAAACGATTTATGAGCAAGATTTTAATTATCGATGGCGGCAAAACCTTTGCCCACTCTAAAGGCGAACTGAACCACACGCTGACCGACGTTGCGGCCAGCCAGCTGCGTGACATGGGGCATGAGGTGTCTGTGACCCTGGCTGACAGCGACTACGTGGTCGCCGATGAAGTGCAGAAATATGTCGATAGCGATGTGGTGATTTATCAGATGCCAGGCTGGTGGATGGGCGAGCCGTGGACCGTGAAGCGTTACATCGATGAAGTCTTTACCGAAGGCCACGGCTCGCTCTACGCCAGTGATGGCCGTACCCGTTCTGATGCGGCAAAGAAATATGGTTCCGGCGGTCTGCTGCAGGGCAAAAAATATATGCTGTCACTGACCTGGAACGCGCCGCTGCAGGCCTTTACCGATCCGGAGCAGTTCTTTGAAGGCGTCGGCGTCGACGGTCTTTATCTGCACTTCCACAAAGCCAACCAGTTCCTGGGCATGGAAGCGCTGCCGACCTTTATCTGCAACGATGTGATTAAAGCGCCGGACGTGCCACGCGATATTGCCGCTTATCGGACCCATCTTAGTCGCGTTTTTGCGTAAGATGGCTGGGGGATACCCCCTATTTTCCCACGAAAGAGGAATTCGCGAATGTTAACAGTCGTTGCTGAAATTTGTGTCAAACCCGGTCGTCGTCAGGCCGTGCTGGATGCGGTGAAAAAACTGATCCCGCTGGTTTTAGAAGAAGAAGGCTGCCATCAGTATGACGCGCTGCTGGACCATCAGGCGCAGGTGCCGTGGAAACAGAACTCGCCGGACTCCATTTTTATGCTGGAACAGTGGGAAACGCTGCGCCATCTGGAGCAGCATCAGCAGATGCCGCACATGGATGCGCATCGCGCCATCATTAAAGATGATGTGGTGGATGTGAAGATTCTGGTGCTGGAACCCAGCGCCTGATTCGTGCTGGAGGCTTAACCCCTTTTCGGTAAAAGGGGTCAGGCTGCTGACAACCTCAAACCTGAGTGCCTCTGGCAGCAATGAATTAGCTCAACGCGAAGGGAACACGGTCAGAAGAGGAAAGCGTCCCGCGCCAGGGATGGCGCGGGTAGAGCGACCAGGGACTGGCTTGAGCGTCTTTCCGATCTGACCGTGTTCCCTGTGCAAGCACAATCTCACAGCGAATCCGGCCAGACTTGCCAGCATCTCCAAACCCCTGCCCTATGACAGGGGTTTTTTATTATGGCAGGAGAGATCATAGCAGCTGACGCCGATCAATCTCGGTGCGGAGAAAATCCAGGAAGCAGCCGATACGCGAAGAGAGCGTGGTGTTACGGTAATAGACCGCATGCACCGGCAACCGCAGCTCGCGGGTTTCAGCGGGGAGAACCGGCACCAGCCGGCCTGCCGCGCAATCTTCCCGGCTGACAAAGTCGGAGAGGCGTGCGATCCCCTGTCCTGCCAGCGCCAGCTGCCGGATGGTTTCGCCGCTGGAGGCAGAGATTGTGGGCTTAATGCGCATGAAATCGCCATCAGGCTGCCAGATCGGCCAGACGTTGTGTGCCTCAAGATGGCTGAAGCCGATGATTTGATGCTGCGCGAGATCGGCAACGCTCTGCGGGGTGCCCGCTTTCGCCAGATAGGCCGGACTGGCCATCAGCCGGATCGCACTGCTGCCAAGCATCCGGGCGCGCAGCGTAGAGTCGCGCAGTTCGCCGATGCGAATAGCAATGTCCGTTTGCTGCTCCAGCAGATCGATCAGGATATCGTCGGTATTCAGTTCAAGCTGGATCAGAGGATAGCGGGCGCGGAAATCGTCCACCAGCGGCACAATCACATGCAGCATAAAAGGGGTGGCGGCGTTTACCCGCAGCCGCCCTGACGGCATCTCGCGCCGCAGGGCTATCTGCTCTTCGGCCTGCTCAACCGAGGCCAGTATCTGTCGCGCATGCTCCAGAAAAACCTGTCCCTCTTCGGTCAGCGCCAGCCGTCGGGTGGTGCGATGCAGCAGGGTGGTCTGCAGCTTGCTCTCCAGCCGGGACAACGCCCGGCTGATGCCCGAACTGGTCTGCGCCAGCTGGGATGCCGCCGCGGTAATGGAACCGCTGTCCACCACCGCCACCCAGGCACGTAACTCTTCCAGGGTAATTTTCACAAGGATTACTGTCTCTGCTCTGAATCTGCCGGGTTCTCTGGGGATGTGCTGGCTGAAGCACAAAGAGAACAGGACGCTTTCGCGTCCTGTTTTTTTACACTTCGATATCGGCCTTGTCGCCTTTTTCCTGCAACCAGTTACGCCGGTCTTCGGAGCGTTTCTTCGCCAGCAGCATATCCATCATGCGCAGCGTCTGGTCGATATCCTCTTCACTGATGGTCAGCTGTACCAGACGGCGGGTATTCGGATCCAGCGTCGTTTCACGCAGCTGCAAGGGGTTCATCTCACCCAGCCCTTTAAAGCGCTGAACGTTAGGTTTGCCCTTTTTGCGTTTCAGCTGCTCCAGCACGCCCTCTTTCTCATCTTCATCCAGCGCGTAGTAGACCTCTTTTCCGAGATCGATACGGTAGAGCGGCGGCATGGCAACGTAGACGTGTCCGTTTCTGACCAGTGAACGGAAATGTTTCACGAACAGGGCACACAGCAGCGTGGCGATGTGCAGACCATCCGAGTCCGCATCCGCCAGAATGCAGATCTTGCCGTAGCGCAGCTGTGAAAGATCTTCGCTGTCGGGATCGATGCCGATCGCCACGGAAATATCATGCACTTCCTGCGACGCCAGCACCTCATCGGAAGAGACTTCCCAGGTGTTAAGGATCTTGCCCTTAAGCGGCATGATCGCCTGATATTCACGATCGCGCGCCTGCTTGGCCGAGCCGCCTGCCGAGTCCCCTTCGACCAGGAACAGTTCTGTTTTATTCAGATCCTGCGCGGTGCAGTCCGCCAGTTTGCCCGGCAGAGCCGGACCGCTGGTGAGCTTTTTACGCACCACTTTTTTGGCTGCCCGCATACGTCGCTGGGCGCTGGAGATCGCCAGCTCAGCCAGCTGCTCTGCGATCTGGATATTCTGGTTCAGCCACAGGCTGAAGGCATCTTTTACCACGCCAGAGACAAAGGCTGCGCACTGACGTGAAGAGAGGCGCTCTTTGGTCTGCCCGGCGAACTGCGGATCCTGCATCTTCACCGACAGCACATAGGCGCAGCGATCCCAGATATCTTCAGCGGAGAGCTTCACGCCACGCGGCAGAATGTTGCGGTATTCGCAGAACTCGCGCATCGCATCCAGCAGCCCCTGACGCAGGCCGTTGACGTGAGTCCCGCCCTGCATGGTCGGGATCAGGTTAACGTAGCTTTCAGTTAACAGCTCACCGCCTTCCGGCAGCCACAACAGCGCCCAGTCAACCGCTTCCACATCGCCAGCAAAGCTGCCGACAAACGGTTTTTCCGGCAGCGTCGGTAAGCCATTCACCGCTTCGCACAGGTAGTCAGTCAGGCCATCTTCGTAGCACCAGGTTTGTTCGGTATTGTTCAGCTTGTCTTTAAAGACAATCTCAACGCCAGGACAGAGCACCGCTTTGGCTTTCAGCAGATGTGATAAGCGTGACACCGAAAAACGTGGGCTGTCGAAGAAGCTTTCATCGGGCCAGAAATGGACGCGCGTGCCGGTGTTGCGTTTAGCCACCGTGCCGGTAACCGTGAGATCCTGGACTTTGTCGCCGTTCTCAAACGCCATGTCATAGATTTCGCCATTACGGCGCACCGTGACTTCGACGCGTTTTGACAGGGCGTTAACCACCGAGATACCGACGCCGTGCAGGCCGCCCGAGAACTGATAGTTTTTATTGGAGAACTTGCCGCCCGCGTGCAGACGACACAGGATCAGCTCGACGGCAGGCACGCCCTCTTCCGGGTGAATATCCACCGGCATGCCGCGACCATCATCAATAACTTCCAGCGACTGGTCAGCGTGCAGAATCACTTCAACCCGCTTCGCGTGGCCGCCCAGCGCCTCATCGACGCTGTTATCAATCACTTCCTGACCCAAATGGTTGGGTCGCGTCGTATCGGTGTACATCCCCGGGCGACGGCGAACAGGCTCAAGGCCAGTCAGGACCTCAATGGCATCCGCGTTATAGTTAGATTGACTCATCGTAAATGTCTGATTAGAAGGGTGAAATGGGGTGCGATTTCCGCATTACTCAGGGATGATTCAGACCGAGAAAGTCCAGAATCTGCGGGAAATGGCGCTCGAATCCAGTAAATGCATGATTTCCGCCCTCTTCTACCGTGTGACGGCACGCGCTGTAATAGTCGAGCGCCTGACGGTAATCGAGAACTTCATCGCCGGTCTGTTGCAGCAGCCAGAGTAAATCGGGCGCTTCCAGCGGTTCAATCTGCATTACTTTCAGATCGTAAATGTGGCGTGACTCTAACACATATTGCTGGCCGGTGTAGGGATTCTGATTTTCGCCCAGGAAATCCGCCAGCAGCTCAAAAGGCCGCACCGCGGGATTGACGACCACAGCAGGCAGCATAAAGCATTGCGACAGCCAGGTAGCGTAATAACCGCCCAGCGAAGAGCCTACCAGCCCCAGCGTTTCGCCGCTGCGGCTCAGTACCAGATCTTCCAGCATTGCGGCGGCATCGGCCGGAAACGTCGGCAGCTGGGGCACGATCATGTCGATCTCCGGATGCTGCGCCTCTAACCATTGCCGGAACTGCGTCGCCTTAGCCGACTGCGGCGAGCTGTTAAAACCGTGCAGATAGAGTAATGCCGCCACGCGTCAGTATCCTTCTGAGTCTAAATCGGGACGAAAAGCGTCGGTGTCGAGCCGGTTAACCTCGGTCTCAAGGCCGCCATCCGGATACAGCGTGAACCAGCGCCAGCCTGGTGCCACGGTGTCGATCGTAAAGCTGGTGCAGTGCGGTTTGAACTGAACGCAGGTTGAAGGGGTGGCCAGCACACGACGACCGTGCCACTCAACATCCAGCTCCTGGTGAATATGACCACAGACCAGCGTCCGGGCTAACGGGTAATGCTGTAACACCGCATCGAGCTGATGTGAGTTGCGCAGGCTGTGCTGATCGAGCCAGGTACAGCCAGAGGCCAGCGGATGGTGGTGCAGCAGGACCAGTGTATGACGTTGCGGATAGCGGGCCAGCGCGTTATCGAGCCACTCCAGCTGATAATCGCTCAGCATCCCGTGCGGCACACCCGAGACCTGGCTGTCCAGCAACACTATTTGCCACTGCTCACCCACCAGCACCTGTTTGTGGGCATTGATATGAGCGGCTGCCAGCGTGTCGAACATCGCGGGTTGAAAATCATGATTACCGGGCAGCCAGACGCAGGGCCGCGGCAAACGTGAGATGCCCTCAGCAAAATGCTGATAGGCTTCGATAGAGTGATCCTGGGCGAGATCGCCGGTGGCGATAATCAGGTCGTAATCGCGATGTTGCGCAATAATCGCATCCAGCACCGCTTTATAGCTCGACCAGGTGTTCACCCCAAGCAGCGATTCATGTTTTCCCGCGAACAGGTGGGTATCCGTGATTTGCAAAATCCTGATTTCGGAACCGTTCGCTGCAGGAAGAGTTAGCAGGCTATCCAAAGCGTTTCCTTCGTCTCCACGCCATTTACTGCATTATACGCATCATTATACGCATCAGCAGACCGGAACTGCCATCGCACCATGTGCCAGGCAGTAGCGCAGCCAGTCTGCGAGAAACTGGTTTATCTGATGTTTTTCATCGCGCTGATGCAATTTTTTATTAGGATAATCATAGCGCGCTTTGAAACGATAGATCTGTTGAGTTGAACACACTTCGGCGACCATCGCATCGTGATAGAGCCTTACCGACATCGAGGGCAGACTCCAGTAACTCACGGCAGGCGCGACCTGGCGGATCTCCACCAGCGTGGTGTAGCGTGTGGACTCCTGGATCGTCAGCTGATAACGGGCGCCACTCACCTGATAGATCACCGATTCTCCCGCCTCATCGTTACGCGGCAGCAGGCGGCGTAACTGGGCGAAATTGGTTTCGCAGAGCCGCATCATTTCGGGAAAGTCAGGGGTATAGCGCTGTTTCATTTTTGTATCCACTCTTCGCGTAGTTTCTCATGGTGCAACGCCAGCCATTGCAGGGCGATGACAGACGCCGCATTGTCAATTATCCCCTCTTCCACCCAGCGGTAAGCCTGTTCGCGGCTTACCACATGGACAAGAATATCCTCATTCTCTTCCTCCAGACCATGGCATCCCTCTGCCTGGCTGGCATCCACTTCCCCAATCAGCACCGACAGACGTTCGCTGGTGCCGCCAGGGCTGGCCAGATAGTTAAGCATGGGCTTAATCCGGCCGACCTCTAATCCTGCTTCTTCAACGGCTTCACGGCGCACGACCTGCTCAACAGATTCACCGGGCTCAATAATGCCGGCGACCATCTCCAGCAGCCAGGGCGAAGCACTGCTGTCATAAGCCGGGATGCGGATCTGTTCAATCAGCACCACTTCATCGCGTAAGGGATCATAAGGTAGCAGCACGGCGGCATGTCCGCGCTCAAAAACTTCGCGCTGTACTTCCCCACTCATTTCGCCGTTAAACTGGCGGTGGCGGAAGCGATAACGTACGACGGAAAAAAAACCATCATAGACGGTTTCGCGTGCAATAATTTCTACATCGTTTTTTGTGAAAGTCACAGGGGATTTTTTTTCTTCCGGCATCATCGGGTTCCTTATGCAGATTGAGGTGGAGCGAAAAAAGCCTGTAACCGTGCTCCATGTAAGTGGTTCTTTCTGAATTATTTACGTAAATTAGGGGGAGAAGGCACGTTCAGCCAACTTATCTCACAGTTGCCCTCTGCTAGAATCGGCGATAATTTTTTGGCTTACCCGGCAGCGCACCCACTGCAATTTGCTGCAACAAAAGGAATGCAAATGAAAAAACTGCTCCCATTTTTTATTGGGCTGAGCCTGGGCGGTTTCAGCTTCGCCAGCCAGGCCGAAGACCTGCTTCAGGTTTATCAACAAGCACGTCTGAGCAACCCGGATCTGCGCAGCGCCGCTGCCGATCGCGATTCTGCCTTTGAGAAAATCAACGAAGCGCGTAGCCCATTATTACCCCAGCTCGGCCTGGGTGCAGACTACACCTATAACAACGGCTATCGCGACAGTAGCGGTCTCCATTCCAACACGACCAGCGGCTCGCTGCAATTAACCCAGACTATTTTCGACATGTCGAAATGGCGCGCACTGACCCTGCAGGAAAAAGCTGCCGGTATCCAGGATGTGACCTATCAGGTGGCGCAGCAGGATCTGATTCTGAACACCGCGACCGCCTACTTCAACGTGCTGAAAGCGATTGATACCCTTTCTTACACCGAAGCGCAGAAACAGTCGATCTATCGCGAACTGGATCAAACTACCCAGCGCTTTAACGTTGGTCTGGTTGCCATTACTGACGTACAGAACGCCCGTGCGCAATATGACAGCGTGCTGGCTAACGAAGTGACCGCGCGTAATAACCTCGATAACAACGTGGAAACGCTGCGTCAGATCACCGGCATGGACTACATGTCGCTGGCGTCGCTGAGCATTGATCGCTTCAGAACCGATAAGCCCGAACCGGTCAGCGCGCTGCTTAAGCAGGCGGAAAGCCGTAACCTGTCGCTGCTCTCTGCGCGTCTGAACCAGGATTTAGCCCGTGAGCAGATCCGCTCAGCTGAAGCTGGCCACATGCCGACGCTGGGTCTGACGGCCTCTACCGGCATGTCGAACAGCAAATATGGCGGCAGCCGTGCGAACCAGAGCCAGGGGTCTACTGACTCCATTACCGGTTCTAACCAGGTGGGTCTGAGCTTCTCACTGCCACTCTATAGCGGCGGCAGCGTCACCTCTCAGGTGAAACAGGCGCAGTACAGCTTCGTCAGCGCCAGTGAATCACTGGAAAGCGCGCACCGCTCTGCGGTTCAGACAGTCCGCTCATCGTTTAACAACGTGAATGCTTCTATCAGCAGCATCAACGCTTATAAACAGGCCGTGGTCTCTGCGCAAAGCTCTCTGGATGCGTCAGAAGCGGGCTATCAGGTTGGTACGCGTACTATCGTTGATGTGCTGGATGCAACCACCGTGCTCTACAACGCTAAGCAGCAGCTCTCTGATGCGCGCTATAGCTATCTGATTAACCAGCTGAATATCAGCTATGCGCTGGGTACGCTCAATGAGCAGAGCCTGCAGAAACTGAACAGCCAGCTGGGTAAAGAGATCCCGACCTCACCGGAAACGGTAGCACCGGAAAATGCACAGCAGACCGCGCGCGTGGATAGCGGTCCGGCAGCAACCGGCTCTTCTGAGGCAGCACGTCCTGCGGCTCGCCACAGCAGCGGTAATCCTTTCGGTAATTAATGAGCGGACGGGCTGCTTTGCGGCCCGTCTCTCTGTTGAACGTATAACTAAGTAAAGATCCCTGTTGTATCAGGCCTCCAGCTTCAATTTTACCCCCCCATCCCCTATTCTATGCGCTACCTTTGGGCACAGGATAATCATAATGAAACGCACAAAATCTATTCGCTATGCCGCTTTTCGCAAGAGCTGGCAGGCACGCCATTTAACGCCCGTTGCTATCGCCGTTTCGGCGGTATTTATGCTGGCTGGTTGTGAACAGAACGACGAAACAGTTTCGATGTACCAGAATGCCGATGACTGTTCAAAAGCCAATCCGGGCCAGAGTGCGCAATGTACTACCGCATTCAATGAAGCCAAAAAAGAGGCGGAACGCACCGCGCCAAAATATGCCACGCGTGAAGATTGTGTCGCTGAATTTGGTGAAAACCAGTGTCAGCAGACACCGGCTCAGGCGGGCGTGGGCACCACTAATGCCGAATCGCAGCAGAGTGGCGGCAGCTTCTGGATGCCACTGATGGCAGGTTACATGATGGGTCGCATGATGGGCGGTGGTTCGGGCTTTGCACAGCAACCGCTCTTCTCACCGAAAAATGCCCGCAGCCCGGCCAATGGTCAGTTTGTTGATGCATCAGGCCGTAATTATGGTGCAGCAACATCCGGCAAAAGCATGACCGTGCCGAAAACGGCGCTGGCACCAAAACCGGCTACCACCTCCACCATTACCCGTGGTGGCTTTGGTGAAACCGTCGCGAAGCAGAACAGCATGCAGCGTAGCAGCGCCAGCGGCACTTCCAGCCGCTCAATGGGAGGCTAACGCCCCGATGGAACGCATTGCCATTTCAGAGCGCCCAGGCTGGCGCGAAAAAGCCACCGAGTTCGGTTTTCGTTTTCACACCATGCATGGTGAACCCTACTGGTGTGAAGATGCTTATTATCAGTTCACGCTAGCGCAAATCGAGCATCTGGAAGATGTGACCGCTGAATTACATCAAATGTGCCTGCAGGTGGTGGAAAAAGTGGTTAACAGCGAAGCGCTGCTGGCTAAATTCCGCATTCCTAAACACACCTGGGACTTTGTGCGCGATTCATGGCATCAGCGTCAGCCTTCGCTTTACTCTCGTCTGGATCTCGCCTGGGATGGCAAAGGCGATGTAAAGCTGCTGGAGAACAATGCCGATACGCCGACCTCGCTGTATGAAGCGGCGTTTTTCCAGTGGCTGTGGCTGGAGGACCAGCTTAACGCCGGTCAGCTCCCCGCAGGCAGCGATCAGTTTAATAGCCTGCAGGAAAAGCTGATTGAACGCTTCGCCGCGTTACATCAGCAGCACGGCTTCAACTGGCTGCACTTCGCCTGCTGCCGTGACACCGACGAAGATCGCGGCACCGTGCAATATCTTCAGGATTGCGCCACCGAAGCGGGACTGCCGAGTGAGTTTCTCTACATGGATGAAATCGGACTGGGCGAAAAAGGGGAATTTACCGACGCCCAGGATCAGGTGATTAGCAACCTGTTCAAGCTCTATCCGTGGGAATTCATGCTGCGTGAGATGTTCTCCACCAAGCTGGGCGATGCTGGCGTGCGCTGGCTGGAACCGGCCTGGAAAAGCATTATCTCGAATAAAGCCTTGCTGCCGCTGCTGTGGGAGATGTTTCCGAATCACCCTAACCTGCTGCCCGCCTGGTTCGCGGAAGATGACGTGCCGCACATGGACAAATATGTGGTGAAGCCGCTGTTTTCACGTGAAGGTGCCAACATTCGCATCGTGGAAAATGGTCAGGAGATCGCCCGCGTCGATGGACCCTATGGCGAAGAGGGAATGATCGTCCAGCAGTTCCACCCGCTGCCTAAGTTTGGCGACAGCTATACGCTGATCGGCAGCTGGCTGATTGACGATCAACCGGCCGGTATCGGCCTGCGGGAAGATCGCGACCTGATCACGCAGGATCTTTCCCGTTTCTATCCGCACGCTTTTATCGGTTAATGCACCGCGATAATCTCCGTTTGGTTTAGCGGTTAGACCGAGCCTGCGCAAAGAACATGGTCAGATCGGAAAGACGCTAAGGCCAGTCCATGACACGCTCGGCCCGCGCGATTACGCACCTCATCCCTGAGGTGCGCCCGTAGCCGGGCCAACGCTTTGCGTTGTTCAAAAACGCTCCCGGCGTTTTTGTCCCTGGCGCGGGACGCTTTCCTCTTCTGACCGTGTTCCCTGCACAATAAGCTCTTCTATGGCTGTCAGCTTCGCCCTAACCTACCTGAACCGACAACATGCTGATCGCCCCCATCTCCATGCCATCAACCGGAATGCTGATGGCGTCATCTGGCTGACGTGCGCCAAGTACATAGAGCAGCGGCAGATAGTGCTCAGGTGTCGGATTAGAAAGCGCCGCACCAGGATGATCCATAAAGTTAACCAGCGGATGAGAAGCAGCATCGCTCTGCACCGCCAGGTTATCGCGCACGAACTGTTCAAAACTGCTGGCCCATGGATAAACTTCGTTGTTGCCATCCCAGCGCACTTTACGCAGGTTATGTACCACGTTGCCGCTGGCGACAATCATCACGCCCTGATTGCGCAGTGCAGCCAGTTTCTGACCCATCTCAAAGTGCCATGCCACAGGTTTGGTGCCATCAATGCTTAGCTGGACCACCGGAATATCGGCCTCCGGATACATCTTGATCAGCACACCCCAGGAACCATGATCCAGTCCCCACTCGTGATCCAGCGTCACCGCAACGGGCGCTAACTGCTCCACCAGCTGCTGCGCCAGTTCAGGCGATCCCGGAGCCGGATAGCGCGTATCAAACAGCGCCTGCGGAAAGCCCCCAAAATCATGAATGGTCTCAGGCTGTGCCATTGCCGTCACGGCGGTGCCGCGCGTATACCAGTGCGCCGAAACCGCAATAATCGCGCGTGGACGTGGCAGAGTATCGCCCAGGTGACGCCACGCGGCGGTATAGCGATTCTCTTCAAGGGCATTCATCGGGCTGCCGTGACCCAAAAACAGCGCTGGCATTCGTAACTGGCTCATTCGTGATCCCCGGGATCGAGTATTTGATAGCCATTACGATACGCGCATCCGCTGCTTTATCACGCGGATAACCATGATGGTGATCATCAGGAAATTTGAATGAAATTTAACATGGCAGGTTTAACAGCGCTTTCGGCATGAAGGAGAGAGGAAAAGTCAGCGGTCAGGCCGCGCCATTCCGGGTATTAGGAAGAAAAACAGGCCCGGGAGGAGCCTGTTTATCGCGGCAGCCAGATTAGCTGGCGTGGCGTGTTTCGTGCGCGCGACGCCAGGCGATTAGATCTTCGATGGTCACCACTGGCATGTTGTGCTGACGGGCGAACGCAATCGCTTCTGGCGCATGAGCCATAGTGCCATCGTCGTTGGTCAGTTCGCACAGCACACCTGCGGGCTTAAAGCCGGCCAGGGTGACTAAATCAATAGTCGCTTCGGTATGCCCGCCACGGGTTAATACGCCGCCTTCGCTGGCACGCAGCGGGAAGACATGACCAGGGCGATGCAGATCGGTGGGTCTGGCATTGTCGGCAATGGCGGCGCGGATGGTGGTGATACGATCCTGCGCGGAGACGCCCGTGGTGACGCCTTCTGCGGCCTCAATGGTCACGGTGAAGCCAGTGCCGAAAGAGCTGGTGTTGTTTTCCACCATCATTGGCAGATCGAGCTGCTGGCGACGCGCTTCGGTCAGGCAAAGGCAGACGATGCCGCTGCCGTGACGGATAGTCAGTGCCATCTGTTCAACGGTCATGGTTTCTGCGGCGAAGATCATGTCGCCTTCGTTTTCGCGATTTTCATCGTCGAGTACCATCACACCGCGTCCCTCACGCAGGGCGGCGATAGCACGTTCTACACGCTGTTCAGGCGTGCCAAATTCAGAAAGTAGCGTCTGATTCATGGTAATAAAAACCTTAAAATGTATGGGTTACCAGAATCAGGGCGTGCTTAGGAGTGACGTCAAAAAGACGTGGCAATAACGTGAAGCAGACACAATTGTCCGACAGATGTCGTTACCCTCTCCCATCCGGACTGTAACCGTCGGCCCCGGAATTACACCGGATCTGCTGACCTTTACCTCTCTTTTCATCAAGATAAAGCGCTCGCGGGCTTTCAGCCGAAGCTGATTTACCGCCGGTGGGGAATTGCGCCCCGCCCTGAGAATAAGCACTTTAACTATAACGCCGATCGTTTGAGGCGGCAATCATCAATAGCGCAATTGCTTTTGCATTTCCTGCGTTACCGATTTGAGGTTTATCCTTTTCATTTCTGGCATTACACTTAACACTTATTACGTTGGTAAACACGCTGACACAGCTCCCCGTAACCAGGAAATCATCATGATCGACACGAAAAAAATTGAACAACTTGCCCGTCAGGTTCACGAAGCGATGCCTAAAGGTGTTCGTGAGTTTGGTGATGATGTCGAAAAGAAAATTCGTCAGGTTCTTCAGGCGCAGCTGACCCGGATGGATCTGGTCAACCGTGAGGAGTTTGATGTGCAGACGCAGGTATTACTGCGTACACGTGAGAAGCTGGCGGCGCTGGAGCAGCGTCTGGCGCAGCTGGAAAGTCAGGGTTCATCAGCCGGTACGCCGCCGACGGCAACCGCACCAGTAACACCTGCTGCGGCGACCACACCATCAGCCGCCGTAGCGACCTCACCTGCAGCCTCGCCGTCACCGGTTGCGGACGTGGTGAAACCTGTAGTGGACAACAAGCCAGAGTAAGCCCTTAAGCGGGAGCGCGGCTCCCGCTTACGCCGCGCTTTAGCTGCCGCGGATGGTTTTGATAATGTTGGTAGTAGAGATACCATCTTCGAAGTTCAGCACCTGAACGTCGCCGCCATTTGCCCACACTTCTTTGCTGCCCGCGATATCTTCCGGCTTGTAATCTCCCCCTTTGACCAGCAGGTCAGGGAGAATGCCCGCAATCAGCCGCTGCGGCGTATCCTCTTCAAATACCACCACCCAGTCCACCGCTTCCAGCGCGCCCAGCACGATCATCCGGTTTTCCTGCGGATTCACCGGACGGCTTTCGCCTTTCAGACGTTTAGTCGACGCATCGCTGTTCACCGCGACAATCAGTCGATCGCCGAGCTTGCGGGCATTTGCCAGGTAGGAGACATGACCGGCATGCAGAATGTCGAACACGCCGTTGGTCATCACCACTTTTTCGCCACGGCGGCGGGCCATCTCAACGGCGGCTTTTAACTGCGCTTCGGTCATGATGCCGAAACCCTGTTCCGGGCGGGCATGAATCGCATTTTCCAGCTCAACGGTGCTGACGGTAGACGTACCCAGTTTCCCCACCACCACACCCGCAGCCGCGTTGGCCAGGAAACAGGCTTCTTCCAGCGAATCACCGGCCGCTAATGCCGCCGCCAGCACGCCAATCACCGTATCGCCGGCACCGGTCACGTCATAGACTTCCTGTGCCTGGGTGGGCAGATGCAGAGGCGCTTTGCCTGGCTGCAGCAGCGTCATGCCATTTTCTGAACGGGTCACCAGCAGCGCGGAGAGGTCAAAATCGGCGATCAGCTGGGTGCCGCGCGCCACGATCTCCTCTTCGTTTTTACATTTGCCGACCACGGCTTCAAACTCAGAGAGGTTCGGCGTCAGCAGCGTCGCGCCACGGTAGCGCGCAAAATCGGTGCCTTTCGGATCAATTAATACCGGTACGCCCGCTTCGCGCGCCAGAGTAATCATGGTCTGCACGCTGGAGAGCGCGCCTTTGGCATAATCGGACAGCACCAGCGCACCCGCGGCGGCCAGTGAATCACGCATTTTCTGGTGAATCGGCTCCGGATCGACCTGATCAAAGCCCTCTTCAAAATCGAGACGGATCAGCTGCTGATTACGGGAAAGCACGCGTAGTTTGGTAATGGTCGGATGGCTTTTGACCGCCACGAAGTCACAATGCACGTTGACGTCTTTCAGCGTGTTACTCAACACACGCGCCGCATCATCTTCGCCAGTCAGGCCAATCAGTCGCGACGCGGCACCGAGTGCTGCAATGTTCATCGCCACGTTTGCCGCGCCGCCAGGGCGCTCTTCAACCGTGTCCACTTTCACCACCGGAACCGGCGCTTCAGGGGAGATACGGCTGGTTGGGCCATACCAGTAACGATCCAACATTACATCGCCAACAACCAGCACTGAGGCTTGGCCGAACGCGGGCAGAGTCACTTTCATTCCAGACACTCCAGACTGCATTAAAAATAGTGCGCGGATGATAGCACAGTTGCGATTTGTGCTATCAGCATCACGCCAGGATAGACGCAGGCGTTATCAGCCAGCGCTGCCAGCTGCTCAGAACCGTCTGCCGCTCCGCTGCATAGGCCTCTGGCTCAACGTGGCCGGGCTGTTCCTGCAGGGCGCGATGGTGCAATGCGTCGCGCAGCGTCACATAAGCCTGCGTCAGCGCCTGTGCTTCATCGGCGGGCATTTTATGGTACTTCGCCATCAGCTCGAAAATGCGCACATTGTCAGACCAGCGCGTCAGTTCAGGCTGCTCAGCGGCGTAGCGTAAGACAAGATATTGGGCGATGAATTCAATATCGGTGATGCCGCCCGCGTCGGCTTTAATATCCCAGCGACCTTTATGTTTGTTGCTGAGGTGAGCGCGCATCTTTTCACGCATCTCACGCACTTCCGTTTGCAGCGCTTCCGCGGCACGTGGCAGCGACAGAATCGCCTGACGAATCACGCTGAAACGTTCACCCAGTGCCGCCTCGCCAAAGACGACGCGTGCCCGGACCAGCGCCTGATGCTCCCAGGTCCAGGCTTCACTGCGCTGATACTCTTCAAAGGCCTCAAAGGTACTGACCAGCATGCCCGCCGCGCCCGAAGGACGCAGGCGCGCATCCACTTCGTAGAGAATGCCGGAGGAGGTGCGGGTACTGAAAAGATGCATGATGCGCTGGGCGAGGCGCAGATAGAACTGGCGGCCATCGATGCTGCGCTCCCCTTCTGTCACCGCGTCTGCCGGGCAGTCATGCAGGAACACCAAATCGAGGTCAGAACTGTAACCCAGCTCCCAGCCCCCCAGTTTGCCGTAGCCCAGTACGGCAAAACCGCGTTCATGTTCATTACTCAGATGCGAAGGACGGCCGTAACGCTGCACCATCATATTCCACGCCTGGCGCACCACAGATTCGATAATCGCTTCTGCCAGCCAGGTGAGATGATCGCTGACTTTCATCACCGGCAGCGTTCCGGCGATGTCGGCGGCAGCAATACGCAGATGCTGTGCCTGCTTAAACTGCCGCACCGCTTCCAGCTGCTGCTCTTCGTCCTCGGTAGGGATGCGCAGCAGATATTGTCGCAGCTCATCGCGATAGGCATCGGTGGCGGTTGGCTGATAGAGCGTGGCGGGATCGAGCAGTTCATCCAGCAATAAGGGATGACGCGCCAGCTGGCTGGCTACCATCGGTGAGGCGGCGCACAGGCGAATTAAGTGGCGCAGCGCACCGTGATATTCGGTCAGCAGCTCCAGATAGGTGCTGCGGGTCAGCACGCCGAGCAGCAGCGGCGTCAGGCGGCCGAGCGTCACCGCCGCATCTTCACGCGGGCAGACTTCGCTCAGCAGACGCGGCATCAGCTGGTCCAGCGCCTGACGGCCACGCGGGCCGATAGTGCGCCGGTTGATATCCTGACGAAACGCCTCCAGCGTCTGGTGCAGCATAAGCCGCTGCTCGTCACTGAGCTGCGGCACCAGCGACGCCAGTTCGCTATCCTCCAGCTGGTCCTGCCACAGCACCTGAAACTCTGCCAGCTCACGCTGATCGCCAATCTCAGGGGTATCTTCGCCAATCAGCTCGTCGAAGATAGCGCGCACCGCCGCCATCTGGCCGTCGAGCCGGGTCATCAGAGCAGGCCAGTCGGCACAATCCATCGCCCACGCCAGCCGGACGCGATGCAGTTCATCCTCTGGCAGGGTCTGGGTCTGCTCGTCGCCCAGGCTTTGCAGCAGATTCTCCAGCCGCCGCAGGAACAGGTAGGCAACACGCAACGCATCGACCTGTTCCGCGGGCAGCAGGGCCAGGGTTTTGATCGCCTCCAGCGTCGGCAGCAGTGAGCGCAGCTGTAACGAGCGCTCACGCCCGCCGCGAATCAGCTGGAATACCTGCACGATAAATTCGGTTTCACGGATGCCGCCCGCGCCCAGTTTGATATTGTTCTTCAGCCCACGTCGCCGCACTTCGCGGCTGATCATCCCTTTCATGTTACGCAGTGACTGGATCACGCTGAAGTCGATGTAGCGGCGGTAAACGAATGGCCGCAGCATCTGCTGCAGCTCCAGGCTCCAGCGATCGTGGTCATCACCCATCAGCCGCGCCTTGACCATGGCGTAACGCTCCCAGTCGCGTCCCTGCTCCTGGTAATAATCTTCCAGCGCGGCAAAGCTCATCACCAGCGGGCCGCTGTCGCCAAACGGGCGCAGTCGCATATCCACCCGATAGACAAAGCCATCCATGGTGGGTTGATCCAGCACTTTGATCAGCCGCTGTCCCATGCGGGTAAAGAACTGAGCGTTGTCGAGTTCACGCCGTCCGCCACGCGTTGTGCCGTTTTCCGGCCAGGCAAAGATCAGGTCAATATCAGAAGAAAAATTGAGTTCGCCGCCGCCCAGCTTGCCCATGCCCAGAATCAGCATCGGCTGCGCGTCGCCGTCCGCATTACAGGGCGTACCAAAATCACGACAGCAATCCTGATAAACCCAGTCACGCGCCCGGCTGATCAGCACTTCGGCTAATGCGCTGAGCTGTTGCAGGCTCTGTTCGGTTGTAGCGTGCTGCAGAGACTGCATCCAGGCGATGCGTACCAGCATACGGCGACGAAACAGCCGCAGTTCGCGCATCAGGCTCGCTTCACTGTCGATGCCGCTAAGCGCCTGATCGAGCCACGCAGAGTAGTGCTGCCACTCATCAGGCTGCGGCGGCTGGTCGAGCATCGCCTGCCACCAGTCGGGATGTTGTTGCAGGTTTTCCAGCACAAAATCGCTGAAAGCCAGTCCGGCAGCCTGCTCCGGGCTTAACGAAGCCAGCGGAACCCCAATCTGTCGGGCGGCCTCTTCGGCCTGGTCGCGTAGCAACGCGGGAAGTGCTGACAACATAACTCCCTCCTTGATGGCGTGACGGAATGCCCGTTAGCGGCCAGCGCCGCTGGTGAGCCAGAACGGAGGCTGTTTCAGCGCCTGCATCGCCAGCCAGGCTAACCCGGACGTCTGTTTTTCATGAATTGCCGACAGCAGCTGTTGCCACGGGTCGAGCCAGCTGACGACCGCCTCAGACGGATAGAATCCCGCCAGCAGGTGGACGGTAAGCAATTGACGCGCCAGACGGGTGGCTTTGTCCTGGTACTCGTTGGGTTGTTTTACCGTGATGAACGTTTCTCTCAGATCGGCATTGACGCGGCTCAGCATAATGTCGCTGAAGCGTTTATAGGACCCCTGCAGCTTGGCTTCCCCTTTGGCATCGATCCACTGACGCCACTGAGATTCAGCCAGCCAGTGTGTCAGCGCCAGCTGCGTCTCAACCGAGAGGGAAGATAAGCAGAAAGTGGCAGCATCCTGCTCTTCATTCACCAGCGTCTCTTCCAGCGTGGTCAGCTGCTGACGCAGCGTACTGCTGGCTTTACGCGGCACCAGCGCACCAAACAGGCTGAACGCCTGACGCAGCAGATCCAGCGCTTCGCGCACCGCATCCTGGGCCGCCGCATTGCCGCGCAGCCAGACTTCTTCATGATATTGCCAGTGATGAAGTCCTGCCGACATCGCGGCCACCATGCCCTGCTCTACGGTGGCTTTGGTGCCCGCTTTCAGCAGCGGGAAAGGCTGTATCTGGCGCGGCGGATTACCCTGCGCCAGCTGATAGCCGCGGGCGGCTTTGCTCAGGCTGCCCATACGCAGACCGCCCAGCGCCACCAGCTGCTGTGCGAAGGCCAGCAGATCCTGGCGTTCGCCACGTTTCAGCTCCAGCTCGATCTCGCACAGCGGTTCGCTGAGATCACCTGCCGTGACCTCGCCCTGATCAAACGCCACTTCAATTTCACTGTTGCCTGTGGTGATCAGCCAGATCTCGCGCTGGAAATGGGTGGTGAACAGGGGCTGCAAGCGCGGCTGCAGCGCTGCGACATCGGTGCCCTGCGGCCAGATCTCTGCCGGCAGGCGTGCAATGTCCAGAACCGGTTCGCTGAGCTCAACGTTGTATTCCGGGCGCTGATGCAGTCCGCCGAGCGTCTGCCCCGCCGCTTTCAGCGTCATTTCATAACGCTGGTCTACGCCGCGGATACGCAATCCCATATCCCAGCGTCGTAGCTGGTTGTCGTCGGTTTCAAAGTAGATGTTGGTCAGCTCGCGAGCAGCCTGATGCTGATGCGGCAGAGTGGAGAGCAGTTCAGCCAGTTTCCCGGCCGCCTGTGGAGTTGCAATGAACTTTAGTTCGATTTCGATGGTCATAATTTTTTATTCACTACGCCGCTGGCACTTAAGAGGGTGTTTCCTGCATATTTCAGGCGATTATCAGCAGGTTACTCAAGCTGTCGCCTGGAGGGCAAGGGGTTATCAGGCGAAGATTAATGCACAGAAGCCGCGCTGTCTCTGCTTTCTTTGCTCTTTCGCAGACCTTTTCGCACTCTCATGAGACCAGGATAGTTCTCATTCAGATTTATGCGAGGCCTCTCCAGACTGTGCCGGTAAATTTTTAGTCAGACTAAGCCAAACGAAATCGAATGAAAAAAATTACTCTCGCTGGACTCACTTTGCTGGCCCTTAGCACCCTTGCACCTGCCCATGCCGAAGAAAAACGCTATGTTTCTGATGAACTTTCAACCTGGGTTCGCAGTGGACCGGGCGATCAGTTTCGCCTGCTCGGTAAGCTGAACGCCGGGGAAGAGGTGCAGCTGTTACAGACCAACAATGACACGCATTATGGCCAGATCCGTGATTCGGAAGGCCGCACCACCTGGATCCCCCTGTCGCAGCTCAGTGCTAATCCGAGCCTGCGCACCCGGGTGCCTCAGCTTGAGCAGCAGGTGAAAGATCTGACTGCCAAACTGGATAACATCGACAACAGCTGGAACCAGCGCACGGCTGAAATGCAGAACAAAGTCGCCAGCAGCGACGGCGTTATCAACGGGCTGAAAGGCGAGAATCAGAAGCTGAAAAATGAGCTGATCGTCGCGCAGAAGAAAGTCAGCGCCGCTAACGTTCAGCTGGATGATAAGCAGCGCACCATCATCATGCAGTGGTTTATGTATGGCGGCGGCGTGCTGGGCGTCGGCCTGCTGCTGGGCCTGTTACTGCCGCACATGCTGCCGAGCCGTAAGAAAAGCGATCGCTGGATGAACTGACACCATTTAGCCGGATTTGAGCAGGGGATCGCAGGATCCCCCTTTTGGCATGTCTGCAATCCGGGGAATCTGTGCAACAATAAAATGATATGCACCGCTGATTTCAGGCGCGGGACGCGCCCGGCGTGCAGGTCATTTCTTTTTCTCTGGAGTTTTGCGTGAAGACGTTTCTTGTTGGCGGTGCGGTGCGTGATGCGCTGCTGAATCTGCCGGTTACAGACAAAGATTGGGTGGTGACAGGTTCCACGCCCGAAGCCATGCTTGAGCAGGGCTATCACCAGGTCGGTCGCGATTTTCCCGTTTTCCTGCATCCCGTCAGTCGCGAAGAGTATGCGCTGGCACGTACCGAGCGGAAAAACGGGAAAGGCTACACCGGTTTTGTCACCTGGTCCGCGCCCGACGTGACGCTGGAGCAGGACTTACAGCGCCGCGATCTGACCATCAATGCGATTGCGCAGGATGAAAACGGCGTGCTGGTTGATCCTTATAATGGCCAGCGTGATATTGCCCTGCGCCTGCTGCGTCACGTCTCCGACGCCTTCAGTGAAGATCCGCTGCGGGTACTGCGCGTTGCGCGCTTCGCGGCGCGTTTTGCCCATCTCAACTTTCGTATTGCCCCCGAAACCCAGCTGCTGATGCAGCAGATGGCCGAAAGCGGCGAGCTGTCGAATCTCACTGCTGAGCGGGTGTGGAAAGAGACGGAAAAGGCGCTGAGTTCCCGTAATCCGCAGGTCTATTTTCAGGTCCTGCGCGACTGCGGTGCATTGCAGGTGCTGTTTCCTGAGCTGGATAATCTGTTTGGTATTCCTGCGCCGATTAAGTGGCACCCGGAGATCGACACTGGCGTCCATACGCTGATGACACTGGCGATGGCCGCCGCCCTCTCCAGTGAGATCGAGGTGCGCTTCGCCACGCTGTTCCATGACGTCGGCAAGGCGCTGACGCCGCCTGAGTTGTGGCCCAGCCACCACGGACATGGCCTGGCGGGCGTTCCCCTGGTCGAGGCGCTGTGCCAGCGACTGCGGGTGCCAAACGCGATTCGCGATCTGGCGCTGATTGTGACCGAATTTCACGACGTGGTGCACACCATTGAACGACAATCCGCCACGTCACTGGTGGCACTGTTTGACCGGATCGATGCCTGGCGTAAGCCACAGCGCGTTGAGCAGATGGCACTGACCAGCGAAGCGGATGCGCGCGGGCGAGCCGGACTGGAGAGCATGCCTTATCCGCAGGGCGACTATCTGCGTCGTGCTTTTGCACTGGCGCAGGCGGTGTCGACCAAAGCGGTGGTCGAAGCGGGATTTAAAGGTGCAGAAGTGCGGGAAGAGTTGACGCGACGACGGATTGACGCCGTCGCGCAGGGTCTGGCGATTACGCAGCCTTACTAGCAGGCTGCTTGGGCTTTACATGAAGACCATGTAAACCGCGGCTGCCACAATAAAGCGGTAGATCGCGAACGAAACAAACGAGATGCGTTTGATCAGCTGAAGGAAGGCTTTAATCGCAATCAGCGCCACGATAAACGCCGTGACAAATCCTACCGCGAACATCGGGAAATCCGCCATCGTCAGGAAGCCGATGCTCTTGTACAAATCCAGTACGGTTGCACCCATCATCATTGGCACTGCCAGGATGAAGGAGAACTCCGACGCGGCATAGCGGCTCACGCCCATCAGCATGCCACCGGAAATGGTTGCACCGGAACGTGAGAAGCCCGGCCACAGCGCTAAGCACTGGAAACAGCCAATCATTAACGCCTGACGATAGGTAATATCATCGACGCCCACCGCTTTCGGCTGTTTTGGCTTAAGGTACTCAGCTGCCAGCAGCAGCACACCACCTACCACCAGGGCGTACATCACGTTGATCGGATTAAACAGCGTTTTGATCTGATCGTGCAGCACCAGACCCACGACCACCGCCGGTACCATACCCAGCAGGATATGGATCAGCGACAGACGTCCAGTGCCGACACCTTCATGCTTAACTTCGCCAAAGTGGATGCCGATCAGGCCAAACAGACGGCGCCAGAACATCACTACTACAGCCAGAATCGATCCTAACTGGATCACAACTTCAAAGGTCTCGGCTTTTTCACCCTCAAAGCCCAGCAGGTGACCCACTATAATCATGTGCCCTGTGGAAGAGACCGGTAAAAATTCGGTCAGCCCTTCCACAACGCCCAGGATTGCAGCTACCCAAAGCTGATGAATATCTGCCATCAAATGTTTCCTCTATCCGTTTCAAAACCATTAAAAAGGCGGTAGCGCGTGGCTATCGCCTGAAATCATGCCGCTATCAGCCTGAATTAAACCTTAAGGTCTACACCATTTCGCCTGCTGTAACGAAACGGTACACGCTATGACAGACAGTAATTTGGTTTGGTTTCATTGTGATGGCAATCACATCGTATTTATTTAGGAATAGTCCCGCGCTCAATTCGCACGCCAACCTGTGCTGCCTGGGCTACAGCCCCCGGTTTGCTTACCTTTATGCGGACGCCAGGCGAATTGAAACGGTTCATCAACAGATCCGCGATTTCTTCAGCAACCCGTTCAACCAGCGCAAAACGACTGCCGGTAAGATGCGTCAGAATCGCCGAGGAGACATCCGCATAGCTGAGACAATCTTTCACATCGTCGCTGCTGGCCGCCAGACGGTTATCCCAGGCCATTTCGACATCGAGCACCAGCTTCTGTTGTATGCCCTGTTCCCAGTCGTAAACGCCAATGGTGGTGAAAACCGTGAGTTGTTCTATAAATACGATATCCATGATGAGAGTCTCTGTTTTTGGCTAAGCCGGATACCACTTCCGGCTGATTATGCGTATTATCCACGGTTAAAGAGATCAAAACGACCCTAAAGGGAACGGTACGGTGTTATGAGTGCTTTCGCGCTTGGTATGATTATTTTCGCGTATCTTTGCGGTTCGATTTCCAGTGCGATTCTGGTTTGCAAACTCGCTGGCCTGCCCGATCCGCGCACACACGGTTCCGGCAATCCGGGTGCCACCAACGTCCTGCGTCTGGGCGGTAAAACCGCAGCAGCCAGCGTATTAGTGTTTGATGTGCTGAAAGGGATGGTGCCGGTCTGGCTGGCCTATCTGATGCACGTGACTCCGCTCTATCTCGGCCTGACCGCCATTGCCGCCTGTCTGGGTCATATTTATCCGGTGTTCTTTCACTTTCGCGGTGGCAAGGGTGTGGCGACGGCATTTGGCGCGATTGCGCCGATTGGCTGGGACTTAACCGGGCTGGTGACCGGCACCTGGCTGTTAACGGTCTTACTCAGCGGCTATTCCTCGCTGGGTGCCATCGTCAGCGCGCTGATCGCGCCTTTTTATGTCTGGTGGTTCAAACCGCAATTCACCTTCCCGGTTTCTATGCTCTCCTGTCTGATCCTGCTGCGTCATCACGATAATATTCAGCGGCTTTGGCGGGGTCAGGAAGGCAAGATCTGGAAGCGCAAAAAGAAATCTCAGCCATAAAAAAAGCTGGCCTGAAGGTGTCGACAAAGTCTGGCTTTATGTCCGCGACTGCGCAGGAAACAGGGTCAGATCGGAAAGACGCAAAAGCCGTCATCCCTGACCGCTCGGCCCGCGCCATCCATGGCGCGTGACGCTTTCCTCCTCTGACCCTGTTCCCTGCGCGTTGAGCTTATCCGTTACGGCCAGATTCCCCCAGATGCAGGCTTGTGAGCCGGCTTTTTTCACATCAGATGGCGGGCAGTTCCGCCAGCGGCCAGCGCGGTCGCACGCTGACGCTTAACTCTTCCCGCGTTCCGCCTTTTAACCGCACCATGCCCGCATACGCGATCATCGCACCGTTATCGGTACAGAACTCCGGGCGGGCGTAGAACACTTCGCCGCCGCGCTTTTGCATCATGATCGCCATCTGCTCGCGCAGTGTGCGGTTAGCGCTGACGCCACCGGCAATCACCAGACGCTTAAAGCCGGTCTGATCCAGCGCACGCTTACATTTGATCGACAGTGTATCCACCACCGCATCTTCAAAGGCGCGGGCGATGTCAGCACGGGTCTGAGCATCATCATCATTGGCGCGGATGGTATTGGCGGCAAAGGTTTTCAGGCCGGAGAAGCTGAAATCCAGGCCCGGACGATCGGTCATCGGACGCGGGAAGGTAAAACGTCCCGCCGTGCCCTGCTGCGCCATCTTCGACAGCATTGGTCCGCCCGGATAATCCAGCCCAAGCAGCTTGGCCGTTTTGTCGAACGCTTCACCCGCGGCATCATCGATCGATTCACCCAGCAGCGCGTATTCACCAATGCCGGTGACGCTAATCAGCTGCGTATGTCCGCCCGACACCAGGAGTGCGACAAACGGAAATTCCGGCGGATTCTCTTCCAGCATCGGCGCCAGCAGGTGGCCTTCCATATGGTGGACCGGCACGGCGGGGACTTTCCAGGCAAACGCCAGGGCGCGGCCAATGGTGGCACCAACCAGCAGCGCACCGACCAGTCCAGGGCCTGCTGTGTAAGCCACCGCGTCGATCTGCTGCGGCTCCAGACCGGCCTCTTTCAGCGCAGCCTGAATCAACGGCACGGTTTTCCGCACGTGATCACGTGAGGCCAGTTCCGGCACCACACCGCCATAATCGGCGTGCAGTTTTACCTGGCTGTAGAGTTGGTTAGCCAGTAATCCGGCCTCGTCATCATAGATTGCGATGCCGGTTTCATCGCACGACGTTTCAATACCCAGAATTCGCATTGCATCACCTCATTCTTGCGGCGCGCAGTTTATCACAGCAATTGGATGTGCAGCGCAGGCATCCACCGTAAAAAGTCATTTTCTGTCGGCTAAAGAGTGCGCTATACTCCCGCCCCTGGAAAAACCGGCAGCCGCACAGGCAAACGCTCCTGTTGGTTTCAAATTATCCATGGTGCTTTACAAACCAACTTGAGTTGGAGTAAAATGCTGCACCATTTTGAAATGTGCTGGCGCCGCAGTCAGCAGCAAAAACCGAATTTTATCGAGGTGAGAGTTACATGCCGGTAATTAAAGTACGTGAAAACGAGCCATTTGACGTAGCACTGCGTCGCTTCAAGCGTTCATGCGAGAAAGCAGGCGTTCTGGCTGAAGTTCGTCGTCGTGAGTTCTATGAAAAACCGACTACCGAACGTAAGCGCGCTAAAGCGTCAGCAGTTAAGCGTCATGCCAAGAAACTGGCTCGCGAAAACGCACGCCGCACTCGTCTGTACTAAGTCGTTCCGGAGGTCCGCCTCCACCGCGTGATTCACGCAGACAGAGTCAAGTAAAAGGCCGTGCTTTCCGAAAGGAAGCGCGGCTTGTTGCCGTTTATGAGCTGAAAATCTGGGGCGTATGGCTGGACGAATTCCACGCGTATTTATCAACGATTTACTTGCCCGCACGGATATCGTGGATCTTATCGATGCCCGCGTTAAGCTGAAAAAGCAGGGTAAGAATTTCCATGCGTGCTGTCCTTTCCATAATGAAAAAACGCCCTCTTTCACCGTAAACGGCGAAAAGCAGTTCTATCACTGTTTCGGCTGTGGTGCACACGGCAACGCTATCGACTTTTTAATGAACTTTGATCGTCTGGAGTTTGTGGAAAGTATTGAAGAGTTAGCCACTTCCCACGGTTTAGACGTGCCTTATGAAGCAGGCAGCGGGCCCAGCCAGATGGAACGCCATCAGCGCCAGAGCCTGTATCAGCTGATGGAGAACCTGAACGGTTTTTATCAGCAGGGTCTGCAGCAATCCAGTGCGCAGCCAGCACGCGACTATCTTGATCGTCGTGGTCTGAGCGCCGAAATCATCAATCACTTCGCCATAGGTTACGCGCCAGCCGGCTGGGATAACGTTCTCAAGCGTTTTGGTAAGCAATCGGAAGATCGCGAGTCATTGATGGAAGCGGGCATGCTGGTCAGCAATGACAAAGGCCGTACTTATGACCGGTTTCGCGACCGCGTCATGTTTCCGATTCGCGATAAGCGTGGACGCGTCATAGGTTTTGGCGGACGCGTGCTGGGTAACGATACGCCGAAGTATCTGAACTCGCCGGAAACACCTATTTTCCATAAAGGCCGCCAGCTCTATGGCCTCTATGAAGCCGTTAAGAACCATCCTGAACCCGCCCGCCTGTTAGTGGTTGAGGGATACATGGACGTGGTTGCGCTGGCGCAGTACGGGATAGATTATGCCGTCGCGTCATTAGGCACCTCCACCACTGCTGAACACATTCAGTTGCTGTTTCGCAGTACCGACACCGTGATCTGCTGTTACGACGGCGACAGGGCTGGTCGTGAAGCGGCATGGCGTGCGCTTGAAACCGCATTGCCTTACATGAATGATGGTCGTCAGCTACGCTTTATGTTTTTACCCGATGGTGAAGACCCGGATACGCTGGTACGCAAAGAGGGTAAAGACGCCTTCGAAGCGAGGATGGAGCAGGCGATGCCGCTCTCTTCGTTTTTATTTGATAGTCTGCTGCCGCAGGTGGATCTGAGCTCACGCGACGGAAAAGCGCGCCTGAGCACACTGGCTTTACCGCTGATTACGCAGATCCCTGGTGAGACCTTACGTATTTATATGCGTCAGGAACTGGGGAATAAACTGGGTATTCTTGACGACAATCAGCTTGAAAAGCTGATGCCGAAGCTGGCCGCAAGCGGAACGACGCCGGTAGCACCACCGCTGAAGCGTACCACTATGCGCGTGCTGATCGCGTTGCTGATTCAGAGTCCGCAGCTGGCCACCCTGGTGCCTTCGCTTGATGGGCTGTCTGAGTCAAAAATGCCGGGTTTACCGCTATTTATTGAATTAGTGGGCCGTTGTAATGAGAATCCTGGATTGACCACCGGTCAGCTACTAGAGTTATATCGCGGAACAAATTTTAGTCAGACGCTTGAAACACTGGCGATCTGGAACCACATGATAGTAGATGAGGAAGCCGAAGCGGTGTTTCAGGACTCGCTGGCCAGCATCTACGACTCTGCTCTTGAAGAGCGCCTGGAGTTTTTGATTGCGCGTGAACGCACCCAGGGACTGAGCGCCGATGAGCGCCGGGAACTCTGGACTCTCAGTCAGGCGTTTGCCAGAAAGTAACTGTTTTCAGCACGCTGCCCGTTCTGACAGAGGAAAGGGCAGATTGCCTGTTTTAGTGCCGCGGACACCCGTTTCGCTACCGTGAACAGTCCGGGACCGAAATAGTCCGCAGTACCACAAGTTAAAGGCCACAGGCGTAGAGCCGGGTCCTTAGCACAAAATTTAAAGGCCGCAGGCGTCGAAGCCAGTCTGGTCACCGCCAGCGCACAGCTTCCGGAGCGTACTGAAGTACGTGAGGAAAGCGAGCACTGCCGGGGACAAGAATGGCAAGTAAGCCAGGCCCTTAGCACAGAGTTTATACAAGCGGCTTAAGTGCCGATTACTGATGGGCAAAGCCCACGCCGCGACGAAGGCAGCGGCAAGAATTAAATGCCTTTACTGCTATTGTTGGCTCGCTGCCGACCGACACCAATCTAATTTAACAGAAGTGTGGATACCGTCTTATGGAGCAAAACCCGCAGTCACAGCTCAAGCTTCTTGTCACCCGTGGTAAGGAGCAAGGCTATCTGACCTATGCTGAGGTCAATGACCATCTGCCGGAAGATATCGTCGACTCAGATCAGATCGAAGACATCATCCAGATGATTAACGACATGGGTATTCAGGTGGTTGAAGAAGCCCCGGATGCCGACGATCTGATGCTGAACGAAAACAGCTCCGATACTGACGAAGATGCCGCGGAAGCTGCCGCTCAGGTGTTATCCAGCGTTGAATCTGAAATCGGGCGTACCACTGACCCGGTCCGCATGTATATGCGTGAAATGGGTACCGTTGAACTGCTGACGCGCGAAGGCGAAATTGACATCGCTAAGCGTATTGAAGACGGTATCAACCAGGTTCAGTGTTCTGTAGCCGAATACCCTGAAGCGATTACGTATCTTCTGGATCAGTACGACAAAGTTGAAGCAGGCGAATCACGCCTCTCCGATCTGATCACCGGTTTCGTCGATCCTAACGCAGAAGAAGATATCGCCCCAACGGCAACGCACGTGGGCTCTGAACTTTCTGAAGCCGATCGTAAGGACGATGAAGAAGAAGATGAGGAGGATGATGACAGCTCCGACGACGATAACTCAATCGATCCGGAACTGGCGCGTGAGAAGTTTTCTGACCTGCGTAAGCAGTATGAAACTACCCGCGCAGTGATTAAAAGCAAAGGTCGCAGTCATGCTGCCGCCGTTGCTGAAATCCAGAACCTCTCTGATGTCTTCAAGCAGTTCCGCCTGGTACCGAAGCAGTTCGATTACCTGGTAGGCAGCATGCGCACCATGATGGAACGCGTTCGTACGCAGGAACGTCTGATCATGAAGCTCTGTATTGAGCTGTGCAAAATGCCGAAGAAAAACTTTATCACGCTGTTTACCGGCAACGAAACCAATGAAACCTGGTTCAAAGCTGCTCTGGCCATGAACAAGCCGTGGTCTGAAAAACTGCTGGAAGTGCAGGACGACGTGACACGTTCCCTGCAGAAACTGGCGCAGGTTGAAGAAGAGACCGGTCTGACCATTGAACAGGTCAAAGACATTAACCGTCGCATGTCGATCGGTGAAGCCAAAGCACGTCGCGCCAAGAAAGAGATGGTGGAAGCTAACCTGCGTCTGGTTATTTCGATTGCCAAGAAATATACCAACCGCGGTCTGCAGTTCCTTGACCTGATTCAGGAAGGTAATATCGGCCTGATGAAAGCGGTAGATAAGTTTGAATATCGCCGTGGTTACAAGTTCTCGACCTATGCGACCTGGTGGATCCGTCAGGCTATCACCCGCTCTATCGCCGACCAGGCGCGTACCATCCGTATTCCAGTGCATATGATTGAGACCATCAACAAGCTCAACCGTATTTCACGCCAGATGCTGCAGGAGATGGGCCGCGAACCTACGCCGGAAGAGCTGGCTGAACGTATGCTGATGCCAGAAGATAAAATCCGCAAGGTGCTGAAAATCGCTAAAGAGCCGATCTCTATGGAGACGCCGATTGGTGATGATGAAGATTCACATCTGGGCGATTTTATCGAAGACACCACGCTGGAGCTGCCGCTGGATTCTGCTACCTCAGAGAGCCTGCGTTCTGCGACCCATGACGTGCTGGCTGGCCTGACCGCCCGCGAAGCGAAAGTGCTGCGCATGCGTTTCGGTATTGATATGAACACTGACCATACGCTGGAAGAAGTGGGCAAACAGTTCGACGTTACGCGTGAGCGTATTCGTCAGATTGAAGCCAAAGCTCTGCGTAAACTGCGCCATCCGAGTCGTTCGGAAGTGCTGCGCAGCTTCCTCGACGATTAAGTCAGATAAAAACCCCGGTTCGCCGGGGTTTTTTATGCCTGCCTGTTACCGCCTCTCCCCTGCCCTGCGCAGATTCATTCGTTCCCCGCATGCAGTTCCACATAGAGCTGACGATACGCCTCTACCATCTCGTCCAGCGATGCGCGATTAAGGCCGCTGGGATTCGGCAATACCCATACCTGCGTTTTCCCCATACATATAGGCTGTTTGCCCCATTCGACTTTGTTCTGCTTAAAAGCACGACGAAACGCATCCTTACCCAGAATCGCCAGCGCAGCCGGCTGGTAATCCAGTACCTTTTCCATCAGCCGTTTGCCGCCATCGCGCAGCTCATCAGGCGCTAACTCACTCGCCTGCACCGTGGGCCGCTCAACCAGCATGGTGATGCCGCAGCCGGTTTCCGTTAAGCGCTGCTCCTCTTCCGGCTTCAGCTGCTGCTGGGTGAATCCGGCCAGATGGATCACTTTCCAGAACCGGTTGCCGGGATGCGCAAAGTGAAACCCCTGATGGGCCGTTGACTGACCCGGGTTAATGCCACAGAACAGCACATCAAGACCGGAACTGATGATGTCGCGGATAGCGTGTTCACTCATGCCGCCACCTCCAGCGTGCGCTGCTTCAGCGCATCGCGGCTGCGTTGCAGCATCTGGCTGGCCTGCTCTGCATCCGGACAGGCGCGCGCCAGCGCCAGCGCACCAACCATCTCTGCCAGCATGCTGGAAGCCAGCGCTTCCGCATCCGGCAGCCTCAGCTCACGTAATATCTGCGCCAGACCGGCATGCATCGCGTTAAAGCCCTGTGCGAAGATCTGCCGCGTTGGCTGTGGAAGATGAGCCACTTCACTCACCAGAGCGGCTAATGGACAGCCCTGTGCCGGCGCATTGCGATGCGCCTCGGAAAGATAGCTATCAATAAAATCTGCCAGCTGCTGCGCTGGCTCTGTCACGGACTCCGCAGGCTTGAAGGTATCGGCTTCAGCAAACATATGCTTCAGCACCTCCTCAACCAGCTCCTCGCGTGAGGTAAAATGCGCATAAAAACCGCCGTGTGTCAGCCCGACCCGCTTCATCAGCGCCGCTACACCAATTCCTTCGGTGCCGGTTTTACGCATCACGCGCGCCGCCTCATCAAGGATACGCTGCCGCGTATGCGCTTTGCTGCTCTGCTTCTCCATCTCATCTCCTGCGGTGTCTGCTACGTAGCGTCTGGCTATTATAGTAATTATTACGGTCATCATATTCCAGCTTGACGACAGATATGATGATCGTCATATTGATGGCTATTATGACGACCATCATACGAGGAAAAAGAGATGTCACAATCAGGCACAGCTTTAATCACCGGCGCATCCAGCGGTATCGGTGCGACCTATGCAAAACGACTGGCAGCACGCGGTTATGATTTGATTCTGGTCGCACGCGATCAGGGGCGGCTCACCACCCTGGCTGACGCACTGGCAAAGCAGCACGATATTCGGGTGACGGTTATGGCGGCTGACTTAACGCACGAGCAGGATCTGCAACGCGTGGAGTCGGAACTCGCGAACAACGCACAGATTACGCTGTTGCTGAACAACGCGGGCATGGGCGTTGAGGGTGAGTTTCTGGAGGCGGACATCACACGCATTAACACCATGCTGGCGTTAAATATTCTGGCACCCACCCGTCTGGCACAGGCGGCTGGCCGGGCTTTCAAAGCGCGCGGTAATGGCATCATTATCAATATCGCCTCGGTGTTGTCGCTGGTGCACGAGATGTTCAACGGCGCTTATAACGCCACTAAGTCTTATGTACTGACTCTGACGCGTGCGATGCAGCGTGAACTCGCAGAGAGCGGCGTGCAGGTACAGGCGGTGTTACCCGGTGCGACCCGTACGGAGATTTTCGACCGCGCAGGCCAGTCTATTAATGACATCCCGGCTGAAATGCTGATGGACGTTGATAAGATGGTGGACGCCGCGCTTTCCGGACTCGACAGCAAGGAGACGGTAACCATTCCGGCGCTTGAGGATCTGCAGATGTGGCACGACTACGATCAGGCACGTGGCACAATGGTTCCCCACCTTTCACGGAATCAATCAGCATCCCGTTATCGTCAGCCTGAGTCAGCCATCAGCCATAACGACTGAAGTCCGGTTTCACTAAAGGCGCTGAGAAGCATAATCCGTGCCTGTTTGCGACTTCGGGATCGCGGTTCGCCAGATTTGTTATAGAAATCAGCAGGTAAATCACTGCTGATTATTTCAGCAACCGGTGGCTGAGTGCTGGATTGCCCTGAAGAGATACTTTATAATCCCCGCTCCGCTGGCCCCTTAGCTCAGTGGTTAGAGCAGGCGACTCATAATCGCTTGGTCGCTGGTTCAAACCCAGCAGGGGCCACCAAATTTTAGATTTAAAATCATATAATTAAGCCACTTAAACGCTAAGTGGCTTTTTTATTACTAAGGTCAATGCCCCCTTTTTGTCCCCCCACAATCCCCTGACTAGGCAATGAATCGCGGCTCAGACACGCAAAAAGGAATTTACATGCCCCTCACCAAGTGCAAAGAATGTAAAAAGGGGTATTAACACCTGCAGAAACTTACTGGTATTGTTTGAAAAATAAGCAGATTATTGATGTCAGGACCTACGATGCAAAGCTATAATTCTTACTTTTAGCCATTCAATGATTTTCACACACTGAAGGAATGACTGTGGACGTACTTGAAAAAGGTAAATTACTTTTATTCGTACTTTTTATTATGCCCGGTTTTATCAGCATGAGAGTTTATCGGCTTTTTCATCCAGCCGCAGATAATGACACATCAAAAATATTAATCGACGTAGTTTCATATAGTTGTATTAACTACTCATTTTTGCTAATACCCATTTACTTAATTGAAACAAATAAGATTATCGATTCACATCCATTCTGGTATTATATTTTTTATTTCTTAGTTCTAATTATTGTTCCCGTTTTTTTACCCATACTCCTGCTGATGATTCGACAAAGCAATCGAATTAGGCAGATACTCCCTCATCCTATGGGACGTGCTTGGGACTATTTTTTCTCAACGAACCAATGCTGCTGGGTTTTAGTAACACTCAAAAATGGGAAAAAATATGGCGGCTTATATAGCTATAACTCTTTTGCATCAAGTAGGCCGGAACCAGAACAACTCTACTTAGAAAAAAATTGGGCTTTGGATAACAATGGCGACTTCGATCATGAACTGACCGATACATTAGGCATTATCATATTGACTAATGAAATAGAAAGTGTTGAGTTTATTAAGTTGCAAGAACCTACAACCAGCAATAGAGAGACGAAAGATGCCTGAAGAAAAACCAGTCAGCAAACCAGGGTTTGCAAATGACGGCTGGCAACCTGTGAACAAGGGTAACCAACCAACTAGTAGACCAAACCAGCAAAATAACGGGTATCAACCTCCTAGCCAAACTCAACAGACACAACAGGTTTCCCCACCTCCTAAGAAGCGTTAATTCAAATGTTAGCCAATAGTTAGTTGAATTATTTCAGTCAACAACGAATCTTACAATACTGCACAGCCCGCAAACCAACTGGTTGAGCGGGCTTTTTAAGTTATCCCTTACTTCCGAGCAGTTAGATCCTCACACATCGCATAAATAAAAATTCCCATTAATTATCAGTTAATTAGAAAAATCACCGCCATGTATTAGATCCTCGAAAACTGAAAAGTACTGAAATTCTTTTCAATCTTTTCAGTTTTGGTTTTCCGCAAAGCCGCCAACAATGACGCGGTCAAGCAATGTGGTTTGAAGAAAAATAAAACTGAAAAATTTTTATGATGCAAAACCTGCAGGCGGGTGCGGTGTAGCGCCGATTTTGTCTGCCGGACGATTATTTTGCCGTGCTGACGCGCAGCCAGTGCCGCGCTGTGCGGAGGATCTGTTTATGGTTGTCGTGCGTGATGGGCGCGCCTTTGCGTGGCGCATCGTGCGTCAGAGGCGTTCTGGTGACGGGCAATAAAAAACCCGCTGCGATAGCGGGTTAGTATGCTGGCTTACTTGCCGATGACGGGTGAATATTTCGTAATGAGCGCGGCGGCCTGCTGGCTGCTCTGTGCGATGGCACTGCTGTTCGTGGGCTGGCCGGTTGAGGGGTACGTATAGCTGGTCAGCTGGTCAGCCAGCGGCTGCACAATCGCCACGGTATCGAGCATCAGCTGGGCCACGTTAATCTTTGCTGAACCTATCAACTCCACCGGCGCGATAATTTCCTGAGGCGCCCCGGCAATACTCTGGCGCAGCTGGCCAATTTTTTCAGTCAGTGCCTGACCAATATTTATCGTCACGCTGACGGTGACGTCCGTTTCCGCATTGCCGCCCACTGTAATCAGCTGGCTCTGCTGCGTGGCCATGCTGTAATTGCCTGTCGTCACGTGCTGAATTGCTCCGGCCATCAGTGACATCGTTCCGATTACAGTGGTCCTGTCCGTGACTTTGACTGTCGTTTCCCTGCCGACCAGATGACGCTTTTCCGTATCGGCTTTAACTTCCCTGCTCATGGATATTTCACGGATAGCCTGATCGGTCTGGAGCTCCCTGTATCCGCCCCTGCCGCTGAAGGTGAGTATGTCGGTTAACAGTACTGGGCGATTTAGCGGAAAGGTGGCCGCGTCGTCGCCGCCGCCGCCGGTACAGATCAGCACGACAATCGCGGTGCTAACGGTGGTGATGGTTCGCGTGCCTTCGTTGATTTCCTCAACGCGCATGCCGTGGTGATAATCCTGTGACATGTGGCGGTTCTCCTGTGAAGGGGTTCCGCTATGGTCAGATCTTAGGGAAGAGAAATCATGCTGTTGTCACTGTGTGGCAGCTGACACAACGGGCAAACCTGCTGCCCACTGACAGTGACTAAAAGAGCCAGCGACCGGCAACAGCTGACTCAATAAACATGCGTATAGTCAGGGGGGCTTTACCCTGCTTTACTGGCGCGCGCGTGAAAAAAGAACGGGTTTTCCAGGGGAAATAAGTGGCGAGCGTAAAACCTGCTGGCTGTACGTTAAAATCACGAAAAAATTTCTCCGATACCTCTGCAATATCTTCTGCTTCAAAAAGTTCCTGCAAAACGTCATCGTCACCGATTTCAATCTTTTTTAAAAGAAGCGTGGTTACCAGCGGCAGTTCGCGCAGGATATATTTGCGCACCAGGTCAGGAGTAGTCGTCATATCATTCACCAGATTTTATCCTCCGGCCTCACAATCATGTTATAGCGATGTACGGTGCGAAAACTGATTTGCGCAACATCATTTGCCAGGATAATCCACCCTACAACCGGCACGGCCCTGCCCACAAAGGCTCCCAGATTATTCATCCAGAAAATTTTCAGCCCGCGCAGACTGAAGGATTTTAAGGTCAGAATCGGAAGAATGCGCCGTCGGAATTTATAGGACATATGCCTGCGGAAAAAGAGTGACACAACCGACGTGCCTGGCGTTGACGTGAGCGGTTTCCCCGGCACGTCAATATTATTGTTACCGAGAATGATATTTGCAACGGCTACAATATCCTGCACGCCCAACTGTTTCTGGGTTTCATCAAGCTTACATTTTAGTAAAGCCACTCCCCCGCCTCAGCGGAATTAATCAGCATCTGAACAGTTAAAGGCTCAGGTTGATGATGATCGGTGCGCAGATATTTTGGCAAAATAGCGTTCGGCAAAAAAGGGATTCCTGTAGCCGGGAAATAGAGACGAAAATCAAATCGCTTCATATCAACACTAAATAGTTCAGCATACTCTTCAAAAAAATCAAAAGCCTCTTCAGGCAAAACGCAATTTTTACCTGTACTCAGGGATGCATCATCTCGCATTTCCCAAAAGTATTTCTTTATCAGACGATGAACATCTTCAACTTTACTCATAACCAGCCTTATCCTTTTTCACCTGTAATCAGCATATATCGATGAACAACATTGCGGGTAATAATCGAAAGATCATATGCAGTTAACACAGCGCCAATCCAGGGCACCCAACGTCCAACATATGCCCCGACACTTGTTGTATATGCCCATTCACCGCGCACCATTTTTTTCCATGTAATAGTACGGCGTTTTTTCTGAAAACGCTGGCGAATAAGCATTCGGCTTGCGAGAGATAGCGGGCTGGTTCCACGTGTGGTTTTTTGGGCATCCAGCTTACCTCTGACTGGAATCACAGGGAAGCTTGCCAGCATTGACGCGACTGCAACCATATCAGCTATTCCATTAAAGTTTTTTTTGAACTCATCAAGTATAAGCCAAAACAGAAGCTCATCACCATCAACACTCATTCCATCAAAGAAGTATCTTCCATTTATTTGCTCTGTCGTATCCATACCGTTTTCCTGACACAAATGAAGATAAATATCTTAATGCCTCTGTTTAGCTTGGTCCATACTGAGTCATTTAACTGAGAAGATTAACTTAAACATACAAAAATGCTGTAAGCCATTGTGGAACTATAGTCTCAGCATTCTCCATCAGGCTTCTGTAGAGGATACTGTTGTGTTTAACGTTCATACGGCCTATACATACTTTTTCTATTACGTAAGCGACGCTCTTAACCGAAGCAGTAATTAATCCCGGCAGCGGCTGCGACCTCCGCCACCCGTGCATAATTCGCTAATAAACATCCCGCTAATGATATGCATCAGCCTGGCTTTGATAGTCAGCTTTATAGTTTTATTGGTATCTTTGGCGACTACAAAGAAAGTCACAATCAGTATCACGGCATTGTTGTTTGATAGCTTAAATTACGGATCACACCCCATACCGATCATGCTTCTCCTTTTAGCTTATCCATCAGGTAAGCAACAAAGTAGGCAAGCATGAAGAACCCGAAGAAACCAACAATTTTCCACAGCCAGCCATCAAGTAAGAACAAAGAGAAAAATGCAGCAAATGAGAAAATCCCTGTTGAGATGGCTTCAAAAATATTTGCAGTTTGTATACCAATGAACTTACCGAATTTTAGAAGAAATGATTTTGCAGAGCTCATTTTGCATCCTTTTACATATTAATCAATGTCTCTTGATATGAATCAAATAGGATTTGAGTGGCCACTCTAAGAGGAAATAGACCATATCCAGATTCATTCGAAAAACATTTGAAGAGTCCATCAGAAATCTACTTTGCATCCGCCTTGATGAGACTTAAGTCCCTTCAGTCTATCCTTGCACGATGAGAACCTTCAACAATAGCGAAGAACCAACTCTGACTTACCGCTTAACATCCTCAACTGTAACGACACGAGTGAATATTTTTTTAGCGATAAATTGGGTCAGGATAAATTGTGAACCCAATCCTTCCCCTGGCCTGTCAGTACTCTATCCCGATTTACAATCGAGAGCTTGTTTTCCTTCATTATCGAGCTTTGGGTAAAAACTGTTAATCACAATAGTAATCAGTTGCCGGATGGGTTCACGTCTGTCTGAAGTGGCTTTCATTGATGGGTAATAAAAAATCCGCTGCAATGTAAGTTCCACTCAGCCAGACGTGCGATCTCGTCATCAGCTGCAATGCTGATATCAACCGCATCCAGTAGCGGCGTGGTGGTCCGGTTTGCTTCATCGGTTGCGACGGCCATTCTTTTGATAGCCTTCAACACTGCATTTTCACCTTCCGGTACCTGGGTTACAGGTTCACCTCACCCTTTCCCTGATTAACCTCACACTCTCATACCCACCATTTTCCCTGTAAAAGACGCCACTCATGCTCACTCTGATAGGCCGACTTATACCCCGGCGTCACTTTTTAACCCTGCAGAGGGTGTATCAGATTATTTTCATAAACCCGCTATATTTACGGATATGAACAAATGCAGTCCAGACGGGCCAATTGAAATCTGCACAACGTGTGCGCTGAGGTCAGATTCACAATTCTGCAGATTAATTTATTGAACAGAAGAGTATGAATAGATTAGAGGTTTATCATGAAAAGTTCATCAAGTGCTGAACTCTGCTGCCGGGTAATTCGTGGAAGAACCATCATGCCGCTGAAGAAAGTTGCGTTGTATCAGGTCGAATTTAAAAATGGCAGATTTGCTGTTTTACGCATTAATAACCTTCTGACGCTTCAGGAAGGCGATATTATCTCAAGAGTTAATGAAGTGTGGTCTGCAGGACCAGATATTATTCAACTTTCATCATTCGAATTTCTCGACCAAGGTGAATCAAAGCGTTATTTCACCGAGTACGAAAGATAATGCAGAGTTATCAGCGCATTGAAATTAATGTTACGAAGATATTGCCTCATTTAGGGATAGGGTTAAACAGTGTGACTTGCTGCTGCCTGTTGATCGCAACATAAAAAGACGACGGACTTTATATAACATACAATGACTTACAGTGAGGGCATAAGACTGCCTGTCCTTTATTCTTTTTAGCTACAGACTGTCTGGAAAACTTTTTACACACCGGACACTGTGTATTGGTTTCGCTGCTGTGTAGCGCGTCGAAGAGAAAGCTCAACCAGGTCATGTCGTTATCCTCTGAAATGTTGCCATCAGCGTAACACAGTGCAGGTAAATTAATTTTTTTATCTGTCGGCTCTGATGTTAAAAAGGGCTAAGGTGAGGAGAAGGCAGCTGTTTATTTTTTTTAACTTTATTTTATCGCCATAAGAGAACGCCAGACGGTTAATCAGGATAGCTACGAATAACGGAAACAGGACTATAATCAATACCATCTACACCTGTTTATCACCTCCAGCCCTTCTTTTGGCTCCTTTTTTGTCATCCTTTCTTTTTTTCCGGATCCAGCTGCTGCGTAAGCGCAAGGAAATGAGTGTGAAAATAAAACTGACGACGTGGTTCAGCCGGGAAAGTGAATTACCCGATGAGCATGTTCCTTTGTTCCCGACTGAAGGTATTTATCAGGCCCACCGGCCAGATATTTTTTCGGCTGAACAAATGGATAACTACGGCGAAAAATTAGCGAAAACGCATAATCTGTCGGGTGGAAAATGGTCCTACCGACTGTTGCAGCAGCTGGCAGATAATGAACTATCATTGACGCGCAGCGCAGAAATCCTGAGTGAAGGCGATAAGCGCAGCCAGACACCAGCGGCCGTCTGGATACTGGATAATTTTTACATCATTGAAGAGCAGATCCGCCTGGTCCGGCACCTGTTACCGGCCAAATTCGGTAAAGGACTGCCCATGCTGGAGGAGTCGGCTCATTACCTGCGCATCCAGGCTATCGCCGAGGAGATGATTAAGCACAGTGATGGCCGCCTGGAAACCAGCGTTCTGCATCCTTTTATCGCTGCCTACCAGCGCGTTACGCCCCTGCTGCTCGGCGAACTGTGGGCCATGCCTGCCATGTTACGGTTTGCGCTTATCAACAATCTGTCCCGAATTGCGGATGACGTTGCCAGGGTTCATCAGGAACGTAATAAAGCAGAGCAGTGGATCAGCGATATCCTCTCCACTGCCGCCGAAGATGCGTCAAAAGTTATTCTGGTCATCGCTGATATGGCCCGCCAGAACCCGCAGGTTTCCGGCGCTTTCGTCGCTGAACTTGAACGGCGCTTAAGTGGCCAGAACAATACTCTGGCGTTAACCTGGGTCGAACAACAGCTGGAAAATACCGGTCGGAAAACCTCGGAAGTCATTGAGCAGTTCAACCGGCAGCTGGCCCTGAGTCAGCTCTCTGTCAGCAACAGTATTACCGGCCTGCGGCAACTCGGCGAAATTGACTGGCAGGCTTTTGTCGAATCCGTCAGCCTGGTTGAGAAAGTCCTGCAGCAGGATCCCACCGGAACATATCCGCTGATGCATTTTGACAGTCGCGATGACTACCGCCACGTGATTGAACGTCTGGCACGGCACAGTCGCTTTGATGAACGTGAAGTCGCCCAGGCTGTGCTGACGCTGGCCAGCCAGCCTGATCTTCCCCTGCGTCAGCAGCATGTCGGCTATTACCTGCTGGATAAAGGATTTCAGCAACTGGAACAGCAGCTTGACGTTAAAGTAACGTGGCTGAACAGGAGCCGGCAGCATCTGAGCCAGACTCCTTTACTCTCCTGGTTAGGCAGCCTTTTACTGCTGACAACCGCGTTTACCGCCGAGATGCTCTACAGCACCCATCAGGCGGGCATGGCGTCATTACTCTGGTTGCTGGTGCTGCCCGCCATCATTGTCAGCAGCCAGCTAGCCTTACAGTTGCTGAGCGAGTTAACCACCCGCAGCCGCCATCCCCTTCCCCTGCCCCGACTCGATTATTCTCTGGCGGTACCGGAGCATGACCGCACACTGGTAGTTATCCCCTGTTTACTCAGCAGCAATGAGGGAACAGACGCCCTGCTGCGCTCTCTGGAAATCTGCTATCTCGGTAACGCCTTAGCGAATATCAGTTTTGCGTTGCTGACCGACTTTACCGATAGCGCCGAACAGGACCATCATCATGACGCCGCGCTTATCCGTTACGCCGTGCTGAAAACGGAAGCGCTGAATCGGCGCTACAGCGGGGGTAAATCGGATATTGCGCTCTTCTCCCTGTTACACCGTGACCGCACCCATAATATTTCTCAGGGCGTCTGGATGGGGTATGAACGCAAGCGCGGTAAGATCCATGCCCTGAATCGCTGGCTTCAGGGTGAAGAAAACGCCTTCAGCGTCACGGTAGGTGCCACGCAGACGCAGCTGCACAGCGTTAAATATGTGATTACTCTCGACAGCGACACAATACTGCCGCGTGAGACAGCGCATAAGCTGATTGGCGTCATGGCCCACCCGCTCAACGCGCCGGTGTTCGACGATGTCAAAAATCGGGTGGTTGAAGGCTATGCCATCCTGCAGCCTCGTCTGGCTGAAGAGATACCGGTTAACGGTCAGAGCCGCTATGCCCGGCTGTGCAGCAGCATTCCGGGGAATGATGCTTACTCCTCACTCTCATCCGATATTTATCAGGATCTATTTGGTGAAGGCTCATTTGTCGGCAAGGGTATTTACGATGTCGCTGCCTTTAGCCGGGCGATACGCAATACCTGTCCGGAAAATCTGGTGCTGAGCCATGACCTGCTTGAGGGGTGCTATGCCCGCTCCGGTGTGGTCAGTAACGTCGTCCTGTATGAACAATATCCGGATAGTTATCTGAGCGATGTTGCCCGACGATTTCGCTGGGTGCGGGGCGACTGGCAGCTCCTTAACTGGCTACGGTTGCAGGTGCGGCAGGAAGATTGCAGTCGTCAAAAGAACCCGCTCAGTGCGCTTTCCCGCTGGAAATTAACAGACAACCTGCGCCGCAGCCTGGTGGCGCCTGCCCTGCTGATGCTGGTGTTTATGCTGTGTACGATAGTACCGAATCCAATATTCTGGGTCGGGTGCATCATGCTATTTCTGCTGCTTCCAGGACTGCCAGCGTTGGTGATCGATGGGGTGACGAAAAGTAAAACGCGTGCCTGGCGGCAGCATTTATCCATGCTGGTCACCGATGCATTTAACCGCCTCTCCCGCGCTGGCCTGGCGCTGGCCATCCTGCCTCACGAGAGTTACTGGTCGCTGAAGGCGATTATCGTGACCTTATGGCGCCTGACTATCAGCCACCGCTTTCTGAACGAGTGGAAAAGCGCTTCATCACAGAAACCTGTCGAGCCTGATGTGCGCCATTTCTACCGCCGCATGTGGATTAATCCGGTAGCAGGCGCGGTCCTGGTATTCCTGACCAGCCTGAGCATGCCGTCGATGACGCATGTCGCACTGGCGCTCGCTTTATTGTGGGCGGTCGCCCCCGCGTTACTGAGCCGCATGAGCCAGCCCAAACGCGCTCAGCCAGGCAGCCTTTCAGCGGAACAGCGCCTCTTTTTGCGTCGCACCGCGCGTAAAACCTGGGCCTGGTTTAACGAATTTGCCAGCAGTGACAACAACCATTTGCCGCCGGATAATCTGCAGGAGATTCCGGAGTCGAGGGTGGCCCACCGGACCTCACCGACCAACATTGGCCTGTCGCTGCTGGCAAACCTGACGGCCTGGGATTTTGGTTATATCAGCCAGAATCGGGTCATCAGCCGGACGCTCGACACCCTCGATACCCTTGATCGAATGGAGCATTTCAGAGGACATCTTTATAACTGGTATGACACCCAGACGTTAAAACCGCTGAACCCACGCTACGTCTCAACCGTAGACAGCGGTAATATGGCGGCTCACCTTGTAACCCTTCAGGCTGGCCTGGCGCAGTGGAAATACCAGCCGGTGATGTCTCTCCCCTGTATCCTGGAAGGTCTCTCCGATACCTTCTCACTGCTTAAAGACCAACTGAGCGACACCCGCAGCGACATTGTGGAACAAATCGCAGCTAAGCTAAGCCTGATGCAGCGCGCTTCACCCACCGATTTTCACGCCGGGATGCAGGCTCTGCTGGCATTAAGCGTATTGGCAGAACAGGCTTATCTTCCGACAACGCGGGTAAACTGGCCGGCGCTTTTCCACCAGCAGCTGGTCGATTTTACTCAGGAGTGGGCCCTCCTTTTCAGCTGGGTTAGCCCGGATGCGCCACTGCCTGCCGACATTCCGTCATTGCTGTGGCTCGCTGAGTTGAACCTGAACCGCCCCGGACTCCCGGAAAAACAGGCAGAGACTGCGATATGGGCCGCCCGCGAACGAATGGCTGCCCTGCTGGAGCTGGACAGCCGCCTTAGCGATCACGCCAGTATGGACTTCCGCTTTCTCTATTATCCGGCCACGTCTTTACTCAGCGTGGGCTATAACATGGACAGCGGTCTGCTGGATGCCAGCAAATATGACCTTTTCCCTTCAGAAGTCCGCCTGACGCACTACTTTGCTATCTCCACCAGCCAGCTTCCGGCCAAGAGCTGGTTTGTACTGGGTCGCTTATTTACTCAGCTGAATAACCAGCCCGCCGTGATGTCATGGAGCGGCTCAATGTTTGAATACCTGATGCCGCACCTGGTCATGCCGGTTTACCCCGACACGCTACTGGAAAAGATGGCGTTATCGGCGGTCAGGCAACAGATTGTCTCGGGTAACAGCACTAATACGCCCTGGGGCGTTTCGGAATCGGGTTACGCTGCGTTTGACGTCAATCATAACTACCAGTATCGGGCATTTGGTACGCCGGAACTGGGTCTGAAACGCGGCCTGAATGACAATCATGTTGTTGCGCCCTATGCGACGCTGCTGGCGCTGATGGTGCTGCCGCAGGAGGCGACGGCTAATCTGATAAGGCTTAAAAAAATGGGTGCCAGCGGTGACTACGGTTATTACGAAGCGCTGGATTTCACCGCGGACCGACTGGCTCCCGGTCAGCCATTTTCGATCGTCAAATCGTATATGGCCCATCACCAGGCGATGGGATTGCTAGCGCTCTCTCACCAGCTGCTGGATGCGCCCATGGTCGCGCGCTTTATGTCCAGCGCACTGTTTCAGTCGTCGCGTTTGCTGCTTCAGGAAAAAGTGCCTGATGATATTGAGCTCTATACCCCACGCCGCAGTTTTGTCGAAAACAGTGACCCTAAACAGCAGCGCAGCATTCCCGACCAGCGTGAATTCAGTGGTTCAGATCCGCGCCAGCCACAATTGCAGCTGCTTTCCAATGCAGATTATCATCTGATGGTGACGCACGCGGGGACAGGCTACAGCCAGTGGAAGGGGCTGGCACTCACCCGCTGGCGTGCAGATAGCACCAGCAACAACTACGGAACGTTCTGCTACGTTACCGATCAGCAATCCGCCGAAGTGATTGCTCATAGCTATCAGCCGACCTGCTGCGAGCGTCCGCATTATAAAACCCGTTTCAATGATGCCGGGATTGAGTTTGACGCTTCAGGCACCACCTTCAGCATTCACACGCATATCGTGGTCTCCCCGGAAGATGATGTGGAGATCAGACGCATCACGGTCACTAACCGTTCCCGTCAGACCCGCCCGTTTGATATCACCAGCTACACCGAAGTGGTACTGGCACCAGCAGCCAGCGATATGGCCCACCCTGCGTTCAGTAATCTGTTCGTCCAGACTGAGATCGTTGACAGGCTGGAAGCGATTCTGGCTCACCGTCGGCCACGTGAAGAGAAAGAAGTGACGGCATGGATGTTTCACGCGATGGCGATACATGGCAATACCGGCCGCCAGACCTCTTTTGAAACCGACCGGGCTCGTTTTCTCGGGCGCGGCAGGACACCAGCCGATGCTCAGGCGCTGATGCCGGGCAGTGAATTAACGGGTCAGCAGGGGGCAGTGTTAGATCCCGTGTTATCAATTCGCCAGTCAGTGACGTTAAAAGCGGGAGAGGCCGTCACCATCGATATGCTTTACGGTGTGACACTTCAACGTGACACCACTATTGCGTTGATTGAGAAGTACCGTAACCACATCAGCGCCGATCGGGTGTTTGAACTGGCGTGGTCCCACAGTCAGGTCGCCTTGCGTCAGTTGAATATTCGCACCGAAGATACCAGCCTGTTCAATCAGCTGGCCAGTGCCGTACTGTTTTCCAGCGCCGAAATGCGTGGCGAATCAGACGCGCTGATGCAGAACCGGCTGGGCCAGGAGTCATTGTGGCGTCATGCGATTTCGGGTGATCTGCCGATTCTTTTGGTTCGGATAGAAAACATTAATCAGCTCGACCTGGTCACCACGCTCATTCAGGCGCACCAGTACTGGCGACAAAAAGGGCTGACGGTCGATCTGCTCATCCTGAACAGCGACCAGGGCGGGTACCAGCAGAACCTGTTCAATCAGCTCACGACCCTGATCCCTGCCGGAGATGAACGACAGCAGGCGGACAAACCTGGCGGCATATTTATCCGCAAAGCCGAAAGTTTTTCCGCTGACGATCTGCAACTGTTGCTGAGCGTTGCGGCTGTCGTGCTGGAAGGCCGGAACGGTAGCCTCGCCGATCAGCTCAGCACGCTGTTAAAGCCGGTGCGCACCCCGCCTGCTTTTGCGTTTCCATCGATCAGTAAGACGCCGCCGCCTGCAGCCGTCACCTTTTCGCCGGAGCGGTTGCAGTTTTTCAATGGCACCGGTGGTTTCAACGAGGACGGCAGCGAATATCACATCATTCTTTCCGGCCAGCAGCAGACACCTGCGCCGTGGTGCAATGTGCTGGCCAACAGCCAGTTGGGCACCGTCATTTCCGAGAGTGGCCAGGGCTATAGCTGGTATGAAAACGCGCATGAATATCGTCTGACGCCCTGGCACAATGACCCCGTCAGTGACAGCTCTGGCGAAGCGCTTTATCTGCGTGATGAAGAGACGGGTGATGTCTGGTCGCCCACGCCGCTTCCGGTTCGCGGCAAGGGGGATTATCTGACCCGTCATGGCTTCGGTTACAGCACGTTTGAACACACGGAGTATGGCATCAGCAGCACGTTAACGGTGTTCGTGGCAGAAGAGGCGCCGGTCAGACTTTCCCTGCTGACGCTGAGTAACCTCTCTGGCAAAACGCGTAATCTGTCGATTACCGGATACGTCGAATGGGTTCTGGGTGAGCTGGCGAGCCGCTCCGCAAGGCATGTGGTGACGTCCCCTGCCGCTATCGCGACAGGCAGCGCGGTTCTGGCCAGAAACTTTTATAACAGCACGGGCTCTGCACGGACCGCTTTTTTTGCCGTCACAGGTACCCGGATTGCGCACAGCGGCAACCGGCTTGAGTGTCTGGGTCGTAACGGCACCACACGGCAGCCCGCGATGATGAATGTTCGCGGTCTGTCGGGTAACACCGGGGCAGGAATGGATCCCTGCGCCGCGCTGCAGACGCTGACGACACTGATTGACGGCGACAGCCGCAGCTTTGTTTTTGCCCTCGGCGTGGGGGAAGATGAGGGTGCAGTGACCGCGCTGATGCAGCAGTTCCTCTCCACCGGGGAGGCTCAGAACGAGCTGTCCAAAGTTAAACAGCACTGGCACCAGCTACTGACTAAAGTGCAAATCCAGACACCGGCAACGGAGGTCGATTTACTGGCAAACGGCTGGCTGCTGTACCAGACGCTGGCCAGCCGTTTGCTGGCGCGCAGCGGATATTACCAATCCGGTGGTGCCTTTGGTTTCCGCGATCAGTTGCAGGATACGCTGGCGCTGACTCACGCGGCCCCGCAGCGGCTGCGCGATCAGCTGTTGTTGTGTGCATCCCGCCAGTTTATCGAGGGAGATGTACAGCACTGGTGGCATCCGCCTGCTGGCCGTGGCGTCAGAACCCGCTGCTCCGACGACTACCTGTGGTTGCCCTATGCGCTGTGCCGCTATGTGCAGGCAACCGATGATATTGCGCTGCTGTCACAGCCTGTCAGCTACCTTGAAGGTCGCCTGCTGGCAGAGGACGAAGAGTCTGTCTATGAGCTTCCGGGCGTCAGTAAGATTAATGAACCGCTATGGCAGCACTGCGTTCGCGCGGTTAACCACGCCCTTAATTTCGGCCAGCACGGCCTCCCGCTGATGGGCTCCGGGGACTGGAACGATGGCATGAGTACCGTCGGGATTGCCGGCAAGGGTGAAAGCGTCTGGCTCGGCTTCTTCCTCTATACGGTTCTGGACCGCTTTGCCGCGCTGGCTGTGCGGTTCGGCGATACCGATACCGCCCGCCACTGTCAGGACAATGCGCAGGCGCTCAAAACCGCGCTTAATCATGCGGCCTGGGATGGCGAATGGTATCTGCGCGGCTTTTTTGACAGTGGCCAGACGCTCGGTTCACATGCTGACAGTGAGTGCCGGATAGACGCCATTGCCCAGAGCTGGTCGGTACTCTCTGGCGCAGGCGAGGACGCCAGATGCCGGTCAGCGATGGCGGCGCTTTATCAGCATCTGGTTGATAAGGATAACCGGCTGATTAAATTGCTCACTCCGCCTTTCGATGGTGCAGGGCCAAATCCGGGCTACATTCGCGGTTATTTACCGGGCGTCAGGGAAAATGGCGGTCAGTACACTCATGGGGCTCTGTGGGCGATTATGGCCTTTGCGGCGATGGGTGAAACAGAGCGCGCCTGGTCCCTGCTCTCTATGATTAATCCGGTTAATCATAGTGGCAATCAACAGGATATGGCGATCTACAAAGCAGAGCCTTATGTGATGGCTGCGGATGTGTATGCGGCCGAAGGCCACAGCGGGCGCGGCGGCTGGACCTGGTATACCGGCTCATCAGGCTGGGCCTATCAGCTTATCAGTGAGAGTCTGCTTGGGATAAGCCGGCGCGGCAACGCGCTGTCTGTCCGGCCACAGCTTCCCGCTGACTGGTCAGAGATAAAAATTGTCTACCGTGAGGGGGAAGGGATCTACAAAATCCGGGTCACTCGCGGTGACAGCATTTATCAGCTGTGGCTGGATGGCAAACGGTGTGACGGTGACGAAATAGCGCTGGAAAGCCATCGCCAGGAACATCAGGTTGAAGTCTGGCTGGGCTCTGCGTCAGATTAAGTTAAACCTGACAACCCTCCTGCATCAGCTTAAAGAGGATATTCAGTGGCCTTTGCGAGCGGGCCGTTGAGCTGCCACCCGCGTCAGCACGGGCAGCTCAACGGCAGCGTTCTGGTGAATGGCGAGGGTTAATCGCCTGCTCACAATTATCTGTCGCCCTGCCCTGTTTTCCCTCGCGAAGCCCATGCTATCTTGTGGTTTTGATTTTTTCAGTGGGCAAAATTGATGACAAAGTTGCGGGTAGGGATCGTGTTTGGCGGGAAATCGGCTGAGCATGAGGTGTCGTTACAGTCGGCCAAAAATATCCTTGAGGCGATCGACAAAACCAGGTTTGACGTGGTGTTGCTGGGCATTGATAAGCAGGGACACTGGCGTCTTAACGATGCTTCAAACTTCTTACTTAACGCTGAAAATCCGGCGCTGATCGCGCTGAATCACGCCGCTGAAGATGTGGCGCTGGTGCCCGGCACGACTCAGCAGCAGATCATCACCCGTCATAACGCCCATCCACTGTCGCAGATCGACGTTATTTTCCCTATCGTGCACGGTACGCTGGGTGAAGATGGCTCCCTGCAGGGCCTGTTGCGTATGGCCTCGTTACCTTTTGTCGGTTCCGACGTGCTGGGCTCTGCGGTCAGCATGGATAAAGACTTTACCAAACGCCTGCTGCGCGACGCCGGCCTCAACGTCGCGCCGTGGGTGAGCGTCACCCAGGCCCAGCGCGCACAGCTGGACGCCAGCGCAGTCATTGCCCGCTTTGGCCTGCCGCTGTTTATCAAACCCGCCAACCAGGGTTCATCGGTGGGCGTCAGCAAAGTGGACAGCATTGAAGAGTTTGATGCCGCGCTGGCGCTGGCCTTCTCCTTTGACCGCAAGGTGCTGATTGAACAGGGTATCAAAGGTCGCGAGATCGAGTGTGCGGTGCTGGGCAACGATGCCCCTGAAGCCAGCCCCTGCGGTGAAGTGGTGGTGCATGACGCCTTCTACTCGTATGACACCAAATATATCTCTGAGAGCGGTGCGCAGACGGTGGTCCCGGCAGCCATTTCACCGGAAACCAGCGATGCGATACGTGAGGTTGCCATCAAAGCCTTTACCGCGCTGGAGTGCTTTGGCATGGCGCGCGTCGATGTGTTTTTAACTGCCGATGGCGAAATTATCGTCAACGAAGTGAATACCCTGCCCGGCTTCACCAATATCAGCATGTATCCGAAACTGTGGCAGGCAGCCGGACTCAGCTATCAGGATCTGATCAGTCGCCTGATCGACCTGGCAATTGAACGCCACCAGCAGGCCAGTACCCTGAAAAGCAGCGTCAGCTGACAGAACCCGGCGGCGTGGCGTTATGCCACGTCGCTGGTGATGGCACGGTAGTTAACCGGCGAGGTCTGATTGCGGCCATTGCGTTTCGACAGATAGAGATTTTTATCGGCTGCAGAAATCAGCCGGTTGATCACGCGGTGCCACTCCGTCGCCTCACCGGCACAGCCATGCGCCAGCCCCAGACTGACAGTGACCGTGGCCGTACTGCCCTGCAGCCAGAACTTCTCTTTCGCCATCTTCTGCCGGATGCTCTCAGCAAGAAAGTAGAGCTTTTCCGGATTCTGGTCGAACAGCACCACCGCAAACTCTTCGCCGCCAAAACGGCAGATGCGCCCCTCTTTACCCACAACGCGCTGCATACGGCGGGCGATCTCTTCCAGCACGCTGTCACCCGCATCATGACCAAAATTGTCATTAATCGCTTTGAAGTAGTCGACATCCAGCAGGATCACGCCCGCCCGGCGGTCCGGGAAGATCGGCTCAGCACGCAGACTTTCATAGAGGCCGGAACGCGACAGCAGCCGGGTCAGAAAGTCATAGTTGGCGCGCAACGCCAGACGCTGGTTGAGCTGGCGAATCGCATCCATGCTCACCGCCACAATCAGCGGGCTGATCGCAATGGTCGCCACGCCCAGCCGTGCCGAGGTCAGATGGGTAATCGGCAGCATATTGTCATCGCCCTGGATATTCATCACACCGTGCGAAACCAGAATGATTTCGCTAATGCCAGTGAGCAAAATCACCAGGCTGGTGAGCGGCATCGGCAGCACGATGGCGCACCAGACCAGCGCCGGAACCGGGAACGTCAGGCTGCCTGCGCCGCCCATCATCGCGCCAATCATCAGCGAAAAAATCACGGCGACAACCGGTGCCAGCTTGCGCATCTGCATAAACTGCCGGGGCGACAGCGACGCCCAGTCGCGCGTCAGCAAAAAGGGCAGCAGCATCAGCCCGGTTGAGAACTGTTCGCTGAACCATTCGCCCCAGGCCGTCACCAGCCCGCTGTTAAAATCGGCCTGCTGCGCCAGCGCCCCCCAGCTGGCGCAGGCCAGTCCGGCCAGCAGACAGGCCGGAAAAATGCGCAGCACGCTGGTTATACGCTCGCTGCCGGAGTCGTGCTGAAGATGTTTTACCAGCAGCGTCACCGCCACCAGCACAAACAGAAGATTCGCCATGTTGAGGGTAAAAGCAGAGAGCGCCCAGCCTGAAAAAACGATGTCGTTAAACACCATCGCAGCAAAGGTAGCCAGGTAATAGCGGGTCTGATGCAGAAAAGGATTCCGGACGATCACGCCAGTGACGATCGCGTTGACCGGCCAGAACAGCGACAGCTCCTGTGGAAAGCGCAGGTGTCCGCCGATAAAGCAAAACAGCAACGTGATTAAAAACAGTGAAAATGCGTTCTTCTTAACGTTGTGCTCTTCAAACAGCTGTATGCGCATACATCCGGACCTTGTCACAGAGAGGCTGGCTGTCCACGCCAGCCTGGACAGGCGCGTGGTGTCAGAATGATTAAATCCTGAATATCCTCAATGTCATCCGGCGATAAAACCTCGTTTCATAGGCTAACTCAGAAAAGTTACCGTTTTGAGGCTAAACCCATCAGATGACAGCAAAAACTGGGGCTCTATTATGCATCGCAAATAAAAAAATCGGATATCCGAGATATCCGATTTTTGCTGTTCTGACGACTTTACCGTTGCGCTAAAGGCTATTTTACGGCAACCGGCCACTGACTCAGGCGAATGCCGCGTTTGTCGGCGTTATCGCCAAAATCTTTCAGCACCGCTTTGACGTCGGGATCGATATATTCCGCATTGTCGTTATCAACGATGACCACGCTGTTCTCCGGGATCTCATCCAGCAACCCCTGCAGCTTTGGATTGTGCATAAAAGTCAGGTTCTGCTGAAAGCGCAGTACGTAGTGGTCGTCATAGCGGGTGAGCTGCAGCGCGTTGCGGTGGCTTTTATATATGCTATAGAGGATCTGCGTGGCGATGCCGATACCAATCCCGACCAGCATGCCCAGCGTGATAATACCGACGATGGTGGCCAGAAACGGCACGTACTGCTGGGCGCCCATCCGGAACTGCTCAATAAACAGTTTGGGTGTCGCCAGCTTGTAGCCGGTATAGAGCAGCACGGCAGCGAGGCTGGCCAGCGGAATGGCGTTCAGCATCTCACTGAACCACATACCGCAAATCAGCAGCAGCACACCGTGAATGAAGATCGACAGTTTGGTCTGCGCGCCCGCACTGACGTTAACCGAACTGCGCACGATCACCGCCGTTATCGGCATCGCGCCAAGAAAACCGGCTGCCAGGTTACCGATGCCCTGCGCGAACATCTCTTTGTTAGGCGATGGCGCGGGCGTCTGAGGACGCAGTTTTTTCAGCGCCTCCTGACTCAGCAGCGTTTCCAGACTGGCGACCAGGGCTAAGGTTACCGCAACAACCCAGACCTGCGGATTCTGCCAGGCCATCCAGTCGGGCGTTTCCAGCTCTGCTACCAGCGCGGAAATGCTGTCAAAAGCGGGCAACGAAATGCGCGCCAGACCGCTGGTCATCTCCGGGAACAGCCGTCCACCCACGACGGTAGCAAGGCAGCCTATCAGCACGGCAATCAGCGGCCCAGGGATCCAGGCCAGCGCTTTGATCCGCTTCACCGGTGCGGTAGTCCAGAGACATAAAATGGCCAGGCCGACACCCGCTACTGCTACCGCGGGCAGCGAGAAGGTCATCTCACCGGTCACCAGTGAAACCAGCTCCGCATCGCCCGCGGCACCCAGCGCCACCGGGATCTGCTGCATGATCAGCAGCAAACCGATCGCCGCCAGCATCCCTTTGATGACGCTGCCCGGCACCAGCGAAATAAACCGTCCGGCACGCAGCAGGCCAAACAGACATTGCAGTGCTCCGGCGATAATCAGCGCGGTGAGAAAGGCGGAAAAACTGCCCAGAGACGCCATTGAGGCGACGACGATGGTGACCAGGCCTGCCGCCGGGCCGCTGACGGCAAACCGGGACGGACTCAGTGATGTGACCACCAGGCCGCCAATCACACCGGTCAGCAGACCGGCAAACGGCGGTAATCCGCTGGCCTGTGCGATGCCAAGGCAGAGCGGTAAGGCGACCAGAAACACCACCAGACCCGCAGGAATGTCGCGACGCAGGGTATCGAGGTTCATAATGAAGGTTCCTCTGCAGATTGATGAATCAGCTCTTTAAGATGGCCGGAGCGCAGGTCATACACACAACCAAACACCTCCAGTTCCTGGCCCGATTGCCAGATTTGCCGGACCGGTTCAGATTTCACCAGTCTGGCGAATTGCGCCTTAACGTTGGCCTCAACCAGCCGATCGAGCTGTTCACCCGGCTCCGCGTCTGAAGGGGGGCTTTCCGCCAGGCCATGCTGAATATCATGACGCAGCGTCTGAATGCGTCTCGCCAGCGCGCTCTCCTGCCCGTCCAGCACACTGCCCGGCAGATTCTGCGCGGCTTCCACCCCACCGCAGCCATAGTGGCCGCTTAATACAATGCGTTTTACACCGAGAAAGAAGAGCGCGTATTGCAGCACGCTCAGTAAATTGTCATCGTCCTCAATCACCATGTTGGCGATATTACGATGCACAAAGAGTTCGCCAGGATGGGAGCCGGTTAAGACTTCTGCCGGAACGCGACTATCAGAACAACCTATCCAGAGTGAGTGCGGCTTTTGCTGATGAAGGAATTTTTTAAAGTAGTCTGGATTACGCTGGCGGCGCTGTAATGCCCAACTGCGATTTTTCGCTAATAAGGGTTTAAGTGTCGTCACAATCATCTTCTCTCTACTACCGGGATGTCGCATCCTGGCTAACCACAAAGTGTATCGGCTCACATATAAAGCTTGAGCCGCCAGGTAAATAAGAACTGAGTCACAGAAAAAGGTTATAGCCGCTAACCATTACCAATGCACGAGCAATATTTCACAGCACTTTAACATCATGCTATTTGTCAATCCGGCGTCAGTAAGAGTCAGGGTTAAGTAAATTTAATTAAGCAGAAGAGAAGTGGAATAATTAGCGAAAATCATTTTAAAATTAAAAGTATCAATAGGTTAAAATATAAAAGATAATAAACTAAAGTTACTGCTGACAAAAAAATACAATCATTAACCAAGGGGATATTCACTGCCATACCAACCGGCCTGCTTTTTACCAGGAATACTCTTAATTAAAAAATTAACCATTAGCACGATCAACCGGCTTAATTGCTGATAGCCAGTCAGATATGCCTGATTTTAGATAAGAATGAAGCAAGAGATAATTAATTTAATTTGCAGCAAAATAGTGACGGGAGAAAGTAAATCAGGACCATGTTTTAACAGAGCCTGACACGGTCAGGCTCTTTTTCTTGACGAATTATTTACCGTTCCAGCTTTGCAGGCGCGATTCCCGCACTGACAGCTGCTGTTCCGGTGTCAGTTTATTGTAGTTTTCCGCCATTCCGCTCTCCCAGTCGCCGTAGAGCGGATTCGGCAGCACGATGAACTGCGTTCCAAACTGCTGATGGTTAAGATTCACAAAATCACGACGCGTCTGATTACCCTGATGCCAGGTCGCGCCACCAAAATCGTTGAGGTTATCGCCAACGTAGAGCACCACGTTATAGCCGGCATTTTTAATGGCATCGAAACGCGCCTGCTTATTGGAGCTGTCAGTATTCAGACGTACCGTTTTATCGCTGACGTTGGGGAAGCCGAGCTGCTGCATGTTAGCGACCGTGGCCGCGTAATCTTTCTGATCGCGGTTCGACACATAGAACAGCGTGCCGCCATTCTGTGTGACATGACGCGCAAACTCTATCGCGCCCGGCACCGCTTTCGCCTGCCGCGCCTGTGTCCAGGCTGACCAGGTTTTGCTGCTGAACGGCTGGCCGTTCTTCGCCTGCCACGCGCTGTAGGCGCTGTTATCCAGCATCGTCTCATCCAGATCGACAATCACCGCTTTGGGTTTGCCAGTCAGCGAGGGGGCCTGATCAAACGCCATACGCGCGGTATTAAATGCCTGCCAGGTCAGCGCCTGATATTCACCAGACTGCTGGAACCAGTTTACCGCCAGCACCGATTGCTGGCCGAGTTGCTGTTGCGCGGTCTGATGTGTCGACGAGGCGCAGCCGGTAAGCAGCAGCGCGACCAGTCCGGATGCAGCCAGTTTTGCGGAGGTTTTCATCATTTCATCCTTAAGGTGAGAAAGGTCTGAGGAGAAGCTTCAAAAATGTAGCAGTTAACGTAAGCTGTGGGCAGCCCAACGCACGCTGTTATAACAGGAGATTCCTATGGCCGTGATCCCGCGCTCGCCATTGCTCGATTCGCTGGAGTGGCTCGAATATGCGTTTCAGCCAGCCGGAGAGCCACCACCCGCTGATGCTGCCTATGGACATCAGCGCCACAGCGCAACCGTGGTCACCGATATTGAGAACATCCCACCCAAAAGCTGCGAGTCTGACGGCGTGATCGGCAGCGGGACGCGCCCGGTGGCGGTCTACACCGCCGACTGCCTGCCAGTGCTGTTCGCCGATCGCCAGCAGCGGATCGTGGCCGCGGTTCATGCGGGACTCAAAGGTACGCTGGCGGGTGTGCTGACCCGCGCGGTTGAAAAACTGTGCGAACAGGGCTGTGAGCCGCAGAACCTGATGGTGGCGATCGGTCCGGCGATGGGCCCCTGCTGTTATGAACTGGCCGAACCGCAGCTGGCGGAGATTGCGCAGAACCCGGCATTGGCCAGCGGGCTGCGCTGGCACCAGAACCAGCCGGTTAATCCTCTGGCGCAACGTCCACAGGCCGCTGCCCGCCAGCAGGGTGTCTGGTTCGATCTGCCTGCGCTGGCAACGCAGTTGCTGATAAACGCGGGTGTGCCGGCTTCGCAGATCGATAACGTCAATGTCTGCACCTACTGCATGGCCGAAAGCGGTTCAAGCTACCGCTTCAATACCCACCACGGCAGCGGCTATCACTCCCGCTATTCGTGGATCCGTCGACGTTAATGGGTTTTCTGGCACCGCGCTGACAGCATGTAGTGGAATCTGAACAGCGACGGGCGCTGACGCCTGTCGCAAAGCTACGCGGGCCACGGATGGCGGTCTTCACCTCTTTGCGCACGGCACGGGCGACCTCCGCCCACTCTTAGTTACTCACCTCACTCCCCTGCCGTTGTTTATGATTTCACTCACACCCTGACATTCTTTCACTTTTTTTTAACGCAGAAGTGGCTAGAGTGAACTCATCCGACCACTTTACCGTGAGTGACTATCATGTCCGTCAATCCTGACTATCCTGCGCTGTTTACGCCGCTGGACCTTGGCTTTACCCGACTGAAAAACCGCTTTCTGATGGGGTCGATGCACACCGGACTGGAAGAACACTTGGATGGCGCAGCCCGGCTGGCGGCTTTTTACGGCGAGCGGGCGCGTGAAGGCGTCGCGCTGATCGTCACCGGCGGCATCGCCCCCAATGCCCAGGGTGTCACCACCGCGCATGGCGCGATGCTCACCGACGAGACGCAATGTGACTGGCACCGGCAGATCACGGAGGCGGTGCATCAGCATCAGGGCAAAATCGCCCTGCAGATCCTGCATACCGGTCGTTACAGCTATCAGCCCGATCTGGTTGCGCCCTCGGCACGCCAGGCGCCGATTAACCCGTTTACGCCACAGGCGATGAGCGAGGCGGCGATTGAACAGACCATTAAGGACTTTGCCCGCTGCGCCCGACTGGCACAGCAGGCGGGCTACGATGGCGTGGAGATCATGGGTTCCGAAGGCTACCTGATTAATCAGTTTCTGGTGAAGCACACCAATCAGCGCACCGACCGCTGGGGCGGCGACTTCCGGCAGCGGATGCAGTTCGCGCTGGCGATTACCCGCGCCGTTCGCGCCGCGACCGGCGACGCCTTTATCATCATCTTCCGGTTGTCGATGCTCGACCTGATCGAAGAGGGCAGCACGCTGGAGGAGACGCTGTTGCTGGCGGGCGAACTGGAGCAGTGCGGCGTCACACTGTTCAATACCGGTATTGGCTGGCATGAGGCGCGCATCCCGACCATCGCCACCTGCGTGCCGCGCGCGGCCTTTGCGTGGGTGACGCAGCGCCTGCGTGAACAGGTGAAGGTGCCGGTCATCGCTACTAATCGCATCAACCATCCCGCCGTCGCCGAGCAGCTGTTGCAGTCCGGCTGCGCCGATATGGTGTCGATGGCGCGCCCTTTTCTCGCCGATCCCGCCTTTGTCACTAAAGCCCAGCGCGGTGAACCGGACAGCATCAATACCTGCATTGCCTGTAATCAGGCCTGCCTCGATCAGGTGTTCGCCGGTAAAATCACCTCCTGCCTGGTCAATCCGCGCGCCTGCCACGAGTCGCTGATGCCGGTCATCGCCAGCACCGCCCCGCGCAGGCTGGCCGTAGTGGGCGCCGGTCCGGCCGGCATGGCGTTTGCGCTGCAGGCGGCGCAGCGCGGCCATCAGGTAACACTCTATGAGGCCGCGCCGGAGATAGGCGGCCAGTTCAATATTGCCCGGCTGATCCCTGGCAAATCGGAGTTCAGCGAAACGCTGCGCTATTTCCGGCATGAGCTGGCAGCCGCAGGCGTGACGGTTCAGACAGGCAGTCGGGTGACGGCGGATCAGCTGAGTGACGCCGATGAAGTGGTTCTGGCGACCGGCATTCAGCCGCGTACGCCCGATATTCCGGGCATCGACCACCCCAGCGTGCTGAGCTACCTGGAAGTGCTGCGCGATAAGCGCCCGGTGGGGAAACGGGTGGCGATTATCGGCGCAGGCGGTATTGGCTTTGATGTGGCGGAGTATCTGTCACAGCCATCCCATGACGAGGATCTGGCGGCGTTTTATGCCGAATGGGGCATCGACCACAGCCTGACGCAGCGTGGCGGCGTGATGAAACCCGAGCCGCCTGCCGCGCTACGGCAAATCTGGCTGCTGCAACGCCGATCGGGAAAACCGGGTGCCGGGCTGGCAAAAACCACCGGCTGGATCCATCGCGCCAGTCTGCAGGCGCAGGGCGTTGAGATGTGGGGCGGCGTTGAGTATCTGGCGATTGATGACAGCGGCCTGCATCTGCGGCGCAACGGCGAAACGCTGCTGCTGGAGGTCGATAATGTGATTATCTGTGCCGGACAGGAGCCGCAGCGCGAACTGGAAGCCGCGCTGCGTGCAAAAGGACAGAGGGTGACAGTCATCGGCGGTGCGGATGTGGCGCAGGAGCTGGATGCGCGCCGTGCGATTGCGCAGGCGACGCAACTGGCATTAACCGTCTGACTAGCGCATTTTCACCGCGCGCAGCACCACGAACTTCTGGTTAGAGGCGATCAGCGTACAGTTACCAAACAGCTTCTTCAGCTTGTGGTGATAATCGAGGTGGCGGTTGCCGACAATGCGCAACTCGCCGCCATACTGAAGGCAGCGTTTGGCATCGCGGAACATCTGCCATGCCAGGTGATCGGTTACCGCGTGCTGCTGGTGGAACGGCGGGTTGCACAGCACCGCGTGCAGCCGATCCGACGGATAGCCGCTCAGCACGTTGTTCACCAGGAACTGACAGCGTGACAGATCCTCAGGACGGTTCACTTCCACATTAAGCTTGCTGGAGGCGACCGCCATGTAAGACTCATCAAGGAAATGCACCTCGGCCTGCGGGTTCTGCTCCAGCGCCACCAGTCCCACCACGCCATTACCACAGCCGAGATCGACAATCTCGCCCTCAATGTTTTCCGGCAGATGCTGCACAAAGAGCCGTGCACCGATATCCAGCGAAGCGCGCGAGAAGACGTTGGCGTAGTTGTGAATCTGATAAGGGGTGCCATCCAGCGGCCAGACCAGCGTCGGCGTGGCCTCACGCAGTTCAGGCTTGCTGAACTGGCTGTAGATCAGACGCGCTTTTTTCCACGCCAGTGAGGTTTTGGTTTCACCAATGATCTGTTCGAACAGCTGCAGGGTAGAGTTATGGATCTCTTTGGCGCGCGCCGCCGCCAGAATCACCGTATCAGGCGTAACGACTTCGCGAATGGCGCGCAGCTGGTGCTCCAGCAGCGCCAGGGTTTTAGGCACCTTGATCAGCACAGCCGCAGGTGAAGCAGGCAGTTCAGCCAGGCTATCAACAAAGTGAACGTCGCTGTCATCCAGCCCATTAAAGGTCAGATTCTGACGGGCGGCCTGCTGGCTCAGCCAGGAGTCGCTGACGTGCCAGACGGTACGCGGATTCAGGGCGCAGGTTAATGCCCCGAAACTGTCGTTGAAGACCAGCACCGGCCCCTCTGGCAGCGCCTGCTGTAACAGATATTCATCAGCCGCATCCCAGGCTTGTAATGGACTTTCGTCACGCATCTGCGGGAAGCGATGCAGGATCAGTGTGCGATCGTTCAGTTCAAGTTGGCTCATGAATTCTCCGGCGTGGTACACTTTGGTTGATTTTCGCCCCAAAATCGGGGGCGCAGTATACTGTCTTTCGCCTGGAATCCCTAATGTCCTCACTGATCTACCTTCAGGGTTATCCTGCCCCCCTTCTTGAGCAGGTTCAGTCGCTGATCGCCCATCAGCGCTTAGGTGCGTTCCTGCAGGAACGTTATCCCGACACCCATGACGTGATGAGTGATAAAGCGCTGTATGACTACACGCAGGCGCTGAAAAATCGCTATATGCGCAATGCGCCGCCGATCAGCAAAGTGATGTGGGATAACAAGATTAAGGTGATGAAGCATGCACTCGGACTGCACACAGCCATCTCGCGGATTCAGGGCGGTAAGCTTAAGGCGAAAGCGGAAATCCGTATCTCGACCTTTTTCCGCCTCGCGCCAGAGCCGTTTCTGCGGATGATCGTGGTGCATGAGCTGGCACACCTTAAAGAGAAAGATCACGATAAGGCGTTCTACCAGCTCTGCTGCCATATGGAGCCGGATTATCACCAGCTCGAATTTGATGCGCGACTGTGGATGACGGACCAGGCGATGCGCGGCAACGCGGCTTAAAGAAACTCCTGCGCTTTCTGAATCAGGCTGGTTTTGGTCAGCGCGCCCAGAAAGCGCCGTTCCTGCGGATTGTTGAGCACCGGCAACCGCTCCAGTGTCACCGCCGCAAAGGCTTCCCATCCCTCACGCATACTCTGATTCTGATACACCACCGGGAAATCCTGATCCATCACGCACTGCACCGGTGAGTCGAGGGTGATCTCCTGGGCCAGCACCCGGCGCGAAATTTCATGAATCGAGACCACACCGAGGAAAGCGCCCGCGGCGTTGATCACATAAACATAGCGTTCACGCTTCAGGGAGCTGACCGCCAGCGCCTGCCCCACCGACTCCTCCGGCTGCAACGCCGCACCCGCAATAATCAGCTCGGCAATGCGCATGTTATCGAAATCATATTTCGCTTCTGAACGGCTGAAGTGATGACTTACGACCGGATAAGTACTGGCGGATTGCAGGCGATAGACCACCATCGACGCCAGCACGGTAGCAATCATCAGCGGAAACAGCAGGCTGCTGTTGAGCGTCATCTCCAGCACCATCAGCATCGCCATCAACGGCGCCTGACTGACCGCCGCCAGCACCGCCGCCATACCTATCGCGGCATAGAGCAGCACATTGCCGAGCGGCAGATGCAGCGCCGCACCCACCGTCGCGATGATCACCCCCAGCAGCGCGCCAATCAGCAGCGAAGGGGTAAAGAGTCCGCCGACGGCGTTCGACCCTACCGACAGGCTGGTAGCGAGGGTTTTCAGCACCAGCAACAGCAGCAGACCCGGCAGCAGGTAGTGCCCTGCCATCACTTTGACGATCACCTCGTAGCCGTTGCCGAGGATATCAGTGGAGATCAGCGCCAGTAAGCCGACCGCAAAGCCGCCCGCCCCGAGGCGCAGCGGCAGGGAGGCGACCCGGCTGAACAGCACTTTGCTGCGGGCGATGCATTTAATCACGATCCAGCCCGCCAGACCGGCGCACAGACCAATCACCACCGTCATCAGCAGGCTGCTGAGATCCATGGCGAAGTTCGCGTCTGCCAGCGGATAGAGCGCGCTGCGAAAACCCAGCGTCCACATGGTCATCACCGCCGTGGCGGCAGCGATGATCAGGGGGATCAGCCGCTGCAACGCAGAAATGCCGAAGGCGATTTCCGCCACAAAAATCGCCGACGCCAGCGGCGCATGGTAAACCGACGCGAGGCCCGCCGCCGCGGCCATCGCCACCACGTCACTGTTTTTCAGGTTAAGTGAGGCCGGTAACAGGCGACCAATCGCACTGCCGCACAGTGCCGAGAGCTGCACCATCGGCCCCTCTTTACCTATCGACGCGCCGCTGCCGATACTGGCAATCGACGATAAGGCGCGGAACAGTGAGGTCCGGGTCGGCACCGCATCGAGCCGGGCGTTGATCACTTCAAGGTAATCCGTTTTCACCGTCTGCTGCTGCTCAATGGCAACGGCATAACGCAGAAAATAGCCCGCCAGAACGCCGCCCGCCCCCACCAGCAGCGGCCAGAAGATCCACGGCCAGAGATGCAGGGATTCGGTTATTTCGCCACTGCGGGCAAACAGCAGATGGTTGATCAGTTCAATCACGCCGCGGAAAGCCAGCGTCACCAGCGACGCCGCACACCCGACCGGAATGGCGATCAGAAGTGTGGTCCAGTTTAATGCGTGCTTACTTGCTTTCACCTGCGCTCCCTGGTTGGTACATAAACATCATCGCTTCCGCATATTATTGGAATGCGGATCGCAGGATCAATCCCTGCCCGCCCGGCACCATTGCACAGCGTGGGTGAGATGTTACTCTGCCGCTTTACAGCTGCCGGAGAGATGACGTGATTCGTTTTGCCATTGTGGGAACAAACTGGATTACACGCCAGTTTATTGATGCCGCTCATGAAACCGGAGCGATGAAGCTCTGTGCGGTCTATTCACGCAGTCAGCAGCAGGCCGAGGCCTTTATCGCCGATTATCCCTGCAAACAGACTTTTACCTCACTGGAAGCGCTGGCCGCCAGCCCGGAGATCGATGCAGTCTATCTTGCCAGCCCCAACGCCCTGCACTGCCAGCAGGCGCTGCTGTTTATGTCGCACGGCAAGCATGTGATTTGCGAAAAACCGCTGGCCTCTAATCTGGCAGAAGTGGAACAAATGATCGCCTGCGCCCGTGAGCATCAGGTGGTGCTGTTTGAGGCGTTTAAAACTGCCAGCCTGCCTAATTTCCTGCGGCTGCAGCAGGCACTGCCTGACGTGGGTAAACTGCGAAAAGCGCTGCTGAATTACTGCCAGTACTCCTCACGCTACCCGCGCTATCTCAACGGTGAGAACCCCAATACCTTTGATCCGCGCTGGTCGAATGGCTCAATTATGGATATCGGTTATTACTGCCTGGCCTCGGCAGTGACGCTGTGGGGCGAGCCAGATCGCGTGCAGGCCAGGGCGACTTTGCTTGCAAGCGGCGTGGACGCGCACGGCGTGGTGGTGCTGAGTTACGGTGATTTCGATGTGACGATTCTGCATTCGAAGGTGAGTGATTCCAGCCTCCCCAGCGAGATTCAGGGTGAAGCGGGCGCGCTGGTGATAGAGAAGTTATCGGAGTGCCAGCAGCTGACTTTTGTGCCGCGGGGCGCGGAAAAGCAGACGCTGAGCCAGCCGCAGCATATCAACACCATGCTGTATGAGGCCGCCGCTTTTGCCCGGCTGGTTGAGCAGCGCCAGGTGGACCACCCTTCGCTTGAGGTTTCGCGGATTACTGCATCGCTGCTGACTGAGATACGCCGTCAGACCGGCGTGATCTTCCCGGCCGACCAGGCTGCTGTGTAAATATTTCTAAATATGTCTGAGAGGTGTTGCTTCCTGTGCGGCTAAACCGTAACTTACCCTCCTGCAAAGGGGAGTAACTTGTAAGCTGATTGATCGTCATTACGATGCGAAAGCATCCGGTCATCAGGCAACCCGGAATCAATTTCTGTGTTGTAAGTGAGACCTTGCCGGAAGGCGAGGTTTGCTTACACAAAAATAAGCGGCTGACGTCTTCTGACTTCAGCCGTTTTTTTTATTTTTCGGACAGGATACGAATATGCAAACTGTGGGTACGCCTTTACTGTGGGGCAGCTTTGCGGTTGTTGTGCTTATCATGCTGGCTATCGACCTGCTGTTGCAGGGACGCCGTGGCGCGCAGACCATGTCTTTCAAACAGGCGGCCGTCTGGTCGCTGATCTGGGTTTCAGTCTCACTGCTGTTCAGCGCCGCCTTCTGGTGGTATCTGGAGGGCAGCGCGGGACGTGAAGTCGCTAACACGCAGACGCTCGCCTTCCTGACCGGTTACGTGCTGGAAAAAGCGCTGGCGGTGGATAACGTCTTCGTCTGGCTGATGCTGTTCAGTTACTTCTCTATTCCGGCCAATCTGCAGCGCCGGGTGCTGATCTATGGGGTATTAGGCGCTATCGTGCTGCGTACCATCATGATCTTCGCCGGTAGCTGGCTGGTCACGCAGTTCAGCTGGATCCTCTATGTGTTCGGTGCCTTCCTGCTGTTCACCGGTGTGAAAATGGCGCTGGCGAAAGAGGATGACAGCGCGGTGGGCGAAAAACCTGTGGTGCGCTGGCTGCGTAAGCATCTGCGCATGACTGACGATCTCGACGGCGAGAAGTTCTTCACCCGCAAAAACGGCGTGCTGTTTGCGACGCCACTGCTGCTGGTGCTGATCATGGTAGAAATCAGCGACGTGATCTTTGCGGTCGACAGTATCCCGGCGATCTTCGCCGTGACCACTGACCCGTTTATCGTACTGACCTCAAACCTGTTCGCTATCCTGGGTTTGCGTGCCATGTACTTCCTGCTGGCAAACGTGGCGGAACGGTTCTCGATGCTGAAGTATGGCCTGGCGATTGTGCTGGTGTTCATCGGCTTTAAGATGCTGATTGTCGACATCTACCATATCCCGGTCGGTATCTCGCTGGGTGTGGTCGGTGCCATTCTGGCATCAACCCTGCTGATTAATGCCTGGGTTAACCGCAAAAGAGACCAGAAAAAGCTCGCACCATAATTACCTGCAGGGGCAGCCGATGCCCCTGTTTTATTTTGTGGCAGCCTGTCACGCCATTTCATCCCTCTGTCACACTTCCACTATCCAGCATAATAAAAATCTGACCTGCTCCACAGTGACAGAACTTTCTCTTTTCTCGTCCGATCTTTTCCTTATACTCCGCCGGGCAAACCGTTTTAGCCGATGCAAAACATCGCGTCTGAAACTACATCCGCGACAAAATATAGAAAATATTATGCAGAAAACTCTCTCCGCACGTCTGGGCACGCTGCTCGCCGGAAGCCTGGTGAAGCAAATCATGATTGGGCTGATCGCCGGTGTGGCGCTCGCCTGGATTTCACACGATGCCGCTATCGCGGTCGGTCTGCTGGGTGAACTGTTTGTCAGTGCGCTGAAAGCAGTCGCGCCATTGCTGGTACTGATGCTGGTGATCGCCTCGATTGCCAACCACCAGCAGGGCCAGAAGAGCAATATCCGGCCGATTATTATGCTTTATCTGCTGAGCACCTTTTTCGCGGCGGTGGTCGCGGTGGTCTTCAGCCATCTGATCCCGCAGACGCTGACGCTGGCGGTGGGCACCACGGAAATCACACCACCATCCGGCATCACCGAAGTGTTACGCGGACTGCTGATGAGCATGGTGTCGAATCCAATCACGGCCCTGATGAACGCCAACTACATCGGCATTCTGGTGTGGGCAATTGGTCTCGGGCTGGCGTTCCGTCACAGCAGTGACACTACCCGCGCCTTTCTCAATGATGCCTCTCATGCGGTGACCTGGCTGGTACGCTGCGTGATTCGCTGCGCGCCGATTGGTATTTTCGGTCTGGTGGCCTCGATCCTCGCGTCTACCGGCTTTGGCGCACTGTGGCAATATGCGCATCTGCTGGCGCTACTGATCGGCTGTATGCTGCTGATGGCGCTGGTGGTGAACCCGCTGCTGGTGTTCTATAAAATCCGTCGCAACCCCTATCCACTGGTCTTCACCTGCCTGCGCGAAAGCGGCGTGACCGCCTTCTTTACCCGCAGTTCTGCCGCCAACATTCCGGTGAATATGGCGCTGGCGAAACGTCTGGATCTGGATGAGGATACCTATTCGGTGTCGATTCCACTGGGCGCAACCATCAGTATGGCGGGGGCATCGATTACCATTACCGTGCTGACGCTGGCGGCGGTGCATACGCTGGGGATCAGCATTGATGTGCCGACGGCGATTCTGCTGAGTCTGGTGGCATCACTCTGTGCCTGTGGTGCATCTGGCGTGGCGGGCGGTTCGCTGCTGCTGATCCCGGTGGCCTGTAACATGTTCGGCATTCCGAATGATCTGGCAATGCAGGTGGTGGCGGTCGGCTTTATTATCGGCGTCCTGCAGGATTCGGCGGAAACCGCGCTGAACTCCTCAACCGATATTCTGTTTACCGCCGCCGTCTGTCAGGCAGAAGCGGAGCGCGAAACCAGCCGGGCCTGATTCAGTTAACATAAAAAAGGCGACCCGTATGAATAATTACGGATCGCTTAAGACTGCTGCTATGCCCACATCAGAGTTAATCCAGCCGCAACGGATAAACTCAACGCGCTGGGAACACGGGCAGAAGAGGAAAGCGTCCCGCGCCAGGGATGGCGCGGGCCGAGCGTGTCATGGATGACGGCCTTTGCGACTTTCCGATCTGACCGTGTTCCCTTCGCAGGCTCGGTCTCACCGCCACAGAGCTGGACTTTATCAACGATCTCAAGCGACCCGCACTTTAGCGGGTCGTTTTTGTTTAAAGCGTCACACCACTTTTGAAAATCGCCAGCTCGCGGAAATCGTTCTTCTCGTTGTTGGTCGGCTGACCGCTGGCAATCGCCACAATGCTGTCGACAAAGTCTTCCAGCATCGCATCCATACTCATTCCCTCGATCAACCGTCCGGCGTTAAAGTCGATCCAGTGCGGTTTCTTCTCCGCCAGCGGCGTGTTGGTGGCCAGCTTCACCGTCGGCACAAAACCGCCATAAGGCGTGCCGCGTCCGGTACTGAACAGCACCATGTGGCAACCAGCTCCCGCTAGCGCACTGGTGGCGACCGCATCATTGCCCGGCGCACTCAGCAGATTCAGCCCCGGCGTTTTTAACCGTTCGCCATACTTCAGCACATCGACCACCTGGCTCTGCCCCGCTTTCTGAGTACAGCCCAGCGACTTCTCCTCCAGCGTGGTGATACCGCCCGCTTTGTTGCCTGGCGACGGGTTTTCGTAGATCGGCTGCTGGTGATCGATAAAATACTGTTTGAAATCGTTGATCATCGCCACCGTTTTGCTGAAGGTCTCCTCGTCGCGACAGCGACTCATCAGAATCCGTTCTGCGCCAAACATTTCCGGTACTTCGGTCAGTACGGTCGTGCCGCCATTGGCGATCATCTGGTCCGAGAAACGTCCCAGCAACGGATTGGCGGTGATGCCAGACAAACCATCCGAACCGCCGCACTCCAGACCAAACTTCAGCTCGCTGAGTTTGCCCGGCTCGCGCTGGTCGTGACGCATTTTTTCATACAATGCGTGCAGCCGCTCCAGCCCGGCTTCCACCTCATCGTCATGCTGCTGGCACACCATAAACTCGACCCGGTCGCTTTCAAACGCGCCGAGGGTGTCACGGAAGGCATCAACCTGATTGTTTTCGCAGCCGAGACCAATCACCAGCACCGCGCCAGCATTAGGATGGCGCACCATATTTTGCAGCATGGTGCGGGTGTTTTCGTGATCCTGCCCCAGCTGCGAACAACCGAAGGTATGGCTGAACAGGAATGCACCATCGATATCTTCTGCCTCCTGCGTCTCTTTCAGGAAGCGCTGCAGGATCTGACGCGCAATGCCGTTGACGCAGCCGACGGTCGGCAGGATCCACAGCTCATTGCGGATGCCGACCTCGCCGTTAGCTCGACGGTAGATCTGCACCTCACGGTCACCCGGCTGCGGCGGCAGCGTCACAAACTCGGGCTGATACGCATACTGATCCAGATCGCTGAGATTGGTGCGGGCGTTCTGCGAATGGATTAACTCACCGGCGGCCACAGGCTGCGTGGCATGGGCAATCGGCAGCCCATATTTGATCACCAGTTCATCCTGCGCGATAGGCTGCAGGGCAAATTTATGCCCGCGTCCGACCGCCTGTTGCACCGCCACACTCAGTGGCGGCAGCTCTATCATGGCGCCCGCGTCTAAATCACGTAACGCCACGGCGACATTGTCGCGGGGATCAATTTTAATTGCGTCTTGCATAGCGTTATCTCAGTTGGCTCAGCGCCTCACGCATTCCGTGGGCGATGATATTTTGCAGGTGTTGGGTGACAGCCGCAGCCAGTCCGGGCTGACGGGTTAAATCTTCACCCCAGTGTTGCGCGTCGCTGAGTACGCCGTTCACCAGCTGTTGCGGTGACAGCTGATCCGCATCAAGTGCTTTCCAGGCGTCGGCGTAGCGCTGTAACCACTGCGGCTCGTCCTGCAATGGCCAGCTTTTGCCGGCTGACTCGCCGCGATAAAAAGCGATCAGCGCGGCCAGCGCAAAGGTGATGTGTGTCGGCCACTCGCCGGTTTGCTGATGCGCGGCAAGGAGTGGGGTCAGCAGACGGGTGCGGAATTTGGTCATGCCATTAAGGGCAATCGACAGCAGCGCGTGGCGAATAAACGGATTGCGGAAACGACGCTGTACCGCATCGGCAAACGCGTGCAGTTCATCGGCAGGCAGATCCAGCGTCGGGATCACTTCGTGACGCAGCAGGTTATCCACAAATCCGGCGATAGCCGGATCGGCCATCGCCTCTCCCACACTCTCAATACCGGCCAGAAACGCGACCGGTACCATTGCAGTGTGCGCGCCATTGAGAATGGCCACTTTTTGCGCTTTATAGGGCGCAATGTCATCCACATGCCGAACCTGCGGCGACAGCGCCGCCAGCTTCAGTTCATTAAACAGCGCCGACGGCCCCTGAATCACAAACTGATAGTAGACTTCGCCCGCCACCAGATAGCGATCTTCATAACCCAGCTCGCGTTGTAGCTGCTCGCTTTCCGCCGGGAAGCCGGTGACGATGCGGTCGACCAGGGTGTTATAGAACGCGCAGTGCTGATGAACCCAGGTTTTAAATTCGGAGGGCAGATGCCACTGATCGGCGTAGCGCAGCACCAGATCGCGCAGCGTGTCGCCGTTATGGTCAATCAGCTCGCACGGCACCACCAGCCAGCCCCGGTCGCTGGCGCCGTTGAAGAAGGAATAGCGCGCCCACAGCAGCTGCGTCAGTTTGCCAGGGAAACTGCTGGCAGGCTGATCGGTAAGCTGATCCGTGCCGACAAAGGCGATGCCCGCTTCGGTGGTATTGGAGAAGACTATGCGCAGATCAGGATTACGGGCCAGCGCCATAAACTCGCCGAACTGCTGCCAGGGCTGGATTTCACGGTTGAGACTGCGGATCAGCCGGGTTTCGCTGACCTGCTCGCCCTGATCGTTCAGCCCGCGGATCAGTGTGGTATAGAGTCCATCCTGCTGATTCAGGCTGTCGCTGACTTCACGGTTGCGCGGCCGCACCACCACGATCCCGGCATCGGTGCCCTGATGTTCATTGAGCCAGTCGATCTGCCAGTCAATAAAGGCGCGCAGGAAGTTGCCTTCGCCGAACTGGATCACCCGGTCGCGATAGACGGCGCCCGGAAAGTCGTGACGGTTTAGCCTTTTCATTATCAGGCTCCCAGCTCGATGCCGAAGTAATCGCGGGCATTGTTGAAGCAGATGTTCTGTACCATCTGACCTAACAGCGCTTCATCGGCTGGCGCTTCACCCTGTTCCACCCAGCGGCCTATCATCTGGCACAACAGGCGGCGGAAATATTCGTGGCGGGTGTAGGAGAGGAAGCTGCGGCTATCGGTCAGCATGCCGACGAAACGGCTCAGCAGACCAATCTGCGCCAGCTGCGTCATCTGACGCTGCATACCATCCAGCTGGTCGTTGAACCACCAGGCTGAACCGAATTGCATCTTGCCCGCCTGACCTTCGCCCTGGAAGTTGCCCGCCATGGTGGCCAGCACTTCGTTGTCGCGCGGGTTCAGGCAGTAGAGAATGGTTTTAGGCAGCGCATTATTGAGATTCTGCGCGCCCAGCAGGCGTGCCAGCGGTTCGGCCAGCGGCTGGTCGTTGATTGAATCGAAGCCGACATCAGGCCCCAGCAGCTGGTACTGGCGCGGATTGGTGTTGCGCAGTGCGCCAATATGATACTGCTGCACCCAGCCACGGCGGGCATATTCGCTGCCCAGCCAGACCAGCACCGCCGTTTTAAACTGTGCCGTTTCCTGCGGGTTGGGCGCGGCACCGCTGCGACGACGCGCCAGAATCGCATCCAGCGTAGCGTCATCCGCCTCGGCGTAGCAGACCACATCCAGCGCGTGATCGGAGACTTTACAGCCGTGCGCCGCGAAGTGATCCAGCCTCTGATGCAGTGCGCTGCGCAGATCGTCAAAACGCTGCACGCTGATATCCGTCAGCTGCTCCAGCGTCTCGATCCACGGCAGGAAGGTTTCCGCTTCGATATTAAACGCTTTGTCCGGACGCCAGCTCGGCAGCACTTTAACGCTGAAACTGGCATCGTCTGCCAGCGCGCGGTGATGGCGCAGGTCATCCAGCGGATCGTCAGTGGTGCCCACCATCTTCACCTTCATCTGCTGCATGATGCCGCGCGTGGTAAAGCTATCCTGCGCCAGCAGTTCATTGCAGCGATGCCAGATGCTGTCAGCCGTTTTCTCAGAAAGCAGCGTATCGGTAATACCGAAAGGCCGGCGTAACTCCAGGTGGGTCCAGTGATAGAGCGGGTTGCCGATAGTGTGCGGCACGGTGCGCGCCCAGGCGTCAAATTTTTCACGATCGCTGGCGTTACCGGTACAGAACGCCTCAGCCACACCGTTGGCGCGCATGGCCCGCCACTTATAGTGATCGCCCTTCAGCCAGATGTCATAAAGGTTGGCGAAGCGATAATTTTCGGCAATCTGCTGCGGCGGTAAGTGGCAGTGATAGTCGAAAATCGGCTGATCCTTTGCATAGTCGTGATAGAGACGACGGGCGAATTCGGTATCCAGCAAAAAATCTTCGGTCATGAAACGTGACATACATGCTTCCTCATCGACTGAACCACGGATGGCCCAAAGTTATCATACCAATTTTAGTCCGTTACGGATTTATTTGCGATCCTGCTCACATAAACGGCGGTAGCTGGCTGCCGTTATGGACGTTTTTGTCGCCCGCATCGCGCTAAATGGCTGTCATTACGCAGGTTTCCAGTATCCCACAGTGCAGAAAGGGTTTTTGTGATGGCTCTCAACTTTTAAAGTTGTATAACAAGTTAGGCTCTCGCCCCATCGTGAGGTCGTTAGCGACTCACAAATGGCAAGGTCATAACAGGGTTGCTCATACAGAACCTGCGGGCGTGAGCAGAGCTGCATCACGTGCTGTCCCGCTCCAGATAACAACAGCGGCAAGACCGCATACAGAACTGGAAGAGGTAGAGGATGCGTAAGATCAAAGGGTTACGCTGGTACATGATTGGACTGGTGACGCTCGGTACGGTGTTAGGGTATCTGACCCGTAACACCATTGCCGTGGCGGCCCCGACATTAATGTCAGAGCTGCATATCACCACGCAGCAGTACTCCTACATAATTGCGGCCTATTCAGCCTGCTACACGCTGATGCAACCGGTGGCAGGTTATGTACTGGATCTGCTCGGCACCAAAGTCGGCTACGCGGTGTTTGCTATTATGTGGGCGATTTTCTGTGCCGCTACCGCGATGGCGGGCAGCTGGGGCGGACTGGCGCTGGCACGTGGCGCAGTCGGTGCGGCTGAAGCGGCGATGATCCCGGCCGGACTGAAAGCGAGCAGCGAATGGTTCCCGGCTAAAGAGCGTTCGGTCGCCGTGGGCTACTTTAACGTGGGTTCGTCTATCGGTGCGATGCTGGCTCCGCCGCTGGTGGTCTGGGCGATTGTGGCGCACAGCTGGCAGATGGCATTTATCATGACCGGTGTGCTGAGCATGGCCTGGGCACTCAGCTGGCTGGTGTTTTACAAGCACCCGAAACAGCAGAAGAAGCTGAGCGATGAAGAGCGCGACTATATTATCTCCGGCCAGGAAGCGCAGCATCAGACCGGCAACACCCGCAAAATGTCAGCACTGGAGATTATCCGTAACCGCCAGTTCTGGGGTATTGCCCTGCCGCGCTTTCTGGCAGAACCGGCCTGGGGAACGTTCAACGCCTGGATTCCGCTGTTTATGTTTAAGGTATACGGCTTCAATCTGAAAGAGATTGCGATGTTCGCCTGGATGCCGATGCTGTTCGCGGACTTCGGCTGCATCCTCGGTGGCTATCTGCCGCCGCTGTTTCAGCGCTGGTTCGGCGTTAACCTGATCGTCTCCCGTAAGATGGTCGTGACGATGGGTGCGGTGTTAATGATTGCGCCGGGCACCATCGGCCTGTTCACCAGCCCCTACGTCGCCATTGGTCTGCTGTGCATCGGCGGGTTTGCGCATCAGGCCCTCTCTGGCGCGCTGATCACCCTCTCCTCAGACGTTTTCGGCCGCAATGAAGTTGCCACGGCTAACGGCCTGACCGGCATGGCAGCCTGGACCGCCAGCACCATGTTTGCGCTGGTGGTCGGTGCACTGGCCGATACGCTGGGCTTCAGCCCACTGTTTGCCGCGCTGGCGGTGTTTGATCTGCTGGGTGCCGTCGTTATCTGGACGGTTCTGAAAAATAAACCCATTTCAGAGCTGAATGCCGAAGCCGTTATTCCGCAGGCCAGCGCCGTTCGCAGTTAATCTGCCGGGCTGGCGCAAGCCAGCCCATTTCCTCGCACCTCCTGAAGTGGTATAACAACTTATCTGTCTGCTACCAGGATTGTGCTATGGAATTCACTGAATCCCGTCGACTTTATCAACAGCTGGCCAGCGAGCTGAAAAGCCGCATTGAAACCGGGATCTATCCGGTGGGTGACAAACTGCCTGCTGAGCGCCTGATTGCCGAAGAGATGGAAGTGAGCCGCACCGTTGTACGCGAAGCGATCATCATGCTGGAAGTTGAAGGCTATGTTGAGGTCCGCAAAGGCTCGGGCATCCACGTCATTGCCAGCCAGCAGCAGAACCGCATCGCCTCCACCAGCAGTCAGCTGGAGTTCGCCACGTTTGGCCCCTTCGAACTGCTCCAGGCACGTCAGCTGATTGAGAGTAATGTGGCCGAGTTCGCTGCAACGCAGGTAACGCGTCAGGACATTATCGACCTGATGGCGATTCAGGAAAAAGCCCGCCAGGAGGATCACTTCCGCGACTCCGAGTGGGATATGCAGTTTCATGTACGTATCGCGCAATCCACCCAGAACAGTGCCTTAGCCGCCATCGTTGAAAAAATGTGGCTGCATCGCCTGCACAATCCCTACTGGCTCAAACTTCACGAACACATCGACCAGCGCAGCATTCTCAGCTGGTGCGACGACCACGATCAGATTCTTAAAGCCCTGATGCGCAAAGATCCCGCCGCCAGCAAACTGGCGATGTGGCAACATCTGGAAAATACTAAACAGATGCTGTTTAACGCGACGGCGGATGATTTTGAATTTAACGTGGATCGATACATGTTTGGTGAGAATCCGGTCATCCTGCCTGATGGGTCCAATAACGCCCGCTAAAAGTGCCTGAAAATGCCCTGAGATGGTCAGTTAATCTGCAATAGTGTCAGGTCATGTAAAGCTCCTTTTTACACGCCGTTTCACAAGGTAAAACTCCTGTTCGCCAGAGAGTTTTCCTGTCTCAGACAGGCGATTTTTGTTACAGTTATCGCCCTTTTATTACCCTTTGCGACTGGGGGTTATAAAGTCGCTGATTTAACAATCAATTCTGGAAGGATCCGGAAAATCCCGCCCAGGCTGCGCTCCTAAAATTTATAACGAAATGCCGGTCTGCGTTTAAGTCCCTGTGGGACATGTTTAACAATGATGTTCAGGAATGAATTGATGGATATTTTGCAATCGTTGCTGCATGCCCTCTGGCAGCAGGACTACGAAACCCTCTCCGATCCCACGCTGGTATGGGCCATTTACGGCGTGCTGTTTATGATTTTGTTTTTAGAAAATGGCCTTCTTCCTGCTGCATTTCTGCCGGGTGACAGTCTGCTGATTCTGGTCGGCGTACTGATTGCCAAAGGCACCATGAGCTTCCCCCTGACGATTCTGGTGTTAACGACCGGTGCCAGTCTTGGCTGCTGGGTGAGCTACTTACAGGGCCGCTGGCTGGGTAACACGCCCACGGTACAGAAATGGCTCTCCCATCTTCCCGCCCAGTATCATCTGCGCGCGCACAGCATGTTCCATCGTCACGGCTTATCTGCCCTGCTGATTGGTCGCTTTATCGCGTTTGTGCGGACTCTGCTGCCTACTATCGCCGGATTGTCAGGCCTCAGTAATGCCCGCTTTCAGTTCTTCAACTGGGTAAGTGCGTTCCTGTGGGTGGTGATTCTGACCGTTATCGGCTTCGCGCTGGGTAAAACCCCGATTTTCCGTCGTTATGAAGATGAGATGATGTTCTTCCTGATGATGCTGCCGCTGGCGCTGCTGGTGTTTGGTCTGGTGGGATCGCTGGTGGTGATATGGCGTAAGCGTCAGGCGAATCAGAACGGGAAAGCCGAGTAATGAAACTGCTGCAGGCTATTCCTAAACGGTGGTTACCGTGGTTGATCGCTGGCGTCTTTGCGCTGGTCGCGCTTTGTGTGGTCCCCGGTCTGATGAAGCACGAGACGGTGGTGCAGATTCGGGTTTCCCATGCTGGCGCCACCCTGCCCGATGGTTTTTATCTCTACCAGCAATTAAGTGCGCAGGGTATTCGTATCAAAAGCATTACGCCTGCGGGTGATGCACTGATCATCCATTTTGATAGCGAAGAGCAGAGCCTGGCGGCCCAGAAGGTGTTACGCCGTCTGCTGCCACAGGGCTTTATTGTGGCGCAGCACGATCACTCTCAGCACCTCTCACTGGCGTAATCCCCCGACTCCCCTCTCCTTTTCAGACCGTCGCGCCATCCTGCGGCGGTCTGAAAGGCGCTCTATCTCCCGGTCTTCTTTGAACTTTTTACTATGGGTGTCTATGCTTAAGCGAGAGTCGATTCTTAGCACCCGCAGCCATATGATTACGCGGGTGATGATGGATCAGGTCGCAATGGAAGGGTCCAGGACCAATGAAATATCAAGTATTACTGGGAGTCGCGCTGTTTTCGCTGTCGGGTTCGCTGCTGGCGGCAGAATCGCTGTGTGAGCAGAAAGAGCAGGATATTCAGCGTGAAATCGGGATGGCGCAGAAGCATAACAACCAGCGCCGGGTTAACGGTCTGGAGCGCGCGCTGACCGAAGTCCGGGCCGATTGCAGCGACAAAAAGCTCGAGGCCGCCCATCTGGAAAGAATTAACGCTCAGAAGCAGAAAGTTGCTGAGCGTGAGCACGCACTCAGGGAAGAGCGTGAAGAGGGCCATGACAAGGAGAAGATTGCTAAGCGACAACAAAAACTGGATGAAGCGCGCCGGGAGCTGAAAAAGTTACAGGCGGAGCCCTATTAATCGGAACTAACCAACTGATGTTAAAGGAGTATTTTATGTCTAAAGACACATCATCGGAACATTTGCGTGCTGAACTGAAAAACCTGGCCGATACCCTGGAAGAGGTGCTGAGCAGCAGCACTGAAAAATCCAAAGGCGAGCTGGATAAACTTCGCAATAAAGCGCGTGTGGCGCTGGATAGCTCACGTGAACGTCTGGGCGAATCAAGCGAGCGCATTGCTGCGACCACCCGCGAAGCGGCGCAAAAAGCCGAAGGCTACGTGCGTGAAAATCCATGGCATGGTGTGGGTATCGGTGCAGCGATTGGCGTCGCACTGGGCATGCTCATTTCGCGTCGATAATTATGGCTGACTCACAGCATAACCACGGCCCGGCTAAAGGGGTCATTAACATCGGCCAGCGCATTGTTACCACGCTGGTTGGCATGGTCGAGACACGCGTTCGTCTGGCAGTGGTGGAACTGGAGCACGAGAAAGCTAACCTGATTCAGCTGCTGTTGATGGTTGGCCTGACAATGCTGTTCACTGCATTTGGTCTGATGAGCCTGATGGTTCTGATTATCTGGGCAGTGGATGCGCAGTACCGTCTGATGGCCATTGGCATCACGACCGGCACGCTGCTATTGCTGGCGGTTATTCTGGGGCTCTGGACGCTTCACAAATCACGTCAGTCCACGCTGTTGCGCCACACGCGCAAGGAGCTGGAAACAGACCGGGATTTACTTGAGGACCAGCGCTGATGAGCCGCCGCGAGCGTGAAGAACGCATCCATGAACTGCTTAAGCATGTGCAGCAGCAGCGGCTGGATTTAAGCGCTGCGCGGCGTGACTGGCTGGAAGGCACCGCCCATTACGATCGCGGCTGGTTCACCTTCCTCAGCTTACGCCGCTACCTGGCCATTGGCAGCAGTGCGCTGGCTATCTACTCCGTTCGCAGTCCCAACATGCTGTTACGCTGGGTAAAACGGGGATTCGGCGCCTGGAGTACCTGGCGCATGATCAAGTCCGCTCTGCCACCGCGTTAATTTTGCTAAAAGCCGGTCCTGAAAAGGCCGGCTTTTCTTCATCAGAATTTCTGAAAAACACTGACAGTATATCTCGCTTACAACCTTTCCACTCCGCGACTATCATCTCCAGCTATCAACCCAATGAACGCAATACTGCTTTCAGCGGGCATAAACCTTGCGGGCAGCTTGCCCTGCATCCCTGATAGCGCTGGAGTAAATGATGAAAAAATTCGAAGACGTTGGTTTGTTACTGGCTCGCATCCTGATGCCAATCCTGTTCATTACGGCTGGCTGGGGCAAAATCACCGGTTATGCAGGCACTCAGCAATATATGGAAGCAATGGGCGTCCCGGGCTTTATGCTGCCGCTGGTTATCCTGCTGGAGTTTGGCGGCGGTCTGGCTATCCTGTTTGGTTTCCTGACCCGTTTCACTGCCCTGTTTACTGCAGGCTTCACCATCCTGACCGCGTTTCTGTTCCACAGTAACTTTGCCGAAGGCGTGAACCAGCTGATGTTCATGAAGAACCTCTCTATCGCCGGTGGTTTCCTGGTGTTAGGTCTGGTGGGTCCTGGTGCATACAGCATTGATCGCCTGATCAGCAAAAGAAAAACACAGCCAGCGATTGCGCGCTAATCTCACATAAAGCGTAATGCCACATATACTTAGCAGGGCGGGGACATTTCCCCGCCCTGTTTGCATTGGAGCCATTATGGGACAGTTAATTGACGGTGTCTGGCATGACACCTGGTACGACACCAAATCTACCGGCGGACGCTTCAAGCGTTCAGAGTCGGCTTTCCGCAACTGGGTTACCGCGGATGGCAGTGCTGGCCCGGTGGGTAAAGCGGGATTTGTCGCCGAACGCGACCGCTATCATCTTTATGTCTCGCTGGCCTGCCCCTGGGCGCACCGCACGCTGCTGATGCGTCAGCTGAAGGGCCTTGATAGCATGATCGATGTCTCCGTAGTGCATCCGCTGATGCTGGAGAATGGCTGGACGTTCGATGATAGTTTTCAGGATGCGACCGGCGATAAGCTCTACCAGAATGAGTTCCTCTATCAGCTCTATCTGCACGCCGATCCGCAATACAGTGGCCGCGTAACCGTGCCGGTATTGTGGGACAAGCAGCAGAACACCATCGTCAGCAATGAGTCTGCCGATATCATCCGCATGTTCAACAGTGCGTTTGATGCTGTCGGTGCCCGTGCCGGGGATTATTATCCTGTTGCACTGCACGAAAAGATTGATGAACTGAATAGCTGGATCTACGACACCGTGAACAACGGCGTTTACAAAGCAGGCTTTGCCACTTCTCAGTCCGCTTACGACGAGGCAGTCACTGCGCTGTTCCATTCGCTGTCGCGGCTGGAGCAGATTTTAGGCCAGCATCGCTATCTTACTGGCGATCAATTGACCGAAGCGGATCTGCGGTTATGGACCACGCTGGTGCGATTTGATCCGGTCTATGTGACCCACTTTAAATGCGATCGCCATCGCATTAGTGACTACAGAAACCTGAGTGGTTTCCTGCGTGATATCTATCAGATGCCTGGTATCGCAGAGACGGTTAATCTGCCGCATATTCGTCATCACTACTATTGCAGCCATAAGACCATCAACCCGAACGGCGTCATTTCACTGGGCCCGGCGTTTGACTGGGATGAACCGCACGGCCGCGGTTAAGCTGTCTGCATATAGCGCAGGGAGCAGATACAATCTGACCGCAATGACAATCTAAACGCGAAGGGAACAGGGTCAGAAGAGGAAAGCGTCCCGCGCCAGGGATGGCGCGGGCCGAGCATGTCAGGGATGACGGATTTTGCGACTTTCCGATCTGACCCTGTTTCCTTTGCAGGCGCGATCTCACCGCTGACCTTCAAACCACCGCGCGTCACAAAGCAAAAACCCCGCCGAAGCGGGGTTTTTGATAAAAAGCCGACGCTGACCGTTCAGGCAGATTGCTTAAACCACACGTCGCGTATCTGGTTTTGGGGGGAAGAGTCGCTTGATTAGTGCTGGAGATTGGGTCACTGAAGATTGTCAGCGAAAATCTACCTTACTTAGCGTTAGCGAATGTGATTTGCTGTCATGAGATATATAGAAGTAAGGCGTAACATTACCTTCCTTTTCCCATTTTTCAGACCATCCATTATGCTCCACTGCCCTGTAACCTAAGGACGCCAGATAATTTTTAACCTCAACTAAAGGAGCATCCGTGCTGTAAACAATACTACTTTCCTGCGGTTGACTACCATCCTGCGCGGTAAACGTAAAATGATATGATTCAGATGCACGTGGGGCCCTCCTGATATCCCTGTCAGTGTATAGATAATATGCCCATAGATTTGACTGAGTGTAACCTTCATCCCGTTCAGCCACCTTCTGCATACTAAAATCAATCAGCATGAAAATAATGATAATGACAGCGCCGATTGCAGCGATCCTTTTTAACATTTTCACTCTCTGTTTACTGAAATGCGTTAATGATTCCGGCTTTATCATTAGACCGTCGCACTATGTCATCATTCGGAGTAAATTTATATGGCATAACCTGTTTCATAAATCGCGGAAGCTGACCTTTATAAGGGCGTGGGCAGGTGAATTTTTCTATAGGATCAGGAAATAACAAGGGTAAAAAACCCGTGTTCTTATAACGACTAATCGGTCCATAATGGTCCCATCGGCGTAGGGCTGATTCTTTGCTGGCAATCTTAAGTCCTCCCCAATATACGCGGGGATAATTAACTTTATAGAAACCAAATAAGTCCGACACAAGATCCTCGCCACTGAAACCGCTATCAGTATACCAACTGAACCAGGGCATTGACTGCCAATTTTCAAAAGCGACAGCAGTACTCATCATCATCGCCAATGCAATACTCTGCCTTTCTGTGAGAGTTCTCCCTTTTTTATCTCCCAGACATTAAAGCGACCAGTAGCAAACCGGCTGATCCCCATAGTTTGTTCATAACGCACCCGGTAATAAGAATCGCTGCCAGCTTCACCAGTGGAGAACTGTGCCATAAGTTTACGAACATCATCTCCGCGAGCGTGACCCATATCAAGCCAGCCAAGCACTCCTGAATAAAGAAGCCCATGCCTAATCCCGTTTTCTGAACCAAATCGGGATGAATCCAGGATTTCTCCACGATTGCTCAAATTGGGTACCTCACAAATCCACGAGTCATAATTCCCTCTATTTAATTTCCATTTACCCTGTGAGGAATATTACAAAATTTAACCACAATAACAATAAGCACAAACCACAGGAAAAACTCTATTTAGTGAATACCAGGTGTACGGTAACCTGCGAAAAATGATGCACCGGTATTAGCTGTACCTGTACTCAGTATCGAATATTTTGCTATATAGGCAATGCTTCGACTTTGTGATGTATATGAAGCTGTAATTGCTGTTGATGTAAATGCAAAAAGTTTTTCATTCTCTGTAGTCGTCTGCCCAGGGACGCTGAGCATGATGCACCAAACTTCGACATTGATCGCTGCATGCTTATACCCTGCAAAGCAAAAACCCCGCCGAAGCGGGGTTTTTGACTGATGACAAACTCATATCAGAGTGAATCTGGCTGATACGATACACTCAAGGCTCAGGGAGCTGGGTTAGTCTGACCGCAATGACAATCTAAACGCGAAGGGAACAGGGTCAGAAGAGGAAAGCGTCCCGCGCCAGGGATGGCGCGGGCCGAGCATGTCAGGGATGACGGATTTTGCGACTTTCCGATCTGACCCTGTTTCCTGCGCAGGCGCGATCTCCCAGCCAATCATTAACCGCACTCTTTCAGGAATAAGCGTCGTGGGCAGTCATTCATCCTGTCACCGCGCGTCACAAAGCAAAAACCCCGCCGAAGCGGGGTTTTTGATAAAAAGTCGAAGCTGACCGTTAAGCCGGGTTCTGTCGTGGACAGTCATTCATCTAGGCCAGCAATCGCTCACTGGCTCAAGCAGCCTACCCGGGTTCAGTACGGGCCGTACCTTGTGAACCCCTAT